>Ga0181558_10000129_pt1 | contig 62763 bp, 50 predicted proteins | sample 011ome_22_FD_133754 | JGI IMG/M metagenome (GOLD analysis project Ga0181558, IMG submission 133754) | Coastal salt marsh microbial communities from the Groves Creek Marsh, Skidaway Island, Georgia - 011507BT metaG (megahit assembly) | ecosystem: Environmental > Aquatic > Marine > Intertidal... | reverse complement strand
GGCAAGTTGCATGAGCTCACTGATTTCTACCGGACTGTCCAGCTCGCGATCGATTTCTGTGTTTATGCTCATTTAGATTTACTCCTCATTTATCCACTCCGGGTGTATTGAACTGCCATATCGCTAGCGTAGATGACTCAGAAAATAATTTGTGGAAGGCGCTCACACTTTTGGTGTGCTTTGGCCCGCAAAAATTGCCAATTGAGGTCAAAAATGTGATCTTCTTTGCAAAACGAGAGGCTTAGAGAGAGTTTTTTCCTGGCACGACTGGAGTGAGAATCGTTGAGGCCGAGCGCTTGTAGTTGGTTTGCCAGACTGGCAATCTTATGTCAGAAGTGCCTTGAAATGCCGACGGCACATTGAAACGTAGCGATCATTGCCGCCAATTTGCACCTGGGAGCCTTGTTTCACCGGATCGCCGGATTCATCCAGTCGCACCACCATGGTTGCTTTCGCGCCACAGTGACAGATCGCCTTCAGCTCCTTCAGGTTATCGGACCAGGCCAGCAGATATTTGCTGCCCTCGAAGGGCTCACCTTGAAAATCGGTGCGTAGACCGTAGGCGAGCACTGGGATATCAAGGCTGTCTGTTACCTCGCCAAGCTGAAACACCTGCTCCTTGGTCAGGAACTGGGCCTCATCCACCAACACACAGTGCAGCTCCTTGTTGGCGTGTGACTCAGCGATCTTTGTGAGCAAGTCATCCATGGGATTAAAGCTCAAGGCCTCGGCTTCCAGTCCAATCCGAGACGTAACTTTGCCTACACCGTAACGATCATCCAGCTCTGGCGCGAGAATCACGGTATTCATCCCCCGCTCCTGGTAATTGTAGCTGGACTGCAGCAGAGCGGTGGATTTTCCCGCATTCATAGAAGAGTAATAAAAGTAGAGTTTGGCCATACTGCTAGCACAAGGTGGCGGGTATCTCAGCGTTGGAGCAACTGAGCTGCCGCATGGTAAGCGCCTGGTTAAATGCATTACTGGGAACTGCTGCTGCCTGCAGCTGCAGATGGGCAAAAATTTGGCGGTTGTTGTAGGGCTCGGGTTCAAAAATTCCCTTGCCATTGACGCGCCCAGGCAGCATCTTCAACCTAACCCAGCTGCGCACATTGCCGCCGATCAATAGTATTCGATCATTATGCTGTTCTACGGCGACGACGATATCGCAATGACTGCGAGCACCCTGGCCGAGTTGACTTCGGCGATCTTCGATACGGCGATAGGCGGGTCGGCTACCGCGACACAGCATGTCGCCGGGCACCATCTCTTTCTCGCCCGGGTTGTAAGCTACGTAAGCGGAGCCTGATACCTTATCGTCTCGGGCCATAATCGCCTGGTCGATGTAGCTGTGGTGGGCGATTGCACGCTGAAAGCGTGATGGTTCGCCCAGGCCGCTTTCGCACATGACCCAGGAGATGAATGCGGCGGACCAGGGATTGCGCCAGCGGCTTCCGACACCTCTGGATTCCCATGACTGATTCTGGCGCGCCAGAATCCAGGCGCTGTTCGGTGTGGATGACCAGTAGCCGGCGATCGAGTCGGCAACCCGTGCCGCTTCATCGGCTGCAATCAGTGTGCGGCGCCAGGGCTGAGGCTGGAAATTCGGATTAGATTCCCGGGTCTGCGTGAGATCCAGCACACTCATCCCGAAGAATGCCCATTCCTGCGCAGCAACATTAATAATGCGCTCACGCAGATTAGTGTCACCGATAGCGCGACAAGTGCGCTCCAGGTAGACCATATCACCGATCTCGCCGTCGACCCTGGCAGAGGGCGGCATCACATCTAACACGTTGTTCGGAAGGCGATCGATGGGTTCGGCGCTAATTGGCGCCAGCAGCCCAGAAAAGACCAACAGGCAGCTGAGGTAAAGGATTGAAGGAAGTCTGGGCACGTCTAAAATTGGCTTAAAAACTGAATTGCAGAACTATAAGAGTATTGTTTCGTGAAGTCTAATCCAGAAAAACTTGCCCTGGCAGACGGCGAGCAGAATCTCCGCAGAGACAGGCAGTATGGTGATTCCAGTCCTGATTGCTTAAAATAGATTCAGGCAACAGACTAGCGCCCCGAATAAGACCAACAATTTACTGGAGAGACCGAGATGGCGAGCTTGAAGAATATTTCTATTGCAGCAGGAGTATTAATTGTCCTAGTGCTGTTTGGCTGGGTCTTTACAGCCCCGTATCTGAGCAATCAGGGTCTGGGTCGCACTCCTGGGTTGATTATAGGCGGCACATTATCTGAGGCGCCGGCCGATTTTACTATCCATAACGAACATGAAGGGCCCATGAAGTTCAAGCTGGAAGGCTTTCCTTCTCTGGTTAATTACCTGTCCTGGGTCGCCACAGAGGATGGCATCATTACCGCGACCCGACCTGATGGCGGCTACTGGGGCGAGCGAGTCAAGGCTGGGGGCAACAAGGCCTGGTTGCGCCTTGAGGACAGTACCTACAAGATGCAGGCAGTTCAGATCACCGGTCCACAGCACTTGGTCATGATGGAGCAATGGGCAGCCAAATCGGGCCGGACCCTTGATGAACCCCTATACAACGGTTCAGAACCGTTGCGGGAGTGGGAAGTTTACTACTGGACACCAGAGCAATAGTTGCGTTCTTTGGTTTCCGAAACGGCAGCTCATAGAGCTGCCTTTTTTGATATTGCTAAATTTAATTTAACTGCTTTCAACATTGCTGCGACTCTTAACATCAACTGAACTCTAACTTGAATGGGTGTACGGCACAGATGCCTGGCGCGAAATTCCTATGACAGATTCAGCTCCTCCACTGGATGGTCTCCTGGTTATAGCCTTGGAGCACGCCATCGCCGCGCCACTTTGCACGCGCCAATTAGCTGAGCTGGGTGCGCGCGTAATCAAAATAGAACGACGGGAGCAGGGTGACTTTGCGCGTCACTATGATTCTCGCGTAAATGACTTGAGCTCACACTTTGTCTGGACCAATCGTTCCAAGGAAAGCCTGACGCTTGATCTCAAGCAGGACGGAGCAACAAAGGTGTTAAGTCGACTGCTTGCGGATGCTGACGTGCTGGTGCAGAACCTGGCGCCAAATGCTGCTGCGCGCATGGGGCTGAGTTTCACCGACTTGCATGAAACGCATCCACGATTAATCGTCTGTAATATCACCGGCTATGGGGATTCTGGACCCTATGCAAGCAAGAAAGCCTACGACCTGTTGGTTCAGGCGGAAGCTGGTTTTCTCTCGGTAACGGGCACTGCGGATCAGCCCGTGAAGAGCGGTATCTCAATCGCTGACATCGCAGCTGGCATGCAGGCGCATACTGCGATCCTGGCGGCCCTGCTGCAGCGCCAGCGCAGCGGATTGGGAAGTTGTATTGATATCTCGATGCTGGAAGCCATGGTTGAGTGGATGGGATTTCCGCTCTACTACGCCTATGAGGGTGGCACTGCACCGACGCGCAGTGGAGCGGATCACGCCAGTATCTATCCTTATGGGGTGTTTCGATCTGGTGACGATCAGCTGTTGATGCTCGGGATTCAAAACCAGCGGGAGTGGATGAGTTTCTGTCGGGACGTGCTTGAAGACGAGGGTCTTACCGCTGATCAGCGTTTTGCCAGCAACTCGGCGCGTAGTGAGAGCCGTGAGCAATTACAGGCTCTGATTCAGCAACAGTTTGATAAATGGAGTGCAGTGGAGATTGTTGAGCGTTTGGACGCTGCGCAAATTGCCAATGCTAATGCCAATGATATGGCCGCAGTTTGGGACCATCCCCAGTTGCGCGCACTCAAAAGATTCATCGAGGTTGATTCACCAGCAGGGCCTGTCACTGCATTGCAACCACCGGGTCACAATAATTCTTATGACCCCGCAATTTCGGCAGTCCCAGGCCTGGGGCAGCACACCGAGAGCATATTGACTGGCTTGGGTTACTCTGCGGAGCAAATAAGCCAGCTGAAGAGCGCCGGGGTGGTTTGAGCTACGCAGTGCGAGAGACTGAGCTACGCAGCGCGAGAGACTGATATCAGTGACCAGTTATCAGAATTCGGGATCGTCATCGCTCGATATAATCGCTTTGACTTCAATCTTGTCTCCAGAAAACTGCCATTTGATGTTGAATTCATAGAGTGTCATGCCGTATTGCTTGTCATCATTAGCCTGCACGCGCCAGGCAGGCCTGGGATCCTGCTGCAGCACCGCAACAATGAAGTCCTTCAGTCGGGGATAGTCGGCAGCAGACTCAGTCAGGGCCTGGGTGGCTGAAGCTGAAAATAAGATTGGCCGTTGGCTACCGGGCTGTTCACTGGCAAACCCTGATTCCGCGCCGGCAATTGAATCGGCGTAGACTATGTACGGTTTGATATCGAGGATTGGGGTCTCATCCACAATGTCGATACCGCCCACTCGAAGAACAAGCTTACCGTCTACTTCGGCGCTTCCCAGATTACGGACCACTGACAGGCCGATGGAATTGGGACGAAAGGGAGAGCGGCTGGCAAACACGCCGACTTTTTCTTTACCCCCCAGTCGCGGTGGCTGTACCAAAGGCGACCAGCCCTGCGCGCTGGTTTCGTGAAAATGCCATATCAGCCACAAGTGGGAAAACTGGTCCAGCGCACGCAAACCATTTGCATCAGCAAATTCCTGCTCAAAAACCAATTCGCCCACGGCTTCTGGCACTAGGTTGGGTTGCCTCGGGATGGCGAACTTCTGCTTGTACGGGCCGCGGAGCGTGGCAATTGCTTTGTAAGTAAACGCTGTCAATCGGCTAGTTCCGCAGGGCTTCATACACCATCCGGGTTGCGATGGTGTTATCGAATGGCGTGCCGCTGGGGCCGCCCCATTTTTGCACCATGTAGACGAGGTAGAAATCATTCTCCTCGTCCACTACAAAAATGGTGCCGCCGATTCCGCGCCAGCCAAAATTGTGGGGGCCGTCAGGATCATCGCTGCTAGGCTGCAGGTGAAATCCTAGGCCCCAGTCACCGGCGTCGCCATAGAAGAAGTATTCACGAGATACGTCGGGTCCCAGAGTGCCTTCGCGCATCATGTTCAGGGTCGACTCTGACAGGATACGTTCCCCTCTGAAACTGCCGCCATTCAGAAGCATGAGTGCGAATCTGGCGTAGTCCTCGGTTGTGGAATTGAGCCCGTGGCCACCCGCCAGCATGGCTCTTGGCTTGGTGTTGTCGGTCATGGGTCCATAGATGGGCTCGGCAATGCGGAAGGCATCGGGTTGCGCCACCCAGAAGCTGGTATCGCGCATCTCCAGCGGATCGAAGATACGCTCCCTTAAGACTATATCCAGAGTTTCTCCAGTGGCGACCTCCAGCACAGCGCCCAACACATCGGTGGAGTGGCCGTAGTGCCAGGCAGTCCCAGGCTCAAACAGAACCGGCAGGCCTCCGATACGAGTTGCCAGTTCCTGGGCGGTTATGGCATTGAAAGCCTCCATAAAGTTGGTATCAACGGCATTCTGATCCGGTCTCGTCAGCACGTCAGGAAAGCTGTCGCGGTACATTGGGCCCAGCGGTGTGTTCATGGCAAATGGCTGCTGCACAATGCCGGACTGATGCATGAGAAGATGGCGAATTGTCATGATATTTACGGCAGGACTGCTGGTGCCGGTTTCACTGTCTATGACCTGGAGGTCGGCAAAGCTGGGAATGTAGTCACTCACGGGATCATCCAGCCCGAGCATGCCATCCTCAACCAGCGTCATGGCTGCAACGCTGATAACCGGTTTGGTCATGGAATAAATGCGAAAGATCGTATCTTTGTTGACTGGTGTCTCGCCTTTTGCGGTCTGGGTACCTACGGTCTCGAGGACGCCCGCACCGTCTCGATTTCCCACCAATAGCAATGCGCCAGAGATATGCCCGCTATCTACTGCCCGCTGCATCTCACGCCTGATATTGTCCAGCTCTGGCTGATCGATGTTGAAATTGCTGGGATGAATCGGATTTAAAGCTGAAGCAAAACTTTCACCATTATCACCGAGCGAAATGTCGAGGTTATAGTCGACCTGGCAGGAGAATAGCGGGAGCGTAAGCAGTAATAAGATAACGGCGCGTGTCATGTGGAGAATCTCCAGAGTGAGGGTAAGCGTGATTGTATTCAGCTACGAGGGTCTGTCTTCATTTCTGCCTTGAAGCGTTTGAAGTTTTTAACATAAGTCTCTGCGCTCAGAATCAGGCGTGCCTGTTGTTCCTCGCTCAGAGCCTTTATCACCTTTGCGGGCGAACCCATTACCAGTGAGCCGTCGGGTATTTCCTTACCCTCGGTAATCAGGCTGTTTGCGCCTATCAGGCAGTTTTGACCAATCTTGGCGCCGTTCAGGATCACGGAGTTGATGCCTATCAGTGAGTTATCGCCAATACTGCAGCCGTGCAGCATGACCTTGTGGCCCACAGTGACGTTCTTGCCAATATTGAGTGGGACACCTGAATCGGTGTGCAGCACAGAGCCATCCTGGATGTTGGAGTTTTCGCCGATGCTGATGAGGTCGTTATCGCCGCGGATCACGGCGTTGAACCAGACGCTGGCATTGTTTTCCAGGCGGACCTTGCCAACAACAGTGGCGTTATCCGCGACGAAATAGTCTTCCCCGGTTATTTCGACTGCGTCCTCTCCCAGACTAAATATCATTGTGTTGCTCCTTGATCCAAATGCCATTGCTGGTGAACGACGCTATTCTAACCCTGTGTCATGCACAGGTCTTGCGTGGCCCTGCAAGTGCAGCCTGAACATCCCAGAAAGCAGAGAATAACAGGTGTGAGCCCCGCGAGGCTGTTGTAGACTTGGCTGCAGAACAACAATTAGGAGGTACTGACATGCCGTCATCCCGCGTTCTTTTCACATCTTTGTCAGTCTGTGCTGCGCTCGCTGCATCCAGTGGCGCCATCTCTGACGATACCGATTTCATCACCGGTGAGGGTTTGCCCAATCCGAACCCTGTTGTCATTCCAAACTGGGGAGATCTCCCAGCTGGCCGCAACTGGGGTTCTACCGCCGGTATCGATATTGATCCCAATGATGGGCATATCTGGGCCTATGAGCGCTGTGGCGCCAGCAGTTTCGGCGGCGGTGTGCCGGTCAACTGCGACACGAACCCGGTAGATCCTATTTTCAAATTCAATCGTCACACCGGTGAGGTCATGGCGAACTTTGGTGGTGGCCTCATGCAGACGCCCCACGGTATCCACGCCGCTGCTGATGGCACAGTGTGGGTCACGGATTTTGCCGCCAGTGCCGATGGCAGCAAGGGCCACCAGGTCCATCAGTTCAGTGCCGATGGCGATTTATTGATGAGTCTCGGAACTCCTGGTCAAACCGGGACTGGACCAGATACCTTCAACCAACCTAATGATGTGATTGTCGGACCAGATGGCAGCATCTATGTGTCTGACGGCCACAATGGTCAGGGCATGACCAGCAATCAGGCCATGGAAGAAGGCCGCTCTGCCGGCAATACCGCCCGCATTATGAAATTTGCGCCGGACGGTACCTTCATTAAGCAGTGGGGTGAGATCGGCGTGCGCCACGGCGAATTCCGTACACCGCACGCCATGGAGTTCGATGCTTACGGCAGACTTTGGGTTGCGGACCGCGGTAACCATCGCATCGAAATTTTTGATCAGCAAGGTAACTACCTGGATTCACGCTATGCCTATGGACGCATCAGCGGTCTGTTTATTACGGATGACGCCATGGTGTACGCCATTGATTCAGAATCCAGCCCAACTAACCATGTGGGATGGCGCAATGGTGTCCGCATCGGACCGGTTGATGAAGATGTAATTGTTGGTTTTATCCAGCCTTTCGATCGGCCTGACAGGATTGGCCAGGGTACAGCAGGCGAGGGAGTCGCGGTGGATGCCGATGGCAATGTCTTTGCAGCCGAGGGTCCCAACTCTCTGAGCTGGGCAGGCGGTGCTTTTACCAAGTATGAAAAGCGCTAACCCCAAGCTTTCGCATAAAGCGCGCTCTTAACTCAATTAGTCGCGCAACAAAAAAGCCCGCTCAGCAGCGGGCTTTTTTGTACGACGACCAAATTTTTTGCGGCTACTTAATTTCCATGAGTACATCACCTGGCGTGACTCGGTCGCCCTTGGCGACGTTAACCAGAGTCACCGTGCCAGCGATATTGGCATTGATTTCAGATTCCATCTTCATGGCCTCGGTCACCAGCACCGCCTGACCTGCTTCAACCTGGTCTCCTTCATTGACCAGCACCTCAACCACATTACCCGGCATCGCGGCAGTCACGTGTCCAGGCTCACTGGCCTGCTTGCGCTTGCCTCCATCTTCAGCCACGTATTGATTCAGGGGCTCGAAAATGACTTCTTCCGGCATGCCGTCCAGTGAAACATAGAGTTTGCGGCGGCCGCCGCCGGAGTCACCCACACCAGTGATGGCCACCTCATAGGTTTCGCCATGAACATCCACTTTGAATTCCGTCGCGGTAGTGCTTGAAGGTCGGCCACCGGCATCGATAGGCAATAAGGGTTCGGGCTGCAAAGTCCCAGCGCGCCGCTGCTCCAAATACTCCCGGCCCAGGTCGGGAAACATGGCAAAAGTCAGCACGTCTTCTGCAGACACAGCCAGATCACCGATATCCTGGCGCAATTTGTCCATCTCGGGCGCCAAAGCATCGGCTGGGCGTTCCTCACTGTAGCTATCGTTGCCAATAGCCTGCTTGCGAACCGCTTCGTTCACCGCAGCCGGGGGTTGGCCATAGCCGCCCTGAAGATAGCGTTTCACTTCATTGGTTATGGTCTTGTAGCGCTCACCAGCCAACACGTTGTAGACAGCCTGCGTACCGACAATCTGCGAGGTGGGTGTGACCAGGGGAGGATAGCCAAGATCTTTCCTGACCCGCGGGATTTCGTCGAATACGTCCCGAATGCGATCCAAGGCATTTTGATCCTTTAGCTGGTTTGCCAGGTTAGACATCATGCCGCCCGGTACCTGATTGGCTTGTACCGAAATATCCTCGCGGGTGAATTCACTTTCAAACTGGTGGTACTTTTTTCGAACCTCACGGAAATAATCGCTGATGTCCATTAAGGGATCGAGCGCCAGTCCGGTGTCGTATGCCGTACCCTGCAGTGCGGCGACCTGAAATTCAGTTGCAGGATGGGAAGTGCCACCGGCAAAAGAAGAGATTGCGGTGTCGATGCGATCTACCCCGGCCTCGATGGCTTTCATTTGGCATAGCGGCGCGAGCCCGGAAGTGGCATGGCTATGAATCGCCAGTGGCAAAGGCACATTGTCCTTTATTGCCTTGACCAGTTCATAAGTACCGTAAGGAGTTAGAAGGCCCGCCATGTCTTTGATGGCAATAGAGTCGGCGCCCATGTTCTGCAGCTGTCGGGCCTGCTCTACAAACAGATCAGCTGTATGGACCGGACTGGTGGTAAAACAGATCGTGCCCTGGGCATGTTTGCCGCTGCGCTTGACTGCTTTCATAGCAGTTTCGATATTGCGCAGGTCATTAAGTGCATCGAATACACGGAACACATCGATGCCGTTCTCTGCGGACTTCTCAACAAAGGCAGCGACCACATCATCAGCGTAGTGGCGATAGCCTAACAGGTTTTGTCCGCGCAGCAGCATCTGCAGTCGGGTGTTGGGAAGCGCCTGCCGCAGTTGTTGTAATCGCACCCAGGGGTCTTCCTTGAGGAATCGAATACAGGCATCGAAGGTGGCGCCACCCCACACTTCCAGGGACCAAAAGCCCATCGCATCCAGTTTCTCGCAGATTGGCAGCATATCTTCGATGCGCATACGTGTGGCGATGAGCGACTGATGTGCGTCTCGCAAAATCACTTCGGTCACTTCAATGGGGCGGGTGTCACTCATTAGTCTTGTCCTTGGATTCTTACCAGCCAGCGTAGGCGGCGATTGCTGCGGATAGTGCGAGCGCCACGTCACTGGGATGTCGCTTGTCTGAGTAGCGAGATAACTCCGGGTGGCATGCGACAAAGCTGGTGTCGAATTCCTTGTTGCGAAAATCCGGATGTTTGAGAATTTGTTGATAGTAGTTCGCAGTAGTGCGAATGCCGTGTAAGCGCATGTCATCAATGGCGCGCTGGGCGCGACTGACCACCTGCTCCCAGCTCAGCGCCCAAACTACCAGCTTAAGGCACATGGAGTCGAAATAGGGCGGAATTTCATAACCCGTGTAGATGGCGGTATCGACTCGTACGCCAGGCCCTCCTGGCGCGTAATAATGGGTGATGCGTCCAAAGCTCGGTAGAAAGTCATGCTTGGGATCTTCGGCGTTGATACGGAGCTGCATGGCGAAGCCCCGATAGCTGACGTCTTCCTGGCCATAGCCAAGCGCTTCCCCCGCCGCGATGCGAAGCTGTTCCTGCACGATATCGATGCCAGTGATCTGCTCGGTGATCGTGTGCTCCACCTGGATGCGGGTATTCATTTCCATGAAATACACATCGTCCCCGGCTAAAAGAAATTCCACAGTGCCGGCGCTGACGTAACCCACAGCCGCAGCAGCCTTTACCGCAAGTTCGCCCAGCCGATTTCGCAAGGCATCATCGATTTGTGGGCTCGGGGCAATCTCTATGAGTTTCTGGTTGCGGCGCTGAATTGAACAGTCTCGCTCGAACAGATGAATGACCTTACCGTGGGCATCGGCCAGCACCTGGACTTCAATGTGTTTGGGGTTAACGATGCATTTTTCCATGAACACTTCGGCGGAGCCAAAGGCCTTGGTGGCTTCGGAGATTACGCGCAGGAACTGCTTCTTTAGGTCTGCGGCGTCATCGCAGCGGCGGATGCCGCGACCGCCACCACCGGACGTCGCCTTTACCATGACCGGGTAGCCGATGCGTTTTGCTTCCGCGAGCGCTTCATCCAGATCGGTAAGATTGCCCTCCGATCCGGGAGTTACTGGCACACCCGCAGCAGTCATAGCCATTCGGGCCTGGGTCTTGTCCCCCATGCGCTTGATCACTTCAGCACTGGGGCCAATAAAGATAATACCTTTTTCCTCGCAGAGCCGCGCAAGTTCTGGATTTTCCGAGAGAAAACCGTAGCCCGGGTGAATTGCATCACAGCCTGTCTCCACGGCCAGGTTTACAATGCGCAGAGGGTCCAGGTAGCCAGCAAGTGGGTCATTGCCCAGAGAGTAGGCTTCGGTTGCGCGTTTGACGAACAGGCCATAGCGGTCAGGTTCTGTGTATACCGCAACCGAACGGATATTCGCCTCGGCACAGGCGCGCACCAGACGCAGGGCGATTTCGCCGCGGTTAGCGATGAGAACTTTTTCGATGGGCGCGCCCGTCATAAACTGCTCCAGGGCACTACCAAGAAAGGGTAAGCTGCTGTAAATATTGGTATTATTTCCACTGCGGGAACATTCCTTGGGTCGTGCGGGACTGTATTCCAGACGTATTCTATCCTTCAACAGCAAGAAATAATAAGGCAAAGGTCTCGCTCAATGACAAATTCGTTGCAAACAATAACAAAGCAGATTTACTGCTACTTTCTCTACCTTTGTATTGGCCTCGATTCTCCAGCTGCCCTTACCCAGGAGCAGGCAGACCTGGGCGGGGTGTTTACCGGAGTTGGTGCTGAAGACTTTGTTGGGGATTCGATTTGCTCGACTAGATCAATGAGCTGAATCAGGTTAATGGCTTCGATACCATTGAACGTTAGAAATAATTTAGTCGCCTTGGACTATTAATGGTGTTGGAAAGTGCAGCCTGAACCATGAAACCCACTCAGCTGCAGCCTGTGAATCAACCTCTGCTTGGGACGCACTCGCGACTTGAGCGATTGGGTCCTGCCCATGTCGACCTGCTGCTATCTGCCTATGAGAATGTTAAGTATTGGAATGCCTATCGCCAGCATGAGAATCGACAGTTCAAGCGTGAGGGGTTGGAGCAGAGATTCGCTGCTGAATACTAGCCAGCGCCGGCGCAAGTTGGCAAATTCAAGCGGGTAATTATCAGAAATTGATGCCCTCTGGATTCCAATCGGTTTTGCCGATTTTACTGCCTGGGAACCATAACAGTTTCGAGCTGAGTTCCTGATTTATATTATTGACCCTGACGATGTGAGGGTCGGCATTGGTGTTGATGCCTCGCTGCTGGTATTCGATTTCGCATGCAACCAGCATAGGCTTAACAAGCTGGTCACTTATGTTTGTGGCAGCAAGCTCAGGCCAGCACCTTTGCGCTAGGCTTTCGTCAAGAAGGGTATCTGAAAAATTACTTTTATCTGGGGAGGAAGCTGGATTCTGTGATATTTTTCAGAACGGTAGACTGCGAACCGAGTTCCGAGAGAAGGCACGCTTGAAAAGGCTCTCTCTTTAACTACCGGGTAGGATGTCACGAAATCGGCTATGGCCGCTGCTAGAAATGTTTCTCATCTGGAAGCGAGATTTCGAATCTGGCACTAGAAGCTGGCTGCCAAACGGCGCGAAATAGACAAGCAATGATCAAAAATAAAAGAAGGGGAACAACATGGAATTTGATACAGCGGCCTTAACGTCACTCGCGATTACCTACGGCATCAGGGTGGTGTCGGCAATCGTCGCGCTTATCGTAGGCCTTTATGTCGTCGGTATCATGGTAAAAGTGATCGGCAAAGTGCTGGATCAAAGCAACACGGATCCGTCACTCACGAGCTTTATCCGCAGTCTGGTTTCCATTCTGCTTAAAGTTATGGTCTACATCACAGCGATTGGCATGCTGGGTGTAGAGATGACTTCGTTCATTGCCATTTTGGGTGCCGCAGGCCTGGCTGTAGGTATGGCATTGTCTGGCACTCTGCAGAACTTCGCCGGTGGCGTCATGATCCTGCTGTTTAAGCCCTATAAAGTCGGTGATGTAATCGAAGCTCAGGGCTATGTTGGTTCGGTCAAAGAAATTCAGATATTTACTTCCATACTTACCACACCGGATAACAAGACGGTGTTGATACCTAATGGCCCTTTGGCAACAGGTTCTCTGATCAATTTCTCAACACAAGACACACGCCGAGTCGATTGGACCATTGGTATTGCCTATGGTGATGATCTGGATAAGGCCTATGAGGTAATCAAAGGTTTCATCGGAGAAGATGATCGTATTCTCAAGGACCCTGAGCCGTTCATGGCCCTGTCTGCACTTGCGGATTCATCAGTGAATATCGTGGTGCGAGTCTGGGTTAACTCGCCAGACTACTGGGGAGTCTTTTTCGATTTGAATGAGAAGGTTTATCGCAGCTTTGATAAGGAAGGTCTGGGAATCCCATTCCCGCAGATGGATGTCCACCTGCACAAGACCGAATAAGCAGGCTAAGCTCTACCATCCAGAATTTCCCTGCCGGACTGCACCAGCTCCGATGCTGCGCGTGCAGACTGCCGGTTTATTTGCAGCCTGAGTTTGCCTGTGCTGCTGCCCGGGGCATTCTTCAATTCCCTCATATTTTTGCCCTGCAGCACCAGGTCGGCGTTTAGAAGCGCTGCTAGAGACGAATATTGCTTAGATGCTGAACCGGTATTCCTACGATTTTAATGCTGGATTGGGGTAGTCCAAGAAAGGCATCCATGGTCTGGTATTCCAGTATCAGCTTTTCACCTGCAATTGAGGCAATGCCCTCGGTCTGAGACATGCCGTTTGTGTCAGTGCTTGTGAAACCAACATTGGAATCATCTTCGAACAAGGCCTGATAATGGTTGTTAGCCAGCTGCCACGTTCGATCCACTGCAAATTCAACAAACTGCGGCGCGGAGCGCATGCCCGTATAGCGTCCCAATAGAAACAATCCCCAGCGGAATAAGACATACATGGACCAGAAAGTGCTGAAATTACCGATTACATTGATGGTGACGCAGAGCAGATTCTCTGCGATGAAAAGGAAGCCATGGGTCCTGAAGCGGCCCCATAGTTCCGCCTCTTTGTCGTGCGCCAGCTGCTCTTATTCGAGCAGGTGGATCCCGCGGGAAATCTGATCTTTGTCCACGCCCATTTCTGCGGCAATTGCCAGAAGTTCTTTGCAGTCAGCGGTGTCATCTGCACGACGCGCTTCATCCCGCAGGCTGATACGAATGATATCCGCGACTTCTTAGCTGCTATAGCATGTGACTCCTCGGCGCTCTGGCATTCTTTTTTGGCATTGTTTTCATCTGACATTTTTGTGCTCTCTTCTTCTAACTCGCGGTATTCTCAACACTTCCAAAGTTCTCAGCCTCATCGGTATCAATCCTGGATTCAGAATTCACTTTGCCGGACCTTTTTGCAATTTTCCATTATCACCGTTGGTTTTCACGCAGTGGCCGTGCGCGAAATTGGCAAGAAATAGCTGTAGCAGACCATTCTATGAAGATTGCTCAACAACAATTGCGCCAGATCTATCCAAAACCTGTGGGTTGTTCTGGGGGCCTTGTTTTCCTCGGGCTTGAGCGTCTGTCTGGTCTCTCCGGCGCTGAAATTGTTTGATTGGCCAGTTTGGCTGGCAGCGATCGCCGCAATTTGGCGAAAATGGCTAAACTCGCTTTTCAGTGTTGTGTGGCTTCCAATCGCATTTCAGCCACCGCGATAACGGGCGAAATGACATCTCATGGCAAAATTAGCATGGTAAGCTCTTAAATATGTTTAGTTGTGTCCCAAAATCAGCGAAGTCCAAAAGCGATGTGTTCTGGCCACTCATGAGTGTATCCAGATACTTGCGTGTAGCGGCCTTAGTTGTGGCCGGCTTGCTGGGATACTGTGCTTACGCTGCGCAGGCGTCCGCCGACTTGCCTCGCTATACACCTGTCAGAGGTATCACCGGCAATTTGTCCAGTGTTGGCTCAGACACCCTGGCCAACTTGATGATCCTGTGGAGCGATGAGTTCAAGCGCTTCTATCCGAATGTGAATGTTCAGATCCAGGCATCAGGCTCGTCTACTGCTCCGCCTGCGCTGACCGAGCGCACCGCGAATGTTGGCCCGGTATCGCGCGAGTTAAAAGATAATGAAATCGAGGCCTTCGAGACCCGTTACGGATACAAACCCACCGCTGTGCCTGTGGCAATCGATGCCCTGGCCGTGTTCGTTCACAAAGACAATCCGATAGCAGGCTTGTCCATGAATGCGGTGGATGCAATTTTTTCCCTGAATCAGCGCTGTAGCAACACGCCTTCGTTTGTTGAATGGGGTCAGCTTGGTTTGCCGGGTAGCTGGGGCAGACGCAATATTCAGTTGTTCGGCCGCAATTCTGTGTCTGGTACTTACGGCTATTTCAAAGAGGAAGTGTTATGCAGCGGCGACTTTAAGAACAACGTCAATGAACAACCTGGTTCAGCATCGGTGGTTCAATCAGTGGGCACTTCAATCAATGCGATTGGCTATTCGGGGATGGGTAATCGAACGTCCAGTGTTAGGGCGGTGCCTCTCGCGGCGGGAGCCTCAGATGAATTCGTGGCAGCCACAGCGGAAAATGTCGTGGCTGGCAGATATCCCCTGGCGCGTTTCCTCTACATCTATATCAATAAAGAACCCAATCGTGAGTTACCGCCTCTGGAGAGAGAATTTTTAAAACTGATACTGTCCGAGGCGGGTCAGCAAGTTGTGCTGCGGGATGGCTACGTGCCCTTGCCTGCGAGCATTGTCGAGCTGGCGCGGCGCTCCCTGGGGCTGGACCCCTAGTTCGCTACCAATTGAATACCACTGTGCAATCTCTCACCTACTGATGTATGAATACCATGCCTGATAAGGACAAAAGCACAATCGAACAAAGCAGTGATGCCCTGACGGTAGAATCGGTATTCGCAACCCATGCGGACCGGCTCAGAGCCAAGCGTAAAATGCGCGAGCTATTGGATCGCGGGGCAGGCATAACAATTTCGCTTGGGGGCATTGGCATCATTGCTACTCTGCTACTGCTCTTGATCTACCTCGTCTATGTGGTCCAGCCTTTATTTGAATCCGCGCAGATTCAACGCCTTACGAGTTTTCAATTAAGCCCATCTGCAGCTTCCGGCGAGCCACTGTATCTGGCGATAGAAGAACAGGCGGAATTGAGCATGCGCCTGTCTTCATCGGGCAGAGTAGATTTCTTCTCGCTAGCGGATGGGGCTGTGATTAACTCGGAACAGATTTCGATTCCCGCTGGCGCACAAATAACGCAGTTCGCGCTCGCCTCCGAGGAGAGCGGGCTCATCGCCCTGGGCCTGGACACCGGTGCGGTGCATCTGTTCTCTGCAGACTATGAAATCTCTTTTAGTGGCCCGAACAATGTGCGTCAGATTACGCCTCGCATTAATTATCCATTGGGACGAGAGCCGGTTTTCATTGCAGCGGATGCGATGCAGGCTATTGCTGTAGCGCAGGCCAATGACAGCATAGTGATTGCCGCGGTCGCTGGAAGTGGCGAGTTGTCGCTGGTGCGTGCCACGCGGCAGTCCAGTTTGCTGGCCTTGCTCGACCCAAGTGCGGACACAGACTATCAGCTCGAGTATACCCGCTCTGAGTTGGCCCTGGTCGACACTGACTGGCTGTTGATTGATGGTGACCAGCGTTGGCTATTGGCTATCTCTGCGCAGCGCATGGTTTCTGCGACCGCGCTTGATGCGGTGTTTTCCGGGTCGACTGCTGTACAGGCCAGTGACAGGCTCGCGCTGCAAACCGAAAGCATCCAAGACGCCAGATTCTTGCTGGGTGGCCTATCCCTGTTGGTGGCCGACGCCAACGGCGATATCGGACAGTGGTTTTTCTCGGTGGATGAGGAGGGTCTGGCCCTGCGTAGAGTCAGGAACTTCGCTGGTAGCGGAACTCCTCTAACTGCGCTGACAGTAGAGCAGAGACAAAAAAATGTGGCGGCTATTGATGAGAGAGCGGTGCTACGACTTTTCAATACCACCGCAGAGCGAACCCTGATCGAACAACAGCTGGATGACATCACGATCCGGTCGCTGGCGCTGTCACCGCGTGGTGACAGGTTGTTGACCGAGACTGATTCGGGGTTGCTGACAAGCTGGAGTGTTTCCAACCCGCACCCAGAAATCTCATGGTCTGCTCTCTGGGAACGGGTCTGGTATGAGGACTATGCCGAACCAGACTATATTTGGCAGTCTTCGTCAGCCGGCAATGCCTTTGAGCCGAAGTATTCGTTGACGCCACTCACCTTTGGCACCCTTAAAGCCGCTTTTTACGCCATGCTGCTGGCTGCGCCGCTGGCCGTCTGTGGTGCAATCTTCACCGGGTATTTCATGGCGCCACCGATGCGGCGAAAGGTAAAACCCCTGGTGGAGTTAATGGAGGCGCTGCCAACAGTTGTCCTAGGTTTCTTGGCAGGACTTTGGCTTGCGCCGTTCGTCGAAACCAATCTACTCGGCATATTTGCACTTATTGTGCTGCTTCCTGTTTCCATCATTGCCATGAGTGCCGCCTGGGTATTTTTGCCGAGATCAATTCGACACAGCATTCCCGATGGTTGGGAGGCTGCTATCCTGGTGCCGGTTATCATTTTGAGCGGCATGTTCGCACTGTGGATTGCGCCACCTCTCGAGATGCTTTGGTTTGGTGGTGACATGCAGGCCTGGCTCAGCAATGAATTTGGACTGGCCTACGATCAGCGCAATGCCATGATTGTAGGCTTTGCCATGGGCTTTGCGGTGATCCCCACTATTTTTTCCATCGCAGAGGATGCCGTGTTCACGGTTCCACGTCAGCTCAGCAATGGCTCACTGGCCCTAGGAGCGACTCCCTGGCAAACCCTAGCCAAGGTTGTTCTGCCTCTGGCGAGCCCGGGCATTTTTAGTGCTTTGATGATTGGGATGGGGCGTGCTGTAGGGGAAACCATGATCGTGCTGATGGCTACAGGCAATACACCGATTATGGATATCAATATATTTGAAGGCATGCGAACCCTGGCGGCGAATATCGCGGTGGAAGTGCCCGAATCTGAGGTTGGCAGCAGCCATTACCGTATTCTGTTTCTGTCTGCACTCGTGCTGTTTGCGTTTACCTTTGTGGTAAATACTGTGGCCGAGCTGGTGCGTCAGCGCCTCCGCACGAGGTACAGATTGTTATGAGCAAGAAACTTCGAAAATGGTTGCGAGCAGGGTCACCCTGGGTCTGGTTTAACGCTGGGGCCGTGGCGATAAGCATCATCATGGTGGCAGGCTTGATTGGCTTGCTGGCCTTCCATGGCCTGCGCCACTTCTGGCCGACCGATGTTATGCAGGCACGCTATCAGCCGCCGGGATTACCCGCAACCGAAGTAATCGGAGAACTGATAGAGTCAGAAACTGTTTTAGCTGAGCGACTGCAGGACAGCGGTGTCGATGTGGATCCGGCTAAAAATTTCTATCAACGCGACCTGTGGAAATTTGGCAATCGGGAAATAATCGGCACGGATTTCGGCTGGTTGCTGACAGATTATATCAGCGAGAAAAAATTTCCTGACGCATTGACCGTGCTGGAGAGGCAGCAATGGGGCAATTTTTACGGCATACCCATTGCTTTGCTAGAGCGTGGTGAAACGTTAGCAAACAGCAGGGCACAGGCCGAAAACGACAGTTTGCTGTGGGCTGAGCTGCAATTCAGGCTGGACCGTGCATACGAACTAAGGGAAAAAATTTCTTCTCTGCAGGGACAAGAGTTGGGGCGGGTCAACAGTGAGCTTGAGCGGCTGCGTCTGCTTGAACGCGCTCTCGTGATCGCCGATGAAATGAGCCCAACGCTACAGCAGGAAATTAATGAGAACCGCGCAACCCTGGAGTCTGGGCTGTTAGTTATTCAACAGCGACTAAACCGACTCGAAGCGGAAATCAGTCGCGACTCTGTGTTGATGCGTGCAGTCAACAACAGCGAAGTTCAAATCGCCCTGGAAGATATTGTGCGTGCGTATCAGCCAAACCAGCTGGGCCTGCCTGGCAAATTCGCGGTGTACTTTTCTCGACTGTGGGAGTTTCTGAGTGCAGAGCCCCGTGAGGCCAATACCGAGGGCGGCGTGTTTCCAGCAATTTTTGGAACAGTTGTCATGGTATTGCTCATGTCCATCATCGTAACGCCATTCGGTGTGATTGCCGCGATCTATTTGCGTGAGTATGCAAAACAGGGCCTGGTGACGCGACTGATTCGTATCGCGGTGAATAATCTTGCAGGTGTACCCTCTATTGTTTACGGGGTATTTGGCCTGGGCTTCTTCATTTATTTCATTGGTGGTGAGATTGACCAGTTATTTTATGCAGAAGCCTTGCCGGCACCAACTTTTGGCACACCTGGATTGCTGTGGGCGTCGTTAACCCTGGCGCTTCTTACCGTACCGGTTGTGATTGTCGCAACGGAAGAAGGACTTACCCGTATTCCCCGCAGCATTCGCGAGGGCTCGCTTGCACTGGGTGCGACCAAATTCGAGACTATTTGGCGCGTTGTGCTGCCGATGGCGAGTCCAGCCATGATGACCGGCCTGATTCTCGCTATTGCCAGGGCCGCGGGAGAAGTGGCACCTTTAATGCTCGTGGGTGTGGTGAAGCTGGCGCCTTCACTCCCGGTAAACGGTATTTATCCCTATGTGCATCTGGATCAGCAGTTCATGCACCTTGGGTTTCATATTTACGACGTGGGTTTTCAGAGTCCCAATGTGGAAGCGGCGCGCCCTTTGGTATTTGCTACTGCTCTGTTGCTGGTGATTGTGATCGCGGTGCTAAATCTCACGGCTGCTGCGCTGCGTAATCGGTTGCGGGAAAATTATCAGGCGCTCGATGTATAATTCAGCGGCAGGATAAATGAGAAAATAATGGAAGATTCACAAAGCACAAACCAGCCACAGACTCCTGCGGGAGCAGATGGCGAAGCCAAAGCCAAATCTGAGATTTGCATCGATATCAAGAAACTGAATCTCTACTACGCCAAGGACATCCATGCGCTAAAAGACATTACCCTCGCGATACCGCGCAATCAGGTGACAGCTTTCATCGGCCCTAGTGGCTGCGGTAAATCTAGCCTGTTGCGCTGTTTCAACCGCATGAATGATTTGATCGATGAGTGCCGCATAAAGGGCAAGATCAACATCGATGGCGTCAATATCTATGACAAGAAGACCGATATCGCAGACCTCAGGCGACGCGTTGGGATGGTGTTTCAGAAGCCGAATCCGTTTCCCAAGTCTGTCTATGAGAATGTCGCTTACGGATTGCGTATCCAGGGGATAAACTCCCGGCGGATTCTGGATGAAGTGGTTGAGAACGCGCTGCGCTCCGCCGCCCTTTGGGATGAGGTTAGAGACCGTTTGGAAGACAACGCCCTCGAACTGTCAGGTGGTCAGCAGCAGCGACTGGTGATCGCGCGTACCATCGCAGTAGAACCCGAAGTCCTGTTGCTGGACGAACCAGCTTCTTCATTGGACCCCATTTCTACGCTGAAAATCGAAGAATTGATCAACGAACTGCGATCCACTTACACAATTCTGATCGTAACCCATAACATGCAGCAAGCCGCCCGGGTGTCTGACCACGCGGCATTTATGGATATGGGAAACATGATCGAATTTGCCAGTACCGACGTGTTGTTTACCAATCCATCTGAAAAGCAGACTGAAGACTATATCACCGGGCGTTATGGTTAGGGCAAGCCTTGGAAATCACTGCGCGAGGCGGTGATTTGTGTTGACATGAAACTGTAGCATTTCTGTCATACAATCTCGTTTTCGCAACAGAACCTCAATCCAACTTCGTTCGTCGAAAAACGCAAAACCACACAGTGCTTAGTGACCAGTTAATACCATGACCAGCAACGCCGGCAACCACGGCCATCATATTTCGCAGCAGTTTAACGCCGATCTTGAAGAGGCGAAGAAGCATATGCTGGAAATGGGCGGGTTGGTTGAAAAACAATTTGCCGATTCCCTTACTGCCGTGATTGAGGCCGACAGCAGTCTCGGCACCAGGGTAATCGCGGAAGACGACATACTGGACAGTATGGAAATGAAGATTGACGAGGAATGCAATCTCATCATCGCCCGTCGCCAACCTGCCGCCCGCGACTTGCGTCTGGTGCTGGCAATCATCAAGGCAATCCGTGACCTTGAAAGAATTGGTGATGAGTCTTCCAAGATTGCCAAGGCCGCAATCAAGATGAGCGAGCATCGCGAGTTTCCTGACGGCGTGGTGGACTTTCGTAGTCTTGGTGACAAGGTTCAGCGTATGGTGAACATGGCGCTGGATGCGTTTGCACGCTATGACGCCGAAGCGGCTATACAAGTCGCACACGAAGACAAGAATGTCGATGCGGAATACGCTATCGCCATGCGTTCCATGGTGACCCATATGATGGAAGACCCTACAACCATCAGTCAGGTGTTGGATGTGCTTTGGGCATTGCGTGCCATGGAACGGATTGGCGATCATGCCAAGAACATCTGTGAGCATGTTATTTACATGGTAGCGGGTACAGATGTGCGTCATCTCAGTGCCAATAAGATGGCCGCCAAGATCAATTCCTGAGCGCGCTCGGTTCAAGAATCAATTTAACTTTTGCTCGAAGTGCCTATCGCGCTAATCTGTGTGCGACGCCTGGCTGGTTTTTGAGGCGCTTCTGTTGAATCCCCCCCCCGCATAGACATTAAAGATGCCCGCAAGCTTTGTCTGCACAGGCAGTCATTGTTAACCCGAGGTGGTTTTGGACGCGGGCCATCTGCAACCCTCGCGGCCATCAAACAGCTCGGCTGTGTGCAGTTGGATACCCTCACCGTCGTTGCCCGCGCCCATGAGCATACTTTGTGGAATCGCCTTCCAGCATTTCGACCCAGCCATATCGAAAAGCTGCAGCTGGAGGGCGAATTGTTTGAGCATTGGTCCCATGCCCTGGCGCTGTTGCCAATGGTGAATTATCGCTACGCCTTGCCGCTGATGCAGCGCATCGCTGCGGGAGAGGTGCACTGGTACAAAAAAGATAAGAAGGAAACCACGAAAGTACTAGCGCGAATACGAAATGAAGGTCCATTGAGCTCAAAGGATTTCCAGGACAAACCACAACAAAAGGCAATGTGGTCGCGTGCGCCGTCAAAGCGAGCTCTGGAGCAGCTGTTTATGGAAGGGGAGTTGATGATTCCCTTTCGCCGCGGCTTTCAAAAAGTCTACGACCTGCGCGAAAGGGTGTTGCCGGACTGGGTGGATACATCCACGCCCGACTCGTCAGAGTTTGCGCGTTATTTGATTGACAGTCATCTGCAGGCCCATGGCTTTGGCACTGCCAAGGAAATCGCTTATCTGCGCAAGGGCATGGGCGCTAAGGTAAAGCAGGCGCTGCAAGAATTGGCGGAAGCGGGTGAGGTGATGCCTATCATGGTGAGTGACAGTCTCTACTACTGCCAACCAGATCTGCTGGAGTTGGCGGATCAACCCTTGCCTCGGGCCGGATTCCGAATCTTGTCTCCGTTTGATAATGCAATCATTCAGCGTCGGCGCACCCTGGAACTGTTTGATTTTGACTACCATATCGAATGCTATGCTCGCAAAGAAAACAGGAAATTCGGCTACTTCTGCCTGCCGCTGCTGTTTCGTAATCGCCTGGTTGGCAGACTCGACGCCAAGGCCGATCGCGCCAGTGGCACCCTGCAACTTCTGCACCTGCAGTTGGACGATCAGTCGGGGGAAAGGGAGAGCTTCTACCGCAGCTTCTTGCCCGAACTGTGGCGCTTCGCCAGCTTCAATGGCTGTGACAAGCTGGCGCTGCAGCGGATAAGCGGTTGCCCTATAGGCGCGCAAAGATTCAGAGACGCGGTTGACGGCTAGTTTTCGTCTATCTGCCGTAATTTTCAATGAAAATCCGATTCTGAGCCCTGCTTACCGCAGCAACAAATTGCAAAAAAGAGTATCATCCCGCTTCTTTCTTTACCCGTTTAGTCAGGAGATTGTCAGTAATGACTGAGATTTATCGAATTGCCCTGATCGTCACTTCAATGCTGTGGGCGGTTAGCCTGCAGGCACAGGGCATTCAGCAAACCAAAGGTTCATTCGAAGACAAGTTCCGCCAGTTGGAAGAAGTTTTGCCAACGGCGAATATCTATCGCAACGCCGGCGGTGCGCCGGGTCATGAGTACTGGCAGCAGGAAGTCGACTACAATATCGACGCGACTCTGGATGAGGACAATCAGCGCCTTTCCGCCACGGAACTCATTACCTACCGCAACAATTCTCCTGACACCTTGACCTATCTCTGGTTCCAGCTGGACCAGAATCGCTTCCGCTCTGATTCCATGGCAGCAATGAGTGGCACTTTCAACGGCAGTAGCCCGGATGCCGACAGCAACGATCCAGCGCGCATCAGTCTGGGTCAACTGCGCAGTCTGCAGTATCAAGAAGATGCTGATCTGGGGCATCGCATCAATGCTGTCTCCGACAGTCGTGAAAACGCCCTGGTGCACACCGTTGTGGGTACCCTGATGCGAGTCGATCTTGCCGAGCCGTTGGAGTCCGGCGATGAGGTCGATCTGCGCATAGATTTTGAATACAACATTGTTAACGGTGATGTGCTGCGTCCCCGTGCTGGCTATGAGCACTTCCCGGACGATGAGCGTGAGGGCGGCAACTATATCTTCGCCCTGGCGCAGTGGTTTCCTCGACTGGTGGCTTACACCGACTATGAGGGCTGGACCAATAAGGAATTCCTTGGCTCTGGTGAATTCACGCTGGAGTTCGGTGACTACGAGGTTTCCATGACGGTGCCCGCAGATCACATTGTGTCTGCGACTGGTGAACTGCAAAACCCCAATGACGTGCTCACTCGTAAACAGCGTGACCGGCTGAGAGAGGCAGAGACTGCTGAACGACCGGTTTATATCGTGACGCCGGAAGAGGCGCTGGCAAACGAGGCGGAAGGTAGCAACCAGACTGCGACCTGGCGCTTTGCCGCTGAGAACGTACGCGATTTCGCCTGGTCTTCCTCTCGCAAGTTTATATGGGATGCCAAGGGGCATACGCAACCGGGTGCCGACCAAGAGCTGGTCATGGCCATGTCGTTCTACCCTAAAGAGGGTGGTTCCCTGTGGTCCGAATATTCCACCGAGGTGGTGATTCATACGCTGGATGTGTACAGCCGTTTCTCATTCGATTATCCCTATCCCACTGCCCAATCTGTCAACGTGGGCTTCGTTGGGGGTATGGAATACCCCATGATCACCTTCAATGGCCCGCGCACGGAGTTGCAGGATGACGGTTCTCGGACTTACTCCCTGGCAGAAAAGCGATTCCTGATCGGCGTAGTGATTCATGAGATTGGACATTTCTATTTCCCCATGATCGTGAATTCGGATGAGCGCCAGTGGACGTGGATGGATGAGGGGCTTAACAGCTATCTGGATTCTGTTGCTGGCCGTGAATGGGACGCGGAAATTCCTTGGGGCGTTGAGCCGCGTTATATCACTGACTATATGGAATCCCAGAACCAGGTCCCGGTGATGACACAGTCTGACAGCGTGCTGCGTCTTGGTCCGAATGCCTACTCCAAGCCAGCAACAGCTATCAATATCTTGCGTGAAACCATTATGGGCCGTGAGCTGTTTGATTTCGCATTCAAGGAATACTCTAGGCTGTGGGCCTTCAAGCGTCCGACGCCAGCTGATTTCTTCCGCACTATGGAAGAAGCCTCCGGCATCGATCTTGACTGGTTCTGGCGCGGATGGTTCTACACAACGGATCACGTTGATATCTCGCTCGACCGCGTTTACCAGATGCGCATGGATACTGAGGACCCGGATATCGACTTTAGCCGCCAGCGCGAGTTTGAGAAGTCTCTGCCCCCAAGCCTCTACGTCGAGCGCAATCGTGCGGAAGGCCTTCTGACCTGGGTTGAGCGTAATCCGGACGTCAGGGATTTCTATGACGACAACGATCAGTTCACCGTGACCAATGTTGAGCGCAATCGCTACAACAGCTTTCTTGAAGGATTAGAAGACTGGGAGCGTGAAGTGCTGGATCGTGCAATTTCTGAAGACCTCAGCTACTACATCATGGAGTTCTCAAACCACGGTGGCCTGGTTATGCCAATCATTCTGCAGTTCGACTATGCCGATGGCAGCAGCGAGGAAATGCGTCTTCCTGCAGAGATCTGGCGGCGTTCGCCCGCAGCGGTGAAGAAACTAGTAGTCACTGAAAAAGAAATTGTCAGTGTGACGGTTGACCCACTGCAGGAGACTGCGGATGTGGACATCGAGAATAACTATTATCCCCGCCGCATCATTCCTTCGCGAATTGAGTCATTCAAGTCCCAGGGCGGAGGCAGTCTGGTCGGCCGCGATATCATGCAGGACATCAAGACCGAGTTGGATACAGATGAAGATGAGGATGAGGACACTGAACAGTAACTCACTCACCAGTACCCATGCCCGACGGCAGCCCTCGGCAGTCTTCCGGGTGTGGGTGATCTGTGCCTGCCTGATCGCTAATCATGCCAGTGTCGCACACCAGCAAAAAAACGCGGTCACCCGAATTCTGTTCAATGAGAATACGGGCAATATCGAAGTTATGCACCGCTTCTTCATTCATGATGCCGAGCATGCCGCTGGCGTTATTTTTGGCGAGCGTCAGACCCTGGTTGAATCCAGTGAATCCAGGCAGCTCTTTAGTAGCTACGTAATGAATCGCTTCTCGGTTGAAGTAACCTATAGTGATGACAGTCGCGAGGATTTGGCGCTTAACTATATAGGGGAGGAAGTTGACGGCCAATTCCTCTGGGTATACCAGGAAATTGCTGCAGTGGAGAATGTCGCCAGCATGACAATTGTCAACATGGCGCTGCGGGACGTGTGGTCAGATCAATCCAACCTGGTCAATATCGAGCGTGATGACAGGATCTACAGCCTCACTTTTGATGGCGCCAGAGAAGTGCTTAGCATTGAACTGGACGCTTGACCTGAAACTAATCCCCAATTAGTTTGTGCTAATAGTTTGCTCTAAGCACTGACAGCAGTCCCCAGTCATCCATAAACAAACTTTTTTCCAGCGGCAGGCCCGATCTTGATTATCTTCCGTTACCTGTCAAAACAAATTCTGCAAATTGTTGCGGTGGTCACTTCCGTGCTGCTGGTGGTGGCTTTAACCGGTCGCTTTATTCAATATCTGGGTGACGCTGTCGCCGGCGAAAAAGCGCCAGACATCCTGCTTTTGCTGATGCTCTATCGCATTCCCGAATTCCTGCTAGTCATCATACCGCTCGCGCTTTTTCTGGCAATCATACTCGCCTACGGGCGCATGTATGCGGATAACGAGATGGTTATTTTGATGAGCTCGGGATTCAGCCAGAAGCGTTTGCTGGTCAATTCCCTTGGGGTTGCCGCCATGATTATGATGCTGGTCGCCGCTATCAGCCTCTATTTGGCCCCTGAAGGGCTTCGCAACGGCGAGCAACTGAAGCTAAGCCAGAATCAGTTGACCGAGGTGGACCTTATCGTTGCCGGTCAGTTTCAGACTTTCGGAGATGGAGAACGGGTAACCTATACTGAGCGAGTTGGTGCGGGAGGGCAGGGTGAAAGAGAGCTGCAGAATGTATTTGTGGCGCTGACCCCATCGGGCCAAACTTCGGGTGAGCCACCTCGAATTATCATAGCCGATAGTGCCAGACCTGAGATTGACGCGGAGACCGGTGCCCGGTTTATGCGTCTTGATAGTGTGCTGCAATACGATGGGACACCTGGCGCGGCTGATTTCAGTATCGGTCAGTTTGATGCCCAGGCCATCTTGCTGCCGGCACCAGAAGAATTTGAAGAGGTTTTGGAAGAATCGACGCTGAGCACATTAACCTTGATTGGTTCTCCTGACATTGCTCACCAGGCGGAACTACAGTGGCGTATTTCTGTCTTGTTGCTGATCCCAGTGATTACTCTGATTGCGGTGCCGATGAGCAGGGTAAAACCCAGACAGGGTCGTTACAGCAAACTGTTCCCGGCTGCACTGATTTATGTGGCGTATTTTATCTCCCTGGAATTCTGCCGTGATCGAATTGCCGAGGGTGAGCTTGATCCCACTGTAGGGCTGTGGTGGGTTCACCTGGTTTTTATTGCAGTTGGTGTGACTTTGTTCCGGGCTGGGCCAGAAGGGCTCAAGCTGAAATTGGGAGCAGGCACATGAAGTTATTAGACAATCATGTGCGGATTGCTGTGCTGCTGTCCATGGCAGTGGTGCTGGGCGTTACCGTGTCTCTGGATCTTATTTTTTCCTTGATCGATGAGCTGGGTGAGTCCGGTGTGGATTACAGCGTAGGCAATGCGCTGCTGTATGTCTTCATGACAACGCCCACCAGTATTTATGAGCTCTTGCCCTATGCGGCTCTGGGCGGTGCCTTAATTGGCCTCGGCGTGCTGGCCTCCAATAATGAACTGGTGGTGATGCAGTCCGTGGGAATACATAAGTGGCGAATTGTGGCTGCAGTGCTAAAGCCGACGCTGCTGGTGATGTTGATTGGATTGGTGCTTGGCGAGTTTGTTTCGCCGCCTCTGGAACAGGTCGCCAACTCAAATAAGGCGATTCAGCAGAGTGGTTCTACTTCAATCAATTCCGAGGCCGGCACCTGGCGCAAGGTGGGCAACGACTATATTCATATCAATGCGATTGCCCCCGGTGGCGAAGAGCTGATTGGGGTAAGTCGCTATACCGTTAACGATGAGCGCGAACTGGTTTCTGCAAGCTTTGCCGAGGCAGGTGAGTATGTAAGAACCGAGACGGGGGGTTACTGGCGCCTGCTTAATGTCAGTCAGAGCCTGATGAATGGTTCGACGATTATCACCGGTGACTATTTGCAGGAAGACTGGGAAGCTGATTTGTCGCCTGAGTTACTCAGTGTGCTTCTGGTCGATCCTGATAAACAATCCATCTCTGGTCTGTTTCAATTTGCCCAATATTTTGAGTCAGAGGGTCTCGACAGCGGTATCTATTTCCTGGCCTTCTGGAAGAAGTTATTGCAACCGCTTTCCACACTGGTTCTAGTCATCCTGGCGGTGTCGTTCGTATTCGGCCCCCTGCGCGAGGCCACCATGGGCTATCGCATTTTTATCGCGATCAGCATCGGCCTTGCCTTCACTACAGTACAGCGCATGATGGAGCCAGTCAGCCTGATCTATGGATTCAGCCCTTTGATGGCGGTACTGACACCAATCTTGCTGTGTGCCGGGGCCGGTGCGCTGCTGATGCGGCGCGTTGCCTGAGCAATTGCTTCGCGCTGCTGCTCGCCGCTCATACCCTTGCAGCACTGCTTGTACACATACTAATCAGTACCAGGCGCGAGTTGATGGCGGCTTGATCGGTTTTTGCGCCCATTTTGCGTAATATAGGCTGTCAGTGCCGGTTTTATTCTTTCCTACTTTTACACAGGTTTATTCGCGCCGTGAACGAATTCGTCGTTAAGGATTCTCTTACCAATGTTGCCCAGGACAGTTCTGCACTCGCGGTGGGTGAATATGCAGGTGTGATTAATAATGCCTTTCGCTGCGAGGAACTCAACCAGGCACTATCGCGGTTGCCTGATTTGCTTCAAGCTCCAGATGCTGAACTGATTGCCGGTGGTCGCAATCAGAATGTCAGGTTAATGCTGCCCTTTCAGGGTGGAAGACTTGCGGTAATGGTAAAGTCTTTCGGCAAACAAAAACGCTGGAAAGATTATGTCGATATTCGCTATCGAAAAACCAAGGCGCAGCGATCCTTCGAAGCGGCACTGCATTTAAAAACCAATAAGGTTGGCACACCTACCCCCGTGGCCTATCTGGAGCGACGTTGCGGCAATCGACTGGAAGAGAGTTACTTCATTAGTTCGTTTGAAGAACAGGTAACCAGCTTTCACGACCAGATTATCAGTACCCTGAATGGTGAACCCACGTGCGGTGAGTTAGCGCCGATGCTCGCGCGCGTCGCTGAATTATGTCGCGCCATGCATGACGCAGGATTCATTCATCACGACCTTGGTAATCAAAATATTCTCTTGCCTCAAGGAGAGGAAAGCGATTTAGGCTGTGTCCAAATTATCGACCTTAATCGTGGGCGAATCTTTCCTGAGCTCAGTATGCGTCAGCGCGCGCAGGATCTATCACGCCTGAATTTGCCTTCAGAAATAATGCAAATGTTCCTGGATATTTATTGGGGCACGCCTGCGCCAGAATTATTACGCACCTGGCATCGACGCTATGTCAGCTTATTTCGCTTACGGGCCAATACTCGAAGGCTCCGACACCCCATTCGGGAAGCGCGCCTCGCCAGAGAGCGGGATCTACATCCTGAGGTGAACGCGTTTCCGGCACCCCGTGATATCTGGATCTGGGACGACAGGTCCGACCAGGCATTTTCCGCGCTGGAGCGTAAAGAGCGGGTGCGACTCTATCCACGTGGGCGCAGTTGGTGCATGCTTAAATCTACCGCTGCCGCTGCCTGGTCAGTGCGTAAGCACTATCTATCAAGCAAGGCGCGGGCCTTTTCGGCGCCTGTAAATCTCAAGAGTAGGATTGGCATTGCACTGGACCCAGATGGACCGTCCCAGGGAATTGAAGTTGGCCTTCTAAACAAGTTGGGCGCAGCACCTGCTCTGCTGCGATTCTGTCATCACGAAGGGCAACAGCGCTGGCATGAGCAGGCTGGCCTGGTGAAGCATCTGGCGGCTGCCGGGCGCGAGGTTAACATCGCGCTGGTGCAGGACCGGCGGGCACTGCAGGAGCCAGATGCCTGGCGAGAATTTGTCCATGAAGTGCTTGAACTTACCCATGAATATATCGCCGCGGTGGAATTCGGTCACGCCATCAATCGCGTGAAATGGGGAATATGGGATTTCGAGGAATTGAAGAACCTGTATGCGCCTTTGGTCGAATTGCGTCAGCGCTATCCTGCTGTGAACATCACCGGCCCAGCCACCATTGATTTCGAATATCCGTTCCTGCTGGCTGCGATGCAGCAGTGGCCGCAACAGGTGCCGGTGGCTGCTATATCTCATCATTTGTATGTTGATCGTCGCGGCGCGCCAGAGAATCCCCAGAGTAGATTTAATGCTGTTGACAAGTTTGCGCTGGCGGCGGCTATTGCCAGCTATCTTAAGGTGCCGGATGACAAGGTCGTCGTGTCTGAAGTGAACTGGCCTATTTCTGGGACTTCTATCTACTCACCGGTTACGTCCCCTTTCGAGTATCGGCTGGCCAAGCCGGGAGAGGTGCCAGACAGCGGAGTGGAAGAATCCAGCTACAGCGACTATATGCTGCGGTATATCGTACTTGCCCTGTGCTCAGGCCTGGTTGATAGAGTGTTCTGGTGGCGCTTGGTCGCAAGGGGCTATGGCCTTGTGGATAAGAATGATGACGGCGAATTGCGCGAGCGTCCGGCTTTTCTTGCGCTTCAACACTTCTTGCTCACTCTGGGTGACTCAACTTTTGTGCAAGCCAGTTTACCCGAGCAGCGGGACCAGCGGCATGGTCTCTACCAGTTCGAGTTTGAACGTCCCGACGGTGAGCATCTCTTGCTGTGCTGGAGCCATGGCCCTGCCATAGCAGCACCGGCGCTCGAGGCTGCGAGGATAGAAGATGCGCTGGGCAATTCTCTGGAGGCCATCCCGAGAGAACTTAGCGGATCTCCGCTATATTTTCGCGACGTTACCGGTCTGAGTTAAGATTATGCTCAGGAAATGGATTACCACGCTTGGCGCGCAGCCCTGTCTGGTGGAATTACTAGGCTTTCTCATCAACGTGACCAACTTTACTGCCATTATCCGTTACAACTTTTCAAGAAAACCCTGTCTTTCGGAATTCAATGTCTACTAACAAGCCAATTTACATCTCTTACGCGGGCCCATCCTTGCTGGAAACCCCATTGTTGAACAAGGGCTCTGCTTTCTCGCCGGAAGAGCGGCGCAACTTCAATTTGATTGGCTTGCTGCCGCCGGTTTACGAAAGTATTGATGAGCAGGTGGAGCGCTGTTATAGCCAGTACAGCAGTTTTGATGAGCCTATCAACAAGCACATCTATCTTCGCGCCGTGCAGGACAATAACGAAACGCTATTCTATCGCCTGTTATCTGAACACCTGGTGGAAATGCTGCCGATTATTTACACCCCAACGGTTGGCGATGCCTGTGAGGAATTCTCGGATATCTATCGCAGCGCCCGCGGTATCTTCGTCTCCTATGGCGAGCGTGAATACATGGATGAAATTCTTCGCAGCGTAACCAAAGATAAGGTCAAGGTTGTGGTAGTCACCGACGGTGAGCGGGTGTTGGGGCTCGGCGATCAGGGCATTGGCGGTATGGGTATCGCTATTGGCAAGCTCTCGCTGTACACCGCCTGCGGCGGTATTTCTCCGGCCTACACCTTGCCGGTCGCGCTGGACGTTGGCACTAACAATCAAGAGGCGCTGGAAGATCCCATGTACATGGGGATGCGTCACCCTCGCATTGGCAAGGACGAATATAATGCATTCGTCGACCAGTTCATCGACGCAGTGCAGGCACGCTGGCCCGGCGTCATGATTCAATTTGAAGACTTTGCCCAGCCCAATGCCATGCCCCTGTTGCAGCGACATCGTGAGCGGGTGTGCTGTTTTAATGATGATATTCAGGGCACCGCCGCTATTACTCTGGGTTCGCTGCTTGCGGCCTGCAAAAAGAAGGGTGAGCAGTTGCGTGAACAACGCCTGGTTTTTGTCGGTGCCGGTTCCGCTGGCAGTGGCATAGCGGAACTGATTATCGCTGCGATGGTTACCCAGGGCCTGGACGAAGCAACTGCACGCAGCCAGATCTATATGGTCGATAAGAACGGCCTGCTGTTAAAAGATGCCCCGGGTCTGACGGATTTTCAGGAGCGGCTGGTACAGTCGAAGGCGGCGATTGCAGACTGGGAGTTGAGCGGCGACAACCCCTATCCGGGTCTGCTGGATGTGGTTGTTAACGCCAGAGCTACAGCATTGATTGGCGCCTCAGGCATTCCCGGTCTATTCACTGAAGCCGTTATCAAAGGCATGCATGCACACTGCGCTATGCCAGTCATATTCCCGCTAAGTAATCCCTCACGCTTGGTGGAAGCACATCCTGCCCAGGTAATGGAGTGGACCCAGGGAAAGGCAATAGTTGCTACCGGAAGCCCGTTTGGTTGGGTCGAATACGATGGTCGCCAGTTCGAGATTTCGCAGTGCAATAATAGCTATATCTTTCCCGGCATCGGTCTTGGCGTAATCTCCGCCAAGGCATCGCGTATCACCGATGAGATGCTGATGGTGGCGAGCATGACGCTTGCGGAACTGGTGCCTAAATCATCCGATCCAACTGTGGGGATTCTGCCTCCGCTTACTGCCCTCACCGATATCAGCAAGAAGATCGCCTTTGCAGTCGGCAGGGTTGCCCAGGCGGAAGGTTGGGCCCTGCAAACCAGCGAGGAGGAGTTATTGGGTCATATTGAGCGGAATTTCTGGCTGCCGGAGTACCGCGAATACCGGAGAGTCGCGATGCGCGCTCGCTAGCCGGGTGTGACAGCAGGTTGGCAATGACTCGGGAATGGCCGCGGCTAAGGCGCCGTCTGCTCCTGCGGCGTATCGAATAGCTTGCCGCGCTTTTCGAAATGAAACTCTTCCAGCTTAATGTCGTCCAGGCCAACCTGGTCGAATGGATCTTCCATCGCATCCTGCACGTTATAAAGCGAAATCAGGATGAAGCCGTGGATCATAGCCTGGCAGTAGACTACCAGCGGTGAACTGGCAGCCAGATCATTAACCAGGGTAGGGATAAACACGATCGGGAAGACATAGATAAAGACGAGGCAATAGGCCCGCAGGCTGATGGGTGTGCCATGCATCTTTAGCCCCACGGTGTTTTCAATACTCTCATCCACATCCTTTAGAAAGCGAACGATCTTCATGGAAACGCCATTGGAGATCGCATCCCGATTCTCGTTGACGAATTCAAAGACTTCATTCAGCTGATCGCGCACGGCCTGCTGGTCGTAGCGATCCCCCTGCAGTGCGTCCATGAAAATGCGCGAGACGGAATTCAGGTGTTCTGCCACGAAGCGCTTGCTCTCAGCGCTGAGCTTGTCGTTGTTGGCGAAGCAATAGTAGGTGGCATTAAGCGAAGACTTGAAGCGACTCAGCAGTTTGATCACGCTGTCACGCTTTTTGAAGGCTTCCCGGATGGTAAAGACCAGCGGAAAAATTACAGCAATACTGAACAGGGTCACGTTCAGATTGTAATGGAAGTCATAGAGGTAGCAGACATAGGTAATTGCCAGGCACAGCAGCAGCACCGCGCCGGTTTTGCGGTCGATGATGGCGATGTATTTTTGTAAGAAGTTATTGTGTGAATCTGGAGTCATGGTTCGATGCTAATCAGTTCTACGGTGTAAGTAAATCGCCAGAAGGCGGTAAGCATGATTTTTAAGTGTATTGCGACTGTTCTAAGCCGGGGGTACACTGGCTGGTATGCTTACTATCAGACCTAAAGAACGCGGCAGCGCCCGCTATGAGGGAGCATGCCGAGAGCACAGGGGCGGCGCAAGCTCGATTCGGCTTGGACTGCTGATTTGCCTGGTCCTGCAGGGCTTCGCGAGCTCAGCCCAGACGGCGGATCCAGATCCCTTGTTTGCCGCCATAGAGCCTCTGGAAATCACCCTGACCGGGCCCTTTGACCGCATTGATGACGAGCGCGACAAGGAGCAGGAGTACGAGGGTAGCCTGAGTTACGCGGACAGTGATGGAAATACCGTCACCCTGGATGCCCGTTTTGAGTTGCGGGGCAACTGGCGCCTTGATCCATCAAACTGCAGTTACTCTCAACTCTGGGTGGATCTGCGCCGAGGTCAGTTGCCGGGCACACTGTTTGAGAACCAGAATCGCTTGAAGCTGGTCGTACAGTGTAGGCGCCAGGACCGATACGCTGGCTATATTCAGCGTGAGCTGCAGGCCTATAGAATTTTTAGTCAGCTGAGTGAGCTCAATTTCGATACCAGGGAGCTCATGGTTACCTATGTGGATAGTGAGGAAGAAGATTCTACTCGCACTCACTCTGCCTTCTTCATTGAACATCAGAATCGTCTTTCCGACCGTTTTCAAATGGCCGAAGTGGAAGTTAACCGAATCGATGTTTCGTCACTGGATCCATTGCAGGGAACGTTGGTATCCCTGTTCATGTACTTCGTGGGCAACACTGACTTCTCTATGGTACAGGGGCCGCCGGATGATGAGTGCTGTCACAATTCTAAGCTGTTAACAGTCGATGGGACCTACTACCCAATCCCCTATGACTTTGATGCCTCGGGATTCATCGATGCCAGCTATGCGCCGGAACCATTGCCGCAGTTCAACTTGCGCAGCAACCGCTCCCGACTTTATCGGGGCTTTTGCGTCGAGCCAGAGGTTTTTAATGAGGCGGTGGCAAGGTTTCGCGCCATCGAAGATGATGTGACGGCCATGGTGACGGAACGGCGCTACATTCGCTTTGTGGAGGACTTTTTTGAAACCCTCAACGATCCGCGGGATTTGGAACGTGAAATCGCTGAAGAATGTCGCTGAGCAGCGTTTTTGATCTGTTTCACTTATCCCCGGCCCAGATTGATCAAGTCCATGTATAAAATTCCTCGAATTCTCTCATTACTGTTCATTGCCTGTCTGGCGCCGATTCTGTATGCCCAGTCAGAATTCAGCGGTGTCGAGCGCATCGTGGCGGTGGGTGACGTGCATGGCGACTACGCTGAATTCGTTAAGGTTCTGCGGGAAGCGGAATTGATCAATCGACGCCGTAACTGGATTGCCGGTGAGACTCACTTTGTACAGGTAGGGGACCTGCCTGATCGCGGCCCTGACACCGACAAGATTGTCGAGTTACTGCAAAAGCTCGAACAACAGGCCGAGGAAGATGGGGGTAAAGTCCATGCCCTCATTGGTAATCACGAAGCCATGAACATGCTGGGTGACTTACGCTATGTCCACCCTGGCGAATATGCAGCGTTCCGCAGCAGCCGTTCGCGTCAATATCGCGACAATTATTATGAGCAAGTGCTGCAACAAAGGCGGTTAGAAGAACCGGAGTTTGAGGCTAGCCCTGAGTTTCGCCAGGAGTTTGAGGCGCGCTTTCCTCTCGGCTACGTCGAGCATCGTCTGGCCTGGGCGCCGGCAGGGGAAATTGGCGGCTGGGTGTTAGAGCATAATGTGGTGGTGAAAATTGACCGCTATCTGTTTCTGCACGCGGGTCTGAGTCCTGCCGTGCTGGGTATGGCGCTGGAGGACATCAACCAGCAGGTTCGCCACGAACTGGCGGGCAATCTGGGGGAAGAGCCAGGGCTGTCTGAAGCTGATGATGGGCCGCTGTGGTATCGCGGCCTGGCGCAGAATGATGCGGCCACGGAGTTGGCTCATGTCGATGCGCTGCTGGGTTTCTACGATGTTGACCATATCGTAATCGGACATACCCCAGGTGCCGGGGTGATTCTGCCGCGATTCGAGGGCAAGGTGTTGATCGTCGATACCGGGCTGTCCACCTATTATGGTGCCCATGGCGCCAGCCTGTTGATCGAGGGTGATGAGATGGTTGCCCAGCAGGATGGCGAGCGTTACAGCATTCCGCAGAGAGAATCCCCCCTGCAATATTTGCAGGAGTTGGCGGCGCGAAAAGCAGATGCACCCGCCGCGCTGCAGCGGCTAATCGACCAGCTCAGCACGCCAGCTAATTAGCCGGCCTTGCTTGCGTAACCCAGATTTCCGGGTTCAGGCTTCCAGGAACTAGATTTCCTGGATCTGCACCTTGCGAAAGCGCAGTTCTCCGCGCGCCCACTGCAAAGCAAAGGGGCCACTGGCCAACTTGTCATCGCGCACATCCACCGTTCGCTCGCCGTTTAATTCCACGATCAAATGATCACCATCCATGATCAGCCTGTAGATATTCCAGCGATCACCGGCCTTGGGCAATGGCGCCGATACCGGTGCAACATGCACAATGCCGCCGGTGCCATAGGCGGCTTCCGGGCGCTGGTCGAAGATGTTGGCCTCGTAGCAATCCCGGTCGGTAATCCGCTCCGGGTTTTGACAACGCATATAGACGCCGCTGTTGGCATCATGGGTAGCCCAGAACTCCACCCGCAGTTCAAAGTTGCTATAGCTCTGCTTACTCACCAGCCAGGATGCTCCGCTGCCCTCGGTGGCGCGGATTGAGGCCATTTCGGCCGTCCAGTTTGCGTCGCCGACGGTATTGAAATTCTCCAAACCCTCGGTGCCATCGATCAGGGTGATCCATTCGCCTTCGGCGGCCTGAGTTGCGCCACTGGTCAAGCCAATGATCGTGCCGCTCAAGGCAGCGACGCTCAGCAGAAATACATTGCTCATTCGGCGCAACACTCTAGTCATGTTCATTCTCCGGTTTTTCGTGATTGTTATTGGGTTATTGGAAAGCAGGGCGAATTCAGGGGAGCAAATAAACGACTCCATAAGCCACGCAGGGTAGCGTCAAAAGCTGAGGCAATTCAATGTCTTTACACGGGCAGAAAGCCCTCTGCTGAGGGTCGAAAATGGGGAGAAAGCCAAGGCGAGAAATAGTACAATGGTCGTTTACTGCCGCTGGTGGCAGGGAAGAGCAGCGTAGCTGTTTGAAATCTAGAGGGTTTTGTCATGACTAACAGCAAAAAGCTGTCACTGTGTTCCGCTGTCTTCGGCCTGTCCGTGGCCTGCTCAGGCGCGGTTTTTGCCCAGAGCACGGAGCGCCCTGAATTGACTGGTACCTGGACCAATGCCTCGCGCACTGGGTTGACTCGCCCCCGTGGTATTGAAGATCTGGTGGTAACCGCGGAACAAGCGGCTGCCATGGTTGCCAATATGGGTCTCGCCGGAATATCCGCAGATAACATCGAAAGTGGTCCGGCTATCGATCCTGAAACCGGTGCACCACCGGTAGGTTCCCAGGACTTTGGCCTGCGTGGCTACAATCTGTTCTGGACCGATCCCGGTTCAACCCTGGCTTACGTGAAAGGCGAATACCGCACCTCCTATATTATTGATCCACCAAACGGCCGCGTGCCAAGACTGGAGCAGCCCAAGCCCGATTGGGATGTGCGCAACTATGGCGCGCGCTACCTGACCGGCGTTGGTGCCGACGAAGGGCCAGAGATATTTCCCCTGGCTGAGCGTTGCCTGCTGGGTTTTGGCAACACCGCCGGCCCCGGCATGATGGGCACCCTGTATAACAGCACTTATGAGATCGTGCAGTCCGATGATTACGTGATCATTACCGTTGAGATGGCCCACGATGCGCGCATCATTCCCCTCTACGGCTCCGCTGAGGAAGCCCGCGCGAACCGACGACCCGCCGTGCTGAAGCAGTGGCTGGGTGATTCCGTTGGCTGGTATGAAGACGGCATGCTGGTGGTAGAAACAGTCAATATTAATCCCAAGCAAATGGCCGAGAGTTCGGTGCCAATCACTGCCGAGGGTCGAATCATTGAGCGCTTCGAGCGCTACTCAGACACTGAAATCGTGTATCAATTTACGGTAGAAGACGACAACCTGTACGTGCAGCCCTGGACTGCGGAGCTGAGCTTCCATGAAATGGACGGTGAAATGTACGAATATGCCTGCCACGAAGGCAATCACGCCATGCCCGGCATGTTGGCCGGCGCCCGCCGCCTGGAAGTTGAAGCCGAAAGTGGTTCCGACGACGACTAGTCGCCAAACCGGTTGCGCTGTCTCACCACAGCCAGCCTGAATTTGAAGAGCCCAACCGATGCGGCATCCGTTGGGCTTTTTCATGCCTGGTGCTTTTCACTTGCGGAAATTCAAACCTTAGACATCCACCGAATTTCTGCCTATGCTTCGCCATCCAACCCTGCTTATCCGGAGACTGCTCCATGTTGCGCCTGGCCCTGTTGACCCTATTGTTCGGTGCATCCGCCTTCGCGGATGATCACCTGGATACTTTCCTTAACACCGATGTATTCGAGCTGGAGATTGCCGCAGATCCGCAAATTTCACCCGATGGATCCCAGGTTGTCTATGTGCGTAATGCCAATGACATCATGAGCGACTCTACCCGGGCCAATATCTGGATTGTAGATGCCGATGGTTCCAATCACCGACCGCTGTTGTCCGGGGCAGACTCCTATTCCAGCCCCCGCTGGGCACCTGATGGTTCCCGTCTGGCGTATGTGTCCAGCGCTGAAGGCAGGGGCCCAGAACTGTATGTGCGCTGGATGGATACCGGGCAGACTGCACTCTTGAGCAACCTGGAAAACTCGCCCCGCGGCCTGAGCTGGTCGCCAGACGGAAAGCGCATTGCGTTTTCTGCTCTGGTGAAAGGCGAGGGTATAACTCTTGCCACGCCACCGGCCAAGCCGGAAGGCGCTAATTGGGCACCAGGTGTCACAGTAACTGACCAGCTGAACTATCGATCCGATGGTCTCGGCTATCTCGACGTGGGCTATACCCATGTGTTCGTACTGCCGGCAGATGGGGGTACACCCAGACAAGTTACCAGCGGCGACTACAACCATAGCGGCAGTCTGAGCTGGTCCCCCGATGGGGAAGAGATTGTAGTCTCTGCCAATCGCAACGAAGATTGGCAGTATCGCCAGCAGAATAGCGATCTGTGGTCGGTCAATTTGACCAGTGGCGAGATGTCGCAACTAACAAGCCGTGATGGCCCTGACTTCGCACCGGCATTTTCACCCGATGGCAGCCGCATCGCCTACCTTGGCTATGACGATGAGCGCATGGGTTATCACAACACCCAGGTCAATATTCTGGATGTAAACAGCGGCGAGGTTAGCGTTCTGACTGATGACCTGGATCGATCGGTAGTCTCAGTGAATTGGTCCGGCAGTTCTTCACAGCTACTGATTTCCTATGATGACTTCGGTAAGCGCAATCTGGCGTCGCTGGATATGGAAGGCAACGTATCTCCCTTATTATCCGATATGGGTAGTGTTGGTATCAGCCGTCCCTATACCAGTGGCAGCTATTCGGTCGCCGACAATGGCGCCTACGCTTACTCAGCAGGAGACGCGCAGCGTCCGGCAGATGTCGCGATTGGACGCGGTGGAAGTTCCACTAAATTGACTGATCTCAACGCTGACCTGTTGGATCACAAGACTCTCGGGGAGGTGCGCGAGGTCAGCTGGCGTTCTTCCGTGGGTGACCACGATGTGTATGGTTGGCTGGTGACGCCACCTGATTTCGATGCGGATGAGGATTATCCGCTGCTGTTGGAAATTCACGGTGGTCCCTTCACCGCCTATGGGCCTTATTTCTCCACCGAGGTGCAGCTCTATGCGGCGGCTGGCTACGTGGTGCTATATACCAATCCCCGCGGTTCCACCAGCTACGGCTACGAGTTTGCCAACGAGATCCATCATAACTATCCAAGCCAGGACTATGATGACCTCATATCCGGAGTCGACGCAGTGATCGACATGGGATTCATAGATGAAGACCAGCTGTTTGTCACCGGCGGTTCCGGTGGTGGCGTGCTAACGGCCTGGATTGTGGGCAACACAGATCGCTTCGCTGCCGCTGCGGTGGCCAAGCCGGTGATCAACTGGATCAGTCATGCGCTTTACAGTGATATTCCGGAAGGTGTAACCCGCTACTGGTTTGAGAATATGCCCTGGGAGGATTTTGATACCTACTGGCAGCGTTCACCCTTATCCCTGGTGGGCAATGTCACCACGCCTACGCTGTTGCTGACAGGCGAAGCTGACCACCGCACCCCCATTGCGGAATCCGAGCAGTATTATCAGGCATTGAAACTGCAGCAGGTAGACACCGCCATGGTGCGGGTACCGGAAGCGTCCCATGGTATCGCCGGACGCCCGTCTCACCAGATTGCCAAGGTGGATAATATCCTGGCCTGGTTTGCACGTTATCGCAGCGATCTTGAGGCTGAGGACTAGGCGCGCGTTATTGGGTTAGAGTAAAAAATCGCGGGCAGGCGCAGTGCTTCAGGAATCGGAAGACTTTCGATAGCTAGTGGCCTGCACCTGGCGTTTATAGGCTAGCTCGGCAAGATCATCCGCTGCGGCGAACAGGTCTTGCTCCAGATCGTGCAATGACACCAGGCGCTGCTCCAGTTCAGCCTGTGATTCCAATGCACCGTCAAATCCGATGTGTTGTATCGGCAGGGCGTTGGCCCGAGCCAGATGGTGACCGATCAGGAGACTCCGATGACAGAACGCCGGGTCTTTTTCTGCACAGAGCAGGGCGATATTGAGTGCCTTATCCAGCCCGGTTAGCAGGCGCTCTATGCCATGCAAGAAATTGTCGGCCCGCTGCAGGCGGTCATATTGCACCCGGCCGGTTTCGTCGTAGTGTGCCGGGTTCGTTGAGCGCGGACCGAGCTCCTTACCCAAATAGACATAGCTTATTCCTTGTTGCTTGAGCGCACGCTGCAGGAGTTCCCGATGGTAGTCATGAAAGGCGGCGCTGTAGGGTACCGAGCGCACGTCTGCCACCACGTTCACTTCGTAGCTTTGGAGCAGGACCATAAATTCGGTCAATGGCTTGGTCGCGTAACCGATACTAAAGAGAGTGGCTGACATTTAATGAGCACGCGTTTTGTAAGGGGATAATCATAGCAGCTATCACAGCCATAGGCGGCAGCTGACCGGCGGCTACACATTTGCAGCTCCCTAACTTCATCCTCTTGGCAGTAGTTTCGCATCCCAATCCTGCCCCTGTGCGATGGTCACGATTTTTTCAGCGCATGTCGGGTTTGTCAGTCACTTGATGGAATGCTCGTCGCTCGACACGAACAGCGCGATCTGACCACGCCATACATCAAATGGCGTTGGGTCTATTTTTTCCTTACTTGCTGAAAAATATAGGGTTAATTTTCAAATAGCGCTTGAACAGCGTTATATAAATTGCTATATAACGCTGGTTTTCTATGAATTTTTGATGAGGTAAGTATGGGTTTTAGCGCAGCAGACTGGGCGGCTATCAGTTTGAGCCTGCAGCTCGCCGCAGTCACAACCCTGATCCTGCTAATGCTCGGTACGCCCCTGGCGTGGTGGCTGGCGCGCACCCGCTCCAGACTCAAGGGGCCAGTGGCAGCAATCGTGGCGCTACCGCTGGTGCTGCCGCCCACGGTGCTGGGTTTTTATCTGCTGGTGGCCATGGGGCCAAACGGGCCCATCGGGGGCTTAACCCAATCCTTTGGTCTGGGCTCTCTGCCGTTTACCTTCTGGGGTCTGGTAGTGGGCTCAGTGTGTTATTCCATGCCCTTTGTGGTGCAGCCCCTGCAAAATTCCTTTGCCAGTATTGGCGAGCGCCCCCTGGAGATGGCCGCAACACTGAGAGCCGGTCCCTGGGACCGCTTCCTGCATGTAGTCCTGCCCCTGGCGCGGCCCGGTTTTCTCAGCGCCTCGGTGCTGGGCTTCGCCCATACCCTGGGGGAATTTGGGGTGGTGCTGATGATCGGCGGCAATATTCCGGGACAGACTCGAGTGCTGTCAGTACAGATCTATGATCATGTGGAGGCGCTGGATTATGGTCAGGCCCATTGGCTGGCGGGGGCTATGGTGCTGTTTTCCTTCCTGGTGCTGTTGTTTCTGTATTCCATCCCGGCCCGGCGCGGCGACGCTGGTCTGCGCTTCAGCGCCTGAGGCACCGTCATGACTGCTGCCGCAACACTCAACTCTGCCATCATTGCCGATTTTTCTGTGCGTCTGCCGGGTTCGAAACACGAAGCCGGGTCATTTGACCTGCGGGTCGATCAGCGTCTACCGGGCGCCGGTGTGACCGTGGTGTTCGGTGCCTCCGGTTGCGGCAAGACCACGTTGCTCCGAGCCCTGGCTGGATTGCAGCCCATCGAGTCAGGCTATCTACGGGTAAAAGGGGAGACCTGGCACGATGAAAAAGAATCCCTGCCGGCGCATCGACGCCCCGTCGGCTATGTGTTTCAGGAAGCGAGTTTGTTCGAGCATCTGACGGCCGCGGGCAATCTGGAATTTGCCCGCAAGCGTGCCGCCGCGACTGTAAATGAGCAGGAGGTGCAAGATGTCATCGCGCTGCTGGGCCTCGGAGATCTGCTGCAGCAGCGACCGCAGCAACTATCTGGCGGTGAACGCCAGCGTCTGTCTATCGCCCGGTCACTCTTGATCAAACCCGAGTTGCTGCTGATGGATGAGCCGCTGGCGGCTCTGGATCAGACTCGCAAGCAGGAGATCCTGCCGTATCTGGATCGCATACGGGCCGAGCTGAAAATCCCCATGATCTATGTCACCCATGCCCTTGATGAGGTGACCCGACTTGCGGACCACCTGATGATCCTGTCCCAGGGCAGGGTCCGCGCTTGTGGTCCGATTCGCGAGGTGCTGGCCCGGATTGATGTGCCGGGTATATCGGGTGAGGAGGCCGGTGCAATCGTGGAAGGCCGGGTGACAGAGCGGGATAGTGAGTGGCACCTGATCCGTGTCGATTTTGAGGGTGGCCAGCTCTGGCTGCGGGATAGTGGTGAGGCCATGGGCCAGCAGCTGCGGGTGCGTACCCTGGCGCGGGATATCAGTCTGTCCCTGGAAGCCGATCAGGCCAGCAGTATCCTTAATCGCTTACCTGCTGAGGTGGCAGCCATTGCCGAGGATGCTGATCCTGCCATGGCGCTGGTGCAACTTGTGGTGGGGGCGCCAGGCGAGACGCGCCTCGTCGCACGGATCTCTCGGCGTTCGGTGGCGCAACTGGCGCTGAGTCCGGGCAAGCCGGTGTGGGCGCAGATTAAATCGGTAGCGGTACTGTATTGAGCTAAATTGAGCTGAGCTGAATTAATCAGACGCCATGGGCTGTCTGCTCAGGCCCGCATCAGTATGACCGACGAAGCTTTGAACAGTGCCGTCGCACTGTCCCCCACTTCCATTTCCAGGTCTTCGAGGCTGGCGCTGGTGACCATGGCGGTGAGGGTTTTGCCGTCTCCTAGGTCCAGGGTCACCTCTGCGTTCACTTCACCGTCGGTGACCTGACTTATTATGCCGCCAAGCTGGTTGCGGGCGCTGGTCCTGAGTCTGCTGTCCCGACATAGTAACACCCAAGATGACTTGATCAGGGCAATGGCCTCACAGCCTACCGCCAACTCCATGCGTTCGACGCTGTCATTGGTGATGATGGCGACTAGGCGGATACTGTCGCTGAGCGCCAGTTCCACCTCGGCATTGACGGCGCCGCGGGTCAACTTGCTCACGCGGCCGCGGTACTGGTTACGGGCGCTGGTCTTGAGCTTTCCCAGGTTCAGAAAATCCGCCACGTCGTCCAGTTCCTGCACCTGCTCTCCAAGACGATCCACAAATTCCGCGTGCTGTTCCTGGATTGCGTTGAAGCCGTTCAGTACCTGCTGACCGAAGTCTGTAAGCTGGGTGCCGCCGCCCCGGGCGCCGCCAGCGGAACGGGCTACTAGCGGCCTGGTTGAGAGATTGTTCATGGCATCGATGCGATCCCAGGCGGTCTTGTAGCTGACTCCCGCCGCGCGGGCAGCACCGCTGATCGATCCCGCGGAGGCGATGGCGTTCAGCAGGTCGATCTGGGCTTGGGTGAAGGACTGGCGCTCATCCTGCTGCAGGAACAGGCTGCCCTTCAGGGCCGGGCGCCCGGGTTTGGATTTAGGCCTGGGCCCAGATTCCGACCTGGATTTGGGCTTGGACTTGAAAGTATCGCTCATGGACCGATGGTATTAGGCCAAGACGGCAAAGGGAAACCCCATTGTGCCTTATTTGTTTGCTGCACTCAGTCCAGGCCAAACCAGGGTCGCAGGCGAGTGCCGATGCTGCTGCCGGCGAAGGCCGCCACAAACCAGAGCCAACCGTGCAGGCTGGTGGAGGAGATGCCGCCAAAATAGGCGCCGATGTTGCAGCCGAAGGCGATGCGCGCTCCGTAGCCCAGCATTAATCCACCGACCACCGCGGCCAGCAGCGAGCGCGCCGGGATGCGCATGGAAGGGGAAAACTTGTGGGCCAGGCTGGCGGCCATTAATGCCCCCAGCATGATGCCAAAGTTCATCACCGAGGTGATGTCGTTGAACAGGCTGCCATTCAGCGAAGCCAATGAGTTGGGCCGGCTCCAGTAAGCCCAGTGAGAAATATCGAGCCCCACCACGCCCAGAATTTTTGCTCCCCATAAGGCAAAGGCAGAGGTCACACCCCAGGGGCGGCCTGCCAGAAGTAGCGTAGCCACATTGACTGCCGTCAAAGCCAGGGCGCCTGCTATCAATGGCCAGGGACCGCGCAGTAATGTGGGCGAGCTGGCGATTGTAGTGCTGAGCAGGTCGCCATGGCGGCGTTTCTCCCAGACCGCTGCCGCCAGGTAGACCCCGGCGAATAACACCATGCTGATAAGAACGCCGCCGACTACGCCGAAGCTGCGGGACAGGGCCATGGGCTCGAAGCCGGGGACACCCTGCCAGCTCTGCCAGTGAAAGGTGCCCAGCACGGAACCCGCGATAAAGCTCGCCAGGGTCACCAGCATACGTACATTGCCGCCACCGGCGGTAAACAGGGTGCCAGAGGCACAGCCGCCGCCCAGCTGCATACCGATACCAAACATGAAGGCGCCGCACACCACGCCGAGATTAACCGGTGCCACGCTGCCGCGCAGGGCGATACCACCGATCTCGCCCATGGAGATGAGTGGGGTGAAAATCAACACCGTGACCCCCAGCATCACCATCTGTGCCCGCAGGCCTGCGCTGCGCCCGGTCTTCGCCACCTCGCGCCACGCCCCGGTAAAACCAAAAGCCGCGTGGTAGAGAATCACTCCGGCCGCCAGTCCCACCAGAAACAGGCTGGCCTGACGCCAGCCCATCTCCACGAACAGGTAGAGGTAGAGCAGGGCGGCGATGCTGGCACTGACAATCAGGCCGAGCTGATTGCGACGGGTTTGTTCCGGGGTCAGGGTGGCCGCGTTAGACATGTAAACTCCTGGCTGTCTGCAAGCTTCTTCTTATGATGGCTGCCTGTGAGAGATGGCAGCTGCGTTTGTTGGAGAGACAGGCAGCTATAACAGCCGCAGATCCTAAGGGAGATTGTTGCCAAGAACCGGATAAAACGCCAGCTCCGATTGGCTCAGTTCAGGTAATTTGGGTTGAATGGAGTAGCAGCAAACTTGATCTAAGATCTAGCAGTAACCGCTGGCGACCCACTGCAAGGGGGGCGCGAAGCCCTGGGCCGCAAGAGTATAGGTCTCCCCCGCCAGGCTGGTGCCGTCTGATCGCCAGGTGATGGTAATGGCACCATCTACCACGTCTATGCCGTGGTCACTGGCAGTCGCCACCGTGGTGGCCGGAATGCCTAGGGTCCCGGCATCAAAATCCGCGATGGCGCTGGCGCGCCCGGTTGAGGCCGCTTTAATGATAGCTGAGCGATGGCCGCAGTTGGCCAGGATAGCCTCGGAGAAGCGGGCCTTGTTCTGATACAGCGAATAGGCAGGTAGGGCCACTGCAGCCAGCATGCCGATGATAGCTACCACGATAAGCAGTTCAATGAGGGTGAAGCCCCTTTGCTGCTTCCGAGGTAGTTGTGATGAAAGGTTCATGGTTCTCCTGCTTGGGACCCCACAGTTGACTGCCTGATTTGATTGTAAGTCTAACCCAACTCTAAACGAAAACTGTGTTGGGTTTCAAATAATTGGTTAATCAGCAATTTGCGCCTCCGACCCCGGGAAGGTCTAATTATCTCTCGTTTCTGTAGGATTTATCCTACAAATCCCAAGCTGATGGGAAAAATTTAGCCCCCAATATCCCACGATTCTCGACGGATTATTGGCTTTGCGATAATCTCGGATTAAGAGATGGGAACTGAAGTCTCTGGTAGCCTTTAACAGGCGCGAGCAGTGATCCCCAAAAAGCAAATGAGTCCTGTGCGCGACAGGAGGGAATAAATGGGTACACTGCTATGGAAAGACATCCTCAGTTAGCTGACAAGCTTAATCTACTCTATTTATTACAACTCAATCCCTGCATTCGCAACGACTCGTCACTTGCCAGAGGCCTCTCTATTTCGCGACAGACAGTTAGCAAGTGGCGTATCGGGTCAAGCACATCCAGAGGTAATTCCACTCCCATAGGCCAAACCCGCCCAGTGGCCGAATTGTTTACGATTGAACACGAATGGTTGTCATTACCCTACGACGAATTTGAGTCGAAAGTTCGTGCCAGATGCTCCCAGCTGCAGCAAAAAAGTGAACAGCCAAGCAAGGAAATATCGATTTCCATGTTGCCCTCTACTGGCCTGCACATAATTGGCAGAGATGTCGAGCTATCAAAACTCTCGGAGTATTGGGATACACCACAGACTAACGTCGTGCAAGTCGTCGCTTTTGGAGGCTCCGGTAAGAGTGCGCTTATAAATAGATGGCTTTCTGACCTTGGCAGGAAAAACTACTGCTCCGCCCAGCGAATATATGCCTGGTCGTTTTACTGGCAGGGAGATAACACTGAACCCAGATCTTCAGGTGACTACTTTATAGAGCATTCATTGGATTGGTTTGGCGATGAACAACCCAGTGTTGGCTCACCCTGGGCAAAAGCTACAAGGCTTGCAAATCTCATCAAATCCACGAAGACGCTTCTCATTCTTGATGGTCTGGAACCATTGCAGCACCCTCCGGGTGAGAAGTTTGGGCAGATAGAGAACTCGGCTGTTGCTTTGCTTATTAAGGAGCTTGCTGCCGGTAATAAAGGGTTATGCGTGATCACGACGCGTTATCCAGTTGCAGAACTCGATGCATTTTCAGATGGGAGAGGGCAAACAATATCGCTGCCTCGATTGCGTACGCGAGATGGCGTTCAGCTGTTGGTAAATTTAGGGGTAGAAGGTCACTCTGATGAGCTCGCCACAGCGGTTGAACGATACTCAGGTCACCCACTCAGTTTGTCGCTGGTCAGTGGTTACTTGTCGGTAGTTCACGATGGGAATATCAACCTGCTAAGTGAAATGACGTCGCTATTCGATGCGAAGCACCAACAACATCAAATACGAAGCATCATGCAGGACTACTTGCTCTGGTTGGAGGGAAAAGCTGAATTGCAGTTTCTTCGATTGCTCAGTTTGCTTGGGCGGGCAACAAGTCTTAATGACGTGAAAACGCTTTTCCAATACAAAAATATTGACGGTGTAACAGACAAGCTGTTTGCGTCAGATAACAATGAAATCCTCTACATCATCCAAGAGCTGAAAGACGCGAATCTAATAAGCGTGAGTCGCTCTGAACATCAAGCGATTCTGGATTGCCATCCGCTAGTAAGAGACGCTGTTGGTGACCAATTAAGTAGACAACAACCTGAGCACTGGCTTGAAACTCACAGCCTGATCTTTGAATGGTTGCAAACATGTTCACCTCAGTCCCCGCAATCTATGGCTGAGTTTGAGCCGTTGTTTAGGGCGGTTATTCATGGGGTGCAAGCGGCTCGTCCGTCGGAGGCGTTTCAAATTTATTTCGAGAGGGTGAAACAGACTTTTCCAATGAATTTTGTTGCTCATGAGCTTGATCAGATCGCGATCAAGTTTTTTTTTCAATAAATCTTGGGAGTCTCCCTTATCAGAATTGCCCAGCGATGCAATATATTTCCTCCTCTCCTGTGCAGCCACAAATTTGATGGCAGCAGGAGATCTTGAGGACAGTATTGCGCTGTCATCCAAGTGTATCGAGTACTTCATAAGTCAAAAGAAGTGGCTAGAGGCAACGTTTACTGCTGGACCCTTAGTGTCTATGTTAATCGTATCTGGAGACCTGGATGGAGCCAAACTGCTTATGGGGAAATTAAAACCCTATGTTGAAAGAACAGAGCATCCAGTTATCTTGGCGATCGCTAAGAACTTTGAGGCATATTCAAGTTTCCTAGGGGGTGATTTGTCGATAGCTGAGAAGCTGTTTTTGGAAGTGGAGGAGGTTTTCTGCAAACCGACAGCTGACGTCGATGTAACATTCCCAACTATTAGTTCATACTATTGCAAATTCCTACTTGATACTGCAAGACCACTTGCGTCACTTAATCGCTTGCTCAAAACATTCGCGTGGAGAAATCGAAAGTCGTGGCAAGTAAGCGTTGATACAACATCTATTCTTGCCAGTGATATCCTTGTATTAGGGCTTACCTTTCTCGCTATGGGAGATAAGGTAAACGCAAAGCTTCAGTTGGATAAGCAAGTCGATCTATTGAAGCGTGCCGATGAATGGCTCTACTTGCCCACAGGACTGAATGGCCGCGCGAAATATTATTTAGCTGTTCATGACTTTGACGCAGCGATCAAGGACCTGGAGGAAGCATTGGAGATATCCAGGCGCACTGGTGCCAGATTTGGGGAATGGGAGACCTATTTGGAACTGGCGAAAGTCCATGCCACCATGGGCGACCTTGAACGGGGGCGAGAATGCCTTTCAAGTGCACAGGCTTTGCCCAACATGAAAAACTTCAAGTTTAGGGATCAAGAGATCGAATGCTTGGAGCAGGAGTTGTTTTAATTTGAATCGCAGAAATACAAAGTGTTGGATACCGCTGCTCTTTTTGTTCGGATTGGTACCTTTTTCATCCGCGAATGTAGATCCACTTGCTGTTCATTTGAAGAATTTGCAGTGGACCCCGCCCGGTGGCGGCAACGGCTTTCCCGTCGGCGTCCAGACCTCCCGAGTTGGCGTCGACCCGGTTACCGAGGGCATCACCTACTATGCCCTGTTTCCAGCCGGTTCCCATTTCGATTTGCACTGGCATAGCCATGATGAGTATGTGGTGGTGGTGGCGGGCGAGCTCACTATTCGCCTCGGCGAGGAAGACCATGAGTTGGCGGTGGGCAGTTACGTGGTGATCCCGGGTGAGCTGAATCATTCCTGGACCGTTCCCGCCGGAGGCGAAGACGCTGTTATCCTGGTGCGCCGGGCTGGGCCTGCGGACTTTCACTTCGTCGACCGGTAACCAGAGCCGATAGCCGCTTTTCTTTTTCCTGCCGGTTCTGGCAATCAGTCTTGTAGGCACCTGCCTCCGCAGCTCTCCGCTGTCCTTGCGATTACAATTTGTTGCAAAGTATCAATAGTTTACGCGCCTTTGTCGGCTCGCCTCAGGGCATAATTGGTGGACTTTGACAGAGGGGGCTTTTATTCTCTGTTTGTTGTATGTGCCCAAAAACCAAACGGAAACCGAACAAAGCGGGTGGCACCTGGAAGCAGTTAATTAGCAGCAGGCAAGACTTTCCAGCGTGCTACATACCGACTCAATAGAGCCGGGTCGGACTATCGCTCAATTCGGCATCAGGTGAGAGCCAGCTGAGAATCAGATTCGAGCCATCTGGGCCGCGATCCAGAAAGATTTCGACACAGGTTTCGAGTTAACCATCTCAAAAGTACCAGAGAGCCATTTGAGCATCATTGCCGGTTTCAAGCGCCAATAAGCGCGCAGAGAGAGGAGTCAGACCATGCCAACAATCAATATCTCATTTTTGAAGGCCCTATTTTTCAAGGCTCTCGGGCAGGGCATTGCCCTGGCTCTAGGTGCGACCCTGTCTGTGGGCGCATTCGCCCAGGATGGCGCCCTGGCCCGTGAGTACCCGGAACTGGCGAGACTCAATAACGCCTTCGACGTCACCCAGGCTGCACTGTACGACGCCATGGCGGAGATCAACGCCAGCCCAGAGACCATGCAGGCGCGTATGGAGACTCAGGTGGAGCTGGACATGATGAAGAACATGGACTCCATGGCACATATGGGCCACGGCGGCGGCGAGATGGACATGAGTATGGATGGACCTTATGGCGAGCTGGAGATTCAGTCCCGGGTTCAACTTACCGGCCTGCTGCGTCGAGACCACTCCGATGAGACGGCTGAGAATGCCTACTCCGAGGCCGAATCCCTGCCAACCCACGCCTGGCGTGTACTGGCCTGGGGGCGCAAGTTTGAGCGCGACCTGCTGAATATCTATGCCGATAGCTCTACCTCCTTCAGCGAGAAGCGCGCGGCGGTGGCCGACGCAATTGAGGCATATCAGACTGGCGATGCCCGCCACGCGGTGTCTACCGTGGCCAAGAGCGCCGAGCTCTACCTGGATCATGATTATGCCACTGGCGCCAAAACAGCTTTCCCAAGACTCAGCTCGCTGATGTGGACCAACCAGTGGCTGCAGCTCGCCGCGCTGGAGGCCATGGTAGTAGGCCAGCTCGATCCCCAGTTCGCTGGCAAGGTGCCGGTGACCATCGAGCGCTACTGGTCGAAGGTAGGTTCCGACACCGGCATGACCATGTTCCCGGTACCGGTGGATATGCCCAGCGTGCCCGCCATTGCGCCTTCGCTCTACAGTGAAGCGCCGCAAGCGGCGGTGATCATCGATAATCTGAATATGCTGGACGCTGCGGTAGCCAATATCATCGCCTACCCGAATCTGGAGAATCGCGACGAGCTGCTGGAAGCGGCAGCGGACGAGTTCACCAAGGATGACAGCAATGTGTCGGACGAAATGACCTATCTGCTGTCTGCCCTCAGAGGCGGCATCTTCAACCAGGGCGGCCCGGCCATCGGCGACCTCGGTCGGTCCGAGCGCAACCGCTCCCGCGAGGCAATGGATATGATTCACACCATGATTATGTCTGGCCCTCAGTAGTATAATCCTGTCCGGTAAAAGCGAGCTCGCTTGGCGTGCTCGCTTTTTTTGTGCCTTTTTGGACCGTTGATAGTCAGCTTGAGGTTGACAGGCTTGGCTCTAGCCTTCGATGAGAAAGTAGAGCGCCGCATAAGCAGCGCCTAAATCCTGCATTGCGGCTGGGGTAAATTCCTCAAAGTGAATCTGCTGAATGCGGGTCCAGTAGGCGCTGAGGTCGTCAGTGATCTCATTTATCTCGGCGGTGTCGCCGGCGGCGAAAGCCACTTCGTAGTCCTCCATCCGCCTGTCCATGCGGTGCCGCAGCAGCTGAAGGCTTTCCTGCAGCGCCAGCGGCAGCAGCTGGTAGTAGCGCAGCACCAAGTCGTCGGCATCGTCCGGCGGTTGGACGTCGCTTATCAGCTCAATGCGATCGCCGGTGATGGTAAGCAGTACTTCTTCCTCTGCGGCGAGTGTGGGCTGAGCGAGCTGCGCTATGAGAGTTGCGGAAAACAGAAACTTGAACTTCATGAGCGCAGAGTATCGCATGCCGCAGATATAAAAAAAGCCCGGCTGGTTTCCCGTCCGGGCTTTTTCGTGCTCAGTAAATTTACAGGCTAATCGTCGCTACCGGCGAGAGAGCGCTGCTCTTTCTCGCGGCGTTCGGCAACGAGTTGCTCATAGCCTTCGTCGTCCAGGTGAGTGATGGCCAACCAGGCATGGGTCATCTCATCACCGGTACGGCTGCCGCCATAAACCCATTGATCCGGATCCGGATTGTTGGGGTTAGCGGCAGTGTTGTCATACCACTGCTTCATAACCAACACAGCACCTGCTGGGAGCAGTGGTGCGACTTCAGGGTCGAAGATGTGGCTATGGTGCCAGGTGGCACTCCAGTTGGAGATCTGGCTGATGGCCTCGGTGCGGCCGGTTTCCGGGTAGAAAATTTCCAGCGCTGCGGCATTCATGCGCAGGTGGCCGTGGGGCTGGAAGCTGTCTATGCGCACGGGATGATCGAAGCTGTGAAAACCCTGGGTCATCTGGTAACCGTGGGGTGGAATCACCAGGTCATCCTGCTCGTCAATTTTATAAAGCGCCAGGTCCTGCTTGTAGACTTCGTTAGCCTCTTCGTAGTCATCGTCGTGGAACCACAGGCCGATCTCAACCACGTTGTCTTCAATCATGGTGCCGGGCGCAGTGGCGCCTACACCGCCGGGATACATGTGGATGCTCCACTGAATCATGGCGCCTTCGGGCAGGGTACGGCACACACCTTCTGGCACCATCTCACCCCACTTACCCATGGCGTATTCGGTGAGCATGCCGTAACGCTGCAGTTCACCTTCCTCGTCTTCCATCCAGACGCTGGAATTGGCGTGGTGCACCACGGCCGCAGCATCACCCCGCGGTTTTACCTGCACCGCCTTGATACAGCGCGAAGCAGTCATGCCAGGATCAACGAACTCGTTGCTCCACAGGTCATTACCGCCGGCTGGGATGTCGTAGGAATTAGATGGGACAATCAGATCTGGCTGACCCAACTCCGCGGCGAAATTCCACTCGCTGGGGTCTTTGACCTGGGCAGGCGGTGGTGCGTTTTCCGGGTCTCCCATGGGCGCGCCAGCCTCGACCCAGGCAACGACCTTGTCGATTTCGTCCTGGGATAGTCGCCAGTCGCCGATCAGGTCCTGGATGCCGATATGCTGATCATAGGCATATGGAGGCATTTCCCGGTTGGCGACGCGATAGGATATCAGCGGTGCCCAGGGACGAACCTGGTCATAGTTCTCAAAGGCCATGGGGCCGATGCCGCCGTTCTGGTGGCACACCACGCAATTCTCATTGATGATGCGGCCAATTTCACCGTTGTAAGTCAGTTCGTGGTCGGATTGCGCGGATGCCTGGGTGTGGGCGCCAAGCAGCGCTAGGGCAGCGATGCCGGACCAGGCTTTTGCATTTCTCATCCTTCTCTCCTTTATAATAGTTAGAGTCGAAAGTAATTGGATCGAAAATTGGGAATTAAATCCATACTGCAACCAAAGGGTAAAAGTGTACCCCTTAACTATAAGTCGAAAAAGTGGGAAATAGGGTTAATTTAGAGAACCTAGCATTTTTGGCCGATGGCACGAAATTCAGGGAATTATCCCTTGAGAGTGTTTTTTATTATTTAAATCAGCCTGTTACGTGTAAGACACTGGCCTGTAAGCTGCAAAATGCTCTTCAGGGGCTTGGTCTGGGCTCAGCGCCTGGCCAAGGAAAGTCAGCTGCTGCCGGATTTCAAAGCTAAGGCGGGCCAGGAGCTGGTAGGGCAAGGAATGCAAATAGAAAGCTTAAGCAGAGAGAAAGGCAGGGGCAGTGTGGAGAAACGGGGAGCGTAAGGAATACTGAGGACGTGGAAGAGGAAGGAGAAAGTGACGGAGAAGAGGAAGATGAAAAGGAGTGAAATCAGGGGCAGTGCAGCGCTATGCCTGCCAGGGCCAGCCCGGTGTGACCCACGATAAATGCGCAATAAAAAAGGGCCGGTTGTTGCCAACCAGCCCTTTCTCGGTTTTGCCCGTTTAGCGCGACTTAGTCGTCGTCGCTACCTGCCAGAGAACGCTCTTCACGCTCACGACGCTCAGCTACCAACTGGTCAAAGCCTTCATCGTCGAGGTGAGTCACAGCAATCCAGGCGTGTGACATCTCGTCACCGGTACGGCTACCGCCGTAAACCCACTGATCCGGATCTGGATTGTTGGGATTATCGGCTGTGTTGTCGTACCACTGCTTGATCACAAGTACTTCACCCGGTGCCAGCAGAGGCGCTACATCGGAGTCGTAAATGTGGCTGTGGTGCCAGGTTGCGCTCCAGTTGGAGATCTGGCTGATTGGAGTAGTGCGTCCAGTCTTCGGATCGAACTTCTCAAGCGACGCAGCATTCATGCGCAGGTGGCCGTGAGGCTGAAAGCTGTCGATACGGACGGGGTGATCGAAAGAGTGAAAACCCTGAGTCATGGTGTAACCATGAGGAGGTACGATCAGGTGGCCATTCTCATAGCCTTCACGCAGTGGATACAGACGCAGGTCCTGCTGATAGATGTCTTCGCGCTCTGCGAATTCATCATCGTGGAACCACAGGCCAATCTCGACCACGTTGTCCTTGATCATACCGCCTTCAGCAGTTGCGCCTACACCACCTGGGAACATGTGGATGTCCCAACGTACGAGGGAGTTAGCAGGCATGGTGCGGCAAACGCCGTCTGGCATTAACTCGCCCCACTTACCCATGGCGTATTCGGTCAGCTGGCCGTACTGCTGCAGTTCACCTTCATCGTCATAAACGTAAACGTCAGAGTTGGCGTGGTGAACAACGGCCTTAGCGTCACCGCGTGGCTTCACCTGTACCGCCTTGATGCAGCGATCTTCGGTTAATTTAGGATCTGTAAATTCCTTGCTCCACAGGTCGTTGCCATTCGCTGGAATGTCATAGGCCATGGATGGAACAATCAGGTGCGGCTCGCCGAACATAGGCTCGAACGTCCAGCCGTTTGCATCAGGCAGATCAGCAACGGGGGGAACGATGTCGGTGTCACCCAGTGGTGCACCCTGCTCAACCCAGGCTACGATAGTTTCGATTTCTTCGTCGGCCAGTCGCCAGTCGCCTTCCAGATCCTGGATGCCGACGTGCTGGTCATACGCATATGGAGGCATCTCACGATTCTCAACCTTGTAAGAAATCAGAGGTGCCCAGGGGCGTACCTGGTCGTAGTTTTCGAACTGCATAGGACCGACGCCGCCTTCACGGTGGCATACGACACAGTTCTCATTGATGATTTGGGCTACGTCACCGTTATAGGTGACCTCGCGCTCCTGCGCTTGCGCGCCCATGCCAATAGCCAGAGCTACCGCTCCGCCCAGCAGGGCACTAGTTTGACGCACGTTTTTCATGCTGTTCTCCTCAAGTTGGGATTTGGGCAATACCAACTAAAAATACTAAGTTGCGGGTGCTCAAAAGTCCATTGTTTCTGGTGTTTTTCGGTCCAGTAATGCAACAAATTGAAACAGTCTGTAAGGTGCGAAAAACCATGAAATGCGCGGTTTTCGGGCTTTTGTTCAAGTAAAAACCACAATAGGAATAGGGGTATAGCGTTGCAGACTGCAGAAACAAAGCGACCGGCACAGGGCCGGTCACTTTTCTAGCTGAAGGGCGGGCTTAGCGAACCGTGATGCGCTGGTATACGTTGGTCCAGCAGCACTGGTCGCCATTGGAGCTATCCGGCGCCGAGTGGATGTCTACTTTCGCTGAAATGATGTAATCGCCGGGCTCGGAGAAGGTGGCGTAAACCCGCGCGGTACCAGATGGGCCGGGAATCTCCAGCTCGTTGGCCGCCGGCGCACGCCAGAAGTTGAAGCGACGGTCACCCTCGTTATAGGGGTTTTCGGCGGTAGGGGTCGATTCGTGGGGTGTGAACTCCACGTTTCCTGGGCCCTGGTATTTCGTGAAAGCCACGCCCATGGGCAGAGGCTCACCGAAACGCGGGTCCGTTGGATCACGCTCGGCAGGGTCACTGGCGTTGATCACGATTTCGACCTGCTCGCCGGCGCGAACAGCGCCACCGGGGCGGTCACCGATCTGGGCATAAAGACCGGGCATTTGCTCGCCACTTTCGCCAAGACCAACCAGCGGCTGCAGGGCACCCTGGGGGCGAGGACGAATAAAATCCAGTTCGTAGGCGGAGCCGCCATAGCGACCAGGCACTTTCAGCTCTTCGTTATCGCCGGTCTTCAAATACCACCAAACGTCAGTCTCGCGCTCGGCGTTGGGTACCGTTACAGTGAAAACGCCGGTTGAACGGCCTGCAGGGAAGTGTGTTGGCTGAATGCCATCCCACTTGCCGGGCTCGATGCGGTTACCTTCACCCAGGGGAATTTCAACGGCTTCATCGTTACGATTGATAATGCCGAAAGAGAAGCTCGTGGTGCCGTCCTGGTTGTCGATCCAACCTTCCAGTACCGGAATGATCGGCAGCCCGCCCGGAGGGGAAAGGCTCAGGAAGCGGCCAGATTCAGTGGATTGAGCGGAGGCTGTAATCGCTACCAATGCAAACAGGGTAGTTAATGCGGTGGTAAGGAAATTCTTTCGGGTTAGCATGGATACTCTCTCCATTTACGTCAGCTAATGCAGTGCTGTTATTTGAGTCTATTCAACGCGGTACCGGCCTAAAACCTGCCGGGGCGAAGAATTGCCTTTATTGTTCTTGCTTGCTGTTTAACAGGGGGGCTAGCATAGCGACCAATTCTGTCGGCGTCTAGGCAATTACAGCCCAAAAAAGTGCCTTTATGTCTTTGTTTTTTTACAAATTGTTACATTATTCAACAGCAATCCTACTATGAAAGAAGTTTCTCGACATACCCTGTTATCGCACTTATTGCTGCTCTCAGGTCTGGCCGCCACGCTGTGCGCAGCATCGGCAAATGCCGCCTTGGATCGGGTAGGGGATTTTGCGCTGTTGGATGACAGCGGTGAGTTTCACCAGCTGAGTCGCTATCGGCATCGCAAGGCACTGGCGCTGATGGCCTATGACGCAAGCTGCGCTGATATGGATAGCAGGGTGACCAGCTATGCCGAACTTGGCAAGCGTTTCGAGGAACAAGGCATCGACTTCGTGCTGCTGGACTCGCTGGACCTGGGTCGCAGCGCCGCTCAGGCTCTGGACTTGCCGCTGCCGCTATTAGAGGACGACGGCCAGTTGGTGTCAGAGACCCTCGGCATTGCCCACGCTGGTGAAGTATTGGTCATGAACCCAGAGCGGCTGTCGGTTTACTACCGTGGCGACAGCAGTGAGAGTCTTACCGTCGCGTTGACAGAAGTCGTTGCCGGCACCTTGGCAGACACTGTTTCTGTGTCGATTCAGGGCTGTGATATCGACTATTCAGTAAAAAATAAGCACATGGAGTCACCGCCGGATTATGCTACTGAAGTCGCACCTATCGTGATTAACAACTGTCTTGATTGCCACGTGCAGGGCGGAGTTGGACCTTTCGCCATTGATTCTTACATTATGCTGTTGGGCTGGTCGCCAATGATTAGGGAAGTACTGCTGAACAAGCGCATGCCGCCCATGCAGATCGATCCGTATGTGGGACACACTGACAGCGCTCGCGGCGTCTCGAAGCAGGACTTGCAGACCCTGATTCACTGGATTGATGCCGGCGCACCACAGGGTGAATTCGAGTTAGACCCGCTGGAAGAACATGCGGTGAAAGCATCCCGGTGGGTGCTTGGAGAACCAGACTACATTGTCCAGGGGCCAGCGCATGCCATCCCTTCCACCGGCGTTTTGGATTACTACTATAACAACGTGGACCTGCCCTTTACCGAAGACAAGTGGGTAAGGGCCGTGCAATATCGTGCTGGCGATACTTCGGTACTGCATCACCTGATTACCTTTGTCACCGGTCCGGAGGAGGACTTCTGGGGCACTGAGCGCGACAGCACATCTACCAGTCGCCGTTTCGTGGCAGGCTATATTCCCGGCAAGGATAACGTCTACGAGTACCCTGATGGGGTTGGTGTGCTCATTCCCGCGGGGCAACGCCTTTCCATGCAGTTCCACTATGTCACCAACGGTCAATCCACCGTGGACCAAACGGAACTGGGTCTCTACTTCAGCGATGAACCGCTGCAGCAGGAGCAGCGGGTGCAGGCTGTGGGCACCCGCTTCGTGCTGCCGCCGGATACTTCTGAGTTTCCCATGTCTGCGAGCCATCTGTTCGATGAGGATGTTGTGATTATCGGACTGCGGGCGCGCATGAATTTTCGCGGTAAGAAGATGCGCTTCGAGGTGGAGTCGCCAGACGGGGCAATTCAAAATCTGTTAAGCGTGCCCGCCTATAATTATGGCTGGCAGCCACATTATCTGCTGAATGAGCCGGTGCGAGTTAGCGCAGGCTCGACGGTGCACATCATCGGTGCCCTGGATAATTCGGTTTCCAATCCGACCAACCCTGACCCCAGCCTGGAGATCAAATTTGGTCTAAATAGTTGGGAAGAAATGTTCACCGGTTATTTCACTTACCACCCAGCGCTGGACTAGTGCTTGCCGCCAGCACCGCTGGGCCAGGGTAAGGGACAAATATTATCCGGCAATTATTTCCCAGGCTAACCCGACAGCAAATTCCAGGTTTCACCCAACAGGAATCCAGCGCTGGTGACCAGACCCAATACCGGTTCCCAGGCCGCCACTTCAAACAGCTCGTGGTCTGGCTTTGGCTCGCGCTTGATGCGAATCAGCGCGAGGTTTACTAGGGTGAAGACCAGCAGCAACAGGGCAGTGGTCAATCTGGCCAGGGTTTCGATTGGCAGCCACACGGCTGCCAACAAGATGCAGCCCGTGATCAGGATGGTGGCATTGATTGGGGTTCGGGTCTTCCCATTAAGCAAGCCTGACCAGGCCGGCAGCAGGCCTTCCCGGGTCAGGCCGTAGCAAATCCGTGAGCCCATAATTATCTGTATCAGGGCACCATTAATGACGGCAAACAGGCTAATGCCTGCGATCAAATAGGATGAATCTCCAGTGGCCACTTCATAGACCATTGCCAGCGGGGCATCGGAGTTGCCGAGAACGGCAGCGGGAACTACTCGCAGGGCACTCCATGTCACCAGCACATAGAGAGCTGTTGCCAAAGAGATGGCAATGACAATAGCCAGGGGCATATTGCGGCGCGGGTTTTTGACCTCCTCTGCAACATTCACCATGCCCTCAAACCCAATGTAGGCATAGAACGCCAGAAAGGCACCGCTGACCAGGGCCGCCAGACTAAATCGACCTTCGTCAACTGCGGCGTCAAGACTTGTAGCTTCAGGGTTTAAAGTTCCAAGGCTAATAGCAGTAGCATCCGGCGATATCCTGAAGGCAACCTAAACAATTAGCAGTAGACCCATGACTTCAACGAAAGTAATCAGGGCGGCAGTCACCACGGACTCGTTGATGCCCCAGCAGGCGAGGCCGCACAGCAGGGCCAACATCCCCACAATAGCCACAGTTTCGGGCACCGTTGCAAACACCTGCACATAGCCAACGAAACCTCGGGTAATAGTCGCAGCGGAGACTACGCCCGTCATGATAATCATCAAGTCTACCAGTCGGGTTAACTGGAGTTTGTGAAAACCCTTGTGAATAAACAGTGCACCACCGCCGCTGACGGGGAAACGTGAGGCCAACTCCTCGAAAGAGAACGCGGTGACTCCAGCCACCATGGCGGCGAGAATGAAAGAGTAGGGGGCGAAGTTCCCAGCGGTGCTGGCGACGGCACCAATCAGCACATAGATACCAGCTCCAAGGATGTAACCTAGCCCGTAGAGTGCAATCAGTGGCAGAGACAGCGTACGCCGTAATCCAGTTTCAGTGTCTTGCGCCATGTGTTTTTTAGGCCTCGGCAATGCGCGTGAGCATGAATTGAATGCGTACACACAGACTTGCGTCTGCTATGCTAGCGTCCGAATTTCACCCTGTCAGTGTATGCGATTGTCGATAAATGAATACTGATTTATGGCAAGTTTATTTCATGGGCACGGTGATGAGGATATCGCGGTGGCTTCAGGGTAGCGTGTAATCATGCCAGGAACATTATTCTACGGATGGAAAATTGTCTGGGCCATCCTGGTACAGCTCACTTTCACCAGTGGTCTCAGTTTTTATAATCACGCGATCTACCTAAATGCACTGGCGGCGCAGCCGAGTTTCGATGTGCAGTCGGCGTCTACCGCAGTTTCGGTATTTTTTCTCAGTGGCGGTATCTCCGGGCTCTACGTTGCCAAGCTGGTGCGGGATTACGATCCGCGCCTCTGTATTACTGCGGGCGCGCTGATGGCGTCGCTGTCATTGGCAGGTTTGCCCTTCGTGTCCAATTTGGCTCAGCTGTATGTGGTATATAGCATCTTTGGGGCTGGCTTCGCGGCATCGGCCTTGATTCCTGCGACTACCCTGGTGACGCGCTGGTTTCAGCGCCGTCGTGCCATGGCCCTGTCCCTTGCTTCAACCGGACTGTCACTGGGCGGTGTGGTATTGACTCCCTTGTGTGCGTTTATGGTGGACCAGCTGGGTTTTACGCTCGCCGCACCGATAATGGGTGTCATGTTTTTGTTGGGGGTCATTCCTGTTGCCTGGATCTGGCTCAGGCCCACTCCAGAATCTATGGGTTTACTTCCCGATGGTGATGCTCCAGATGTCGATGAGAACGATTTGACTGGGAAAGGGACATCTGGCACTTCTGAAAAAGCTAATAGGGAGAAAATTGAACCTGGCCTCAGCTTCAAGGAGGCGCGCAGCGGTCGCTTTTTCTGGGGCGTCAGCCTGGCCTATATCTTTTTGATGCTGGCCCAGGTGGGCGGTATTGCGCATCAGTATGGCCTGGCGCGCGAGCAGCTGGATGATGCTCAGACCGCGCTGGTGGTGGCTATTTTGCCAGTGGCGAGCATCATCGGTCGCCTGATCGGTGGATGGGTGGTTGATCAGGGCGCGATCCGCAACTTTGCCATCGGCATGATGGTGCTGCAGGCGGGGTCGCTTAGTCTATTGGCTGGTGGCTTTAGCGTGCTGACCTTGTGTGTTGGGCTATTCCTGTTTGGTGCTTCGGTAGGCAATCTGCTGATGCTGCAGCCCCTGATTCTCGCAGAGGCATTTGGGGTGAGGGACTACGCCAGAATTTTTTCCGTCAGTAATCTTATGTCCTCCATGGGTACTTCTATCGGGCCGGCCTTGTTGGGTTTTGTCTATGTCGCGAATGACAGCCTGTATGCGGCTGCTTACATCGTCGCGGCAACGGCGGGTGGTCTGGGATTGCTGCTGTTCCTGGCCGGAGGCAAATTGGAACACGTGCGCAGCAGCTAAGCGGGTGGCTTGAATCTGCGTGCACCTTGAGATGTAATGCGGGCCTGTCGAGCCTATATCTACGCAGGCTCGCGCCGGCTTTCAACCCAACTGATTAAATCGATGCAGTTGCCATGATCAAGAAAATTGTAGTCTCGCTTAGCCTGTTGCTGGTGGCTGCCATCATTGGTCTCAACGCGGTCGGCATTTCCCCTGCTTTTATCTATTACGGCCCCGGTGTTGCTTCCGGTATTGGCTCCAAGCTGTTGTGCAGCGCAGAGTACGTCATTGGCAACAGCCGAGAGCAGGCGTTCGATGACCTAGTGCAGTATTCGCCGATCCTGTCCCAGGTCACGGTGCGCTACAACGACCAGGATCAGTCTGTCACCACCAGCCTGTTCGGGCTGGAAGAGAAGACTGCGAGTTACATTCCCGGCCTCGGCTGTGCCGTTGACTATCCCAATGAGGCCACGCGGTTTGGACTCAGGATGCAACCCACGGAACCCAAGGATTTGCCCTGGCCCCGCGGGAGTTCGGTTACTTCAATTGATCAGGGTTTGCAGACAATGCTGAGTGACATGCTGGCGGCGGACAATGCTGCCGGCCTGAATACCCGGGCTCTGCTGCTGGTGCATAAGGGTGAGATCCAGGCCGAAGCTTACGGGCAGGCTATGAATGCGGAGTCGCGACTGTTGGGCTGGTCCATGGCAAAGAGTCTTAATTCCATCATGCTTGGCAATCTGGAAATGCGCGGTCTGATCGATCTAGGGTCGGCCCCTGGTTTTGATGCATGGTCAGACGACGGGCGTGCGAACATAGTGATTAGCGACATGCTGACTATGACCGATGGGCTAAAATTCTCGGAACAATATAATCCCGGCGATGACGCCACCGCGATGCTTTTTACCTCAGCATCCACTTCTGATTATGTGTTAGACATGCCTCTGGCCGCCGTGCCCGGCAGCCGTTTTAATTACAGTTCTGGGACGGCAAACCTGTTGGCGCGACTCTATACGGAAATCCTCGGGAGCCCACAGCAGGCCTATGATGATTATCGCCAGCACATTTTTGCACCCCTGGGATTTCAGCATGCGGTTTTTGAAACGGATGCCAGCGGTGTGTTTGTGGGAAGTTCCTTTTTCTATGCCTCCGCCAGGGATTGGGCCCGTATGGGGCAGTTGATGCTGAATGGCGGTGACTTGAATGGTGTTCGAATCGTTACGCAGGACTGGGTAGCCAGAGCAACACAGCCCAATTCATCCGGCAATGATCGGGCGTACGGATATCAGTGGTGGTTGAATCGAGGCAATGAGCGTCTGCGTTTTGCAGAGCTTCCTAAAGACATGTATTACGCCAGCGGCAATCGGCAGCAATTAGTTGCGGTGGTGCCTTCGGCCGATGCCGTCATCGTCCGCCTGGGCTGGACAGCAGGCCGCTATCCGGTAGCCGAGAATTTCGGAGCCATATTGGAGGCGCTTTAGCGAACCCTGCTCTGGTAAACAAAATGCAATCTGCAGAATCTAGAATACGTTAGCCATGAACATGATGCAAATCGACCCTCAATTCACAGGCTACCTGCGAGAACCGCCTGGTCTCTCTTACACTAACCCGGAAGACTCCTGGTTCATCCAGCGCCTGGTGTCATCGCTGGAAGTACTGCTGGGTCGCAAAAAGATCGAAGCGGTTTACTATAGCCTCAAGCGGCGTGAGCTGGATGTCCGGTCCTTTTTCGCTGAGGCGCTCAAGGAAGCGCGGATCAGCGTTGAGTTTGATGCTGAGCGATTGACAGCGATTCCCGAAACCGGGCCGCTGATGTTTGTCGCTAATCACCCCTTTGGCGTGGTTGATGGCATTGTGCTGTGCGACCTGGCGCTGAAGGCCAGGGGCGATCTCCGCATACTGCTGAATTCCCTGCTATGTCAGGACCGGGAATTGGCGCCATACTTTCTGCCTATCGATTTTGAAGAAACCAAGACCGCTGTAAAAACCAATATTCGGTCAAAGCAGCTTGCCAACGAATATCTGGCACAGGATATCCCAGTGCTGATCTTTCCATCTGGCATGGTCTCAACTGCCGACAAGATGGGATTTGGTTCGGTAGTAGATGCACCCTGGACCACGTTCGCCGCCAAGATTATTCGTGAGGCCGGGGCAACTGTGGTGCCGATTTACTTCCACGGCTGCAATAGCCGCAAGTTTCACATCGCCTCCCATATTTCGGAGCCACTGCGTATGGCGCTGCTGGTGCATGAAGCGCTACGTATGTTTGGGCAAACCGTGCAAGTGGAAATTGGTGCGCCTATTCACTGGCCGGAGCTTGCCAAGCAGGGTGGTCGTACTGATTTGACCAATTTTCTCTACCAACAGGTGCAGAACCTCGCGCAACCCTGAGGTGTGGCGAAGCTGCGGCTTTATCGAACTGGCAAATGTGAGATGAGGCTTTAATTCCGGATCAGGCAGAGGCTTGGCGGCGTG
>Ga0181558_10000124_pt1 | contig 63678 bp, 60 predicted proteins | sample 011ome_22_FD_133754 | JGI IMG/M metagenome (GOLD analysis project Ga0181558, IMG submission 133754) | Coastal salt marsh microbial communities from the Groves Creek Marsh, Skidaway Island, Georgia - 011507BT metaG (megahit assembly) | ecosystem: Environmental > Aquatic > Marine > Intertidal... | reverse complement strand
TAGTATTCAGCTCCGAGGTTAAAAAAGATACTCTTTCGATTTCGCTTATAGTCTCTGTCTTCATTTACAAAACGAACAGGATTAAAGTTTTCGCTTTCAAAAATTCCCCCTCCTCTAGATTCAGAATCTCTTACTGAGGTTGTGCTGAAAATATTCAGTTTTTTGGTTCGCCAATTGAGGGTTGCATTCCCTCCATAGGTAGTTGGAAATCCACCATTTACAATAAAGGACCCATTAAAACCTTCCAGCTCTTCTTTTTTTAATATTACATTTAATATACCTGCCGTACCTGATGCTTCGTAGCGCGCTGAGGGAGAAGTAACGACTTCTACTTTTTCGATAGATTCTGCTGGTAGGGATCGTAAGCCTTGTGGTCCTGAAAGACCCACCAAACCTGAGGGTTTCCCGTTGATCAAAATGCGAACATTTTGATTTCCTCTAAGAGCGACATTACCCTCTACATCTACGGAAACTGAGGGAACGTTGTCCAATACATCTGCGACCGAACCTCCTCGGACAGTAATGTCTTTACCGACATTGTAAATTCGTTTGTCCAATCGGATTTCTACTTCAGTTCGCTCACCGACGAGTTCAACACCATCAAGTGCCTCTGCAGCAATCTCCAATTCAAAATTTCCAAGATTCTCGTTCGCTCGAATCATCCTATCTTCCAGAATAATTTTGTCAAACCCTATATATTCTATAGTAATATCGTATTTCCCGGGAAAGACTTCCAGGTTAAATTTCCCTTGGGTATCGGTGATTCCCCCTTGAATTCGTTCGGGAAAACGTTCGTTTACCAAAGAAATTGTTGCGTATTCTAAGGGTCCTTGGGTTTCTTTGTCAGTTACCACCCCCTCTAATTTAATTTTGGTAAAGTTAGCAGGTCTGCTTCCTTGAGGTCTTTGGGCATAAAGCTCTGGGGTCAATCCAATGAGGATTAGTAGAAATAATAGTTTTTTCATAGCTATTTTAAAGCCTTTTGACCGAACAAAAGGGAATTGGTTTAACGCTCAGTCATAAAAGAGATCAAATTCTCTATTGGACGGGCGAGTACACCTTTATTATTAGAAGTAACAATAGGACGTTCAATGGTTTTTGGGAATTCAACCAAAACATCTAGAATTTGATCTTGAGTCATATCATTTCGATTAGGGACAGCCTTCCAGTCGGCTTCATTTTTACGAATTATTTCACCAGGCTGTAGTCCTATTTGATTTAAAATGGCTTGAAGTTCTGCCTTCTTCAGGGGCTCGTTTAAGTAGTTGACAATCTTTAGCGCTGCACCCTGATCTTCAAGATATTGGAGTGCCTCTCTTGATTTTCTACATCTAGGATTGTGATAAATAGTATACATGACTAAAGTGTAAAAAAAAACTACCCGAAGGTAGTTTTAAATTTATTTGATTTTATCGACAACTGCCCTAAAAGCTTCTGGATGATTCATTGCCAAATCAGCTAAAACTTTTCGGTTTAGCTGAATATTATTTGCTTTTACCTTGCCCATAAACTGGCTGTACGACATTCCGTTTAGGCGGGCTGCAGCGTTAATACGTGCAATCCACAACGCTCTAAAGTTGCGTTTTTTGGTTTTGCGATCTCTATAGGCATAGAGCATGGCTTTGTCAACTGCATTTTTAGCAACAGTCCAAACGTTTTTACGACGTCCGAAATAACCTTTCGCTTGTTTTAAAATTTTCTTTCTTCTCGCCCTAGAGGCTACTGAATTTACTGATCTTGGCATTTTGATTGATTTTTGAAGGAGGCGGTATTACTACACTTTGATGCCTGACTTCGGGTTAATAATTGTGTGAACCTAAAATTATGTTAAGCGCAATTGCTCTTTGATGTTGCTTTCATCGCTTTTGTGAACCAAACCACTGTGGGTCAACTTGAGCTTACGTTTTTTTGATTTTTTAGTTAAGATGTGACTCTTAAACGCGTGCTTACGCTTTATTTTACCACTACCTGTGATTTTAAAACGCTTTTTAGCACTCGATTTTGTTTTCATTTTTGGCATGACTCCTCTTTTTATTTTTTCTTTGGAGCGATAAAGATGGTCATCTTTTTCCCTTCCAAAACTGGCATTTGTTCTACTTTTCCTAACTCTTCCAAATCTTGTGCTAAACGAAGCAACAGAATTTGACCTTTTTCTTTAAATACGATCGAACGACCTTTAAAGAATACGAAGGCTTTTAACTTAGCACCTTCTTTAAGAAACTTTTCTGCGTGTTTCTTTTTGAATTCATAGTCGTGTTCGTCTGTGTTGGGCCCGAAGCGAATTTCTTTGATTACGATTTTACTCGTTTTTGCTTTGAGTGCCTTTTCACGTTTTTTTTGCTCGTATAAAAACTTTTTATATTCTAAGATTTTACAAACTGGAGGCGAAGCTTTGGGTGATATTTCGACCAGGTCTAGCCCGATCTCTTCAGCTAAAGACAATGCTTTTCTGAGTGGATATACACCCACTTCAACATTATCACCAACAAGTCTGACCTCTTGAGCAGTAATCTTTTGATTAATGCGGTGGGGGTCAACTTTAATTACCCTTCCCGGGCGGTTCGTTCTTCGTCTACGTATTGCTATGTCTTCTTGTTTTAAATTATACTTCAAAAGTAGCCTGGCTACTTTTTATCTCACTATTCAACTTTTCAACTACTTCTTTCAAACTAAAACTACCTAAATCGCCTTCTGAATGTTTGCGTAAAGATACATTGTCTTCTGTAGCTTCTTTTTCTCCTAGGATGATCATATAGGGAACTTTGGTCATTTCAGATTCTCGAATCTTTTTCCCAATGGTCTCATTTCGATCATCTAAGAGGGCGCGAATTTCGTGATTTTCCAAGAAATTTAAAACTTTTTGAGCGTAATTTTTGTGTTTTTCACTTACGCACAAGATATTTACCTGATTCGGCATCAACCAAAGCGGGAAGTTTCCTCCTGTATGTTCAAGTAAAATCGCGACAAAACGCTCCATGCTTCCAAAAGGTGCACGGTGAATCATCACCGGTCTGTGGAGCTCGTTATCACTGCCTTTGTACTGCAATTCAAAGCGTTCGGGTAGGTTGTAATCTACCTGTATGGTTCCCAATTGCCACTGGCGACCCAAGGCATCTTTGACCATAAAATCCAATTTAGGTCCGTAAAAAGCGGCTTCACCCGTTTCGACGATATAGTCCAGATTTTTTTCTTTGGTTGCATTCAATATGGCGGCTTCAGCCAGTTCCCAGTTTTTAGTAGAACCGATGTATTTTTCTGGTTTTTCAGGATCGCGGAGGGAAACCTGAGCTGTAAAATCTTCAAAGCCTAAGGAGCTGAAGACATAAAGTACCAAATCGATGACTTTTTTAAACTCTTCATCCAATTGTTCTGGCATACAGAAAATATGGGCGTCGTCTTGAGTAAATCCACGAACACGAGTCAGTCCATGCAATTCTCCACTTTGTTCGTAGCGGTAAACTGTACCAAATTCAGCATAGCGTTTAGGAAGGTCGCGGTAACTCCACGGCTTGGCTTTGTATATCTCACAGTGGTGCGGGCAGTTCATGGGTTTTAATAAAAACTCTTCGCCTTCCGCTGGAGTGTGGATGGGCTGAAAACTATCAGCTCCGTATTTTTCGTAATGTCCAGAGGTCATATAGAGCTCCTTGTTTCCGATATGGGGAGAAATGACTTGTTCGTAACCGGCTTTAGCTTGAGCTTTTTTCAAAAAATTCTCTAAACGTTCCCTAAGAGCAGCTCCTTTGGGCAGCCAGAGGGGTAAGCCTTGTCCTACCTTTTGAGAAAAGGTAAACAAATCCAACTCTTTTCCCAGTTTACGATGGTCTCGTTTTTTGGCTTCCTCAACCCTTTCTAGGTATTCCGTTAGCTCTTTTTGCTTGGGAAAGGAAATTCCGTAAATCCGTGTCAGTTGTTGTTTGGTCTCGTCACCTCGCCAATAAGCTCCTGCTACATTGGTCAATTTTATCGCTTTGATGACCCCCGTTTGAGGAATATGACCCCCACGGCAAAGGTCCGTAAAGTCGGCATGGTCGCAAAAAGTAATGGTGCCGTCTTCTAAATTTTCAATCAGTTCAACCTTATAAGGGTTGTTTTCTTTTTTGTAGTAGTCGAGTGCCGCTGCTTTGGAACTGGAGCGCATTTTAAACTCAAACTTTTGACGGGCAAACTCCAACATTTTCTTTTCAATGGCGATTAGGTCTTTTTCTGTCAAGCTGTGCTCACCAAAATCTGCATCGTAATAAAAACCGTTTTCAATTGCAGGACCTATGGTAAGTTTACAGTCTGGATAAAGCGCCAACAAAGCCTGTGCAAGAACGTGGGCTGAGGAATGCCAAAAGGCGGTTTTTCCCTCTTTGTCGTTCCAGGTAAAGAGCTGAATCTCCCCGTCTTCTTGTAGTGGGGTAGAAGCCTCTACCGTTTGCTTGTTGAATTTGGCAGAGAGCACATTACGTGCCAGTCCTTCGCTGATGCTTTGAGCAACCTCAAAAGGGGTAGTGCCTTCGGGATAAGAACGGACAGACTGATCTGGAAAACGAATTTCAATCATAGTTGGATTCAATGATGCGCAAAGATAAGCGGTCTCCTGCTAGCACGCAATCGATTCTTTAAAGTTTTGTTTTACGTTCACCTAAAAGCGCATTGACCAGGGTTTTGATGCCCGTAAAACCGTAATAGATGGCAGTCATGAGAAAAAGAACTCCTAAGATCAATACAGGTACGTAAAGGGGGTGCCCCTGATTTTTAAATGCCTGATGAACAACTACGGGGCCTATAAAACAACAAAGCAAAAACAAGCTCATCTTTTTAAGGCCTTTGATCAATAAGGGTTTGTTCATCGTGATTCTTTCTCAGGCAAAGATAGGGAAGTGGCGTAGAATATAGGGGACCGTTTTTAGTCCGATTGAAAGTTTTACTTAACCTTATAAACTAACTTCATAGTAATGGAGGCGGTTTTGTCTCTGGAGCTGGTATTAAAGGTGCCTCCCCAGGAGTAATTTTCAGTAGAATTTTGACCTGTAATTTGAAAAACATCCATTTTAGCAGATTGTAAAGCTCCCAACTCTCCATTGGAATAGGCGGCTATTTTTTCTGCTCTGATTCGGGCATCCTCCGTGGCTTTGGAAATCATTTCAATTTTGAGATCAGCCAGTTGGATATAATAGTATCGGGGGGCCTCCGAATAAAAGTTTACTCCTTGGTTAAGCAGTTCGGTAACCTCTCTGGAGATTTTTTTAATTTTTTCGGGATGTTTCAAAGCGTACGATAGTCCAATTGGACCACCCCAATCATTAACAACTAAAGTAATGTTGTCAAGATTTAAACTATCCATAAACAGTTCAAAATTTTGTGCGTGACTTTTGGGTAAAAAATCCCAATCATATGGTTTATTGGATAACCCAAAACCAATGTGGTCAGGAGCAATACATCTGTGGGTTTTAGAAAGTTCTTTGACTATGTTCCGAAATTCAAATGACCAACCTGGATTTCCGTGAACCATTACAATAGGCTCGCCCTTACCTTCGTCTATATAGTGTATTTTTCCGATTGATAGCTCAAAATAATTGTTTTCAAAAGGATATTCTGCTCTGTCAAGCCATTTAAGGTAATTTGTGTTTTGTGCAGATAAATTCATACTGATACTAATTAAGATTAAAATAATAATTCGATTCATTTTGTCCGTTTTAATCATAGACGAATGAGAAGGTCAAAACGCTCGAACATTATTTATCATCTATTACTTCTCGCAATATTTGAAGTATGGTATTTTCCAATTCAGCCGCATTACTATTTAGAGGATTGATTTGATTGATAAGGGCAAATCGGATATCAAGATTGGTCTCAGCATCTTTTGTTTGACTTAATCTTGTTGCTCTTAATTTTGATTCAGAATCTAGTGTATCTTGTAAAAAATCATTGAGTTCTGCACATTGGCAGCAAACTCCTTCTTTGTTGATTAAGGCACATCTTTTTTCGTAGCAAACTTGCAATTCTTTTCGTCCATCAAATAGAAGGTGCTTGATAATTCCTTCTGTTTTATCCAATATTTTAGCAATTTCTTTTCTTTTGAAATGATAAATTTCCTTTAAAATAATGGCAATCTGTTGTTCTAAATTTAAGTTTTTGGCAATACAAGTGAAACAGTAATTAATGTGTTCCACTATTTCAAATTGTTGTTCGGTTTGATTTTGGAATGAACCAATTATTCTTTGTTGATAAGAAGGTGTTGAAAGTGATGCGTTTTTACATTCGTCTTGTACTTCTAATTTCCATCTGTTTTTAACTCTCTGATTGTCTTTTGCCAAATTTGTAGCAATAGCAAATACCCAAGTTTTGAATGAACTTTTGCCTTGAAAAGTGTCAACTTTTTGCTTTATTTTTATGTAAGTGTCTTGCAGCAAGTCTTTTGCATCTTCTCTATTTGCAGACAAGCGATATAGATATGATTCAAGTTGCTCTTGAATTGCCATGAATTCTGTTTCTATGTTTGATTTTTTAGTTTGCATTGCTCTGCTTGCACCTAACTATTGTATATGTACCCCCTTAGGTGCGTTTATTTCTTTTATATTTTACAGTTTGTTCAACAATACATCCCAAATTGGCAGGTATTGTACCACTCACTTTTCGGATATAAAAATTTTGATTTGCCCTTTTGTAAAGTGAAAGCCAACCTCCAAAGTCGTATTTTGGTTTAAAAAAGATATCAAATGGATATAGGGTAAATAGAGACTGTAGGCTAGTCATTTGGGGTTCTTATCATTGGGGTTATACGCACTAAAGATATAAAAAAGCCGGATATAAAAACTAAGTTTTTTGGTAGGCGCTAATCGCAGCACGCACGTTATGATGTTGTTTTAACAAGTCTTGGGCAACGGTTAAGGAGACTTGAAGTTCATCCATCACCATACGTTCTGCCCGTCCAGTAAGTTTGTCATTGGTAAGTTGCATATCCACCATTTTATTTCCTTTGACATGTCCCAGTTGGATCATGGTGGAGGTGGTGATCATATTGAGAATCAACTTTTGAGCCGTTCCAGCCTTCATACGAGAGCTTCCAGTCAAAAATTCAGGCCCAACGATGACTTCAATAGGAAAGTCGCTTACAGCGGCTAGGGGAGCGTCATTGTTGCAAGTGATACAAGCTGTTGGTATTCCATGTTGTTGGCAGAGGTCGAGTCCGCCAACGACATAAGGTGTGGTACCCGAAGCGGCAATACCCACGACGATGTCTTTGGTACTGATTTGCTGCTCCTTTAAATCTTTCCACGCCTGTTGGGTATCGTCTTCTGCTTTTTCAATCGAATTTCGAAGGGCGTGATCGCCACCAGCGATAAGTCCGATTACTTTTTCGGCTGGTGTACCAAATGTGGGGGGACATTCTGAGGCATCCAATACGCCGAGTCGACCGCTGGTTCCAGCTCCGATATAAAACAGTCGCCCACCGTTTTGAAGTTGTTCTACGACTTTAGCGATCAGTTGTTCAACTTGAGGGAGTACTTTTCCGACAGCTTGAACCGCCTTTTGGTCTTCTTGATGCATGCCTTGCAGTAGTTCGGCTATGCTTTTTTGTTCTAAATCGTTGTGGTGTGAATCTGCTTCGGTGATTTTGTTAAATGCCATAGGATAAAGATATAAAAACAGTTGATTACTCCTTAGTCTAAAATCACTTGGTTTAAAGCAAAAAAACCTCACTGTCTAGGACGGTGAGGTTGGTGTATTCGCTTAGTTCGTAATTATGACTTTAGCTTGGCCTCTAAATTCTTTTTTAAAGCACTTAAAAACTTTTGCGTCGTCAAGTAGTCTGAACTTTTCATTTCGTCGCCGTGAATGAGAACAGCCAAATCTTTGGTCATTTTTCCACTTTCTACTGTTTCTACACAAACGTTTTCCAGTTTGGTACAGAAATCGATCAAGTCTTGATTGTGGTCCAGTTTTCCTCGGTGAGCCAATCCTCTGGTCCATGCAAAAATGGAGGCGATAGGGTTGGTAGAGGTTTCTTTTCCTTGCTGGTGTTGACGGTAGTGACGGGTCACTGTTCCGTGGGCTGCTTCTGCTTCCATAGTTTTTCCGTCAGGAGTCACCAGGGTAGAGGTCATCAGTCCTAAAGAACCAAAACCTTGAGCTACGGTATCCGACTGTACGTCACCGTCGTAATTTTTACACGCCCAAACAAAACCACCGTTCCACTTCATGGCTGCAGCTACCATATCGTCAATTAAACGATGTTCGTAAGTAATGCCTGCTTTTTGGAATTTACTTTTAAATTCATTGTCAAAAACCTCTTGAAAGATGTCCTTAAAACGTCCGTCATAGGCTTTTAAGATGGTATTTTTAGTCGATAGGTACAAAGGCCACCCTTTGTCTAAAGCGCGGTTCATACAAGAACGGGCAAAACCGTAAATGGAAGAATCGATATTGTACATGGACATGGCAACTCCGTTTTCTTGGAAATGGTAAACTTCCCAAGTTTTAGGGGTTCCTCCGTCATCAGGGGTAAATGTCATGGTGAGTTTCCCTTTTCCTTCAGTTACTGTATCAGCAGCTTTGTATTGATCTCCAAAGGCATGACGACCGATACAGATCGGTTTGGTCCATCCTTGAACATAACGCGGAACGTTACTCATGATGATGGGTTCTCTAAATACCGTTCCACCTACGATATTACGGATGGTTCCATTGGGAGAGCGCCACATATTGGAAAGGTTGAATTCTTGAACACGATCTTCATCTGGAGTGATGGTCGCACATTTGATTCCAACATTGTGTTCTTTGATAGCGTTTGCTGCTTGTATGGTAATTTTATCTTCTGTAGCGTCTCTCGAAGTGACAGATAAATCAAAATATTTGATATCGAGGTCAAGATAAGGAAGGATCAGTTGATCTTTAATGAATTTCCAAATGATTCGAGTCATTTCATCCCCATCCATTTCTACTACGGGGTTTACTACTTTAATTTTTGACATGAGTTTAAATTTTGATTTTCGCTTGCAAATATAAGTGCTAGCTTTTATTATTTGGCTAAAAAGAGCATAAAAAAACCGCCTCATGGGCGGTTTTAAAGTGTGTTCTAAGCCTCTTTGATACGCGCTTTTTTACCTCTTAAATTTTTGAAGTAATAAATACGAGAACGGCGTACTTTACCTTTTTTGTTGACTTCGATTTTTTCCAATCCAGGCATGTTGACTGGGAAAATACGTTCCACTCCAACTGTACCAGACATTTTACGGATGGTAAATGTTTTAGCAAGGCCTTGACCTTTGATTTGTATCACAACGCCTTTAAAGAACTGAGTACGTACTTTGTTTCCTTCTCGGATTTGGTAATAAACGGTTAAAGTATCACCGGTTCCAAATTCTGGGAAATCTTTTTTCTCGATAAATTCGTTTTGAACAAAATTGAGTAAAGCTTCCATTTGATAGTTTATTAAGTTTTAAAAGCCAACATACACGGTTATCGTCAGTGGTTGATCTTTTGTGGTGCAAAATTAAACTTATTTTTTGAGTATACAATAGCAGTAGCAATTTTATCAGCTTGCAATGGGGCTGTCTATTCCAAGAGGTCGGGGCGCAGTTTTTTGGTACGCTCCAAAGCTTGTTCTTCACGCCATGCCTCTACTTTAGGGGTGTTTCCAGAAGTCAGTATTTCAGGAACTTCCCAGCCCTTGTAGTTGGCCGGGCGGGTGTAAATCGGGGGCGCCAAAAGACCGTCTTGAAAACTGTCGGTCAGGGCAGAGGATTCATCCCCCAATACCCCTGGAATAAGACGGATAATACTGTCGCAAAAAACTGCTGCTGCAAGTTCCCCTCCAGACAGTACAAAATCACCAATAGAAATTTCATGGCTAATCAGCTGATCCCTTACCCGTTGATCTACCCCTTTGTAATGACCGCAGAGTAAAATAATGTTTTCAAGAGTTGAAAAGCGATTGGCATTTTGTTGGTTAAGGGTTTCGCCATCTGGGGTAAGGTAGATCACTGCATCGTAATCCCTTTCTTTTTTTAAAGTCTGTATACACCTGTCAATGGGTTCAACCATCATTACCATACCAGCTCCCCCGCCAAAAGGGTAGTCATCTACTTGCTTTTGTTTGTTTTGACTGTAGTCTCTCAGATTGTGAAAATGTACTGAGGCCTTACCAGATTGAATAGCGCGTTTGAGTATGGAAGCTTCAAATGGACTTTCTAAAAGTTCTGGAAAAAGGGTGAGTATGTCGATACGCATAGTGAACGATTGAAGCGTAAAAATAAACAAAGTCGCAGTACCACTGCGACTTTGTTGTAAAAAGCTTGGATTTTTATTGGATTAGTATTGCAAGAGCAGCATCTTCTTTTCGCCAGAAGGACTGAGTAGCAGCAAGTCTTCCACCTCAGAAGCGTCAATCCCTTTGATGTCTGATAAATCATCAACTTTTTTGCCGTTGACTTCAAGTATGACATAACCGTTGTCTATGCCTCTCTGATAAAGCCTGCGACTGTTCATGTTTGAGATATAGAGCCCGTGATCTGTGTCGTATTCCTTTTTTTGTTCTTCTGTCAAGGGGCGTACTTCCATATAATAGAAAATAGCTCGATTGATTTTTTCCAGACGGACAGAAACTTTGTTTTCCTTTCCATCTCTTTTAAATACCACACTTACTTTTTCTCCAGGACGTTTGCTAGCTAGATAACCCGATAAATCAGCGAATTCATTGATTTTGATACCGTCCACGCTTTTGATGATGTCATTGGCTTTTAATCCAGCGAGATCTGCGCCCAATCCTTTTTCCAAATCGGTAATGTAGAACCCTTCGGTCTCGTCAACTTCAAAACGAGCAGCAAGCTGAGCGTCTAGTGCTTGTCCCATTACTCCCAATAACCCCCGCTGGACATCGCCGTATTCAATGATGTCTTCAAAAACCTTACGGGCCACGTTGCTGGGCACGGCAAAGGAATAGCCTACATAACCTCCAGTCATGGAAGAAATGGCGGTATTGATCCCTATAAGCTCACCGTTGGTATTGACTAAAGCTCCCCCGCTATTGCCTCTGTTTACTGCAGCGTCTGTTTGGATATAGGATTCGTTTTTACGGTCTCTTTTATTCAAATCGCGTGACTTGGCACTGATGATCCCTGCGGTAACTGTAGAGTTAAGGTTAAAGGGATTTCCCACTGCCAAAACCCATTCTCCAATGCGTGTTGCGTCCGAGTTTCCAAAATAGACATAGGGAAGTTTTTCCTCAGCTTTGATTTTTAAAACAGCAATATCGGTATCGGGATCTGTCCCGATGACTTTGGCTTCAAAGGTTTTATTGTCGTTGGTTGTGATTTCAATGGTGCTGTTGTTTTCTATTACATGATAATTTGTAATGATGTAACCGTCTGGTGAAACAATGACCCCAGAACCCGTTCCTATTCGTTCAGGCAAGTCCTCGTCGCCGTACCAATAGCGGTAAATAGAGGGGAGGTTGTCATCGGCGATGCTTGTATTTTTAACATGCACTACTGCATTGACTGTCTTTTCGGCAGCAGAGGTAAAGTCGGTTGCTTCCGCTGCATAGCCGTTGGTATTAAAGGTGTAGTTAGTAGGGATCAGCGTGGGGCTTTGTTCTGGCTGAACATTGCTATTTTCCCCAGTTTGAAAAAACTGATCATAAATAAAAATACTGCAAAAGGCACTTAAAAGTGCAATACTTAAAGTTTTGAAAAATGATTTCATAGGATTAAATTTTTTTAACAAAATTATTCTTTTTTAAGAAAAGTAAAATTCCTTTAACGCCTCTTTAACACCCTCCAAAATTAATTATCTTTGACCGATGACAATTCAATTTGACAAATATCAGGGGGCTGGAAACGACTTTGTAATCTTAGACAATAGGCAGGGTAAATACAACGGATTGACTGTAGTTCAAATCGCTTTTATTTGTGACCGTCATAAAGGGGTTGGAGCAGACGGATTGATACTGATTAATTCCGATTCAACTTCCGATTTTCAGATGCAATATTTTAATTCTGACGGCAATGAAAGTACTCTTTGCGGGAATGGAGGGCGTTGTGCCGTAGCCTTTGCTCACGATAAGAATGTAATTGAAAATACAGCAGAATTTAACGCTGTAGATGGTTTACATACAGCTCTTTATGACAGCCCAATGAAAGTTAAACTTGAAATGCAAGATGTCACGAAATTTTCGAAAGTAGGTACTGCAATAGTAACGGATACGGGCTCTCCTCACTACATTCAATTGGTCGATGAGGTTCAAGCTTTAAACATTCAAAAAGAAGGTGCCGCTATTCGATATTCTGATGCCTATTTGCCCGAAGGAATCAATGTCAATTTTGTTGAAAAAGAAGATCCTACGCATTACAAAATTCGCACTTACGAAAGAGGTGTTGAAGGGGAGACTTTGGCTTGTGGAACAGGAACGGTTGCTGCTGCTTTAGCGATGCACTACCTTGCCGAGTCTGCAAATGCCACCAAGCTCCATTTTAAAGCTGTGGGTGGTGATTTGGTAGTTTCTTTCGAAGTGAGCAATGAAGGCTATCATTCCATCTTTTTAACCGGGCCGGCTGTATTTGTTTTTTCAGGAAGTATAGACTTATGAATCTAGACGAACTTCATTTGCGTGCTTTGGAACCTGAAGACTTAGCAGTTTTAGAACAGGTTGAGAATGATACGGTATATTGGAACCATTCCAATCAAACAGAGCCTTTTTCACTTTATACCCTCAAGCAATATATCAAGCAGCAAAGTCAAGATATTTTTGAAGTGCGACAAAAACGCTTTGTGATTTCAGATGCTCAAAAGAGTGTATTGGGTTTTATCGATTTATTTGATTTTGAACCCCTGCATCGTAGAGCAGGTGTTGGGATATTTGTTTTAAGTAGCTACAGAACTAAAGGTGTAGCCTCAAAAGCGTTGTTATTGTTGCATGACTATATCAAGGAGCATTTGAATTTAAAAAATTTATATGCCAATATAACTAAAGAAAACAGCAGTAGCATCAAATTGTTTACTGCAGTAGGTTATACCCAGATTGGGGTAAAAAAAGACTGGAATTTTTATCAGGGTTCCTTTCACGATGAATTGCTTTTTCAAAAAAGCTTCTAAATATGTACAAAAGAAAACTACTTGTTGCGATTAGCCTGATTGGAGTTCTCATTGGTGTTTACTTTGTGATCAACTTTTATCAGATCTTTTTTTGGAGCAATACGGCTTTTAACAATGAGGCCTCTTATGTATTTATCGATAGAGATGATACCATAGACTCCCTTGAGGTTCAGCTCCTTCCACTTTTAAAGTCCGTAGATCGTTTTTTACTTGCTGCTGAAAAAAAAGGCTATACTACTCGTGTCCGTCCAGGGAAATACAAAATAGTTCCTGAGATGGGAAATAACGAGTTGATCAATGTACTGCGCTCCCAAAAGCAAACGGTTTCCGTTGTCTTTAACAATCAAGAACGATTGGAAGATTTGGCAGTGCGTATTGCAGCTCAAATCGAACCAGATATGGATGAGTTGCTACAGGCTTTTTACGATGATGAATTTTTAGAATCCAATGGGTTTACCAAAGAAAATGCTTTGTGTATGTATTTGCCCAATTCTTACAATGCCTTTTGGGATGCTAGCGCTGAGGACTTTAGAGAGTTGATGCTAAAAAACTACGAGCGTTTTTGGAACAAGAGGCGTTTAGGTCAAGCCAAAAAATTAGGCTTAAGCCCACAAGAGGTGTATGTTTTAGCTTCAATAGTTCACAAAGAATCTGTAAAAAAGGAAGAACAGCCACGAATTGCGGGCTTGTACCTCAATCGTTTGAGAAAGCGAATGAGACTTCAGGCAGACCCCACTGTCATTTTTGCTATTAAAAGGGCCTCTGGAGATTTTGAGCAGGAGATCAAAAGGGTGCTTTATAAAGACCTTAAGTTAAATTCTCCTTACAACACCTATAAAGCCAAGGGGCTTCCACCAGGACCCATTTCCATGCCTGACCTTTCAGCCATTGAAGCGGTACTCAATCCTGAACAGCACGACTATCTGTATTTCGTCGCTTCTCCTAGCAAGCCTGGCTATCATTTATTTGCCAAAACTTTGGCTCAGCACAATCGCAATAAAAAAGAATACGTTAACTGGATCAACAAGCAGCGGATTTACCGTTAAAACCCTGCTTCAATAATAAAAATACAGGGACGTTTTTCAACATCAGGCTTTTGCTTTTTCCACTCTTGTATGGTCAAGGTTTTGATAAATTCAGTACTCAAGGTCAGGTCACAAGCAATACAGACCAATGTAGAGGGAAGTAGGGTGGATATGAGATCTTTAAAAAGCACTGTGCTTCTGTAAGGAGTTTCTATAAATAGTTGTGCCTGATTTTCACGTGTTGCTTTTTTTTCAAATTTTAAAAGCGCTTGTTTTCGTTGTTTTTGATCTACAGGTAAGTAGCCGTTAAATGCAAAGCTCTGTCCATTCAGACCCGAGCTCATCATCGCTAAAATCAATGAGGAGGGCCCTACCAGAGGATTGACCACAACCCCAATTTTATGTGCTTTTGAAACGATAATAGCTCCTGGATCAGCAACTCCTGGTGTGCCAGCATCTGACATCAGTCCCATAGGAACTCCTTCTAAGCAGGGGTTGAGGTAGGTTGCAATTTCTTCCTGAGTGGTAAATTTGTTCAGCGGATAAAGGTTTAGTGCGTCTTGACTTTTATTAGGAGCGAGTTTTTTGATAAACCTTCGAGCAGCTTTTTCGTTTTCAATGATAAAATGATTAAGTTCTTCTACTTTGGTCTTTACAGATAGAGGTAAAACCTCTAAAGGAGAATTGTCCCCTAGGGTTGAGGGAATAAGAAAAAGGGTACCGTAAGTGTTTTCTTTCTCCATCAGTTTAAGGATTTTTGAATACGATTACAAGCATCGTCAAGGAGGTCATAACAGTACTGAAAACCTTCACTGCCACCGTAATATGGGTCTGGAACTTCTCTTTCAGCCCCTAAAATCAATGCTACCTTGTCAATTTCTTGTTGGGTTTCAGCAAGTGCGATTACATTTTCGTAATTGCTTTGGTCCATCACAAAAATTTTAGAGAAGATATTAAAATCCTCTTTACTAAACTGTCTCGCTTTTTGGTTTTGAATTGAAATTCCATACTTATTGGCTATAGCGATGCTTCTAGGGTCAGGAGGGTTTCCTGTGTGATAGGCAGCAGTTCCTGCCGAATCAATGCTCACTCTTTTAGAGTTTACTTTACTTTCTAAAATTCCTTGGGCAAGAGGTGAACGGCAAATATTACCCAAACAAACCATGAGTATATTTACATGTTTCATAACTTAAAGGATCTATAGACTGAGTTTCTGGCTTAAGTCTTCTACGTATTTACGGAATTGCTTGTCCGTAAAGCTCAGATTGTCAACTGTTTTACAGGCGTGTAGTACCGTTGCGTGATCTCTTTTTCCAATTTGATTTCCGATACTGGCTAGTGAGGCTTTGGTGAATTTTTTAGCGAAGTACATTGCCAACTGTCGCGCCTGGACTATATGTCTCCTTCTCGTTTTCGACTGCAGCGTTTCAACATCCATCTGGAAGTAATCGGAAACAACTTTCTGAATATAGTCGATAGAAACTTCGCGTTTGGTATTTTTAACAAATTTCATCACCACCTCTTTGGCAAGGTCTAAGGTGATTTCTGCCTTGTTGAAAGAGGATTGTGCAATTAGAGATATAATAGCTCCTTCGAGTTCACGAACGTTTGTTTTGATATTTTTAGCAAAATACTCAATGATATCTTCTTCAATTTCCACACCGTCTCTATACAATTTGTTTTTGAGTATGGAGATACGCGTTTCGTAATTAGGCAATTGCAATTCTGCTGAAAGGCCCCACTTAAATCTAGAGAGCAAACGCTGTTCAATGTCTTGCATGTCAACAGGCGCTTTGTCAGAAGTTAAGATAACCTGTTTGCCGTTTTGGTGAAGGTGATTGAAAATGTGGAAAAACACATCTTGAGTTCCGGTTTTACCGGATAAAAATTGAATGTCGTCAATGATGAGTACATCCAAGAGCTGATAAAAATGAATAAAATCGTTTCGAGTATTCTTTTTGACGGCCTCGATATACTGCTGGGTAAATTTCTCTGCAGCTATATATAGTACAGTTTTATCTTGATATTTCTCTTTAATCTCGACACCTATCGCATGTGCTAAGTGGGTTTTTCCTAAACCTACTCCTCCGAATATTAGAAGCGGATTAAAAGAGGTGCCTCCAGGTTTTGAAGCCACTGCTAGTGCAGCTGATCTTCCCAACCGGTTGGAGTCTCCTTCTAAAAAGTTTTCAAAACTGTAATTTGGATTCAATTGAGATTCAATCTGCAAGTTTTTGATTCCGGGTATTACAAAAGGATTTTTTAATTCAGCACTTTGAGAGTGGAGTGGAGCATCTACCTGTTGTGGACTCAATCCAGAGCGGTTTGAACTAGGAATATTTTCTGTAAAAGCAGCGGTGTTGCCAAAACGATTTTCCATTCGGATGGAATAGACTAGACGTGCATCTGGGCCTAATTCTTTTTGCAATGCAGTTTTAAGAAGTTTGACGTAATGTTCTTCGAGCCATTCGTAGAAAAATTTACTAGGAACTTGAATGTTTAATACATTGTCGTTAATCTTGAGGGGAACTATAGGGAGAAACCATGTCTTGTATGCCTGTGGCTGGATATTATCTTCGATAAAAGAGAGGCAGTTATTCCATACCGCAGAAGCATTATGACTCATTTAAAAAACTGAATTTTTAGTATTTAATTATGGTTTATTCAAATCTTATTGAGCAACAAATATTCACTAAAAAAAATTCAAAAAAAAATGAAAATGCTATTGATTAATAACTTTTTTTTTAAGATATTCTTTTGCGCAGAAATGTAGTCCTTTTATAACAATTCCTACAAAACTGTTTAAAAACTTTTTATTCTTTATGAACTATACTACTCGATCTCATGTTGTTCGATACGCAGAAACCGATCAAATGCAATTTGTTCACCACAGTAATTATTTAAAATATTTTGAAATGGCGCGTTTGGAGTGGCTTAGTAGCTTGGGGATTTCTTATGCAGCTATGGAAAAAAATGGAATTTTGATGCCTGTAGTATCCGCTGAGCTAAACTTTAAAAAGCCCCTGTTTTTCGGTGATGAACTCAGTGTTCGAGTGGGTTTAAAAAAGCCCCCCATGGCGACTTTAGAATTTAACTATCAAATTTTAAATCAGTCTGATGAAGAAATATGTACCGGGGGTACAGTATTGGCATTTTTATCTGCTGAAAAAAATCGTCCCATGAGATGTCCAAAATTTTTATTGGATAAGTTTAATTAAAATAGGTTCGAATCAGGTTGTCACTGACTGCCTCTTCTTTATTGAAATCAATATTGAGTAGGGGAGCTTTTACCCCTTTGGTTAATTTACTTGGTGCAGTTATTACTCTTGCCTCGTCCCATAAATTTGATTCTATAAATGAGTTAAGTGTTTTTTGACCTCCTTCTACAAAAAGCGACAGTAGTTTTCTTTGGTAACTAAACTCCATAAGTTTTTCAAGTTTAAAAGGGTTTAAGCTAAAATGCTCCTTTTGGGTTCTGGAAATAGAATTAGGGTTGTGATGGTTTAATAGAACGGTAGGTAGCTCGTCTGTTAGTACAGTAGCATTTTTGGTAATTCGATTGGACGGGTCGAGTATTAGACGCAGTGGATTCTTTCCCGTCCATTCTCTAGTGCTCAGTACAGGATTGTCATCAACAACGGTTTGCACTCCCACTAATATGGACGTTTCTTGACTTCGCCATTGATGAACTTTCTGTTTTACCAATTCATTAGAGATCCAAAAAGGCTGTTTTGTTTCTTTTTTTAATGGAGCGATAAAACCATCTTCAGTTTGTGCCCATTTCAAAATAATATAAGGACGGTTTTTTTGATGGTAGGTGTAAAACCTTCTATTTAAAAATTCAGCTTCCTCTTTTAATACATTTTCAATTACTTCAACCCCTGCATTTTTAAGCCTTTCAATACCTCTTCCCGCTACTTGAGGATTTGGGTCTCTGGATGCGATCACTACCTTTTTGATTCCAGTTTTTATAATCAAATCAGCACAAGGGGGTGTTTTACCAAAATGAGAACAGGGTTCTAGATTGACGTAAAGAGTTGTTTTTGGGAATAAGGAGGAGTTTTCGACTTGATTGATTGCGTTGACTTCGGCATGAGCTTCTCCCGCTCTTAGATGCCAGCCTTCCCCAATGATTTTATTTTGATAAACAACAAGGGCACCTACCAAAGGGTTTGGATGGGTGTTCCCCAAGGCTTTTTCGGCCAAGGACAAACAACGTTGCATAAACGGTAGGTGTGTATTGTTATTCAATTGTTAAAATATTTTGGTCAGTACGATCAAGTACACTATAATTGAGGCTAAATTTATAACAAAAATAAGGGAATGAGGATTCGTGAGATAGAGAATGCCGATAATGTAAAACTAGCCGTTGCTATTCGCAAGGTCTTGATAGAAATGGGTGTGCCAAAAGTGGGTACTGCCTATGCTGATGTTGAACTGGACGCTATGTTTGAGGCTTATCAGGAGGATCGATTTATATATTTTGTTGTTGAACAAGCAGGTAAGATACTCGGAGGAGCAGGGATTGCTCCATTGAAAAATGGAGATCCTAAAGTATGCGAGTTACAAAAAATGTATTTCCTCCCTCAAGCAAGAGGAAAAGGTTTGGGAAAACAAATGATTCAACGCTGTTTGGATTTTGCAAAAGCAAATCATTTTAAACAGTGCTATATAGAAACCATGCCCAATATGGAAGCCGCTCAAAAATTATATCTCAATACAGGTTTTACTTATATCGACCACTCAATGGGTGATACTGGGCATTCTTCCTGTCCAATTTGGATGATAAAATCTTTATGATGAAATTAATCGAAGCAAGGAATCAGTTTAGAACAAGTTTAAAGGGACTGCATACCGTTGCAGAATGCGATTATTACTTTAAAATGATCTTGAGTTCATTACTTGATATTGATCCAATTTCTATTGCTTTGGAGCCGAATCTTAACCTTCAGTCTTCTCAGCAATCAAAGTTAAAATCAGTTTTAGAGGACTTGCTTACCGAAAAACCATTACAGTATATATTGGGAGAAGTGCCCTTTAGACAATTGAATTTAAAAGTCAATTCGTCAGTTCTGATTCCACGTCCAGAAACAGAGGAATTAGTTGGTTGGATTTTGGAAGACTACACGAAACTAAACCATAAAGTTGAACTCATTGATTTGGGGACGGGTAGTGGATGTATTGCCTTATCCTTAAAAAAAGAGCAGTCCTTTTTTAGCGTTTATGCGCTTGATATCGATCAGCCTATTTTGGATTTAGTTCAGCAAAATGCAGAGGAAAATAAGCTGGAAATCAACTGTATAAAAGGGGATATTAACGACCTGCACAAACTTAAACTAAAAGTTGAAGTTATTGTATCTAATCCACCCTATATTACACCAAAAGAGAAAGAAGAAATAAAAAATAACGTTTTGAATTTCGAACCGTATCAGGCCTTGTTTGTTCCTCAAGACAATCCCCTTTTGTATTATCAAAAGATATTGGAATATGCAGAGGAAAGCCTTCAATCTAAGGGTAGAATTTATTTTGAAATCAATCCGCTCTTCGAAAGCGAAATGGAGGCATTAATTTTTAGTTTTGATTCCTATACCATCACAAAACGTTTGGATATCTTTGGAAAGATTAGAATGGTGCGATTAGAAAAAAAATAGCATGAATCCAGTTGTTGAAAAAATTGAATCTTTACGAAAAGTACTTCATGAGCATAACCATAGGTATTACATTTTAGACCAACCGACCATAAGTGATTTTGAGTTTGATCAATTGCTTGAGGAGTTGCAACAATTGGAAGCTCAATATCCTCAATACAATGACCCCAATTCACCCACACAAAGAGTAGGTGGAGGTGTCACCAAATCTTTTGAGACCCTACCTCATCGTTTTCCCATGTATTCCCTTTCCAACACCTATTCCAAAGAAGAATTGGAACTTTGGGAAGAACGCATCAGAAAAGTATTGGGGGAAGAGACTGACATTGCCTATAACTGTGAGTTAAAATTTGATGGAGTATCGATAAGTCTGACCTACGAAAATGGAGAGTTGGTTCAAGCGCTTACCCGTGGAGACGGTTCTCAAGGGGATGCCATTACCACCAATGTCAAGACAATTAATACCATTCCCCTAAAATTAAAGGGAGACTATCCCCCTTTTTTTGAAATACGTGGAGAGATTATCTTGCCTTGGGAAGGTTTTAATAAAATGAACGAAGAGCGTGCTGCTAAAGGAGAACCTTTATATATGAACCCCAGAAATACCGCTTCTGGAAGTTTAAAGCTACAAGACAGTAGTTTGGTTGCCAAAAGACCTCTAAACTGCTTCTTATATGCTTTAGCTGGCGAAAATTTATCGGTAAGCGGTCAGTTTGAGGCATTAGAAAAGGCAAAATCTTGGGGATTTAAGGTGCCTGATTCTGCTAAACTTGTGAGTTCAATAGATGCTGTTTTTGAGTTTATTCAAGAGTGGGATGAAAAGCGAAAGTCTCTGCCTTATGAAATTGACGGAATAGTCATCAAGGTCAATAGGCTTGATCAACAGGAAGAATTGGGCTTTACCGCTAAAGCTCCTCGATGGGCAATGGCCTACAAGTATCAAGCAGAGCAAGTGGCAACTCTTTTAAAAGGGGTGCAATACCAAGTTGGAAGAACTGGCGCGGTAACACCAGTGGCTCAACTAGAGCCTGTGGTGATTTCGGGAACTACAGTCAAGCGTGCCTCGCTGCACAACGCCGATCAAATAGAAAAACTTGATTTAAGACTTGGTGACCGGGTTTATGTTGAAAAAGGAGGTGAAATTATTCCTAAGATTACCGCAGTAGACACATCCAATAGGGGATTAGAAGAAGCCAAGATTCACTTTATCACGCACTGTCCTGAGTGCGGAAGTCTTTTAGAAAGAGAAGCAGGAGAGGCGCAACACTATTGTAAAAACGAAACCGAGTGTCCTCCTCAGAAGATTGGAAAAATTCAGCATTTTATTGGGAGAAAGGCTATGGACATTGAAGGTTTGGGTGGAGAGACGGTTGCTTTACTTTATCAAGAAGGTTTGTTGAATTCTATAGCAGATTTATACCGCCTTCAACCGGATCAAATTTTACCCTTGGAACGAATGGCAGACAAATCAGTAACAAATCTGATTGAAGGAATTGAAAAGTCAAAGAATAAACCTTTTGCTAAAGTGCTATTTGGTTTAGGAATTCGTTTTGTGGGAGAGACCGTAGCAAAAAAATTGAGTAAGCAATTTAAATCTATAAGCGCCTTACAGCAAGCAAGTTTGGAAGAATTAATTGCAACCGATGATATCGGAGAGCGTATTGCTAAAAGTATCGTAGCATTTTTTTCCAACCCGAAAAATCAATTGTTAATCAGCGAATTAAAGGCCTATGGTCTCCAATTAGAGGAGGTTGAGGAAGAAGGTTTATCGCATGCTGCTTTTGAAGGCAAACGCTTTGTGGTCAGTGGGGTGTTTGACAACTATACCCGCGAGGAGTTAAAGAAAGAGATTGAAACCTTGGGTGGTATTATTGCTAGTTCGGTTTCAGCCAAGACTGATTATTTAGTTGCTGGAAATGGAATGGGACCCTCAAAAAAAGTTAAGGCCGAAGGACTAGGAATTCCTATTCTCAGTGAAGTTGAATACAATTCTTTAAAGCTATAGAGAATCAGAATGTTATATTTATAACATTATTTTAAATTTTGTCCATAATGGTTATTTTTTTTAGTGTGCATAAGGGTTTCTTTAATATTGTTCAATAATGGCGGCTTTACTATCAAGTTTTGTAATGCGGTTGCGCCTAAAAGAACTATTAAAGCGCATCTCGTCTCAGTCTAAGGGTAAACAGAGAAAATTTCAATCCCTTTTGATAGTTTGTTCTGAAGAGCACTCACATAAAGAAGAGCTATTTCTAGAATTTGCAAAGCAATTTGGTATTGCGCCAATCAGTATAACAGTAATTGTTTTGAGTAATAAAGAAATTTTGGAGACCGTAGAGACATCAATTGAAACACATTTTTTCACAAAAAAATCCGTTGGTTTTTTTGGAAAACTTCCTGTTTCACTAAAACAATTGTTTAAAAAGAAGTTTGATTTACAAATCAATTTTTTTAACTCATCAGCAGTCTTTACTGAATTTGTAAGTGCTTCTTTTGATTCATCTCTTCGAGTAGGTTTTTCAGAGTGTAATCACCAGTTGAACGATTTGATCTTGGATATTGATCCGAATGAGGGAGAGCTTTTTCTAAAGGAGACCAATACCTATCTCAAAGCAATTTTAAATTGATTAAACAATGGATTTAAAAGGTTTAGGAGTTGCGATGGTAACCCCATTTACACCCGAAGGACAGCTAGATTGTAATTCTATACCTGCTGTAGTTGAAAACATCACCACAGGCAGGGCAGATTACCTCGTAATAATGGGTACAACAGCTGAGGCTGTTTGTTTAACCTCAGATGAAAGAGATCAGGTTATTAAAACCGTAATTGATTCGAATTACGGAAAGCTTCCTTTAGTTATTGGTATCGGTGGAAACAATACAGCCAAAGTAGTTGAAGAGATCAACAACACTGACCTTTCTCCTTTTCAAGCGATTATGTCGGTTTGCCCTTACTACAATAAACCCACTCAGGAAGGAATTTATCAGCATTTTAAAAAGATTGCAAATGCAAGTCCACTGCCTATCATTGTTTACAATGTTCCTTCGAGAACAGGAGTTTCTATAGAAGTTGACACTTTTGTTCGTTTGGCAAATGATTTTGAAAACATAATTGCAATTAAAGAAGCCAGTGGTGATATGAGTCAGGCAGAGCTCTTAATCAAAAAATGTCCTGCTCATGTGCAAGTCATTTCTGGCGAAGATGCACTGAATTTACCCATGTTACTGGCAGGTGCAGTTGGAACTATTTCAGTACTTGGCAACGCGCTACCTGTACCCATAATTAGAATGTTTCATTATGTAGCTGAAGGCAATCTTAAAAAGGCCTATGAATTGCATTATGAATTGTTGGACATCATATCGATCTTATTTGAAGAGGGAAATCCGGCTGGTATCAAAGCCTTGTTAGAGACTCTTTCCTTGTGTAATAAGACTGTTCGTTTGCCCCTAGTGAGTGCTAGTGACCAACTTTGTGTTAAAATTGAAAAGGCATTAGAGCGCACTATTTAGTACCCTTTAGGTTTTCCAAATACATTTAACATCACCTTTGCAATAAAAATTTCCATTGTCATTGATATTTAGTACTTTCGCAGCATGAAAACAAGATTGCTTTGTGTATTGTCAATTGCTTTAGCTGGACTAGTCAGTACTTCATGTAGTGACTATCAAAAGTTATTAAACGGAGACGATACAGCTGAAAAGTATAAACAGGCCGAAGTCTATTACAACAATGGGGAATATCGTAAAGCAAATCGTCTTTTAGAGCAAATTATTCCCAAATATCGCGGAAAGCCTCAAGCTCAACGGATTATTTTCTTTTTTGCCGAAAGTTATTTTCAGACTAAAAGTTATTTATTAGCAGCCTATCAGTTTGAAAATTTCATTAAATCTTATCCTAAAAGCGATCGGGTTCAAGAAGCGAGTTTTAAAGCTGCGAAAAGTTATTATTACCAATCACCCCGTTTTAGCCTCGATCAAGAGGATACTTACACAGCCATAGAAAAATTGCAAGTTTTCCTCAATTTATATCCCAATTCAGAATATGCTATAGAAGCTAATCAAATGATTGCCGAATTGCAAGAAAAATTGGAGCAAAAAGATTTTGAAATCGCAAAGCAGTACTACACGATTAGAGATTATAAAGCTGCTATTAAAGCCAATGAAAATTTTGTATCCAGCTTTCCTGGGACTAAATTTAGAGAAGAGTCACTTTACACCAAATTCATAGCCTCTTATGAGATAGCGGTAAATAGTGTTGACTCCAAAAAGAAAGAGCGTTTAGAAGAGCTTATCCAACAATACAATACCATCGTTCGTTATTATCCAGAGTCTTTGTTTTTAGAGGATTTAGACAAACGAATGACTAAGGTCAACGAAGACCTAGACAAACTTAACCAAGACAGTTCACAACAAACAAAATAAATCATGACAAAGTACAGAGAATCAAAAGCTGCGTTAACTTCCAAAACATACGACAGAAACGAAATGGAAGGTTCTACAGAGAATATTTACGAAGCACTTTCAATCATCGCCAAACGTTCCAATCAAATCAATTTGGACATCAAAAAAGAACTACACGAAAAGTTAGATGAATTTGCTACTCACAACGATAGTTTGGAAGAGATTTTTGAAAACAAAGAGCAAATTGAGGTGTCGCGTTTTTATGAGCGTTTGCCAAAACCTCACGCAATGGCGATAGAAGAGTGGTTGAATGATAAAATTTACCACAGACGTACTGACGAACCCAAAATCTAATACATGAGTTTGTTGAGTGGCAAAAAGATTTTACTCGGTATTACCGGGGGTATTGCCGCTTACAAAACTCCATTATTGGTTAGAGCGCTAATACAACAAGCTGCAGAGGTAAAGGTTGTCATGACTCCCTCATCCAAGGATTTTGTCAGTCCATTAACGCTATCCACACTATCAAAAAATCCAGTTTTATCAACTTTTACTGCTGAGGATTCAGATAACCCTGTTTGGAACGATCATGTTGAACTTGGACAATGGGCTGACCTATTATTAGTTGCCCCAGCTACAGCCAACACACTCTCCTCTATGGTGCATGGCAGATGCAATAACCTTCTTTTAGCAGTCTATCTATCAGCAAAATGTCCAGTATTCATTGCTCCGGCCATGGATTTGGATATGTATGCCCATCCGTCTACACAAGAAAACATAAACACTTTAAAATCCTTTGGAAATCATGTGCTTCCTGTCGGTGAGGGATTTTTAGCCAGTGGGCTTGAAGGAAAAGGAAGAATGTTGGAGCCAGAAGAAATGGTTTCAAAAGTGGTATCCTTTTTTAATCCCACATTAGAACTCAAGGGCAAAAAAGTTCTGATAACAGCCGGTCCTACCTATGAAGCTATAGATCCTGTTCGTTTTATCGGCAATCATTCTTCAGGTAAGATGGGTTATGCTTTAGCCGAGGTTGCACTTAAGATGGGAGCGGCGGTAACTCTTATCTCTGGACCCAGTTCTGAAAAAATAAACCACCCTTCATTAAAATTAATTAAGGTGGTGAGTGCGGAAGAGATGTTGACCGCTGCTCAAGAATTTTATGATTCGACAGATATTGCCATAGCAGCAGCAGCAGTAGCTGATTTTAAGCCTAAAAAAATAGCCTCTAACAAGCTAAAAAAAGAGAGCGGTTTAGCTCATATTTCACTCGTCCCTACAGTTGACATACTATCCTATATGGGAGAGAAGAAAAAGAAGCAAAAACTCATCGGTTTTGCCCTTGAAACTGAAAATGAACTTGAGCATGCCAAAGGAAAACTAAGTCGTAAAAACTTAGACGGTATTGTATTGAATTCACTTCAAGACCCCGATGCAGGATTTTCAGTTACGACAAACAAAATAACCTTTATTCATGCTGATTTTCGAGCTGAATCTTATCCATTGCAATCCAAACTTGAATGTGCCCAAAGAATATTTGAACAAATCTTAACCTTATGAAAAACGTATTCGTCCTAATTGTCCTTATTTTTTCTTTCTATTCAGCAAGCGCTCAAGAATTAAATGCCCAGGTTATTGTCAACTCTGATTTAGTCAACCAAACCAACCAGCAAATTTTTAAAACCTTGGAGCGTTCCTTAAATGAGTTTTTAAACACTCAGGTATGGACCAATCAAGATCTACTGCCACAGGAAAAAATCACTTGTTCCTTTGTTTTTAATTTGACAAATTACAGTAACGATCAATTTGAAGCGACTTTACAAGTCCAATCTCAGCGTCCTGTTTTTGATTCCAATTACGACACTCCTGTGCTCAACTTTTTAGACCGAGATATCGTGTTCAGCTATCAAGAATTTCAGCCGCTCTTTTTCAATCAGTCGAGCTTTGAGTCCAATTTGGTTTCCCTCCTTAGTTTTTATGCCTACGTGATTATCGGTTTGGATGCCGATACTTTTATTGAAAATGGGGGGAGTGTATATTACGAACAAGCTCTTCAAGTCGTCAATTTGGCTCAGGTTACTTCACGAAAGGGTTGGAAGCCTTCAGACGGCACTAGAAATCGTTTTTGGATCATAGATAATCTCAGAGCAAATACTTTTAGAGAATACAGACAAGCAATTTACGCATATCACAGAGCAGGTTTAGATCAAATGACCACCAAACCTATGGAGGGAAAGGAGGCCATTATGAAAGCCATTCAGCAGTTAGAGCCATTGTTTCTCCGAAGACCCAATGCCTTTTTACTGCAAATATTTTTCGATGCCAAGGTCGAGGAAATTGTAAATTTATTTCAAGAAGGTCCGAAAGTTGACTTCAAAGAAACGGAAGCAGTACTTAAAAAAATTGCTCCTTTTTTTGGTTCTAGATGGAAACAAATTAAGGCTTGATTTTTTTATTATTCCTATCTTTATTTCATTAAATAAATTATTCCTGAAGCCTTGTTAAAACAGCTTACTATAAAAAATTTTGCACTCATCGAAGAGTTGGAAGCCTCTTTTTCTTCTGGCATGACCTGTATAACAGGTGAAACAGGAGCAGGAAAATCAATTTTACTCGGGGGTCTCTCTCTTGTTTTAGGTAAAAGAGCTGATTTGTCTTCACTGCTTGATCCCAGTAAGAAGTGTATTGTTGAGGCTTCATTTCAAATACAAGATTATAATTTAAAATCATTGTTTGAATCTTTAGATGTCGACTACGAAGACTACACTGTATTACGCCGCGAAATTTTACCACAAGGGAAATCCCGTGCATTTATCAATGACTCACCTGTGACCTTAAGTATTTTAGAGCAAATTAGTCTGCATTTGATTGATTTGCATTCGCAAAATGATACGGTTAGCTTGCTTCAAAACGAATATCAATTTCAGGTGCTTGATGCATTGGCAAATAATAAAGAAACCCTCAGTAAGTATAAAAGAACACGTGAAGAGTATAAAAGTATATCAGAATCTTACCAACAGCTTAAATTGGTTGCGGAAAATGCAAAAGCTTCTTATGAGTTGGATGATTTTTTATATCAGGAGCTTCTCAAATTAAATTTGAAAGAAGGTATGGAAGAGGACTTGGAGCAGAAGCACAGTGCACTCTCCAATGTAGACTACCTTCAAACGACCTTAGCCGAAGGGATTCGAATTATGGAAACAGAAGCGGTTGGTCTTTTGGACCAACTGTTAAAATTGAGAAGTCTCGCCTCTGGCTTGACTATTAAAGCAGGACAATTTGCTCCTTTAGAGGAGCGATTTAATGCCATTTTAGTCGAAGCAGAAGATCTTTTAAGTGAATGCAAAATTCAATTTGAAAACCTGGAGTCTAACCCTGAAGAATTAGAAAAACTTCAAGCTAAGCTTGATGAACTGAATAGTCAAATGCAAAAGCACAAGGTGAATTCTACTACAGATTTAATCACCATACAGTCCCAATTGGAAGTTCGTCTTAACAAGTCACTAAATATGGATATCGAGTTAAATAGACTGTTAGCAAAGCAGAGTAAACTTGAGAAATCTATGGCGAACTTGGCTTCTCAGCTCACGAAATCGAGAAAGGCTGCCGTCCAAATTCTTGAAAAGGAATTGGGTAATTTGGTTTCTCGTATGGGGATGAATGAAGCTGAGTTTAAAATTGATTTAGAGCCTTCAGACACCTTTTTGAGCAACGGCCTTGATCAATTGCACTTTAAATTTAAGTCGAATAAAGGAGGCAATTTTAAGCCTTTAAAGAAAATTGTTTCAGGAGGAGAATTGTCACGTATCATGCTTGCAATCAAAGCAATTTTATCAAGTTACATAAAGCTTCCTACTCTAATATTTGATGAAATAGATACGGGTATTTCTGGAAAGATATCCGACAGTATTGCTGACCTTATGGTAGCCATGGGTCAAAAGCTTCAAGTCATCAACATCACCCATCTTCCTCAGGTAGCTGCAAAAAGCCATTACCATTTTAAAGTCTTAAAACAGGAGCTTGACGACAAGACACTGACCAGTTTACTTCCCTTGGATAAAGAGGCCCGAATTGAGGAAATTGCAATGATGCTTTCTGGAAATCAAGTCTCATCAACCGCTATTGCTCACGCCAAGCAATTGATGAATTAAATGTATCTTTGAACTTTAATATTTACACATGTCACATAAAATTTTAGAAGGAAAAAAAGGAATAATTTTTGGCGCTCTAGACGATCAGTCTATTGCTTGGAAAACAGCAGAATCTGTAGCAGATGCAGGAGGTAGTTTTGTACTTACAAATGCTCCAGTTGCATTGCGAATGGGAACAATAAATGCTTTAGCTGAAAAAACAGGCTCTCAAGTAATTCCAGCTGATGCAACCAATAAGGATGATTTAGACCAGTTGATCGATCAAGCCCAGGAGATATTGGGAGGGAAATTAGATTTTGTTTTGCATTCCATAGGGATGTCTGTCAACGTTCGTAAAGGAAAACATTACACTGATTTAAATCACGATTGGATGACCAAAGGTTGGGATGTCTCAGCAGTGTCCTTTCATAAATTAATGCAGTGTTTGTATCAAAAAGATGCCATGAATGAGTGGGGGAGTATAGTTGCTCTATCTTATGTTGCAGCCCAAAGAACATTTCCCAATTACAATGATATGGCTGATAATAAAGCATATTTAGAGTCCATCGCCCGAAGCTTTGGATATTTCTTTGGAAAAGATAAAAAGGTTAGAGTAAATACGATTTCTCAATCGCCTACACTTACAACAGCTGGAAAGGGCGTGGCAGGTTTGGATGGCTTTTTAAATTACGCTGAAAAAATGTCTCCATTAGGTAATGCAACAGCAAAAGAATGTGCAGATTATACGGTTTCACTTTTCTCTGATTACACCAAAAAAGTAACACTTCAAAATTTATATCACGACGGTGGGTTTTCAAATGTGGGAGTGAGTCAAGAAATCATAGATGAACTAACTCCAAAATCCTAGCGCAGCTAAAAGAAGATGTTTCAAAATGTCGACACAAAAAAGAGGAATTGAAAGTATATTAAAAAAACTTCCAAACAAAAGTCGTTTTCGATTCTTCTTACTGTTTGTTGTCATTTCTTTCAGCTTTTGGGCGAGTACCAAACTTTCAAAAGAATATCAGTTAGTGCAGCCTTTTACCCTAGTATGGGGAGAGGTTCCAAAGGGGGTTGTATTAAGCGATAAGCCATCTCAAATCAAAGCGACCCTCAATGCCAGTGGAGTAGAAATTCTGTGGTATCGATTGTTTAAAAACAAACTGTCAATATCATTAAAAGATGTTGATTTTACTCCTGAAGACCGGGTTTTAAATATGGAGGAACAATTTTTTGATATTCAACAGCAGCTCTTTGGGGGGACGCAATTATTACAAATTTCACCCAGCTTATTTCCACTTCAGTACAGCAAAATGGCTGTAAAAAAACTTCCCGTACTTGCCAATTTAGATGTGAATTTCCGACCGGGTTATTTGGGAGAGGAAAGCGTGCAAATTACCCCAGATAGCGTTGTAGTCCATGGACCACAAAACACGCTGGATACCCTTGAAAATATCAATACAGAGGAATTTAAAGCTTTGGATGTCCATCAAAATATCGATCAAAAAATCGGGCTAGAGGAATTAGCAGGAGTTGAATTTGAAGTTGAGAGTATTGAACTCTATTGGTCTGTATTACCCTATTCGGAAAAGCGTTTGACAATTCCCATCGAAGTAGTCAACTTACCACTTGGAGTAAAAGTCAAACTGTTTCCTCCTGAAGTGAATTTGAGAGCCACTTTGCCTTTATCCCTTCTCAGTGCAGTTAAATCCAGTGACTTTTTGCTAGTGGTCGATTATGAAGACATAAATGAGGGACAGTCTGATGTAATGGAAATAAAATTAAGGAAACAACCACCCTCAGTAAAAAAAGTAATTTGGGAACCTCTTAATGTAAATTATTTGATAAGAAGATGAAGATCATTGGTTTAACAGGAGGTATTGGAAGTGGGAAATCAACTTTGCTCGCTTGGTTTAGATCCAATGGAATTCCTTGTTTTGAATCCGATATTGTCGGAAAGCAGCTGCTTAACGGTCAGTTAAAACAGGATGTCATTGATTACTTTGGCCCTGAACTCTATCCAAATGATGTGCTCGATACCAAGAGGATGGCTCAACTTGTATTCCAAGATAAAGAGGCCCTTGAAAAACTCAATAATTTAGTTCATCCAGCGGTGGGGAAAGCTTTTAAAGATTTTGTTGAAAAGAATAAAAATGCCCAAATCGTAGTTAAAGAAGCTGCGATATTATTTGAAACAGGGGCGTATAAAAGCTGTGATTTTGTAATTTTAGTGTACGCTCCATTGGAAAAAAGAATTTCTAGAGTAATCCAAAGAGATGGAGTAAAAAGGGCTGAGGTATTGGCTCGAATGTCAAAACAATGGGATGACAATAAAAAGAGCGCATTAGCTGATTTTGTAATTGAAAATGACAGTCTGGAATTGGCAATTGAACAGCTTGAAGCAATTCTTAAAAAGCTTTTGGCTTAAATAAAGGATTAACAAACAATTGGCATTTTTTTTGATCAAAAAGAAGGAAATTTGTAACTGTCAACTTTAAGCGGGATATTCGTCTTAAATTGTAATCGAATGTTTTTATGAAAAAAGCATTATTTATTTCCCTTGTGTGTTTTATGATAATCTCAATTCTAGGAATTGTGGGGCTACAGGGGTATTGGATTTATTCAGCCTGGGAAGATAAAGAAGAAGAGTTTTCTTTGGCTGTACAGCAATCTCTTCAGTTGGCTGCAGACGAAATACAAGAGCGTGAATTATCGGATTATATTCAGGCTTACGAAAATTTAATTGATTCCCTTGAAACCCCAGACAATGCGAGCTTTGCAAATGTATTCCTCTTTTTAGACGAAGATAAACCTAACAATTTACTGTCCTACTACGCCTACGGTATTCTAGAAGAAGATTATAAAATCACTCCTTATTTAGATCCTAAACTAGGAGATACAATTGATGTGGTGACTGACGTAAAGCAAGTGAAAAATACCACCATCATAAATGAAAATGATGTTTTTGACAGAGAAAATAATATAGCCACTTCAATTGAAAAAATTAAAACAATTGAACGAATGAATGTCAACAATCAACGCATTCGTAGTATTTTTAAGGACTATACTTCCAATACCCCGATCCATAAAAGATTAAACTCACAGGAATTGGATTTTGTTCTCAAACGTCAATTTGATTCCAAGAATATCATCACTCCCTACGAGTTTGGTATTTATGACGACGGTTTAGCAACGAAAATTAAATCAAATAATTATTTGGAAGAGCAGCAGGGTTTTAAATATAGAACTCCCATTTTTAGAGACCAGGACGGTTTAGGCCGTTATGAATTGGTAGTCTCTTTTCCTGAAAAAGACCAATATGTTTTCTCCTCTATTATTGGAGTTGGAGGTTTGACCTTATTTTTAACTCTTTTTATTGTATTAGTATCCACTAGTGGATTGTATCAAATCATTCAGCAGAAAAAGCTCTCGGAGATAAAAACCGATTTCATCAATAATATGTCTCATGAATTTAAAACTCCAATAGCAACTATCAATTTGGCTCTAGACGCCATTTCAAATCCCAAGACAAAATTAATACCAGAAAAAGTAGAGCGTTATGTGAGTATGATACGGGAGGAAAACAGTCGTATGCTTACTCAAGTTGAAAACGTTTTGAGGATTTCTCAGTTGGAACGCAGTAACAATCCAATTAAAATGTCCAAAGTGGATTTGCACGCTATCATAAAAGATGCGATAAGCCACATTGAATTGATTTTAAATGATAAATCAGGCTCTTTGACCAAAAAGCTTAAAGCTTCAAATGTTGAGGTTTTGGGAAATAAAAGTCATTTGACAAATATTACTGTAAATTTACTTGACAACGCGCTAAAATACTGTGACAGTACTCCTAAAATTATTGTTGAGACTTTTAATGAAGACGGCGATTTTGTTTTAAAAGTGACGGATAATGGCTTAGGAATGAGTCCTGTGGTGCAAAAGAAAATTTTTGATAAGTTTTACCGTGCGACCTCTGGTAACATCCACAATGTGAAAGGACATGGACTTGGTTTGGCTTATGTCAAAAAAATAGTTGATATCCACAAAGGAGAAATAAAGCTAGAAAGTAAAGAAAACTATGGGACAACCTTTGAGATAAGGCTTCCCTTATAATAAATTTTAATAATAATGCCTCATTTATAAGATATGAAAAACGACAATAAGAAAATTCTAATCGTTGAAGACGATTCGAATTTTGGTAATATTTTAAAGGAATACCTAAGTTTAAACGATTACAATATTACTCTAGCCAAAAATGGAATTGAGGGCTTTGAGAAGTTTAAAAAAGAAAAGTATGACCTCTGTATATTGGATGTGATGATGCCTTACAAAGACGGTTTTACATTAGCCAAGGAAATTCGTGAGGTAAATGAAATTGTACCAATATTCTTTTTATCAGCAAAGCACTTAAAGGAAGATGTTTTAAAAGGATTTAAGTTGGGAGCAGATGATTACTTGACGAAACCTTTTGATTCCGAGGTTTTGCTTGCTAAAATTAAAGCAATTTTAAATCGCAGTAAAGCACCGAATTCTCTAGCGAATGATGCTTTTGAGTTTGCTTTCAGTGATTTTTCCTTCAATTCAAAACTTCGTTTTTTAAAATATAAAAATGAAGAACCTGTTAAATTGTCTCCAAAGGAAAATCAATTGCTACGGCTGTTAGTGATTCATCTCAATGATTTGCTGCCCCGTGAAGTGGCTTTAAATAAAATTTGGCGCGATGATAATTATTTTACTTCTAGAAGCATGGATGTCTATATAGCTAAACTCAGGAAGTATTTAAGTGTAGATGATAAAGTTCAAATCCTCAACATTCACGGTGAGGGATTTCGTCTGGTGGTCAACTAAGATTTCTTGGATGAAATTGTTCCATGACTTTTTTAAGGTGAAGGCTATCTAAATGGGTATAAACTTCTGTAGTGGTAATGCTTTCATGTCCCATTAAAACTTGAATAGTCCTCAGGTCTGCACCGTTTTCTAAAAGATGTGTAGCAAAGGAATGTCTAAAGGTGTGTGGTCCTATTTGCTTTTGAATGGAGGTTTCATTTGCCAAACGTTTTATCATCGTAAATATCATCTGTCGGGTCAAAGCGCTGCCATTTCTATTGAGAAAGACGATATCTTGATGTGCAGGATTAATCTTTTGAAGGTTTCTAACCTTGTAAATATAGAGTTCAAGGTGTTTTTTCGAATGGGTACCCATAGGAACCAGTCGCTGTTTGTTTCCTTTGCCTGTTACACGGATCATTTCTTCTTTAAAAAAGAGATTGGACAAGCTCAGTTGGGTGAGTTCAGACACCCGCAATCCACTACCGTACAGGGTCTCCAGTATAGCCCTATTGCGATGCCCTTGAGGATGCCCTAGATCAACAGCATCCATAAGAAGGTCAATTTCTTTAATACTCAACACATCGGGTAATTTCCGACCGAGTTTGGGTGTTTCGATAAGATCGGTAGGATTGGTCTTTCGGTAGGATTCAAAAATTAAATAATCAAAAAAACTTCTCAGACCAGCTATGCGTCTAGCCTGAGTATGAGGACTCATGAGTTTTGCGGTTTCATATATGAATTTTTGCACGGTTTCCCTTGAACAGTCTAGAGGTCCTTCTTCACTTTCAATTTGGCTTAAAAAAGCCTGAAACGATTTGATATCAAGTGCGTAATTCAGTATTGAATTTTCGGATAAGCCCCGTTCAATTTGAAGATACATTTGATAATCTGAGAGCGCTTGGACCCAATTCACATCTGTGCTTTTAGGGGATTCAACTGAATTTCTATACTTTTACTAAAATAATAAAAATGAAGATCAGTATTATTAATGGGCCTAATTTAAATTTACTAGGTACTAGAGAGCCAGGAGTATATGGTAGTCAGAATTTTGAAGAGTATTTTAATACGCTCAAGGATAAATTTCCAGAGGTTCATTTTGATTATTTTCAATCCAATGTAGAGGGCGAGTTAATCAACCAACTCCATGAGGTAGGTTTTTCAGCAGATGCTATACTTCTAAATGCAGGAGCCTATACCCATACCTCTGTTGCCATAGGCGATGCGATTAAGAGTATTGATTCACCAGTTATTGAGCTGCATATTTCCAACACATTCGCAAGAGAAGACTTTAGACATACGTCTTACATTACTCCAGTTGCTAAAGGGCTTATCATCGGTTTTGGATTAGATTCTTATCGCCTTGGGGTAGAAAGTGTTCTTGGTTAAAAATTCCTCTTTAAACAGTTTAACCCTTCTAATTAACTGAGTTTAATAATTCATATGAAAGGCTAATTTTTGTACTTTGGTTAAAAACATAACTTAAACTTATGAAACCAATTTTTTCAATTTTAGTAGCCCTAGCACTCTGTTTGCCCAGCCTTGCTGATGCGCAAAGAAAGAACAGAAAAAAAGCTGAGCCAAAGCCAGCAGAGGTGTCTTTAGATGCCTTTTCATTTAGAAATGTGGGACCAGCATTTTTATCTGGACGTATTGCAGATATTGCTGTTCACCCCAACAACGAAAGTGTTTGGTATGTTGCAGTAGGATCTGGAGGTGTTTGGAAAACCGAAAACGCTGGAACTACCTGGTCTCCAATTTTTGATGATCAATCAACCTATACTGCGGGTTGTGTTGCAATTGACCCCTCCAATCCAGAGATCGTTTGGGTAGGAAGTGGTGAAAATGTCGGTGGGCGACATGTTGCTTATGGTGATGGAGTTTACAGGAGTATGAATGGTGGAAAAACATGGGACAATATGGGCCTTAAAAACTCAGAGCATATTTCTGAAATCATCGTTCATCCTGACAATTCCGACGTGGTTTGGGTTGCCTCCCAAGGTCCTCTTTGGAGTAAAGGAGGAGAGCGAGGTTTGTACAAAACTACAAATGGTGGTAAATCGTGGAATAGAGTTTTAGGAAACGACGAGTGGACAGGAGTAACCGATATTATGATAGACCCTAGAAACCCTAGAATAATATATGCGGCCACTTGGGATAGACACCGAACAGTTGCTGCACTAATGGGTGGAGGACCAGGGACAGCCATTTATCGTTCAGATGATGGTGGTGATAATTGGACCAAGCTTACAAACGGTTTGCCAAAATCAAATATGGGTAAGATTGGAATTACAATCTCACCTCAAAATCCTGACGTGATATATGCTGCTGTAGAATTAGATCGTACCAAGGGAGCAGTTTACCGCTCTGAAGATCGAGGTGCATCATGGAAAAAAATGTCGGATACTGTTTCAGGCGGAACAGGACCGCATTACTATCAAGAGCTATATGCCAGCCCACATAAATTTGATCGTTTGTACCTTATGAATGTAAGAGTGCTTACCTCTGAAGATGGGGGTAAAACTTTTGTTCAACTCAAAGAACAAGATAAACACTCAGACAATCACGCCATCGTATTTAAAAAAGACGACCCCAACTACATCATGCTGGGAACCGATGCCGGTATTTACGAGAGTTTTGATTTAGCTGAAACCTGGCGTTATATGAAAAACTTACCCTTGACCCAGTTTTACAAGGTAGCGGTAAATAATGCAGAACCCTTTTATCACATCTTTGGAGGTACTCAAGACAACGGTTCGGCTGGTGGTCCGTCCGCCACTGATGAAAGACAAGGAATTGCAAATAAACATTGGTATAAAACGCTTTTTGCTGACGGACATCAATCCGCTACGGATCCCGTTTATAACGATATTATTTACGCTGAAACACAGCAAGGAGGCTTGCATAGAATTGACCTGACTACCGGTGAACAAATTTCTATTCAGCCACAAGCAGCTGAGGGAGAGCCTCATGAGCGTTTCAATTGGGATGCCCCTATTTTAGTTAGTCCGCATAATCCTTCACGTTTGTATTTTGCTTCCTATAGAGTATGGAAGTCAGAAACTAGAGGGGATGACTGGGAAGTCATCTCTGGTGACTTAACGCGTAATGAAGACCGAATCACTTTACCCATAATGGGTCGTCAGCAGAGCTGGGATAACGCCTGGGATGTAGGAGCTATGTCAAATTACAACACCATTACTTCTTTGGCAGAATCTCCTGTTCAAGAAGGCTTACTATACGCCGGTACTGATGATGGATTTATTCAGCTTACAGAAAATGGTGGGGAAAGTTGGAGGAAAATACCAGTTACCGCACTAGGCTTGCCCGAGCGTTCTTTTGTGAATGACATCAAAGCAGATTTATTTGATGCAAATACGGTCTATGTAGCATTAGACAATCATAAAGAGGGTGATTACAGCCCGTATCTATTTAAAAGTACAGATAAGGGAATGACTTGGAAATCAATCAGTTCAAACATTCCAGATCGTACTCTAGTATGGCGTATGGTTCAAGATCCGGTTAAGGCAAATCTTCTTTTTGCAGCGACTGAATATGGAATTTACACTTCCTTAAATGGGGGAACTTCTTGGCAAAAACTTCCAGGTACTCCTACCATATCATTTAGAGACCTTACTATTCAAAAAAGAGAAAACGATTTGGTCGCCGCTTCATTTGGGCGTGGATTCTTCGTTTTAGATGATTATAGTGCATTGAGAGAATTTACTCTTGGTAATTTGAATAAAGAAGGAAAACTCTTTCAGCCAAGACCTGCAAAATGGTTTGTACAAAGAAGCAATGTAGGGAATACAGGTGCAGATTATTACTTTGCAAAAAATCCCGAATACGGAGCTGTATTTACTTATCACCTTTCCAAGGAGTATAAAACGCAAAAGTCATTACGTCAAAAACGTGAAAAAGAGCTAAATAAGGCAGAGAAAAATGTTCCATTCCCCGGCTGGGAAGCACTTGATGCTGAAAAGCAAGAAATGCCTGCTCAAGTAATTTTGACCATAGAAGATCAGCAAGGAAATGTGATCAATAAAGTCAAGAAAAAAGCCTCTAAGGGTAGTCATAGAATCGCATGGAATTTAGAGCATTTTAATCCGTTTGCAATTTCAATGAATGGTCGATCAAGAAGAGGTGGTGGAGCTTTAGCAACTCCTGGTACCTATCAAGCTACTCTTCATCTGGAAAAAGATGGTAATGTTACCAAACTTGACGGTCCGATAAGCTTTGAAGTAAAACCCATCAGAGAAGGAGTCCTTAAAGGCGCAGGTTATGCAGAGTACAATGCATTCCGTACTGATTTGACCTCTTTTATACAGCAGATTAGTGAAGTTCAAGATAAATTTGATCAAAGCAAGAAAAAGGTCAAGGCTTTAAGTACTGCGGTTGACCGTTCTAAGCTGTCCCCAGGTTCTTTAGAACCCAAAATCGCCGACTTAAAAGTAGCTATAGCTTCGGTAGATTTTATGCTTGAAGGCAGCCCTTCTAAAGAAGAGATAGGGGAACGCAATCCTTCTGGAGTTCAAAGGTATTTGTACAATGCTTTCGATGGAATGGGGCATTCTTATGGGCCAACAGCTTTACACAAGAAAAGTCTCGAAATTGCAAAAAGTATGCTTGTAAAAGTGGAGACTGAAGTGGATAAAATCGTCAATTCGATGATCCCTAAAATTGAGGAAGCTTTAAAAGTAGCTGACGCTCCTTATATATCTAATTAGCCATTAGTATAGTATCTTAAAAGACCGCATTTAGCGGTCTTTTTTTTTTATACAGCTGGTAAAGTGGGAGATAGCTCAAAACATTCCAAATGGAAGTAGGGTATCGCAGCTAGAAGATGATCAAAGATGTCAGAAGAAATACCCTCGTAGTTGATCCAAACTTTATCTTTACTAAAGGCGTAAATCTCCAATGGAATTCCTTGTGCAGTGGGAGCCAATTGGCGACACATTACCGTCATGTTTTGATTGATTTGATCGTGTGTCTGAAGATAGACTTGAGTATAGTATCTAAAAAGGCCTAGATTGGTAAAATTTCTCCCATTAATCAATAAACTCTTATCTGTTTTTTGAGCGGTATTTGAGGCTTCAATTTCTTTTTGACGCTCATCGATTAGGGGAGCTATTCGATCAATTTTCTTTAACTCTGAAATTTCATCAGGTTCCAAAAAACGTATGCTAGTCGATTTTATTAGTAGTGATTTTTTGATTCTTCTACCTGAAGATTCGCTCATCCCTCTCCAATTGATAAAAGAATCAGAGATTAGCTTATAGGTAGGGATGGAGGTAATGGTTTTGTCAAAATTTTGAACCTGAACAGTAGAAAGGCTGATTGAGATAACATCCCCATCGGCATTACTGTTTGGCATACTGATCCAGTCTCCAATACGAACAGTGTCATTTACCGTAATCTGAACACTGGCGACAAAACCGAGTATGGTGTCCTTAAAAACAAATAACAAAACCGCTGATAGAGCACCAAGGGTAGTTAAAAAGGATCCAATATCTCTTCCTGTAAGTACCGATAGAATTAAAATGCCCCCGACAAACCATAAAAAAATCATGAATACCTGTAGGTAACTGTCCAAAGGTTTGTCTTTAAATGAGGCTAGTGTTTTGAGATAATCGTTTACTGATTTTAATACCGCTCGAATCAAAGCAATGATCAATACAATAAGCAAGGCTTCAGTAATATTCTGCACAAAAGCCGCAAAGTCTTGACTGATGACTGTAAAAAGAGTCGGTATGGTCTCATAGTAAAGGAAGAGTACAGGAAGGTAGGAAAGAATCTTTGGGACTTTATTTTGAATAAGAATATCGTCAAATTTAGATGCTGTACTCCTCGCAAACCTTATAAAAAAACCAGCAATGACTTTTCTTGTAATCCAGAAAATGATACGTCCTAGTACTAGAAATAAAATCAACAATAAAATTAACGCGAAACTGTTAGACCAAAATTCAGAAAAGCCTCTATCGCTGAATAATTCTGCAACAATGGATTTAAGGTCTAAAATATTCATGGATTTAATTTTAAGGTAAAATTACATTTAACTTTTCACTTTACTGTATTTGATCTCCAATTTTGGTAATGGCATTGGCCAGTGCTACAAAGTCTTGCTGTTTGGTATCAGGATTCATCAGTACTGTTCTTAAAAAACGTTTTCCTTTAAATTCGCAAGAAGTAATGTAAAAAGCACCGCTATTGATCAATTCATAACGCAAGGCGAGTTGATCTTGATCACTTAAACGGTCAGGGCGAAATTGAAAGCATAAGATATTTGATTCAGGAGGATAGGGACAATAAAAGTCTTCTAAACTATTGAGATAGGTGTAAAGATGGCGTGCCTGCTGAAAACTGTGCTCTATAAATGCTGTCATCGCATCTTCTCCTTTAAGTGCAAAGCTCCAAAACAGCTTGGTGCCTAAAGCCGATTTTGTACATTCAACAGTAAAGGGCATGGAGTCCATACCGATTACTTCATTTTCATGAAAAACATAGCTTCCTTTTTGACGAAAATTATTCCATTGGTGCTCCTGATTTTTAAAAAGAACAGCTGTGCAAAGTGCGGGTACTTGAAGCATTTTATGTGCATCCCAGATAACGCTGTCAGCTCTTTCTATACCACTAACTTTACTTTTTTCTGTTTTAGAGAGAAGCGCAACTGCTCCATGGGCTCCATCGACATGAAACCACAATTTGTGTTTTTCACAGAAATCTGCCATCTCATCTAGGGGGTCAAAAAGTCCTGAGGATGTAGCGCAAGCATTCGCTACAACTGCCATGACGCGTTTGTTTTCTTTCTTTATTTGTTTTAAAACGGGTTCTAACTGCTCGGTTAGAATCACCTCATTAGAGTCCACAGCTACTGGTACAAATGCATTTTTACCCATCCCCATGATGGACAAGGCACGTGCTATTGAATAATGTGCCGTTGCTGGTCCAATCACAACAAGGTCGCTTGGATTACCTTCAGTCCAAGCCTCAGGCGCTATGGCAGCACGTGCAGCAGATAAGGCTGTCAGATTAGCCACAGATCCCCCATGCGTTAGTACACCACTTCCATTGTTGGGTAGGGTAGTAAAATCGCATAGATGATCTCCTTTAAACCACTTTAGCTTTGAAAGCATCCAATTGATCATAAAGCCTTCAAGTGTTGCCCCAGCTGGACCCATCTCATAAAGTGAGCTTGGATTGTTTATTGTCCCATGTATCCAATCGGGTATACCAGAGAGGTCTTGGGGAACCGCTACCTGATGTCCCATATACCTCGGATTACTCAAATGATTGGTGTGGTCTAAATAAGTTTTAACAAAGCCTTCCAAACTTTTGACATCCTTAAAACCATTTTTAAAAACAGTATTCAGCTGAAGTTTTTCTGCGATATGTTCAGGAGTTTGCTGAAGAAGAACGACTTCTTTTCCAGTTTTACTTTGCTTGAGATAGTCATTCAGTACTTCTGCTATCCGTTCTTTAGTCTCCAAGAAAGGTAGAGTGGCTGTTTTTTCAGTAGTACTAGTTTGGATTGCTTCAGGCATGAATATTAGTCTTGATTGTGTTCTGGGGCAAATTTAAAGAAAAATCCTGCCCAAATTACTTTTGAAAGTGCATTGACATAAGGCATCAGTAAAATCAAACCAATAGAGATGATGATAAAGTTTTGTATCATGCCTTTTGCAAGACCAAGTAGCAGTAATGTCAGGTAGATTGCGATACTGATTCCAACTCCTAAACCATAGGAAACATACATAGAACCGTAAAAAAAACTAGGCTCAATTTTAAAGTTGAGTTTACAGTGGGGGCAAGAGTCATTGACCTTGTTGAAGTGAGATAGTCGGTAAGGATTCCCTACAAGAAGGTTTCCTTTTCTACACTGAGGGCACTTTAATTTAAGAATCGAGAGTAGCTTTGAGCGCATTAATAACTTTTATTAAAATTAATGCTTTTAAAATTGAACACCTAAGAAAAAAGAGGAGGTCAAATGCTTAAACTATTGTGACCAAGATGTAGGCTTTCTGTCCCAACGATGGGTTTTGAGTTTAGCATAAAGTTCAGTATCCATGGGTTTACCATCACTGCAATTGATATTTGCAATTACATTTTTTTGTTTTCGCATGCCGGGAATGATTGTGCCTACAGATTTATTTTCTAAAATAAACCTCAGAGCCACAGCTGCCATGTCAGTGTCTTTTGGAATTAGTGTTCTGAGTAGGTCCGCTCTGTCTGCACTTGCATTAAGATTCTCGGGAACAAAATAGGTTCCCCTCCAATCGCCTTCTGGGAAAGTGGTCTCTCGGGTAATGTTACCTGTAAGTGTACCTTCATCAAATGGAACGCGGGCTATTACAGCTATGTCGTTAGCATCACAATAGGGAAACAAACGATCTTCAGGAGCTTGATCAAAAATATTGTATATCACTTGAACAGTGTCAATAAGACCGGTTTCTAGGGCGACTATTCCATTTTCGGGTTCCCAGCGATTCATACTGATTCCCATGGCTGCGATTTTGCCTTCTTTTTTTAAATCCTCTACCGTACGTTGCCACTCTTCTTCCGGAGTCCATCCATCATCCCAGGTATGAAATTGCATCAAGTCTATCTGTTCCCGTCCAATGTTTTTTAGTGTTTTTTCGGTATATGCTCTGATATGAGCAGCTGGATAGGATTCGGAAAAAGTATAGTGCGGTTTTGCTGGCCACTTAAAGTTTTTGGGTGGGAGTTTACTCGCAGTGTAGAGTTTTTTATCTGGATGGTTTTGTAGTAATTTCCCTAAGAGGCGTTCACTATGTCCCTCTCCATAGCCCCATGCAGTATCAAAGAAATTCACCCCTTTTTCTACCGCTAAATTTAGGGATTCCATGGATTGGATATCATCAGACTCTTTCCAACCTCCCATTCCCCACATACCATAACCTATTTCACTGAGTTGCCAATTTGTTCTTCCAAATCTTCTGTAAATCATAAGTTTATTTGTTTAAAATCGAATTTAGCCAATTTTCTGCATTTTTACTCCAGATGCTATGTGTGCCAGTTCTCCCTAAACCGTAACCGTGTCCACCGTCAGCAAAAGCATGCATCTCCGCTGCTACGGAAAAAGCCTTTAGCTGTTTTAAGTATTCAAAACTGTTTTCAACTGGAACTGCCAAATCATCTATTGAGTGAATTAAGAGGGCGGGAGGGGTGTTTTTGTCAACTTGGAGTTCATTTGAAAAATAATCCACTTCCTTTTGGGAAGCAGATTCACCTAACAAGTTGTTTCTCGACCCCCCATGAGTAATATTTTCTTGAAACGAAATCACAGGATAGATGAGCATGGAAAAGTCAGGACGAGCTGAAACTTCAGTCTCATGCTCGTAAACCTTAGCATCGTAATGTGTCGATAGTGAAGCTGCCAAATGTCCACCCGCAGAAAAACCCATTACCCCAATTTGATTAGGATTGACACCCCATTTTTTAGCATTTTTGCGAATAGTACGCAGTGCTTTTTGTGCATCCTGAAGTGGTCCTACACTTTTATCAGTCATAATGCGATCGTCAGGTAGACGGTATTTTAAAACAAAGGCCGAGATACCCAAACCATTGAGCCATTCAGCAACTTGATAACCTTCATGATCGATAGCAAGTATTTTATAACCTCCTCCAGGGCAAATGAGAACTGCAGCGCCGTTGGACTTCTCTTTTGGAGCTGGATAAGCTTTTAAGCTTGGGGCAACCACCTGGTGAATTCTAAGGACATCATCTGGTTGATTTCCACCGCTAGCGTATTCTTCCACTTCAGAAGAAACAATCTGACCAGGAATCCCATTTTCCCATAAGGGAAACTCCTCTTGGGCAGTCAGTGAGTTAATATTTAAAAGGATTACAATCAGGATAAATAGTTTAGAATTCATAACAGTAAGTTTAATCTGTACCTTGGGCAAGCTCCAAAGCAGTAGTAGTTAAATGATATTTAGTCAGCATGTTGGTAATTTCCCAATTGGGGATTTTTTGTTTTTTATAGAACTCAATATAGCGTCGAGTAACCTGAGCAAAGTGGGCTTCGTGTCCTTCCCTTAACTCCATAGGGATGCTTACTTCCCATCGATTGGCTTTTGATACAAGGGCTATACCAGGATAGGTATTTTTTAAGGAATCGACAGCTTTTTGAAGAGCCATAGTGTCAAACCCTTCCTTTGGGTTTAAATAAAGGGTAGGTGTATAATTTTCTTTAGCCGTCTGAAGTATTTCTAAATCGGCTTTACTTCCTCTCATAATAGAGTAGTGGGTATCTCCTGTTCCTTGTGGAGCTTTAAAATTCCATATAACTTCAACCTTGGCATGATGGCCTTTTAAGGTGTAGTTCATGGCACCATTAGCGTAAACTTGAAGGGTGTCGTTTTCGGCATAAGGAATAAGATATTCGGGATAGGAATTCAAGCCTGTGACCTGTTTAAAATCCTTTTTAGAAATGGGTGTGGCCCAGCGCTCTGCCCTTAGTAGCGTTATATCCTCCTTTTGAATTGCTTCTTGTGGAAAGCACTCCCAAAATGTAAGATCTACTAAATGCGAACTGACATCAACTAAACCCTCACCTTGTTGTTTGACATCAAAAAACCAAGCCGGTCTGATTAAGGGCTTTCCAGAGACCTCTTTAGCATAGTGATGAATGGATGACTTGACTATGGCAGGTTCTTCCAAATTTCCTTCTATCAATGTTCCAAATACATTTCTTAATTGGGAAAGTTCTTTTTGGAGTACGGTAGTAATTTCAGAGCGTTCGGTCATGATATCATAAAGCATCAATTTTTTTTCCTTTGCCAACTGAAATGCCTGTTCCAAGGCTTGATATTCATTTGGATCAATAACCATAGGCTTGTCTGCGTAAACATGAAACCCGTGTTCAATGGCATTCAGGATGTATTCAGTTTTCTTTTGATTATTTCCCGAGAGCATGACAACTCCAGCTTTTTCTTTATTCAAAAGTTGCTCAAAAAAATCATCACCTTCATAGACCGTGGATTTCCATGTAGTTGGACCTTCCTCACGTTGATTATAGGCCTCAATTCGAGCGAGATGTAAATCTAAATCGCCACCTTTTGGAGCGTAAATATGAACTTCACTATCAATCTCAGGATACATGGTTTTTTGGACCAAAGCCGCGTGAAAGTGCCCAGGATCAAGGGTAATCCATTGGATTTTATCACTCTGCTGACCGCATCCCACAGCTAAAATAAGTAGGAGAACTAATCGAATTTTCATCAGTTCTAGTATTGAATGTTTGTAGTTCCGTAAGGTGCTCTTTGAGAACGTCTTAACATGGCATTAGCTTCAGCATCATTGATGAAACGTTCAGTCATAGGATCCCAATTCAATTGACGAGGTAGTTTCATCGCAATATGACTGATGAGACAAACCGTACACGCGCGATGACCAATTTCTACGGGTGAGATTGGCTCTTCACCACTTTGGATACAATCCAACCAATTGCCGTGTTGCTCTTTACTTTCGTAAAGGTGAATCTCATTTGGTCCAATTACAGATTCTAAAATTTTAGGATCACTAGCATCTAAAGACTTTACTCCATTTTGTTCTGGAATGGGATCTGAAGGTGTTGCTCTATAGGCTCCTCTTGTAACAAAGATCCATCCGTCTTCACCTTCATAACGAATTCCATTGGGGAACCCTCCACTGGTCAGCATAGTTATCCCATTTTGATATCCTGCTTTAACCATAAAATCTCCGTGGACATCCCAACTTCCGTATTTAGGGAATTCAGCAATGGCTTCAACACTTTTTGGTCCTGTGTACTCCGTATTCATTCCCCAAGCAGCTGAATCAAAATGATGCTGTCCCCAACCTGTAATCATTCCTGCTCCGAATTGCTCTTTACGAAGCCAACCTGGACGACTGTATCCCTCCTTTGGATGTACAAGCATTTCTGAGTATTCCATTTCAGGTGTTGAACCGAGCCAAGCATCAAAGTTTAAGGCAGCTGGAACTGCTTCTATTTGTGCAATTGGCCCTGGAGGATCGCCAGGAAGCCCAACTTTAACTGTATGTAATTTACCTATTCTTCCGTTTCGAACAAGTTCAGCTGCATATCGGAATTGGGGGGAGGAGCGTTGTTGAGTTCCAACCTGAAGGATGATTCCCTGGTCTTGTACTATATTACTGAGTGTTCTTCCTTCCTCAACAGTGAGTGAGGTGGGCTTTTGCAGATACACATGTTTTTTAGCAAGTGCAGCCTCGATTGCTGGTTGTGCATGCCAATGATCAGGTGTACTTATGATTACTGCATCGATATCCTTGTGTGCTATCATCTCTTGATAGTTGTCAAACATCTTAGTGTCCACCTTTTTACCTTTCTCTTGGTAATAGTTATCCACCAAATTTTTTCCATCCTTGGTGCGGTTCTTATCCACATCACAAACAGCTACCATTTGAGCTACTTCGTGCTGCATGGTGCCTGGCATATCGTGAGCACGTGCTATGCGTCCGCAACCAATCTGTCCTATTTGGATACGGTTGCTAGGGGCATTTTTCCCAAAGACACTTGAAGGAACTATGCTGGGTATTGCCGCAGTAGCTAAAGCAGTTGCAGAGGTCTTTTTAATAAAAGAACGTCGGTTTATATTGTTTTTTTTCATGAGTTAAGGTTTTAATTGATATTGTAATGGTTTTGCAAATTGATTCCAAGCTTGTTCTGCCGATGCAACTTCCATTTTTCCATCGTAAACAATCAGTTGGTATTTAAGAGTATATGTTTTTCCTGGTTCAAATGTCCAATCCGTTGTTTTAGTAGTGGCGAAATTGACAAAGAGGTCTCCTCTCCCGTATTGATCCTCTGGCCAAACTCTTAAGGGTTCTGGATGATTGTAATTTTCAGGATGTGAGAGCATTAGCGCGCCTCCATGCCCATCGTTTAATTTTCCATCAACGATACACCAACGGGCTGTACTCCCGTCTGCATTTTTTCGAGTATTCCCCTCAGAACTCAAGACCCTGCTGTTTTGGTTGTCCCATTCTTCTGTGGTACGCCATCCAAATCCACCATAGCGGTATTGGATAATTTTAAAGGGTTGATCAGTAGCACATTCATATTGTATGGTAATGTCCATTAAATACTGACTTTGATTCAAGGGAAAGACCTTAATATTTTGGATTTCATTTAGGGCTAATTTATCGGCATCATTCTTTAAAACAATATGTTCGTGCAGTACTTCAAATTCACTAAATACAGGACCCGTATTTTTCTTTAACATCTCAGCAAAGCGAACCGTCCCTTGCTTTTTGTACAAGTTCCAAAAATCTAAGGTATCTCCTTCAAACAGAGTATGTGTCCAAGGATTCCAAATACCGTAATGGTGATAGTGATCTTCCGGTTGAATTCGAGTTAATCGTTTTCCTCTAGGGGTATTTACTGGATGTAAATAGCCACTTCTCTGATAATTTTCACTCACTCCTTTTGGTACTCCTTTAATTGCCATTTGGTATCCAATAATCTTTCTTTCGTTTTGGTAAATTTCAAGTTGCCCCTCATTTTCAGCAATCTTAATTGCTGAATGAGTAGTGGGAGCTTGCTTTTCGATAAAATAGCTCGCATCAGGAGTCAGTGTCTTCCACAGAATTTTATTTTCGTTTCTCTGATAAGGTATTTCTACTTTTTCAGAGGCAGTACTTGCCATAAGTCGAAACGGACTGTTTAATAAATCTTTGTCGAGTTCAATACTCGCTATGGCATTGGAACTGTATTTTTCTTTATTAATGGCTTGAAGTTCAATCTCTGTCTTGGCGCAGGAGAGGATTCCAAATCCCATTAAGAGTAAAATAACTAACTGTTGTCTCATGATAGTTCTAATTTAATAATTTGTTTTTTTTCAGAGGCTTTGTAAATGGCTTCAATGAGTGCTACCGATTTTCTTGCTTCTTTGGCGTTCACTAAGGGTTCTTTATCTTCTAAAACAGACTTAATAAAGTCGTCAATGACTGCCTGATGCAATTCAATGCTGTTTAATTTAGCAGAACCACTAGTCAGGTTGTTTCGCAGATTTGCCGTTGGTTTCCAGCCTGGGAGAGAACAGGAGCGTATCAGTCCCCCTTCAAATACCATATTTCCTTTCGTTCCATATACTGTGATGGACTCTGGGTAACCTGGATATAAACAGGTGCCAGCGCTAAGTGTTCCCAAAGCACCCCTTTGAAAAGTTAAATGTGCTACAGCCAAATCTTCTCCTTCAATATCGTGTGTTTTGGTCTCTACTTGAGCTCCTACACTCCTTACAGCTCCCATCAAATCTATCAAAAGATCAAGCGTATGTATGCTTTGATTTATTAATGCTGCTCCACCGTCTAGAGCAATGGTTCCTCTCCAGTTGTTGCTTTTGTAATAGTTGTCATCACGGTACCAATTGACTTGAGTATTTACCAGTAAAACTTCACCGAGTTTACCTGATTGTATCGTTTTTTTAAATGCGATATAGTTGGGATTCATTCTATTTTGAAAAACTACACCTAAGCTTATTTTTTGCCCATTGAGTTTGTCAATTATTGAATCAATTTTAGAGAGTGTGGTTTCTAAAGGTTTTTCGCTTAGTATATGTTTTTTAGCTTCTATTGCTTGTAAAATACTTTTACCATGAAGTCCGCTCTCATTGCAGATGCAAACTGCATCAAGTGCAGTTTGACTGTAAAATATCGCAGAATCTGTAAAAACCTCAATGTTGAATTTTTCTGCTAGTGATTTGGCATTGTTTTTTGAGCGAGTTAATATACCTGCTAAGTGAGCATTGGATTGTGCTTCAATACAAGCTGCATGCACCTCAGCAATAGCTCCACTTCCGACAATTCCAATTCCTAAATTCATTTTCTAAAGTGACACTCCTCGTTTCCAAGGGATAAAATCGTTTTGTTTTAATTGAACTGCTTTTGGTATTTCTTCCCCACTAGCTACCTTGATTATGTATTCCAATAAGGCATCACCAACTTCTTCAAGGCTTTGTCTTTCAGTGATTATTGTTCCACAGTCAAAATCAATGATATCACTCATCTTTTTTGTTAGAATACTGTTTGAACTTACTTTAATAACAGGGGTAATAGGGTTACCTGTAGGGGTTCCTAAGCCTGTGGTGAACAAAATAATATTTGCTCCAGATCCAGCAAGAGCTGTGGTACTCTCCACATCGTTTCCAGGGGTACATAATAAAGAGACTCCGGGAATGGTGGCATATTCAGTATAATCCAGCACATTACTGATTGGTGCATTCCCTGCTTTTTTTGCAGCTCCAGCAGATTTCATAGCATCAGTTATTAATCCATCTTTTATATTACCTGGTGAAGGGTTCATATCAAAACCTGAACCTACGCTGGCTGCAGCAAGTTCATATTGTTGCATTAAATTTAAAAACTTAATTGCTAAGGGTTCGCTTGTACAACGGTTGACTAACTCTTGCTCAACTCCTGTCAATTCTGGGAATTCAGCTAAAATTGACTTACCACCGAGGTCAGAAAGTATATCCGACACCTGCCCCAAGGTTGGATTGGCTGTAATACCAGAAAATCCATCAGAGCCACCACATTCAAGACCTATGGTGAGTTTGGAAAGTGGAGCGGGAGATCTTTTTATTTCATTTGCTTTTTTAATTTCTTCAAAAGAGTTTTTAATGATTTTAGATAAAAAGGCATCAACTGTTCCTTCTGTTTGTTGGTCGTAAATCAGCACAGGTTTTTCTTTTCCCGACTGAAGGTTGGACAAGGCTTCCTTAAAAATATCGATTTCAAGATTCTGACAGCCTAAACTTAAGACCGTAGCCCCTGCAACATTTGGATTATTGACATAACCCGCTAATAGTCTAGCCAAGGACTGGGCGTCTTGGCGTGTTCCTCCACACCCTCCTTGATGCGTTAGAAATCGCACTTTGATATTGTCGTAATCGTTGGACTTTTTTGAAGCTTTGGAAGCTGAATTCTCTTTTACTAGTTCACCATTTACAAGCTGACTGAGCAATTCCTGTAAAGGTTCTTTTTCTGGAGGATTGAATTCTTTTTCAAAAATAGTTTTAAGGGTTTCAATATTTCTATTTTCACAAAATACCAGTGGGAAAAATAGCCAAATATTATCTGTTCCCACCTGACCATCAGGACGATGATATCCCATAAAAGACCGTTCTTCCCATTTTTTAGAGTCAGGGGGTGTCCATTCCCAAGCAGCTGTTTTACCCTTTACCTCCTGAGTTTTGTGTTTTATATTATCTGTGGTTAAAAGTCCACCTTGGGGTATGGATTCTGTAGCTTCTCCAACGAGCACTCCGTACATATATATTGAATCTTGCTCAGTAAAAGCCTCACATGCAAACTTGTGTTTGAGTGGAATAGCCTCTTCAAGTTTAAATGAAGCCCCATCCAGCTGAATTTGGTGCCCTTTACTAAGATTGTCTAAAGCAACAGCTACATTGTCTTTAGGGTTAATTTTTAAAAATGGATTTCTAGTAGTCATATTTGTTAATGTAACTATTAAATGCACTTTCGATATTTCCTGTGGCTAAAAAATCTAAAATATCCTCCAGTTGCATTGCTAAATTTGGAATTTGGGTAAGGTCTTGATCCCAGAACTCTTTCTTGGAAAGTACTCTGGATACTACAGCTTTGGAATTATTTTTTTTCCAAAGACTTTCAAATTCTTCTACAACCTTTTTATCGTCTTGAACTGGTAGTTCTGATCCGTTCCAATTCCCTTTGTAAAACCTCAAAAGACAGCCAAAGGAAAACACAAGATGCGGAGGTAGTAGTCTGTTTTTTTCTTGATATACCAATAAACTAGGTAAGACCCTTACCTTAAATTTAGAGATTGAATTGAGGGCTATACTGGCGAGATAATGTTTAATAAAAGGGTTTTTAAATCGATCGAAAACAGCTTCGGTAAATTGATGCAGGCTAGCACTATCCATATCCAAAGTTGGAGCGACTTCATTTCTAATCGCATCTTCTAAAAAGGATTTGGTGAATGAAGAGGTGAATATATCACTTACCGTTTGGTGTCCGTAAAGAATGGATAAAGGAACCAATGCAGTATGTGCACCGTTTAAAATTCTCACTTTTTGAGTTCTATAAGATTGTAAATCCTTTACAATTTTAATGTCCAAGTAAATTTGATCTACACTGAGTTTTTCTTTAAGACGCTCATCACCTTCGATTACCCATAAAAAGAAAGGTTCTGCGGTAACTAATAGTGCATCTTTATATGCCAATTGATTTTCGTAAAAACTGAGGTTCTCTTTTGGATAACCCGGTACAATGCGATCTACTAAGCTGTTGCAGAAGGTGATTGCATTTTGAATCCATTCTTTAAATTGCCCCTCTAGCTCCCATAAATCGACATACTGTAATATTATTTTTTTTAAAGTAGTGGCATTGTAGTTGATCAATTCGCAAGGTATGATGTAAAGCCCTGCATTGGAATTAGCCTCAAAATGAGTAAAGCGTTCCCAGAGCCAGCGCGTTAATTTTGCAGGATAACTTTTAGGAGGAGTGGCGTCAAATTGATCGGTAGGATCAAATACTATACCTGCTTCGGTGGTATTGGAAAAAATAAATTCCAATTCAGGAATTTTGGCAAGCTCTAAGAAGGAGTTGAAATCCTCGTAAGGATTGTTGGTTGCCACAATGTTTTCAATCAGTATTTTTTCTTGTACTTCCTTGCCTTTTTGAATGCCGTTTAAAAATAAGGTGTAAGCTCCCCCTTGTCGATCAAGTTCTGAGATCAATCCATTTGCTATGGGTTGAACTACAGCAATACCTCCATTATAATTAGTCTTTTGATTGAGTTGATGAATGACATCTCCGACAAAGGCGCGTAAAAAATTACCTTCACCAAATTGAACTATTTTAATGGGGTGATTACTTTTACTAAAAAGCGGTTTTTTATGGCTAGAGGTATTCATCAAAGCGGTGTATTAAAATCCAAATTTATGAGGCAGCCACAAAGTAATTTGAGGGAAAAAGGTAATGAGTAATAAGGCTATTATCATCGCTATAAATAGGGGTAAAAGAGGCTTAATTACTCGTTCTATACTTGTTTTAGCTATACCGATTCCAACGAAGAGAACAGAGCCTACAGGTGGAGTACACAATCCTATACAAAGGTTGAGTACCATAATGATCCCAAATTGTATAGGGTCTATACCTAAGGACTTGACAACGGGGAGAAAAATCGGTGTAAAAATCAATACCGCAGGGGTCATATCCATAAATATTCCAACAAAAAGCAGCAATAAGTTGATGATGATGAGGATGACGACTTTATTGTCACTGATGCTCAACAATACATCACTGAGGTTTTGGGGAATATTTTCATAGGACATGATCCATGACATACTCATAGATGCTGCGATTAAAAGCATGACAACAGCACTAGTTTTGGATGATTCCAATAAAATTTTCGGCAAGTCTTTTACTCGAATTTCTTTATACGCAAATCCCAAAACTAATGTATAGAGTACTGCAACAGCAGATGCTTCAGTAGCTGTAAAGTAACCTGCAACAATTCCTCCAATAACGATAAACAGCAGCAGTAAACTTGGGAAAGCAATTATAAATGTTTTAAGCACTTGTGAAAGGCTACTTCTTTTAAAGGTTGGATAGCCTTTTCTTTTGGCCCATATAGCCGCTACTAGCATGAGAAAAAAACCAGTCAATATTCCTGGGATGTATCCTGCAAGGAATAAGGCTGCTATGGAAACACCACCACTAGCCAATGAATAAACTATAAGCACATTACTTGGGGGAATGACCAATCCTATGGTTGCTGAAGTGATATTGACTGCAGCTCCGTACTCTTTATCGTAGCCCTCTTTTTCCATTTCTGGGCCGAGTATACTCCCCATAGCAGAAGCTGATGCCATGGCTGAACCTGCAATAGCCCCCATAAGCATGGCAGAGATAATATTGATCAATGCAAGACCACCTGGTAGAGCACCTACTATAGTTTTGGCAAAGCTGATTAAGCGATCGGCGATGCCCCCATGGGTCATCAGTTGCCCTGAAAGGACAAAGAAGGGTATCGCAAGTAGCGCAAAGCTGTCGAGACCTGTTCCCATTCGCTGGGCGATTGTTGTTACAGCAGCCAAACTAGGGATGGAAATCAATATGGTTAAAAGTGAAGAGATCGCGATACTCCATGCTACTGGAGTACCAATTGATATAAAAAAGATAAAACTAAGTACGAGTACTATTACTGGTAATAAATCCATAAATCTCTATTTCTCTTTATGAGTGAGTTTGTAAAAAATAATTAAAAGTCCACTGAGAGGGATAACCCCATAAACAACCGCTAATGGAATTTTTAACGAAGGCGAAAACTGTTCTAATTTAGTTGTGATATAAACCAATCGACTTCCTCCTACAACCATTCCAAAAAAGGCAAAGCTGAGAACAGCAACAGAGATAAATTTAGAGATTAGTTTTTGTTTTGAAGCCGAAACCTTTTTAGCAAAAAAATCAATGGCTACATGTTCATTTTTACCAGCAACATAGGCTGCTCCAAGGATACCTAACCAGATCATTAAATAGCGTGCCAGCTCATCGGTAAAGGAGCTGGGTGTAGCTGTAAAAAAACGGGTAAAAACCTGCCACAATACATTGATTACCATGATACCTAAGATGGCAATCAAAGCCCATTCAATTATTTTATCTATGGATACTCTAATTTTTTTCATTTCGAATACGGTCAATTAATTCAGCAATTTCTGGATCTTCTCTAAAGGACTCATACATGGGTAGAGTGGCTTCTTGAAAGGCTTCTTTTTCTGGGTAGCTCACTTCAACTCCTGCGTCAATCACGGCTTGCAAGGATTCATTTTCAGACTCAATCCACAACTCCCGTTGGTAAGGAACTGAAAGGTCAATGGCTTTTTGCAACCATTGTTGCTCTTGTGTGCTCAATCGATTCCACAGATGAGTGCTGACTAATAAAATGTCTGGTATCATAGTGTGTTCGTCGATAATATAGTATTTACAGACCTCATAATGTCGTGACAAATAAAAACTAGGGGGATTGTTTTCAGCTCCATCAACAACACCTTGTTGGATAGCAGTATATAATTCTCCCCAAGAAATTGGGGTAGGGGAGCCTCCTAATTGCTTAACCATTTCAAAGGCTGAAGCACTTTCTTGAACTCTGATTTTAAGTCCTTTAAGATCATCTGGATTTGTTACCGGGCGTTCGCGAGTATAAAAACTCCGACTGCCAGAATCGTAAAAACCGATTCCTTTGAGCCAAAAGTCATCACCTTCACTTAAAATTTCTTTTCCTATGGGTCCGTCCAACACCTTGAACAAATGCTCTTTGCTGTCAAAGAGAAACGGAAGTCCAAAGATTCGGAGTTTTGGCGCAAAGTTTTCCATAACAGCCCCAGATACTTTTGCCATATCTAAACTTCCAATTTGAAGTAATTCCAAACACTCTCTCTCGCTTCCCAATTGCTGATTGGGATAGATTTGAATCCGCATTTTGCCTTCAGAAATTTCGTTTAAATACTCATCGGCTTTTAGCATGGCCTGATGAACTGAATGGGTTACGTCTAAGCCGTGTCCGAGACGAATAATCCTCTTATTAGATACTGTATTGCAGGCCATAAAGGCGATGCCAAAAAAAACGAATAGTCCTATTAATTTGTGTTTCATTGGCTCTGTTTTAAAGTTTGAATCAGGGCCAGTGTTTTTTTAATTGTATTTGAAATCTGATCGTAGTCTTGATTTTTAACCAGTTCTTTTGAAATCAGTTTTGAGCCCAAACCAACACAACTAACCCCAGCATCAAACCAAGCCTTTAAATTTTCTTTTTCTGTTGTGACTCCTCCGGTAGGCATTATACTTGTCCAAGGCTGTGGACCTTTAATTGCCTTGACAAATTCCGGACCGTAGATATTACCTGGAAACAGTTTGACAATTTCAGCCCCCATCTCCTCAGCTTTTGCAATTTCAGTCAATGAGCCACAGCCAGGAGACCACAACACTTTTCTTCTATTACAAACTATAGCGATATCCTCTCTAAAAACAGGGGTAACGATAAAGTTTGCTCCATTCATTAAATAGTGACTGGCAGAAGCTGCGTCGGTCACAGAGCCTACACCGATTATCATACCGGGTAAAGATTCATTTACGAACCGTATGAGTTCTCTAAAAACTTCATGAGCAAAATCACCTCTATGTGTGAATTCTAAAAGCCGTGCACCTCCTTGGTAACAGGCTTGAACTATATTTTTTGAAATTTCAATATCAGGATCATAAAACAAAGGAATCATGCCGCTATTGTGCATTTCCGTGATGACCTGATGTCTTGTATATTGTGCCATAATCTTTGTTATCGAGCGACACGCCCTGAGGCATCTCCACTCATTAGTTTTTCAACTTCTTCTACTGTAACTAAATTCGCATCTCCTTTAATTGTATGCTTTAAGCAGGAAGCCGCAACTGCAAAATTGAGCGCTTGCTGATTGTCTTCAGGAAAAGCAATTAGACCGTAAATCAACCCTCCCATAAAGGAATCACCTCCTCCAACTCTATCCACAATATGGGTAATTTGGTATTGTGGACTTTCGTACATTTTTTTTCCGTCATAAAGCACTCCAGCCCAAGTATTATGGGAGGCAGAAATAGAACCTCTAAGAGTAGTAATGACCTTTTGAGCTTTTGGAAATTTTTTCATCATTTGCTTGCAAACGGATTTAAACGCCTCAGCTTTAACTTCATGGCCTTGTTTGGTGATATTGAGATTTTTCGGTTTGATTCCAAAATGCTTTTCTGCATCCTCTTCATTTCCTAAGATAATATCACAGTAGGAGGTCAGTTTTGTCATGATGGCTTCACGATCACCTCCGTAATTCCAAAGTTTAGCTCTGTAGTTTAAATCTGTTGAAATCGTTATTCCCATTTCGCTTGCCAGTTTAACTGCTTCAAGACAAGCATCGGCTGCACCTTGTGATATAGCAGGTGTAATTCCAGTCCAGTGAAACCATGAAGTATCCTTAAAAATTGTTTTCCAGTCAACCATACCGGGTTTAATTTCTGCCATAGCAGAATGCGCACGATCATATATCACCTTACTTCCTCTAGAAACTGCACCAGTCTCAAGAAAGTAAATACCCAATCGATCTCCGCCACGAATAATGTGGTTGGTGTCAACACCTCTTTTTCGCATTTCCATTAGCGCACAGTCTCCAATATCATTATTTGGAAGGCGACTGACAAAGCTCGAAGCCACACCGTAATTTGCTAGAGAAACTGCGACATTAGATTCGCCCCCGCCATAGACTAGGTCGAACGCATTGGTCTGAGAGAACCTCAGAAACCCTGGAGGAGAAAGTCGCAACATAATTTCTCCAAAAGTGACTACTTGACTCATAAAGTTTTCAATTTAATAATTAAAATAGGACTTTGCATTTTGATAGCAAATGTCTTGAACGATGCCTCCAATTAATTTCATGTCGTTAGGAAGTAAACCGTTTTTTATATCGTTTCCGAAAAGATTACAAACCAAACGTCTAAAGTATTCATGTCGGGGAAAAGATAAAAAGCTTCTCGAATCAGTAAGCATTCCAATAAAACAACTGATCATCCCCATATTAGAGAGTATGTTAATTTGGTCAGTCATCCCATCGAGTTGATCTAAAAACCACCAGCCTGATCCCCATTGAATTTTTCCTTTACTGCTACCGTCATTAAAATTACCAATCATGGTAGCCATAATTTCATTGTCGGAAGGGTTGAGGTTGTAGAGTATTGTTTTTGTTAGTTGATCTGTACTGTCTAAGGCGTCTAAATAACGTGAAAGTCCATGAGCGATAGGATAGCTTCCAATGGAATCCCAGCCTGTATCTGGTCCCAAGCTGTTAAACATGCGGGTATTGTTGTTACGCATGGCGCCTAAATGAAATTGTTGAACCCAGCCCAAGCGATGATATGCTTTACCTAAGAACACTAATAAAGCGGTTTGAAACTGCTGCTCCTCTTTTTTACTGACAGTTCCGCCAGACCTTTTACTTTTGAAAATACGTTCAATTTCTTGATGGCTGCTTACTTCATATGGGATGTATTCCAATCCATGGTCGGATAATCTACAGCCATTGGCGTGGAAAAAGTCCATTCTATTCTGAAGTGCACTGCACAAATCTGAATAACTTACAATGTCAATATCCGCAGCCTGACTGAGTTGATCCAAATACAGGTTATAATGGTCTCCCCCAATAAAAAGTGATTTATCTGGTCTAAAAGCCGTACTCATTTTAACATTAAAATCCGTCTTTTGCAGACTGATATGATGTTCTAAAGTATCAATGGGATCTTCAGTGGTACAAACGACTTCTACATTCATTTTATTTAATAGTGCCTGAGTAGAGAACTCCTTAGTTTGTAATAAAGCTGATGTTTTTTCGTAAACGTTAACGGCATTTTTTTCAGAAAGCAATTCGTCTATACCAAAATAGCGACTCAATTCCAGATGGGTCCAGTGATATAATGGGTTGCGTATCATAGAGGGTGTAGATTCTGCAAATTTGATAAACTTTTCTTTGTCTGTAGCGTTCCCAGTGATGTATTCTTCCCCAACCCCCAAAGCTCGCATCGCGCGCCATTTGTAATGATCTCCAGCAAGCCAGATCTGACTAATATTTTCAAAAATAAAATTATCTGCGATTAATTTAGGGGATAAGTGGTTGTGGTAGTCTATAATAGGAAGCGACTGTGCATAGTCGTGATAAAGTTCTTTGGACGCTTTGCTGTCCAATAAAAAATTCTGATTTATAAAGTGACTCATTCTTTTACAAAGTGTTTAAGTGGGTAAAATACAGTTAATTCGTTCCACATCCAATTTAGAAACCTAAGATTTATAGGGAATTTAACACTATGTTAAATATTTCTTAGGTTTTTATTAGAATATAAAAATTATATTAACTATTATTGTTTTATTATTATACGTTAACGTTAACGAATGTAAATAAAATAACTTAAAACAAACGCAAACATGAGAAATTTATTAAAAGTTACCCTAGCATTCTGTTTAGCACTTAGTAGTACTATAGTGCTTGCACAGAGTAATGTAAGTGGTAATGTAGTTGACTCTGAGACAGGCACTCCTTTACCAGGGGTAAATGTTGTGATTCAGGGAACTTCTACAGGTGTCTCAACTGATTTTGATGGAAATTATCAAATATCAGTTTCCCAGGGAGCTGTTTTGGAGTTTTCATTTATCGGATTTGAAAACCAAGCCATTACAGTTAATGGAGATCAAATCAATGTTTCTATGGTACCATCAGCTGATGCGCTAGATGAAATTGTAGTTACAGGGTATGGTACTCAAACCCGAAGAGAAGTTACTGGATCCATTGTTAGTATTGGCAGTGAGAGCATCGAGAAAATTGCCACAGGTAGTGGTGTTGATGCAATCAAAGGTCAAGTTGCTGGTGTTGACATCACCTCATCTGGAGGACGTCCTGGTCAAAATCCAGTAGTTCGTGTTCGAGGTCGTCGTTCGATTTCAGCTTCCAATGATCCACTTTATGTAATTGATGGAATACCTCAAACAAGTAGTACGGGTGATGGAGCAATCTTTGACATCAATCCACAAGACATAGAGTCTATGGAAATTCTTAAAGATGCAGCAGCAACAGCAATCTACGGCTCTAGAGGAGCAAATGGGGTGATCTTAATCACAACCAAAAGAGGTAGAAGTGGTGCTACTAAAATTAATTATTCAGGTTATTATGGGATAACATCGGTGACCAATGTTCCTGACATGATGAATGGAGAAGAATACGCCGCTGGACGAAGAGAAGCATTTCGTCAAGATGCAAACAGTAGATTCTCTTATGACGGAACAATTCCAAACGATGAAGCAGTCTTTTTAGGTGATGCGGCTCAATTGGAATCAATCAGATTAGGCAAATCCTTTGACTACTTAGATGCTGTTTTAAATCAAGGTTTTCAGAATAGTCATCAACTTTCAGCAAATGGAGGTTCTGAAAACACTCAATACAATGTTTCCTTGGGATACTTTAAAGAAGACGGTATTATTGATTTAATGGATTTTGAGAGAATTACTGGTCGATTGAACTTAGACCATAGAATTAATGACACTTTTAAGTTTGGTATATCCATGCTTTTAAGTAATTCTGTTAACAATTGGGGATCTTCAGCAGTTATGAGTGAATCCCTTTCAAATATTCCAATTGGGAAGCCCTATGCGGATGATGGAACATTAAACTTTTTTGCTTTTAATGACGGGATTAGAACTAATCCTTTAAGTGAATTGGTACCAGGAGCTTATGTAGATGAACGAATTTCTACACGTTTTTTCGCCCCTGTGTATTTACAAATTAATTTGACTGACGGACTTCAATTTACCTCTACTTTTGGACCTGATATGCGCTTTAGAAGACGAGGGGAATTCCGTGATCGTTTTACAAACGATAATCGTGGTGGGCCAGCAGATGCTGAGGTTGAAAATAAAAAGGAATTTGGATTCACCTTAGAAAACCTTCTTACTTATAACAGAGAAGTTGGACCAGGTAATTTAAAAGTTACTTTACTCCAGTCAGTACAAGAATTCAGATCTGAATTTTCTAAAGCAGAAGTACAAAACTTGCCTTACTCTTCTCAATTATGGTATAATATTGGTACTGCTGAAGTAAAGGGTAACCTTTCATCAGGGCTTACTGAATGGCAGTTACAATCCTATATGGGGCGTGTAAACTATAATATTGATGGGAAGTATTTATTTCAGGCTTCACTTCGAACAGATGGTTCATCACGTTTAGCTGAAGGAAACAAATGGGCCTATTTCCCTGGGGTTTCTTTAGGATGGAGAATGCTTGAAGATATTTCGCCTGACAATGCTACTTTTGATGAATTAAAGTTAAGAGCATCTTATGGAGAAGTAGGAAACACCGCGATTTCACCTTACCAAACTCAGGGGGCTCTTGCTCGTACGGTTTATGCGTGGAATGAAACACCAGCTTTCGGATACCGATTGAATGATATTCCAAATCCAGATCTCGGATGGGAGATTTCTAAAACTATTGATGTCGGTTTTGACTACAGTTTATTAGAAGGTAGAATTTCTGGAGCCTTTGATGTTTATGTTACAAATACAACAGATTTACTATTGGCTCGAAACCTGCCTTATACCTCAGGTTATACTAGTGTATTTCAAAATGTAGGTGCAACTAAGACAAATGGTGTAGAATTTAATGTAAATGCTGCAATTATTGAAAGTGATAAATTTTCATGGGATGTTAATTTGAACGTTTCTGGATACAACGAGAAAATTGTAGAATTAGCCTTGAAAGATGCAAATGGTAACCCTCTAGATGATACAGGTAATAACTGGTTTATAGGACAACCAATACGAGTCTTTTTTGATTATACAAAAGCTGGAATCTGGCAATTGAACGAAGCTGCACAAGCAGCTGCAGTGCAAGGTACTGATCCGGGTCAAATCAAATTGGCTGACATCAATGGAGATGGTCAAATTACTCCTGCAGATAGAAGTGTACTTGGATCTGATGTCCCGGATTATTTTGGAGGTATCACAAATACCTTTACTTATGGTAATTTTGACTTAAGTGCATTCTTTTATTTCCGTCAAGGACACATGATTCGTAGTAGCTTCCATCAAGGAAATGCTAATGGTCAATTCCGTTATAACCACTTAGATGTAGATTATTGGACTCCAACTAATCCTACCAATGACTATCCAAGACCTAACTTTACACAAGAGCGTCCAGAGAATGGATCTACTTTAGAGTATTTTGATGGTAGTTATGTCAAATTAAGAAATGTCACACTTGGATATAATTTTGATAGCAGTACAGCTTCAAAATTAGGAATGACCAATCTTAGAGCCTATGTACAAGGACAAAACTTGTGGTTTAGCTCTGAGTATGATACATTTGACCCTGAGATAGGGGAGGCAACATTAGGATCTGGAACTACTCCAAGTTCTTCTTTGTGGGCTTTTGGAATTAGAGCTGGATTTTAACTTTTAAACACAGAAATAATGAAAAAATATACATACAAAAGTATTCTAGTTTTACTAGGAATTTCAGTTTTACTGTCCTGTGAAAATTATCTCGATGAGAATAATATAGCAGATGTTTCAGCTGGATCTTATTATACAACCAGTCAAGGGTTGGAAGATGCAGTAAAAGCAACTTATGGTATCATAAAAGAATTTTACGGTACAGAGTTAGGTTTTTCCATGAATGTATTTGGTACAGATACTTATACCAACGGAGCTGATGGAAGTCATAAATATTTAAACTGGTATAACAACCAACACAACTCTTCTGCTCGTTATTTTAGAGATACATGGAGAATTATGTACAGGGGAATTAATCAAGCAAATGCGGTTATCAATAGAGCTGAAACCATTGAAGATATGGATCAAGCAACATTGAATACCCGTTTGGCAGAGGTGCGTTTTTTACGTGCATTATACTACTTTAATTTAGTTCGTTATTACGGTGACGTTCACCTTTCTTTGGAAGAAACCGAGGGAGTTGAAACCGAAGCAAATAGAACTTCTGTACAAGAAGTGTACGGTCAAGCAATAATTCCTGATTTGGAGTTTGCAGTTAGTAATTTACCTGCAACTCAATCAGAATATGGTAGAGCAACTAAAGCAGCTGCAGAATTTTTATTTGCTAAAGTTCACCTAACTGCACCTCAAGGGAGTGCTGCTCAGGCTGCGTCCCTTATGACCAATGTGATCAATAATTACGGTTTCTCCCTCTTGGATGATTGGTCTGATTTATGGGATATCAACAATGAAGAAAATTCAGAGGTCGTTTGGACCATAATCAATTCAAAGCAGCAAGTTGATGAAGGCTTAGATCGTTATGGGCACAGAGGACACTTGTATTTCTTATTTGAATATGACAAGCGCCCTGGGATGACTCGTGATACTGAAAATGGTCGTCCATGGAAACGCTTTAGACCAACAGATCACCTTTTAAGTCTTTGGGACAGAACGAAAGACGCTCGTTATGATAAAGGTTATAAACATGTGTGGTATGCTAATAAACCAGTTCCTGGTCAGCAAGTCGGGGACACTGCACTTTATATTCCAGGACCTGGTGTAGATCGAAGTGGAGTTAACCAAGATGCTAAATGGACACAAGCTGAAAAAGACGCAGTAATCTATCAGGTTTATACAACAGATGAATACAATCAGGTTATTTTTCCATCTTTAAATAAATGGATTGATAATACGAGACCAAATCGACAACATACTCAAGGACAGCGCGATTTTATCTTAATGCGATTAGCTGATGCTTATTTGATAAGAGCTGAAGCGAATTTCAAACAAGGAAATGCTGCTCAGGCTGCGGAAGACTTAAATATAGTTCGTAGAAGAGGTGCTTGGGATGGAGAAGAAGGTGCTATGGAAATCACTGCTGCTGATGTAAGCATCGACTTTATTCTTGATGAACGTGCACGTGAGCTAGTAGGTGAGGGGCACCGTTGGTTCGATTTAGTCAGAAACAATAAACTGGTTGAAAGAGTGAAAGCTCACAACTTGGATGCAATGGATAATATTCAATCGCATCATGTTTTAAGACCAATACCTTTAGATCAGATTGATAGAACTGAAGGGGATTATCCGCAAAACCCAGGTTATACACAATAGTAGAAACCTTTAGGGATATGATAAAAAAGGCTGTCAAATGACAGCCTTTTTTTTATTCTATATTCTCTCTGACGACAATCTCAATAGGGATTTTTTGATACAAGTCAGCGTCGTCATCTTCGGTGATCATTTTAAATAGTCCTTTTACAGCACTATAACCTTGATATTCTGGTTTTTGATTGATTATGAATTGAATTTTATTCTCCTCAAGCAGTTTGATATTTCCTCGATTGAGATCGTATCCAATAATTGTTCGATCGGCTTTAAACTCCATATCCTCCAATAGTTCTGGAAGTAAATAAGCCCTTGAATTGGTAACAAAAATTCCAATTGCCTCTTTTGAATGTGAGAAGTGCTCAAATAGCTGTTTAAGAGAGTTGATTTTGGATTGATCAACCGTGATGGAATGGATTGTTTCTTTTTTAATAGACATCTCCTTTTCAAAAAATGTTCTAAAACCAGACTCTCTTTCCATATTGTTTTTTTGAGAGTTGATATCGTTGATTAGATTGACAACGATATATTGTCCATTAGTTCGAATGATTTGTGAAAGTATCCTTGCAGCTACTTTACCACTTTGGAAAGAGTTTTGATGAATTGAATATTTACTATCAATTTCATCAGCTTTTTTAGTGTCTATAAAAACAACAGGTATGTTTGATTCCTCCGCTTTTTTTGTCAGTTCGATACACTGAGAAGTGAAGAAAGGAACGGTAATTATCGCATGAGGTTTTTTGGACAGAATTTTTTGACTTTCCTTTTTGAAAGATCTAGAACTCCCTATCTCAAAAACATGTAAATCATGGGTGATTCCCATTTCACTTAACTCAGCAACGGCTTTATTAATTCCTTTTAGGGGTAAGTTCCAATAGTGTTCTTCTAAATATGCTTCTTTTGGAAAAAGAACGCATATGGAAATGATTTTATTTTGTGCTAGTTTTAGCCTGCTTGCAACATTGTTCTTCTTATAACCTGTGTGTTTAATTACGGCCCTTATGTGTTTAGCGGTCTCTTTAGAGACCCCTTTTCTGTTATTTAATACACGATCAACAGTTCCAATAGAAACACCGGATAGCTCTGCAATTTTCTTAATTCCGACTTTTTCCCCCATAATTTTTTACAAATAAAAAAAAAAGAGACAGAAATCATCCTACCTCTTTTAAAAAAATCACTAAACCAATTATAATTCTTTTATAAAAATCTCTTTAAATTTAATATCCATTGTTCGATTGGGATGTAATTGAAGACCAATAGCTCCTTTTAAATTTGCATTTTCCAATATGTAATCCATAACTTTTTGTCCATTAAGCCAAACCTTATAGTTATTTTTTACAGCCAATATGGTCATGGTATTCCACTTCTTATTTTTGAGAATATTTTCAACTTCTGCTTTTTGGGGATAACCTTGTTTTGGCACATAGGGCGATCCAGTCATATCGACTTTTAAGGAACCAGAAATACCAATTTGTATTTGAGGGCTTTCTGGATTCTCGCCTCTGATAAAAACACCAGAATCAACAATTCCTCCACCCATCTTAAATTCTAAATGAACAGCAAAATCTTCATACTCTTTTGTTGTCCATAAATTCGATCCCATTTCTTCTTTATCGCTTTTTGCGAAGAGTATTCCATTTTTTACTGTCCAAGAATTGAGTTGTGTTTCTGGCATAACCTTCCAGTTGTCAAGATTCTTACCATTAAAAATTTTATCTTCTTTTTGGAAATTGATTTGACCAAAGACTGTATTAACAGTCAAAAAGCACAACAATCCAATAATTAGGAGTTTGTAATTTTTCATGACTAGTAAGTGTAGTTATTTGCTGTTTGGAGATCGATTTCTTTTCCATTACTCACCATCACACGATATTTAAATGTCATGTTTTCTCCTTTTTTGAGAGTTGCAT
>Ga0181558_10000121_pt1 | contig 64371 bp, 19 predicted proteins | sample 011ome_22_FD_133754 | JGI IMG/M metagenome (GOLD analysis project Ga0181558, IMG submission 133754) | Coastal salt marsh microbial communities from the Groves Creek Marsh, Skidaway Island, Georgia - 011507BT metaG (megahit assembly) | ecosystem: Environmental > Aquatic > Marine > Intertidal... | reverse complement strand
GTAGTTGCACGGTTTCCGCCGGATACGACGCAGAGTACCTCCACGGATTTCTCATCCCGACGCCAAATACCGTCACACTCACCAAGTCTGGTTCAACCACGCTCACGAAAACGTTGCAGTCGGTGGCGAAGAAAATCGTCTACACGCCCGCCGCATCCTCGAGCAGTTGCTCAGCCTTGACGGCGAACACCATAGCGGCTCCGCTCATCGCCGCCTGGACCGATCCCGCCCTCGGCACCGCGCCGACCACGTTCGACATCACCATGGACAGCACGTAATAATTGATATGTGTATAGCCTCGCCACAGCGCAGCTCATATCACAATTTTGGACTTTTACATTAATTTTATACTTGAACCTTTTACTCGCGCGTTTATTTGTGTCTTTCTTCATCCAGCCCTCACACCTCGCCTCGCCCGACGCCACCCGCGCCACCACCGCCGCCGCCGACGCACACGGCACGGTCGCATCGCGCGCCTCCATCGCCGACGCTCGTTCGCACGCGCGCGATGGATGTGATTCATTTAGACCCGGCTATTCGCGCGTGGGTGCTCTTGCCCATCACGCTCGCCATGGCGTGCGTGGGCGCGTTGCGTCACCACCTCACGCGTTACCTCGCGAGCGCACCGAAAGCAGAACTCGTAGCATTAAAGGAAGCGCACGCGGTGCAGCGCGCCGAACGCGTGCGGGCGAATGCGGGGTATTTAACCCCAGAGAGCTTTGAAGCGCGTCGGTCGTGGGCGTGCGCGGCTGAAACCGGGGCGTTACGTAACCCGAGCGCGAAAACCGCCGCACCCGCGCAAATGCTCGCCGATCCAACGCTCATGACGAGCATGTTAACCAAGAATTTGAGCATGATTGTGCCCAATATGCTCACCGCGGCGTGGGTAAACTTTTTCTTTACCGGTTTCGTCGTCGGTCGCGTCCCGTTTCCGCTCACGCAACGCTTTCGAGGCATGCTCCAGCGCGGTGTCGCCCTTAAATCCCTCGATGTCACCTATGTGAGTTCATTATCGTGGTACTTTTTGAACTTTTTTGGTCTCGGTGGGGTGTTTCAGCTCATGCTCGGGAATAATGCATTAAACGACGCGCAGGCGATGCAGGCGCAATTCGCGGCTGGCATGAACGCCGACCGCGCGTTTGCGAGCGCGAGAGAAGGCTTAGAAATGCTCAAGCACGAGCACATGATGTACGTCGCCGATGCGAGAGCGAGGAATATTTTAGTTGCGTTGAATGCGGGGAAATCCGACGCGGAGGCGCGGGTGATGGCGCAGAAACGGGCCTAGAGGAGAGACATTGTATTGTAACGATAGCGACTGAATTGCGTTGAACCATCCTTCATTCGACGTCAGTGTGCGACGCGTCATCGCCGACGGCGTTCAAAAGCGATGACGATGACGACTATACCGATATAATAGCGCACTGGGTGAACCTATTGTGCGCACACGGGCGCCGGTGCGATGACGATGACGCGCGAGGCAGAGGATGAGGATGAGAGGCAGAGATTTGATTACATCCGCGCGCGCGTCGCGCACGCCTCCGTATCCACCTCTGCGCGCACCGCGTGCGTCGCCGACGGCGCATACATCATCACCGCATACCTTCCACACGTGGTCTGCGCCTACGCGTGCGCACGGCGCACGGGGGCATGCGCACCGCACGCGCCAGCGTTGAGCCGCGTCTGGGCGCTGGACCACGCGGCGCGCGTGTCTTCGCTCGCTTTCGATGCGTCTTCATGCGTTTTAGCGAGCGGAGACGACGCGGGTGTGATTGTGATTCGTAATGTGCGGGATGATGATGACGATGATGCGCCGCAGGAGCGCATCGCGCACGGGGTGGCGATCGTGGCGCTGGCGCGAGAGCGGAGCGGGACGAAGCGGCGGTCGAGCGGGCTCGCGTGGAGCGACGTACACGGGACGCTCACGTTGCGCATGAATGGTATATTAGGCCACAAGCACGTGGTGATTGATAAAAATAGTGGTGTTATTGATGCCATCGCGTTTGGATCGCGAAATGTATTGGCGTGGTCGTGCGACGTTGGCGTGAAATTGTACGACGTCGGGCGAGAGGCGAAAATCGCGCTCGTCGAACGACCGCGCGGGAGTCCGCTCGGCATCGGTGCGCGCTCGGCACACGTGGTGTGGAACGAGCGCGGTGATGGTGGAAAGACGCTAGTCATCGCCTGGGCGGACTGCGTCAAGGTGGTGAAGATTGAGCGCGTCGATACGAAACCAAAGGCGTTGAAACATGATTTAAGCCGGTCGGCGTCGTTTGCCAGCGGAGACATCAGCGACGGCGCGGGATCGCAAAGCGGAGATTATTTATCAAAGTCACACGCCGTGCATTCCAACGCAACGTGTACGTATGCCGCAAAAGTGGTGTCGATGTTTCAAACGGAGTATTACATTGCTGGTGTGCAACCGTTTGGTGACGCGTTGGCGTTGCTCGCGTGGACGCGAGGCGCTGCGCCAGAGCTCCACGTCGTGTCTAAATCCAACACTACGCTGTACGTCGACGTACTCGCGATGAAGGATGACGTGGACAATTTGTCGTGTAACGATTATACACTGGCGTGTGCGCAGCCGTTGACGGCGAAAGGGGAATACGACCGATGTCGTCGCGCCGGTGGCGAAACGTGGTGGACACCCGGGCTCGAGCCTCGGCTCGTCGTCGCGTCTCCAAAGGATTTAATCCTCGCTCGTCCGCACGGCGCCAAGGAAACGATCGATTGGCTGAGTAAACGTGAAGATTACGTGCGTTTAATTGATGCATGTGAGCTGGCGACGCAGTATGGTCACGTAGACGGAAGCGTGCACGACGTCGGCCACAGGGTGTTGATGAAGATTTTCAACGACGGCGAATACGCGCAAACGGCGGCGTTGTGTGCGAAATTACTCCGTCGTGACGCCGCGGCGTGGGAGTTATGGATTGAAAAATTCATGCACGCGCGGGCGTTGGCGGAAATTCAACCGTACATACCAACAGAAAATCCAACATTGAGCGCTAACGCGTACGAGACGACGTTGCACGCCTTTCTCGCCGACGCGGAACATCATCCGCGGTTCCTCGCCGCCGTCAAAGTTTGGCCCGCGCGCGTGTATTCTCCGAGGTTTTTGATTCCACTCGTCAAAGCCAAGCTTGCGGCGCTGCATGATGGCGCGGATACGTCATCAGTAGTGCTCAAAGAAGCCCTCGCTGAGCTCTACTTGAATGACGGTCAACGCGAGCGAGCGTTAAATTTATACCTCGACATTGGCCGTCCATCCGTGTTGAATTTCATCGCCCGACACGATCTCGTGACGTTCGTGAGCCGCAAAAAGCTCTCATTGCTCGCGCAGCTCGACACGCCCGCGGCGATGACGTTGTACGTCACGAGTCGGGACGTATTGCCGCCGAGCGTGGTGGTGCCCGAGTTGTTTGCGCAAGGCGGATTTGGTGCGCGCGAACTCACGCACACGTATCTCTCAGCGTTATTCGACGACGACCCGAGCGGATTCGACGAATATCACGACATGCTATTCGATTTACACCTTGAATTCTCTCCGTCATCGTTGATGGGATTTTTGAAGAAGAGCGCGGCGTACGACGTCGGTCGATGCGCCGGCGTGCTCGCGGGTGTCGAGTCGCTCGTCTTCGAACGTGTCTTTTTGCTGAGCAAGCTCGGATCATATGAAGACGCCGTGCGCGTGTTACTCATCGACGCGAAAGATTTAGAAGGCGCCATCAAGCTCGCCAGCGAGCTGGAGAATCCACGCGAGCTGTGGGACGTCATCATTAAAGTCTCCACCGACTCGCCGGAATTCATGTCGACGTTGCTCGCGCACGCGAAAAATCTCGCCGGCGACGCCAACGCCATCGCGCTCGTCGACGCTCTCGCGTGTGGCGTTCCCATTGAAAACTTAAAATTCATATTGGTGGATTTGATGAACACGAACGCCGCGTTGGCGCGGCGATTACGCGCGTCATACGCGTCGACCCGGGCCGACGCCGACGCCCGAAGCTCGACGCGCGCCAAAATCGGCGCTCGCGCGTTGCGTAGACATCAGATCCATATTAGCCGTAAAAAAACAACCGCGCCGCGGCGCGAATACGTCTAGCGCACATGTCATAATAGCAGTAGCCTGTAGTAGCTCACATAGACGAAGCAAACGAGAGAGAAAAGTTTTCAAATTAATCCACATTAATCCACACGAGCCGCAGTCTCACGCGCTCACGCACGCGCAGGCCTCACACCGACGCCTCGCACACCGAGCCTCCACCACACACCGCGCGTCCATTGACTCGTGTGCGACGTCGGAGACGCTGAACGCGCGTGTTAACGCGCACTTTCGAATTGAACTCTGTGACTTTCAACTTTGAATTTCGCATCTTTTATCGCATACGTCGACGCTGAGTGTCATGCCGACGTCACCACCGCCCGCATCGCACGGTGTACAAACGCCTTCATCGTACGATGTGCTTCTCGAAGCCGTGACGTTGATGGAAGATAAGATTATGCGCGCGATCGGTGGATTGGCGCAGCGTTTGGATGCGTTGGAATCGGCTCGCGGCGGTTTTCCGACGACGACGGCGTTTCCCTCTTCGGCGACGGAAGGAAAAGCCAACGGCGTGACGAGAAAGCGCTCAGCCGCGCATGCCATCGCAGGGGCGAGGAAGACGAAGCAGTTGAGGGATGAGTTGAGGCCGGTATCCAACGGTTCGCAGCCGACTTCGTCGTCCAAGAAATCTACGAGTTCGAGCGATGAGAACGACGGTGATGACGACATCTTGGTGGTTTCGGTGCCAGATAATACGAAGGCTACGACGCCGACGACGGTGACGCCGACGCCGTCTAGGAAGGAGGTGTTTCCGTCGTCGCAGACCATCTCTGCGCCGAAACCGTCGTCGACGTCGTCCAAAGGAAAGAAGAAGCAAACGGCGACTGCGACGAGTAAATCCAAGTCATCTAGCGGTAAAGATAAGGTTGATTTGGATAAGGTCTTGACACACGATGAACAACATTTGATAGAAACGGGTCGAGGCCGACGAGGCGAGGCTATAGAAACTCCTCTCGGGTGGTGTTATTTCACGCGAAACAACGAAACGGCGCGTGACGTTGGGAAACAAATTGGCGTCGAGCCGCTAGTCATCGTGAGCTTGAATCGATGGACGTTGAAATTGAAGGTGCATGATCACCTGGTCGAGGGCACGCGGTTGTGGATTCAACCGCAAGAGGCGTGGGAGTTTGAATACATCGCCGAAGACCGAACCAAGGTGTTGAAGCAACTGTATAGACGCATTCACGAAGTGTTTCCAGACTTCGTCAAGAGCTCGGAACCATTAAAGTCCATGAAGGAGGCGAATTTGGTGAACTATTCGTCATCGGGGAAATTCTACGATGAAATTTTACAAACGCTCGCGGCTGCCGAGTTGCAGGCGCGTTCTGAAAAAGACGACGAAAAATTCACCGACGTACAGACGATTCGTGAGCGTTTCGGCGAGAAATGGATTGAAGTCGGGTTTTTACCACCGTCGGCCATCATCAATCGCGCGATGAAGAAGGCTGGCTAGAATTATTAATGACTACGACAGCGAACGCAACCGCAACCAACGCGCGCGCGCGCCTCACACATTCACGCGCCGCACACCAATCACTCGCGATGCTCGCGACTGCGCGGCATCACAAGCACGTCGCTTCTGCGCTCGTTCGTCACGCCCGAGTGCTGTCGTCGTCCAGCGCGTCGACGTCGTCGTCGTCGAACTCCACATCCACCGCGCAGGTGCCGCGAGGCGCGCTCGCAGTCCTCGGCGCCCTCGGCGTCGGTCTCGGTGCGTACACACTGGCGCTTCAACGACCGGAATTCGGGAACATTCTTCCATCCTTCGCCGCATCGGCGGCGATCACGAATCCCGCGCGTGATGCGTGCGCTGGTGATGACGACGAGACGCGCGCGAGACGATTATCGCGTTGGCTCAGCGAGCACGGCGGTGCCTTGGACAAATGCGCGCTTAAACCCGCGCGCGATGGATACTCTGGGGTGAGCGCGTTCTATGACGACGATCACAAGGCGATTAATCGTTCGAAAAGGCGCGGGAAAGAGGAGGAAATCATGCGCGTGCCGGGCGCGGCCGTCGTAAACGTCGACACCGCCGCGCGCCATCCAACGTTGTTTCACACCTACGACGCGTTATTACGCGACGGCACACTCGATGAACGATTAGCAGTGATGGTGTTTCTGATGATTGAGCGTCGTCGCGGAGAAGAAAGCGTGTGGAAGAATTACATCGACTCGTTGCCGCGGTCGTACGATACGCCGCTGTACTTTTCGGATGAAGAATTAGAGCGCGAGTTAAAGGGTACAAATGTGTACGGTGCGGTGAAAGCGCAAGCGCAATCGTTGAAAAATGCCTTTGAGCTCAAAGTGAAGCCCGCGATGGGGGCGTTGATACAAGCTGACAACGCGGCCGGCGGCAACTTGCACGCGCAAGCGCCTCCGGGATTTGACGAATTCAAGTGGGCGTACGCCACGTTCTGGTCGCGCGTATTAGCCATTCCAGTTGGAACGCGCGAATTAGAGAGCATCGTTCCGGGCATAGATATGGTGAATCATGTGGTTGATCCCAAGTACGCGAATGCGCGATGGGAGTACGTCGCCGATGCCTCTCGCATCGATGGAGGATACATCGTCTTGATTTCGCCGCGAAACCGCAAGCTCGATGACGGCGAAGAACTCTTCATGTCTTACGGCGACAAATCCAACGAGGAACTACTTTTCACGTACGGCTTCGCGGATGAAGACAACGAAAACGACATGCTCGTGCTCCAGCCCCCCTGGGCGAACGAGCCCATCGAAGACCGGTCTGGCGATGTCAACGCTCGCGTCGCCGAGCTCGCCGCCAGAGGCCTTCCCCAGCACGTCATCCTCCCTCGCGTGCCTCCAAAACGCGGTTACCGCGATTTGGACCACACCACGCAAGAGATTCTCCGCATCTGGGTCAGCGAAGACGTCACAAAATCGACATCGAAGCCATCCGCCGAAACCGTATCTCGCATCCACGCCGCGCTCCGCGCCGCGCTCGGCGCTCAATCTTCCGCCTTGCGTCGCATCGAGCGCGACATCGACGAAAAATCATCCACTGCTCGAGAACGCGCGTGTGCAGCGTATCGACAAAACCTACGTAGGGCGATTGACGCCTATCTCGATGCCGCGAGCGCGTGGCCGCGATGAAGCCCCGTATGAAATCCAATGCACACACATACAAAATGCTAAACTTCGTACTCTAGAAAATTTAAGACTATGAGCTTCTCGCTTAAGCGGCGGCGCCGATGGCCCGATTGACGTCACTGCCGTCGCCATTCGCGCGCGCCTCACGTCGTCGGACCCCGTCCGGCGCCTCGCCTGACGCACTACAAGCACGCAAACCACCCTCGCAGACGATGTTCACCCAAGCTCGCGCCGCGATGGCGATGAACACGGCGCCAAAGTGCGTCGATCGCGCGAGCCACTGTGGGAAACCCCGCAGCATGGTCGTGCGTCCGTCGGTGCGCGCGCACGATCGCGTGCGTGTCGCGCAGACGCCGCGCGCGGTGCGACAACCCGATGCGAGTGAGTACGTGGATCCGAGCCAGTTCACCGAGCTCGAGCTCACGACGGCGCAGATGACGGCATACGCGAGTAAGCGACCTCGCGGGCAGTTTGTCAGTAAATTCGCCGACGATGAACCGCGAAAGGGTGCGGATATTCTCGTCGAAGCGCTCGAGCGCGAGGGTGTGAACTGTGTATTTGCTTACCCTGGTGGGGCGTCCATGGAGATTCACCAATCGTTGACGAAATCGGTGACTGGGATTCGAAACGTGTTGTGCCGGCACGAGCAGGGCGAGGTTTTCGCGGCGGAGGGGTTCGCGAAGGCGACTGGACAGGTTGGCGTGTGCATCGCGACGTCTGGGCCTGGGGCGACAAATTTGGTAACTGGTTTGGCCGATGCGTTGTTGGATTCGGTGCCGATGGTGGCGATCACGGGGCAAGTGCCGCGACCGATGATTGGGACGGATGCGTTCCAGGAGACGCCCATCGTGGAGATTACTCGGCAGATTACAAAGCACAACTACTTGGTGATGAATGTGGAGGAAATTCCGAGAATTGTGCGCGAGGCATTCTTCTTAGCGGCAAGCGGACGACCTGGTCCAGTGTTGATTGATATCCCCAAGGATGTCCAACAGCAGTTGGCGGTGCCATACTGGGAACCAAAGGTTTCGTTGAATGGTTACTTGAGCCGTTTGCCGACGCCGCCGACGTCGCCGCAGTTGCAGCAAGTGTTGGATTTAATTAAGGATTCCAAGCGCCCGGTGGTGTACGCGGGTGGTGGCTGCCTTGATGCCGACAAGGAGTTGGTTGAATTTTGCCGCGCGACGGGTATTCCGTGCACGAACACGTTGATGGGTCTCGGGGCGTTCCCAGAATCCGACCCTCTTAGCTTGTCCATGCTCGGTATGCACGGTGCGGTGTACGCCAACTATGCTATCGACAACGCTGATTTATTGCTCGCCTTTGGCGTGCGCTTTGATGACCGTGTGACTGGCAAGTTGGAGGCGTTTGCTCAACGTGCCGCCATCGTGCACATCGACATCGACCCAGCGGAGCTTGGTAAGAACAAGAAACCGTTCTGCTCCATCTTTAGCAACATTAAGCCGGCTTTGAAGACGCTCAACAAGTTGGTGTCCCAAGAGAAGGAGAAGTTTGACTTTTCGCAGTGGCGCGCTGAGATTGAAGTGCAACGCAAAAAGTTTCCCTTCCCGGTGCCCGAGCAAGAGGGAGACGTCATCGCCCCGCAAGCCGCCATTAAGATGTTGTGCGAGATGACCGAAGGAAAAGCTATTATTTCCACGGGCGTCGGTCAACACCAAATGTGGGCTGCGCAGCACTACAAATTCGACGAACCGCGCAACTGGCTCACGTCGGGCGGTTTGGGTTCGATGGGCTTTGGTTTGCCCGCAGCAATCGGTGCGCAAGCCGCGCGTCCGGATGACCTCGTCATCGACATCGATGGCGATGGTTCCTTCGTCATGAACATTCAAGAACTCGCCACGTTGCACGCTGAAAATTTACCCGTCAAGTGCTTCATCTTGAACAACCAATACCTCGGCATGGTGGTGCAGTGGGAGGATCGCTTCTACAAAGCCAACCGCGGCCACACCTACCTTGGCTCGCCAGACGACGATTACCAAGTCTCCAAGGATGAGGCGCACATCTTCCCCGATTTTGTCACCATTTCCAAGGGCTTCCGCGTGCCAGCCGAGCGCGTCATGCGCATGAGCGACCTTCCGGGTGCCATCAAGCGCATGCTTGAAACCCCCGGTCCTTATTTACTCGACGTCATGGTGCCGCACATTGAACACGTCTTACCCATGGTGCCGGGCGGCGGCACGTTTAAGGACACAATCGTCACCGGTAACGGGAAGAACCCCACCTCTTCTGACATGAAGACGCTCTAAATAAGAGAAACACAACCAACCTGTAAAACGTGAACTTGCTTTTTTAAACGAAAGAAATTCTTATTAAACAAATCAAACAAATCACGCGTAACAACGCACGACACTACGGCACTACGTCTCTTCTTCGCCAATCCGCGCCTCTGCCTCCGCCTCCACCTCCGTCGTCGCCGTCGCCACCGCCGTCGCCGCGGCGACTAAATCCAGTTCAGCGTCGCCAACAGCCGCGGTCTTCGCTGCTGCGCGTAAATCGCTTGCGATTCGCTCCGCATCAGCTCGTGTATGCATCCGTCCGTGCATAAACGATAGCACCCCGTTCCACGCGAATCCTACGGCATTCATCCACGGAATCGTCAGGTGCTTTGGAACGACGCCAAAATTTATCACCTGCGCGGGCACCCACACCGCCCACAGCGCGAGCATGGTTTCCGGCCCAGTCTCACGCCATCGCTCGAGCACCGCGCGCGGGAGATCGACTAATTTCGAGCCTTCGCTCATGATTCTAATCGCTAAAAACGTCGGCATGTACAGAAACGGTTGAATAAACGCTTGGTCGACGAAGACGATGAATCCGGTGGATTTCGACACGCCGTAAATCGGCCTCCACTTATCATTCAACGGTTTAAGCACGTGATTGTACAAGCGGTACTGGAACGCACCGACGTATGTGACACCGAGGATGAAAAATGACGCCACACGGTTCCAGTCGAGATCAAATATCGACCGACCTTCGAGCGCGGTTTGCACGAAGACGTCGGAGACTACGCATTTGGACACAGATGACAACAATGCCGTTATAAATGGACGTTCAACCACAGTGGCGACGTACATGCACACGACGCGGGCCCAATAGTACGACCGCGTGCTTTCGTGCGTTAACGCCGTCCAACGCGACGCTCCAGCGTGTCTAAGGTGTACGAATGGATTGATGCGGTCGACGACGCTGCGAGCGCCGCGGCTGGCCTCGGCGGCTTCCATCGCGCCCTGTCGCAACCACACTGGTTGAAACGGTCGAGCGTTCCATAACTGTGATTTAAATTCCGGATGCGTGAGCACATCGAGCCACGTCCCTCCGGCGTGTCTCAGCGCGGTTACGGGTACGGCGGCGCTCGCCGCCGCCCGCCACTTGCGCATCGTCGCCAACGCCTTCTTCGTCGCCCGAACCGGATCGCTTTTGAATTTCGTCCCAAGCCGCGCGCCGAGCATAAACGCCCCAACGAGCTCTTTCCTCGCCTCGTCGTGTTTCACCACATCCATCCACGACGCGCCGGCGCGTCGTAGCTCATCCACCTCGCTGCGGCTGGACGGCGCCTTGCTTTCGCGAGGTTTACACCTCTTCCCGCCCTTCTTCACGACGTTATGCCCATGATGCGCGCGAGCGTACGCACGAGATTGCGTGTGCGCGTGCAACGCGTCGCGCGCGGCGCAGATCGTGCGTCGACGCGCGCGCGAAAGCATCGGATGCGATGGATCCGGTCGGTGCCCAGGGGCCGTCCAGCCGCGATTTGAGCGAATTCACGCCCCCGGCGTCGTCGTCATCGCGCGCGGTGCCGTGTACGAGCGTGCAACGCGTCTGTGCGTGCGTCAGCCTTTCAATGTGGGGCGAACGGGCTCGGGCGCGCGCGAGAGTGGCGCGACATGGTGACGCGAGCTGTTTTCCCGCCAAAAAGCTGCACTCGACACGCCTCACTCATCCGCGCGCATCGCCGCCGTGCGACGCCGTGTGGTGCCCTGGTGACGGCGCATACGCCGCGAGTGCGAAGACGTAGCGACACCGCACACGTGCGGTGCTCGTGCGCTGTCGAACGGCGACGGTCGACGAGACATTGCGGCGTTTTCGGCGATTGGTTTTGTGACGATTAGATTTGCACGCACTTGCACATGAATCGCGAGGTATTCGCGCGTCATCCGCGACGCGAAGACGCGGAAACGCTCGCAAAAGATGTGTATGATGCGGTGCACGCGACGCTGGATGATGGAGACGGCGCGGATGATGGTGGTGCGGTGCAGGGATTGGCGCGGGAGCGCGTGAGGCGCGCGTGCGCGGCGTTTGTCTCTGTCGGTTTGCTCGAACACGAAGACGCCAAACGCGGGGACGACGCGATGTCGGTGAATGGTGGGATTGATATCACAGCGATTTTAATGTCCTACGAAGTGTCGCTCGTGGAGTTTCTGGATGGGTTACCGGAATTTTTAAATGCGAGCGCGAGAAGTTTGGCTGTTCGCGTGAAGAGTGGTTCTTCGACGGTGGCGGAGATTGAGCGCGTGCTGCGCGTGCGTGAGATTCGGAGTGCCTTTGCGTTTAACAAGGTGATTGCGAAGAAGTTTTACGATTTCTTGGCGTTGCATTTTGATGTAGAGAGCGCGATTGGGAAAGCGACGGCGCGTTTGGGGTGGAGCTTGTACTTGTGCGCCAAGTGCGAGTCGCTCCCAGTCTTTCCAGATTTGTACTCGTGCTTTCATTTGTTGATTGCGGTTGAAGCATTTTTACTGACGAATGTCCCACAAAACGCGTTGCGAACGACCTTGAAGAATATGGTGAGCATGACGGCCAAGGATGAGGAGACAAAGTTGCCAGATCCGTTGCGTTCGTTGAGCGCCGCTTCGAAAACCAAGTTGGAGACGGTGGTCAAAATGGCGGACGCCGTGGTGAAGATTGTGTGTGACACTTTTCCAGGGGCACAACAACATAATAACAAGCACCGTAATGACGTTGCACCGAGTGATTTGTGCGTCGAAGGCGTTTTCGGCTCTGATTTTGGCGACGCAACGACAGACGCGATGTCCGCGCGGTACAGAGCAATCGCTGAGAAAGCATTTGGTCGCTTGATGGTTGATGAGACCATGTATCTGTACACGGAGATGAATGATATGAACAGTGTTGGTAGAAAAATCATTGGTGATCTATCGCAATCCTGGACGGCGACGACGCATGGATCGATGGCGACGCCGGCGCGACGTCAGCGCGCGGCGCCGTTTTCTCCAATCCGTCCAAAGAAAATCGAAATGGTCGGTGCTGGCCCTTCTAGTCCATTGCATGGATTCGCGTTTCGTAGCTCACAGCAAATTCCGCCGTCGACGCCCATCACTCAGGCCATCACAAGCGCAACGTGGTTGCACGACTGCGTGTGCGCCGGAGGCATCCAAGCCAAGCTCGAAGCACTGCGAGCCTTTGTCCCGGGTGACGCTGCACTCGTCAACGCTTTGCACAAGACTATCGAAGAACTGGGCCAGCGCATCGGGCAAGCTATTCGTGAAGATGCATTGGTGACGACGATGCGAACGGACATTAGTCCACAAAGCAACGTTATGGATGATCTTGTGCAGCAGCGCACGAGTGAAATTACCAATGTCTTCTTCTACTTTTTGAACCGAATTTTGAGCGACGAGCTCGAGAGGGCATCAAGGACCGCCAAGGATGACATGAATTTTTCATCTCTTTTAAAAAGTCAGAGGTTTACTAAATCTCTACTCACGTGCGCCATGGAGGTGATTGTCTCGACGTACAAGACTTCGACGCTGACGTTTCCCGCTACTCCGCATCTCTTGGGTATACACCCGTTTGACTTGGCCACAATTATCGAACCTTTCGTTCGTGCAGACATGAGCATGCCGCGAGAAATTCAGCGACATTTTAATTCCCTTGAAGAGAAGACGCTTGAGCGTTTGGCATGGTGCAAAGGGTCGACGTTGTTTGAGTTCTTACAAACGTACCACGACAGCGTGAAGGATCATCCAAATACAGGCCCGCGGGATGCAAAGATGGAGCCACCATCGACGAGTTCGCCGGCTCCAAAGCCATCAATCAGAAAAGCGACGTCCAAGTCTGTGCTGAGCGTTGGTTCAATTGCCGAACTCGCCGCCATGGGTGGCGAGGACACGGAGCGCACGCACACGCAAGACGAAGACGAACATCTTCCCATGGCGCAGTGCCAATCGCCAGTGCGTCGGGCACCGACCAGTGCATTCACAGTATTTTCTTCACCGATGCGAGGCGTGACTACGCCTAGACGACGCGCGAGTGCGAGTGGTCCATTGCCTGATCGATTTGCACCCGTACACAACCACGACGTGTCCATGCCAGATGGGTGCGATGTGTGCGCGTTCAAGGCGCTTCGCATGTTTTTTGCCAAGGTCATGCACCTCGCCGCGCGGCGACTTTCGGATTTGTGCACAAGACTGAATTTGACGCAAGAAATCGTCCGCAGCAGCTATGTGCTGATCGAACACGTGGTGTACGAGCAAACAAATTTGTTGTACAACAGGCATTTGGACCAAATCATTCTCTCGGCGGTGTACGGCGTGTGCAAGGCGAATAGTAGTGCAACCCAAGGACCGACTGTGGCCTTCCGTGATATCATATATCAGTACTCGAAACAACCTCAATCAAACGAGGAAGTGTTCTGGACTGTCATATTGGAGCAGAGCGATCCGGAGCTCGAAATCATGCAACGAGGCGACGTGATATCATTTTACAACACCGTCTTTGTGAGTCGGGTGAAATCCTTCCTACTCACTTTACGTGAGAAAAAGCGAAGTCACGATGGGAGCACGGATGCCGAGCCATCGAATGAGCCGCTTCCTTACGGGTTATCCTCGCCGATGCGGCGCGTTCCCATCCTACCAAACCACAACATTTACGTTTCGCCGATGCGTCCGGATCGCCTCAACGCCATACAAACCTCGATGCCACCGCACACGCCGCGGTCGAAAAGTTTGTTCGCTACGATTGGCGAGAGCGCACACGGGTTCCGGCCATCATCGCATGCATTCGAGGCTATTAATCACGCCATGCAGCCGCCCGCCCGGGCCGATGGTCCGCGAAGCAAAATTCCAAAGTTTGGCACCTCTTAGAACGCGCGTCCGTAATACGCCTCATGCTTCAAGCAATCGCTGCAAATCACATGAACGAAAGCGTCACTTTATGTGGCGTCTACCGGTATGTACATAAATTGTAAACATTTGCCAACCATTTACAAAAATCTCGCTCCGCTCGTTGCCTCACACGCAAGCGGGCGATGGCTTCCGTCCAGCCGCGTCCCGTGCGTCGCCCGCATCGGCGCAAAAAGATCATCCTAGCCATAGCACTCGTCGCCATCGCATTCTACGCCTCGTTCGCGTCGTTCCGCGATGCGAGCGCGACGATACCAGATGTCCCGTTGGAGCGGCGCGCTATCCAACTTCCGAACGAAGACGTGGACGTCCACGCCGCGCGCGAGCGCTACCACCGCGCGAGCGACGATGAGGGTTCCGATGCCGCACCGTCCGCGACCGTGGGCCCGACGCTCGATGCGAGCAAGCCAGTGTTTGCGTCGTTCGTGTCGAATGGATTTCATGAGTTCATGTTGCACTGGTACGCGTCGCTCCGAGACGTCGGCGTCGAGAGCAACGTCGTCGTCGCCGCACTCGATGCCGCGACGGAGAAAATATGTCAAGAAAACAACGTGCCATATTATAGCGATGCAAACTTACAGTACACGCACGAGGTGATGGCGACTGGAGGGACGCCGTTGCACGACGCGGCGCAGACGAAGAAGACGACCAACGACGGGCGAGCGTTTCAACAGATTGGCGCCTTGAAAGCGGGATTTTTATCGTATTTACTCAAGCAAGGACACACAGTATTGGTGAGTGACGTTGACGTGACGTGGTTGAAGGACCCTAGGATTTGGTTGCGGGGAGCGATGGGCGAGGCGGAGGTGGACATGGCGACGTCGACGGATTGTTTGCACGCGTCGAATTGGGACATCAAGGCGTGCTGGTCCACGCCGTTCAACACCGGAATATTATATTTGAAGCCGACGGAGCACACAAAGGCGTTTCTAGAGGAGTGGCGCGTGAAATTGGAGACGACTGAGAATAAGAATGAGCACGACCAAGATATTTTTAATCGCATGTTGCGAGCGCACGAAGGCGTCAGCGTGGAAACCGTAGGCGATGCCAACGAGATACAGGTTAAATCCATGGGCGAGGGATTGAAACTAAAAGTGGGATTATTGTCGATGCGATTATTTGCGTCAGGACACGCATATTTTGTGCAAAAGCTGCATGAGCGTACACCGACATATGAGCCGTTCGCCGTGCACACGACGTTTCAATTTTCACAAGCTCGAGGCAAACGACAGCGACTTCGCGAGAGTATGCTGTGGAAAGGCGACTCAGATGCGTATTACAACCAAGGCAATTTTATTACTATGAGTGATGGCGCGTTTCCGAGTGCTTGGAACGCAACGGGGATTGAGAATCATCTCGTCGCGGCGGCGTGGTTTCGCCTCTCCGTGCGTAATTTACTCGCACTCGGCAAGGTTCTGAATCGCATCGTCATCTTGCCTAAGATTACGTGCATGTGCGATCGATACTGGGGACATGTGTTACCGTCGTGCTCGATCAGCGATGTCCCACCGCCGTATGATAGATGTCCGGCTGATCACATTATGAATATAAATTCGCTGGAAAAGAGTCGGTTGGAATTCCGCGAATGGTCCTTTTTGAATAATCCGCGCACGCCGGATGCGATCAAGCAAAGTACCGCGCGCGTGCTCGTCGGTTCAAAAGCACAACACAAAGACGAATCACACTACACCATGGCGCTGTTTGCAACAGATAAAGAAGTGCTTGAGACGTTAGGAGAGGCGACGGAGCGCGTGCTCGTCGTGGACGCCGTCGTTGAGTCCTTTTGCGCGTTTGAAGACGAACAGGCGACAAAGGCGTTTGATGCGTCGGCATCGATAGCGTTAGAAGCCGAGTCGCATTCGTGTGGACCAGATGGGTGTTTCGTTGGTTTTCCTCGTCCGCATGCGACGGCATCGTACGCGGGTTCGTGTGAGATTTTACGCCGCGAAGGCGGAACGGACACGTTGTCCACGCTCGGTAAATTCTATTCCGCCTTTGCGCATGATCGCAACGGTGCCGTGGTCGTGGCTGTAAAATCTTTTACGTCATCTCGAGTTAACTCTACGACAAAGGATGAAGAAGTCGTTAACGATTTGCTTGAAGAAGAAAATCCATTTAGTGCGCCTTCAATTAAAGCTGCTGTTTCAAACAAGACGTCAACTGCTGTGGCGCTCTCGAGCGTGAATGAAACTAAGCCAATGGCGTCAAACACAACGCGTGATAGTGCGCGGTACGAAAGTTTACACGATGCTCTTCAGGGTATTGGTGCCAAAGCTGGTGAGGATGTCATATTCATTGCGTTCGCCAACCACAACGTGGCATCGATGACGATGAACTGGGCCAAACATTTACAGAACGCAGCTTCAGATTCTAATCCAACTGGAAACATAAAATTCATCGTCGCTGCACTCGATGTTGAGCTTTTAGAAGCACTTCGAGAGCAAGGCGTTGCGACGTACCCGGCGTTGCATGAAAATCTCAACCAGGCGACGGATCACGCCAACGATAATTGGAAAACATTCTGCCGGCTCATGATTTCGCAACTCAAAGATCTTCTCGATGCCGGGTATGACGCCGTGTTGTCTGACATTGACGTTGTCTGGTTACGTAACGCTGCTCCATACTTTAAGTGTGACGACGACGTCGACGGATGCGCGAATATCAAGGCGGCGGATGTCATGATTAGTAGCGACAATCTCAGCCCTTCATCAGACGCAAAACTCGGGGCAGCATACGCCCGTGGCGGTATCTTTAACACGGGTATGATGTTTTTACGCCACAGCGCGAATGGTAAAGATTTCCTTCATGATTGGCTCATGCATTTGAGCGCTACGTCTGGGCGCTTTGCGAGCCTCACGACGCATCAACAAGTCATCAACGCCATGGCTCGCAAACAAGATTCATGGCCAGGTCTCGAGCCGTTTGGCGACGCAGGCGCTGACACCGCATCACCCACGCGCGTGTTAGAGTCAGGCGCGCCGTTGAGCACTGGACAATCGTTCAAGCTCGGTGTGCTGCCGCTGAAACTCTTTACAAATGGGCACGGCTACTTCATTTCCATGGCAAAGCGCCGGGACGAGATTCATCCGTACGCCGTGCACGCCACGTACACGTTCGATGGCAGCGGAGGCGATGCAAAACGTTATCGATTTGAAGAAAGCGGTTTATGGGCCGTGACGCCACCCGCGACGGATGAAATGTACGTCACATTTGATGTGACGACGACGTTTTCGGGCGAGCCAAACATCAGGGATCACATCGCCGTGTTCAAAGCCAACTTGAACATCGTACGCGACGCCATCGCGGTTGCCGTTGCACTGAATCGCACGCTCGCGTTACCACCATTACCGTGCTCTTGTGACAAGGTGTGGGGCGGTCACGACAACATTTTTACATTTCAATGCCACTACCCGGGCAGCGCCGAGGAAAAGTATCTTCCGAGCTCCTGTCCGCTCGATCACTTCATCTCGCCGACGCGACTGCGCAAGAGTGGATTCAAATTTACACCTCTCGCATCGCTTTCGTCGGCGAACCGCAGTGAAGCGGTGACGATTGAAGGGTTCACTGGAGCGAATGCAACCGTTGACGCCGTCGACGCATTCGTCTCCGCGTCCTCCGCCTCTCGCGCGACGCTCATTAATCTCGGTGATATTCGAGGCATCAACACCACATTCTCCAGTCAAGACCTTCGCGCACGCTTCAATGCGTACGTCGAAGCCATCGTTCCCGAGATGTGGTGCTCGGAATGCCACCCGCAAGGATGCGCGAATTTAATAGACGCCGAAACGCTCGCGCTCGGCCGCGTGCTCCCGACGCGTCAAACATTTGATAAATTTTGCATCTCCTTCGACGCCCCCGGCGTGGACTAGCGTAGCTTCTTAGCGTGCAATAGGTACGATAGTCATGCACACACACGCACACGCGCGCGCACGCTCGCGCGTCGTTGATTCAAACCCGACGCGTTCGCGGGTCCTCGACGCCACTCTTCGGCGCCCATCAGCTCACCCCGCCCGTTCGTCAACCACCGTCGCCGCGCACACCCTGGCGCGCGCAGGCATGTTCACTGAGCTCAACGTCGCGTTCGACGCCGACGCTGGCGCTGGCGCGCCGCGCGTGCTCGCCGTCGTGGACCATCTCGATGCGCCATCGTCTTGGCTCATCGCCGCCCTTCTCGGCGCGCGATGCGACGCGCCGCAGGCGGTGGTGTGCGTGGCGGTCGAACGCGCACCGAAAGAGCTCGTCGCGCTCGCGCGCAAGGTGGCCAAAGGGGCGCGTGACGGCGCGCGGAGGGCGGTGGAGCGCGGCGTGTGCGCGTTCGTGGACGCGCACGCCTCGCCGTACAGCGGCGCGTGGAGCGTAGGCGATGGCGTGGGCGATGGCGCCGTCGCGGCGTCGGCGTCGGGGATGCCTGGACGTGAACTCGTGGACGCCATCGCCCGCGCGGTGGTGGATGTACAACGGGCGTTAAGAGCGAGCGAGCCGGCGGCTTCGTCCCGGACGTGCGTGATTATCGACGGTACAGATGCGCTAGAGCCCATGACGAAGGGTGCGGCGCTCGAGAAGTTTTTAGATGACGTGTATGCGCTCGACGAGGCGTTGGATGTGATTGTGTGCGCGCACGGGGATGTGGGCGCGGCGAGCGCGTGGATTGACGACAACGCCGACTGCGTCATTCGATTGGAACCGTTGAAAACGGGCAGCGCAGAGGACGTGCACGGGGCGTGCGAGACGACGCACAAGACAAATGCATTTAGAGCCGATGGGCGGGCGCGGCGCACGAGGGTGAGGTATGCGGTGAGCGAACTCGGGGTGAAAATTACCGCAGCGCCGTCGTTGACGTAGCTAACATTTTTAGACAGAATAGACTTTAGAATTTTCAGTGTAATCGTGGTGCTACAATGCATCTGGTATGAATAACAATTAAACACAGAGCTAAATGTTCAAGGGCGCTAAAGACGTGCCACGACTGCGAGTGCGGCGACGAGGGGCGTTTTCGTCATTCGTCGCGTCGTCCACGGCGTCGGCGAGTTTTTGAGCCGACGGAGGCTCGTCTACATCCATCATGTCCACATCCTCCTCGTTGGCGTCGATCTCGGCGAGAACGGTGGGCGCAGAGGCAACGGCGATGGGCTGTTCAACCGCGGATTCGTCGGCGATGTCACGAGACGTCGTGGCTTCGGTGTCGGCGCGAGAAAAGTCGACGTCGAGCTCGACGGCGTCTTCATCCGCGCTCGCCGCTTCCTTGACTGACTCTTCCACGTCTTCGACGACGATGGCGTCTTCACTCGCGTCAAGTGCATCAGCGGCAGCTTCAGCGGCGAGCTCTTCTGCTAATTCGCGCTCGGCGTCGGCGACGGCGGCGTCGAGTTCTCGCTCGAGTTCTCGCTCTTCCTCGTCTTCATTAACTTCCTCCTCATCCCCAGCGATGGCCTCCATCACGCCCGTCGCCACGTCTTCTTCAACATCGTCCTCTGCCATAGCAGCCATTTCAGCCTCGACCTCGGCGATGGCTTGCGCCTCCAAAGCGGCATCCGCCGCGGCTTGTTCCTCGGCTTCAATCTCTTCTGGCGTGCGGTTGGCTGCCAAGACATTCGCAAACATTTCCGAAACTATGTCCGCTACAAGACTGTCGTCGTTACCATCGACATTGACGTGTTCTTCTTCATTCTCGACTGACGCATTGTTCTTCTTGTTCTTGGACCCAACCGGGCGACCGCGTCGCTTCTTTGCCGGCTTGAGCGCGATACCATCCTCCTCGCTATTGCGTGGCGCCTTCCCGGGCGTCACGCTCGGACGTGAGCTCGTGAGAGGATGAATGCCGTACTTTTCAGCCCACGACGCGGGCGGCGGTGGGGGCATCAATCCATACTTTACTCCGCGACGATCCAAAGGCGAAGGCTCGGGGAGTTCGCCGCCAATGTCTCGCAACACCTCCGCCGGACGAAGACGCGAAATGCGAAATGGTTGCGACGGACCACCTGGCGTTTTGCGGGGCCAAATCGGGTTAGCCGTGCGCTTTTCGATTTGCACAACCGTGGGCAAGGAGTTGTGCACGCGTTGATACACCTTGGTTTCACCGCGCCAGTACTCGAGCGGCTTGGAGCGTTGACGCGTGGAGCGACGCACACCACCCTCCGCGGCTTGCAGTCCCGCCAACGCGAGCGACTTTCGACGATCCATCTCAGCACGCAACCGCTTGTGCGGGAGCCCACTCACGGTGCGCTTTCGTGGCGCCGGTGGCAGGTCTTCTCCATCGTGCGCATAGTTGTCGTCGTCATCGTATCCGACATCCATATCCGCTTCTCCAGCAAAATCCATGAGCGGCGGCTCGTCGTCGTGTCCCGCACCAAAGTGCGATACTCCGTGCACGTCTTCAGGCAAACCTTCAGGATACTCGTGATGCATCATCATCGCCAACGCTTCGGCCGCATTGGGCGTGCCCGCGGTGCTTGGTCGAGATTTAAACGCCGCTTCGGCGTTTGCGCCCGGCGTCGCCGGCGCATTCAAAATATGCGTCGACGGTCGAAACATCGGCCGAGGTCCGTCCACCGCACCGGTCGCCGCAAAACTAAATGGATTAATATTCGACCCTTTACTGCCTTCACCACTTCCCGCGCTCGCGCGAGAATCATCCCCCATCTCTTCGATGCGCACGCCGCTCGCCGGCGCGAATCGCCCCGCGCTCGCCCCATCCCCAGACCCCGAACCATTCGACACATCCATATCGCTCGAACTCTTCTGCTTCATAATCCCTGGAATATACACCTTGATCGAAAACGGTCGAGCGCTCACCTGACGCCCAGTGCCTCGTTTCATTTGTAATCGTTCGCGTCGGCTCGCGCGAGGCGCAAACGTCCCCGCCGGTTTCCCCCCGGCTGCCGCCGCCGCCGCTGCCGCCGCCCGCGCCGCGCGTAACTGCGCCAACCGCGTCGTCCCTATCACCCATAAAACACGCACACGTCAGCACGAGCACGCGTGCATCGCGCACACACACACACACACAAAAAAAAACATCACATCGCACGCACCGACAACGGTCACTTTCCCATGCGCCCCTTCATCGCCCACATTCTTAAACGACACCCGCCGTCTCGCCTCCGAACGCGCGCCAGCATGTGTCATTAATATTGTTTGTTTCATTCCACTCGCCCGTGCGTCGTCATTGACGTCGCGCGTCGCGTTCGTGTCGCGCAAAGGCGCGCGAATCATCGTCGTCGCGGGTGCGCGAATCGACAAATGGGAATCGCGTCGTTTTCGTTGCACGCGACCTCGCGGGGTGGCGCGAGTGGGGCGGGAATGAAAGATGCGATCACGCGTTGATGCGCTGTGGCGTTGATGATGCCGCGAGCGCTGGGCGTGGGTGCGGGCGTGGCGATGTGGCGATGATGCGCGCATGGGGGGACGAAGATTTGAACGGTTCGGACATTCGGCGTGCTTGGACATGTGGCGTCGGGACGTCCGCTCGCGCGCGCGAATGCGCGTATAGCGCCGAGCGCGCGGCGACTGGCAATTCTAGGAGTAACTGATGTAAATATTATACTGTACGATGTGCTACTGGGGTGTATGTGTATATATGAGTATGTGACGGATGGACGCGCGCCCGCGTCTGTTTGCGTCTTTGCGTTTTGAGCGCATCGCTTAGAGCCGACCGGCGGCGCGGGCGGGATCGTAATCTGCATCGCGCGCGCGCTCTTCAGCGTCTTCTCGGTCGCGTCGGGATACGGCGCGAGCGAAACCTTGTGGACGAGCGATTCTTTCGTCGCCGTGGACGGTGGTGGTGACGGTGCGGACGCGCGCTTCGCGGCGTCGCGCGGGCGCGGGCGCGGGCTTGGGCGCCGAAAATCCTTGCGGACGAGCGATTTGTTCGTCGTCATTCATGACTCGCGTCACCTTGCGCACGCGAACGACGCGTTCACGTTGCTTGGGTGGCGCTTCTTGCTTCTTTGGAGCGCTGAACACGGGTCGAGCAATGTCTTCGTCGTCGAGCGGAATGCACGCGGGACAGTACTCGACGCCCTCGAGCTTGAAGATATCCGCCGCCGCGCACGGCTCACCGCAGTTCGGGCAATCGAATTGTCGCCCAGAGTGCATGCGCGCGACTTCTGGCACGCACGCCGGGCAGTATTCGCTGCCATCCTCTTCGTCGACGATGACGTCTTCGGGTTCGCACGGCGTCGAGCAATTCGGGCACGTAAACGCCTCGGGGACGCATTCGCCGCAGTATTGCTCGCCGTCACGTTCGCTCACCACTAAATCTTCTGGTTCACACGTGCGTCCGCAGTTTGGACAACTAAACGCGTAGTTGTGAGGACAGTCTTCGGCGACGTGGTCGGTTTTGCCGCACAACGGGCACTGCTTGCCTCCGACGAGCGCCTTGCGGGCGCGGGCGTCGCTCGGCTCTTCAATCACCGCGTGTCGTCGCTCGAGACCCATGTTGGCAATCGGCACGCGCTCTTGCGCGACGGCGAATGCTTTTTGAATCTTTTCAGCGATTGAACCCTTACCTGGTATGGCGCGGAAGCACAAATCGCCAAACGCTGACGCAAACTTATTCGCCGGAAGTCGCTGTTCGGTGCAGCACACGTACCCATCCGGCTTTTCATCAATCGAATGCACAAAACCTTGTCGTGCGCCGAGGAAACACCATTCGGGTGCGGATGACGCAAAGCTCGTGTGTGAGCTGAAGACGAGTTCGGAGTACTTGTTCAACGGATTGTCTTTGCCAACCGTCCACTCGGCGGCGGCTTTGAATTCAGACTTGGTCATGCCGTCGCCCGACGTGGCGAATTGCTTGTACACTTCTGAAATTAAGGCAACCTCAGACTGACCGAGTTCGCCGTACTTTGCCGCCGCCTTGGCATATTCGGCTTGAAGTTCGTACTCTTCGATGAGATGCGTGCAGTTTGGCTTCATCACGCGTTCGATAAACCAACGCGTGGCGCGCGCAACGCCTCGATCCGTCATGGGTACGCGATGGCCGTACACAATCCACGACATAAACACAAGAGATGTGAGATACTCATCCAAGTGCATGCCCCAGCCGTGTGACAAGCGCAATTCTAATCGCGGCCCTTCGCTCGGGCACAGCGATCCTTCGAGTGCGCCCGTGTTGCGGTCGAGGAATAGGCAGTTGGCCAAGCTTTCGTTCGACTTGACAGCGTCAAAGACGGAACGAACGACACTCGCGAGCTGGTTGAATTGCGTATTCGGAAGCTTATCGCCCACCTTGCACCCAGACATGAGATACATGAACTGTCGGTACGACATCAGTAAGTGATCGTCGAGATGGCCTCGAGATTCGGTGTCATTCGGACCAGATGGGAGAGAGGCGTACACCTTGAAGACGCCCTCGAGGAACGACCAGTGCGCGCGAATTTCGCTCCAGACGTAGTAGGTTCCATCTTCACCCTCGAAAGAGACTGTGACATCGCCAGGTTTCGTAATACTCTTAGCCGTCAAGAATGTCGAATCACGAATGAGTTCCTTGCCGAGTTTCTCTGGTGCGCGGTAGCGCAGGATCGTTCGCATGGATGGCTTTTGGTTTGCCTCCGCCATCATCTTACGCAAATCACCAACAGTCATTTGCGGATTGGTGCTAATGTCCGCGGAGATTGGCGTATCGTACACGGGCATTTCTTCTTCTTCCGTACGCGCGAACGTCGGTCGCGTCGACACCGCTTCGATGTCTTCATCGAGAATCAACCACGCCGTCGTTTTGGCCAAGTTGCCGCGGCGGTTTTCAATTTGCACCTCCGCCTTCCATTGCAAGTGCTCAATCTTCACCGTATTCATGTCTTCGAGCACCTTACCCTTGTGAATGATGTCAAATCTCTTACCACTCACCGCTGGAAGTTCATCTTCGCCCCCGAATTCACCGCGATCGCGCATGTCTCGCAGCTCTGCGGCGAGCTTTTCGTGCACTTCTGGCACGGTTTCGTTTAGTCTCACCGGGACGCGAACGTTCCAGCCCAAGTCTCTCGCACGATCGGGATCTTCTTCGTGAATGATAATGGTTTCTCTCGTGCGGAAGTGACGCTCGCGCTCAGCCTTGACTCGTTTGGCGTCTTCTTCATCTTCGGCGATGAGAACGTACAAGTTTCCGTGACGCGCGCATCGCTCGCCGGGTTCGCATTCGCACAGGCAACAGAAATCATCCGCAGGCATCTCGCTCTCCAAATGCCACGGTAAGACTTCGCCATCTTCATCTCGGTTCTCAGCCTTAGCCTTGGCGAGGGACTCGTCCAAGGCGTCCCAATCTGGAGAGATATCGCCAAAGTAGCCCGCGAAACGAACAAATTTGGTGCGCTCGTCGACGTCGGCGGTTTGGAAAAATATTTGCTCGTCGTCGAGGTTGCCCATGTCGCCAGTGTCGGATTGAAGCGCGCGAGTGACGGAATTGAGCTCGTCTAACGCGTCATACGCCGCGAGCGCTTCCTTCTCGGCGTCTGCTTTCAACTGTTGCTCCGCACTCTTCGAATTTGCTCGTTTGAGCGTAGAATCGCGAAGTAAAAATTGTTCCACGGGTGGATTACGCGCTGACTTCGCGCCTCGAATATCCTTGAGCGCTTGACGGTAGTGCTTTCGATAAAAGTTGTAATGCTTGCCCATCATCTCTTTTTCAATGAATAGCGTCACTCTGCGGTTGAGGTCTCGATCATCCACGGCTGCAGCTCGCAGTAAACGCTTACGCGTCCCTTGCGAAAGCATCTTTCTAAATGACTTGACGCGGTCGTCGCGCTTTGTGAGCGCATGGATAACTTGACGGTGTCGCATGAGCGAACGCAACGCACGCGTAAACTCAAGACGCGAAGCCATGTCGAAGTTCCCACTGTAATCCAAACCTTGATCACCTTCGGCGGATTCGAGTTTTAGAATAGCTCCAGCCTGCGGGTTGAGCATCGTGAGCGCTGGGCTCCAGTGCACCCATGCTTTTTGTCGCAGCCATTTCGATCTACTCTTGCCAAATAGACGGAAGATGCGCAAGAGCATATTTTGTGAGAAGTTTATCAACGCATATTTTATCCTTTTGAATAAAACAGTGTTTTGGTAAGCTTCGAACAAAATGTTCAATACGAAGAACGCCACCGTCACACAAATGCTCGACCAGACGCCGCTCTCAGCGTTTTCCTTGGTGCGTTGGTCGATTATGTAAGATACGGGTGCCATGGACACTACCGAAAGCATGAGAACGATCACAATAGAGAGCAAATGTAGACCAAGCACACGCCTCGCTTCTGTGGTTTTGAATGGTCTCATGATGACTGAAGCGAACGATGTGCCGACGACGAGAAGCGCGGCGAGCGCCTGCACGACGCCGCTCCCATTATTGAGCTCGTACGCCAACAGTTGAATCGCACACAGCGCAAACATTCGACCCATCTCCATGACTCGGAACCACACGTAGTCATCGGTGAACTGATACGTGGCAAAACCAATCAAGTCTCTCTTCCATAGCTTGTTCCAACCGCGTTGGGCGTACGAAATAGTCGAGTACATGATGACGATGAAACCAATGGGATAGAGGAAAACCGCGGCGAGTCCGAGGGGAAACAACTTTTGCCACGTCGTGCTTCCAGAAGCCGTAGAAAAGAAGCCAAAGCGCAAGTTTGGTTGTGCGCGAATGTATCCAAACCTGTCAGTTACGGAACGATGGAACACAAAAAAGTCCAACGTCGCGATGACGACGGATACATACGTCACTTGGATGAGGTTCAAAATACTACGAAGCATTTTTACCCATCGTCGTTGACCTACGCGCACAACCTCGACGTGCGATTTCATCTTAATATAAAACTTCCCAAAAACGTACGCGTATATTTGCGCGCAGGCAAACAACAATCCAAGACCAAGCGCTGGCATTGCCATGAGCGACTGCCATCGTTCTACGAATGAATATTCCGTAATGCATTCCAAGCCAATCACCTCGGGGTTGAGCTGCAAGATGAAGCAAAATTGCATCAACGTCGACAATGACTTGTGGTCGTTCCATCCAAGATTGTAACGACCGATGAGACCGACTTCTTGCAAGAAAACTACGAGCGCAATCATACGCGACTGAATGACATACGCAAAACTCGTCTCTTCAACCAACCATGGCATGGCGGCGGCAAAGAACACAACAGATGCGGCGATAAGCCCATAAAATGCGTGGACTTCTCTTTTACCACAAGCTTCACACTTGCCATTGAGGCGATAGTGCGTTGCATCGCACGTGTCGCAACCTTCGTTGTTGTAGCCATCTGCGCACTGCATTTCATCCGCTTCGACGCCACCCGCGGCGATGGTGTCAACCTGCTTAGAACCAGCTAAACCCTTCACACCCGGACACGCCTTGTACGGAAAGCACTGACGAATTGATACGGGCTCTGAAACATCACGTGTCGGTTCGGACACGACGTAGAATCCAGGTTGCGGAAATGGCACGGTGAGATTAGCCTCGGCGCAATACGTCCACATTTCTGGAACGCCGTAGCTTTCGCTGTACGTCGGGCACGGGTGACAGTAGCCTGGAACGCCGTACCAGCCAATATTGCAAAAGCATTGGTTCAAACTCGTCGCGCCTTCGACTGAAGTGCTTCCAGAAGGACACTGGGAGCATTTCGACAAGCCTGGTTGGTCGGCGTAGTACCCGGCGTTGCATCTCGAGCACGTGCCTCTTTGCACGGTACCGCCAGCCATACCAACAGGGCACGGGCGGCAAGAACGGGAGTTCACCTCGTCCGTGACTTGTCCGAGAGGACATTCCGTACACATGCCATACACTTGAACAGTATTAGACGACGTCGAGCTCATTTGGACGGTGTAGCCTTGCGAGCATCCGACGTGAATGTTGAGCGTCGCTTCATTACTGACGAGCAAGCCATCATCTGCTACACGTACGCGATACTTTTCCAATGGATTTGGTCGATTCGTGGACGTTGGCGTGTAATAGCCATATCTCATCGGCGGTGCTAGATAGTACAACTCGATAGATGTCCCATTTGACAGGATGCCATCTTGATCGAGTTCGGTAGCCGTGAGCTCAGACTGCGGCCTGCCGTATCTATCTCTACCTCTGTACCATTTCCCGCGCGGGCGGGTAGCCCAGTCAGGCTGGTCCGCGCGAGGCGTCTTTAGCGTTAAGAACAGCCTGAATGTATATCCAGCGTCCACATCGTCTGGTTTGAACGTAATGGCTGTGAGATCAGAGTCGCCGACGTCTGCGGCGTCCCGATTTCGGTTCATCACCGCGACAATGTTCATGTCAGGCAGCGTCGGTGGATCGTTCACTGGGTAAACATCTATCGTTACCTTTCCCGACGTAGCGGGGAATCCACCGTCTGTCGCAGGTGTTATTCTGTACTCAATGACATCCGATCCAGAGAAATTGCCAGATGGCGTGTAGTTGAAGTACTGATAGTTTTCATTTTTATCAGAGTTCAGTGAGCATTCTTCATTCTCCCACACTTCCACCTCACCTTTTCCCGTACACAGCAGCGTCACGGTGCCATTACTTACGCTTGTAACTTCATATTTAAGCGCAACGTTGTAGTCCGCGGCTATCAGCGATCTTCCAAATCTCGCTGTCATCGTTGTGTCTTCGTGAACCCAGTAATGCGTGTCAACGGCTTGTGGTTGTCCAGTGGCCGAACCCACGGCTACAATCACGCTCGCCGTATCCCACATCGTTTCTTCCGGAGTATTTGAAAGACCATCGTTCACTGAGTAAACAAAGTAGTCGTACCCAGTAAAATTGATTGCCGGTACGTACTCAAACGTCGACGATTCTGACGACAGACTCGTGATGATCTCCCCGTACAGTGGTTGTTGCTCAATCGTGTACGTCAAACGATCACCGTCGACGTCTGTTGCGACTAATGTTTCCCGAAGGCTACTGCTAGTGACTGAGTAATCGTCCCCAGTTCGCATAGGAATCACGTATGCGCTATTCTCAAAGCTCAAAATTTGCAACCCGTATGCCGCAACCGGCCTGTCGTTGCGCGTTTCGATGTAAATTCTCACTTCTCGAATATCCGTGTAGCAGTATCCCGTGTAACCGCTCTGGTCAAGTGCCGACATTGTCGCTGCGCTACAATCAATTGTACCGTCTGCGACAAGACCTAAAGCCTCGGCGACGGTTTTCAAAATAATACCTCTAAAGGTGAATACGTCCACGCCGTTTTCATTCGCGTCTGGTTGATACGACAGCACGCCATATCCGCCACTCATCGAAATATCGAACACGGCGTCGACATCTTTCACGGGATCACACACGCTTACAATTGTTTCAACGAGAAACGTCACCCCCGAGTTACTGACAAAGAGTGGCAGCTCTCGAGTCCACAGCGGCGCGTCTTCGTACGTGTAGTAGTTCACAACCTCTGTTGTGTAGTTGCTAGTAACCGTCAACGTATTGTCGTATTGGGCCTCAATCGCCTCAAGGGCTAAAATATCTGCAGGAATCTGTCCCAATTCGCTAGATCCAGAAAACGTTGAATTGGTGCCAAACGTAGTGTTCGTGCGCGCGGTATTCTGCAAGTTTAACCAATCAACCCAGTCGGCGGGCGGCGGCGATGGCGACAACAACATCGGTGGCGGTGATGGCGCCGGTGGCATTGGCGGTGGCGACGGTGGTGGTGGACTTGGTGGCGGCGGTGGCGGAACGTACGTCGTCACTGGCTTACTATCCCACGAGTATGTTCTCGCGCACAAACCCAAAGTTAAAAAGGCGGCGAAATACACGCATCCGACGATGAAATTATCGTTGAAAATGTATCGTAATCGACGTAAATTCTTCTTCTTGTCCGTGTACACCTCTGTTTGTTGCCCACCACGCAATTTCATGTGCACATGACACGTTTGGCCCACTTGAATGCCGTCTCCCAAGCGCCAACCAGACTCGACCAGGCAGCCGAGGTAAAACAAGTCTACGACGTCTGGGTCGGGCTGGTGCTTCAAACGTCGACAAATCATACGCTTCACTTTTTGAAAGTTATCCGTAAGCTTGCACGTGACTGTGATTGTCCGTGGTTCGTCTACATCTTCTGCATGCCGCATGAATAGAGAATCTCTCAAGCGAACTATAGTCGGCAATCGACACACGATGGTGCACGTCGGCGTGGGATTTCCTTGGAAAACGGTAATGATCGCCGCCGACAAGTACATCCCTAATAAGAACAAAAGAAGTCCAAACATCACCAATGTGCCATCGTCCTTTGTATCTGTCGGACATCGCTCTGATCCTACGGTTGCGGGCGACAGAACGCACTGACCCGCGTTGAGCGCAGGCGACGGGCACTCCTCGTACCCATACGGACAGCATCCCGTCTTATTGGAGTTCAATAATGCATCCGGATACGGAAAGCTCGTCAAAGCAGTTGACAAACAGTTGCAACGTTCTCCCGCAAATCCAACGTCGCACATACAACTCCCGTCGAGTTCAGAGCAATATCCATTGCCGTTGCAATCCACCGACGGCGAGCACGAAAATTTACATCTATTGTCGCCTACCCCGACATATCCAGTGTCGCACACGCAATCTAACGCCGTCGCATTCCACGTACCGTGCCCGTTACACGCATCGCGTCCGCTATTTGTGGTCGTGTTAAACTGACACAAGCTTCCTGTGACGCCGACGGGACACAGGCACTCCTTGCTCGTCTCCGCGCACTCGCCGCCATTCTTACAGTCACACGCCGTGCAATACGCCCCACTACTCGCCCCCTTACACGTTGGTGTCGCCTTGTAATACTTCCAATCGTACGCACACGCCTGGCACGGGCCATTATCCACGGACCCGCTCAAACACAAGCCGCTCGCGCCGCACCACCCGCACCCCGTCTCGCTCTGGCAGTGTTCCTGCGACCCTATAGACGTGCACCTCACATCGCACGGCGTCTCCACCACATTATTCACCGCATCCACAATCTTCGGCACGTACATTATCGGTTCCAAATGCGACGCACACAACGCGCTGTCCAACAACGAATAACACGCCGGGTTCGCGCCATTCACCTCGCGCGCGTCGCACCACGCGCACCCAACCTCCTGCACGCACTCCCCGAACACCGCCCGGCGCTGACACCGCAACGGACTCACGATACTCTCATCGCTCGCGTTCCACGCGCTCAACACCGCGCCGTGCGCGCGCGTCACGCCATGAAAACTCGTCGCACACGCCAGAACAGCCAACAGCATCGACCACCCCATCCTCGCCGCGACCTTGCCGCCGCCGTGTCGCGCGCTGTCGCGCGTTCGGCGCCCGCGATCGCGCGCCATGCTGACGGTCACGTGTCGCGCCACGCCCGCGCGCATCGTGTGCGCGAGAGCCACGCGCCGGCGCGTCGTCGTGTGCCGCGCGACCGCGGTCTCGGGACTCGGCACGTCGCTCGAGTGTGGCCGCGGAGGGACTCCGCCTTGAGTCCTGATTGGTCGATTGTAGGGTTTAGACAACGTTTGGGTGTTGGGGCGCCGTCGGGCGATTTGAACACCATACCGATCGACGTTCGCCCGCGCGCGCTCGGCGCGGCATACAGCGCCGCACATCGATGGGTGCGCGCGCAGGCGAACGCGCGGAGAGTCACGCGCGCGGCGCTCGAGCGACGGCGGTGCGACGCGGGCGGTGCATGGGGCACACAGGGCGCGCCGAGGTGCGTGCGATGGGTGCGCGAGGCGCGAGCCGCGCGCGCGCTGAGGCGTCGCGGACGCGGTGGCGAGGTGCGATGGGCGGTGCGATGGGCGCAATGAACGTGTTTGCGTTGGTGTGCGCGTTCGTGGCGTGCGCGCGGGCGGTGTACGGGGCGGCGACGGCGGATGTGTGCGTGGGTGTGAGTTGGACGGTGCGCGGGGCGTTGACGCCTTCGAGGACGGTGCATCCGGTGACGGCGTTTCCGAGCGCGCATCCGACGTACGTGCACGCGAAACAAAAGGCGTGTTTGGGGTTTACGAATTCGTCCGAGCCCGAAGGCGCGCCGGGTGGGGTGACGCTGGCGCGAGCGGTGAGTAACTATTATAGCGCGGCGAGCGGCGCGTGCGCGACGACGCCGGCGCTGAGTGCGGGGGCGATGTTTTATAATCGTGCAGAGTTGACGTCGACGGCATCGTATGCCGAGTCGAATACTGGCATTGAGAAGGATAAAACGGTGCGCATTGTGCTGGTGAGTGACGATAGCGCCGGGGCGCACATTGTCATTCTCGCCGGAGCGTCGACGACGTTGAGTTCGTCACGCCCTGAGGTTGGGCTGCGAATGGAAGGTCGGTCGCTGCAAAACGTGAACAACGTGTTTATTGAAGAACCTCGAGGGTTTGGGAATCAAAACACGGGTGGTATTGGGTGCGATCCGACGACTTCGTCGACGACGGATTGCTATGAGCTCGACGCGGATTTGGGCGTCGCGAGCTTTCGTTGGGGCTCGCACAGCGCGCAGCGAGGGGTGGTGATTGGATACATTGCCGACATCGACGAAGATGTGTCGCTCAAGTTTACCATGCTCGAGCGCATTAACGCGGTCGAGATTGGTTCGTTTGATGTCAACACGTACGGATTGACGTGGGAAACCATTCCAATCGCAAACGCCATGGATGGCTTCAGACTTCGAAGCGCGACGTGTGCGAACCACTGCTTGTCGCACTCAACGTGTGCGTCGTGTGCAACGGATGATGCGTGCGGGTATTGCGCGGTTGAATCAAGGTGTAAATGGACCGGGGACACGTGCACGAGCGGCTTTGATCGCGTCGGTGAGTGCCTCGATACGTGCGGCGCGGCGACGACGTGCGGCGCGTGCACCGATCGAGTCGGATGCGGTTGGTGTCACACCACTGGTCGATGCACGGCGGCGACGAGCGACGCCACGGCGCCGCAGGATGGGACGTGCTCGGCGTACAGCGTCGGCGCCGACGCGCAGTGCGCGACGTGCCCGGGAGCCATCAACAACGTGTTTTTGCCCTCGTATGTGGACGTCGAGCCCGTGTGGGCGTTTTGTAACGGCAGAGGCACGTGTGATAACGTCACGTTGACGTGCACGTGCGATGATGGTTACGGCGGCGAGGCGTGCGAGAACATGTGTCCGGGTGGAAAGAGCAATCCGTGTTCTCGAAAGGGCGTGTGCGAATCCTCCACGGGTGAATGCTTTTGCAACCCGGGATACGATGGCGTGCGTTGTCAAGACACGTTAGCGTCGGCGACGACGTGCGCGTGCGGGTCATCGCACACCGTGCTCAAGTCGGATGGCTCGCAGACGACGGTGTGCTCGGGACGGGTGGACTCTGACGGCGCGTGCGTGTGCATGGAAGGCTGGACTGGGACGAATTGCGACGTGCCTTGCGCCGGTGCGCTCATCGTCGGCACAGAGGTTTGCGGTGGTCACGGCACGTGCGACGCGGCGACGGCAACGTGTCAGTGCGATTCGTGCTACTCGAAGGATGCTACGTCTGGATTGTGCGTGCAAGATGCGTGCGCGACGTGCGATAGCGATCGAGGCACGTGCACGTGCGTCAGCGGTAGCATGCAGTGCGTATGCAAAGGTCAGTTCAGTGGGTACTCGTGCAACCAGTGCAACTGCGGCGATCATGGTCGTTGCAATTCGCTCACGGGTGAGTGCGAGTGCGCCGACGGGTACGCGGGCGAGCTCTGCGACGAAATCATCAACCCAGTACCGTCGTGTGGTGCCAACGGAGCTTGGAGTGCGTCGCTCGAAATGTGTGTGTGTAGCGCGGGTTACGTCGGGACATTATGCGAGTACGCGTGCTCGGCGAGCACGAATTGCAAGGGCCACGGTTCGTGCAACGCCGACGATGGCTCGTGTTCATGCTTTGAAGGCTACTCTGGCTCAGACTGCGGCGCGTGCGCGACTGGGTACGAGCCGTATCCGACGTGCGGCAAGGCGTTAGCGGATGGCGAATGCACGAATGCCACTACGCCGTACACTGGGAGCGTTGCGGTGACGATTTCGGGGCAGCAGTGCCAAGCGTGGTCGTCACAGACGCCGTTTGCGCACCCGTACGCGTCCACGGCGGGGTTGACGAGCAACTACTGCGGCAATCCGTCATCCGACGCACATCCGTGGTGCTACGTCGACTACACGAACGTCAGCGGATACTATACGCGCGGCGAGGCGCGATGGGAATTTTGCTCTGTTCCAGAGTGCAAGAGCGCATACGTCGCGCCGCAAAAGGTGTGCGGCGTGTTTGGTGCCGAAACCGTCATGCCTTTTACCACGGCAAACGCGGATGGCACGATTGATGCAATCAACGCGTTCGATCGAATCACAACTGGTTCGACTGATGGCAACTGCGCTACTACTACGCAGCTCGGATTGACAACCTATCAGGATGTCGTGTTGCACGGCGACTTTGTCATTCGTTTCGCTGTCGACTCCGATAACGACGGTATGGCACCAGACTATGTTCGTCGCTACATCTCCGCTGTTGGCCTTAACGCACAGGCAGGATCGCACTCAAGCGTTGAAGTTCTCAGCGACCGCTCAGTGAAAGTTGGCGGCTCTGCAGCTACGCTCCCGTACTCGGATGACCCGAGCGTCGGCACGCTGTGCGTTTCCGATTGGTCTGACGTGAGTTCAGGCCTTGACTCAACCTACGTGTTGACCATCACTCTTGCAGACACAACAGTGGTGAACATCACTCAAACTAAACCATGCACGACGTGCGCGGATCAACTTTTAGTGATTGTGAGCGTGCCAGATACCACTGCAGCGAGCGGCATTTGCTCCACCGCGAGCAGCGCGACGACGGTGGACTTTGCGACTCATGAAACTGGGACCGTGCCGTTTACGGCGGCTGGCAGCGTTACTACCTACAACACCGCACTGAACACGGCCTGTGGCTACACGCAAAGCACGACGGCACCGTCCACGACTGAGAAGTTGTGGTGCGACCAGTGCCAGTACTTGGGCGAGGTGTACGATTCGTGCGTCGCGACCATGGCAAACGATGGTTACGATTTCGCCCGAGCTTCCGTCATCGAATTTTGCCGCATGGCGTTTGTGGCGATATATGGTTACGATAGAACGATCGCAACGTATTTGCCCACCGCAACAGTTGAGATAGCGACCCTACTCGATACGATTGCGCCGTACGCGCAGTACACGAGCGCGGAAACGATGCGCTCGTTTGCCGACAACTCAAGACTGTACTTTGATATAACTGATGTCGCGGTGACAAACTTCCCCAAGTACATTGTAGGCACAGCGTTGACGACGCATAGCTTTACTCGATATCTTGGAAGCGGTTTGCCGAGAACGATTGAAGGTGAAACGATTACGCCGAATGCGTTTCCGTTCCCAGCCGTGCAAGACGCGTGCCGAGGTTCGTCAGACATTGGCGCCACGTCTGGCTACCGCGTGTACACCATGGATTACTTCTCCACCACGGATGAGTGGTTGAAGATCACGATGTGCGGTTCGACTTCGGGAACGATTGTCGGTGTCTATCAAGAACAGTACGTCGAGGCAAATTCATTCACGCACAACTCGCCGGGCGACGGCAAGTTTACATTTGTTTTCACCCCGTTTGTCGATGGAGATGGCGTGTACGAGGCGCGTTTTTCGTACAAGCTATTGTCGACTAATAACGACGTGATGTTTAGCGTGACTCGTTCCAATGGCGCAACCACGACGGCGTTGGGCACATTTGAAGTCACCTCGACGAGCGGCTTTACTGGCGGCGACATTGGATTTGAATTTACGGTTCCATACGACGATCCGAAAGCGGACATTACGATCGAGTTAACGCCAACAGGGTCAACAGGGCAAGCGGACTCGTTGAACATAGAATTTAAAGGAGTCACCGTGACGGCGAAGAACTTCGTGCAGGAAGCGTTGGGGTTCCCATCGTATGGTGGTTTCTCACAAATTACGTGCGCAAAGTTTCAAGCCTCTGCGTGTGGCAACTTACAATTCTTAGCGACCTATGGTCGATACCACATAGTCGTCTCTGGACGTGATTCAGTGAACGGGGCGTACAAGATGCGCATCGCAAAAGTTAGAGCAGAATTGATTAGCGTTTCTACCGTTAGTAATAACGCCGCGACGTCCCTCGTGCGGTCGGCGTCGGATGCGTCTGGCGTGTTGACGCCGTACAAGTTGGCCAAATATGGCGACCACATTCGTGTGGTAGTGCGTGCAGATCACGCTATAGATAGTCCAATCATTACATTAGGTAGCTACACCGTGCCTGCTGGGCTCATTCTATCGGCAGTCGGTGGAACGGAGTGGGCGGCGGATGTCATCGTGAGCGCGAGTATGGTGACGTCGGGGAGTATTTCAGTGAGTGTCACAGAGGCGAGTACGCTGACGATGCGGTCGCGTGGGTTCGATGCGGTTGTAAATCCGATCGGTTCCGACGTCGCACTCGTCGTTTTGGACATCACACCGGTCACAATCACGGACTCGTTGGTTGTCAATCCAAGCTACGCGCTCGGGTTCGGCGCGCACACCGTGCCTGCGGCGTGCTCCGACATTCTGACACCCGTGTCCACCGCCGTTGATGTAAATCTCACGGCGGCGAAATACGCTCGCACGGGAGAATATGTCGCCATCCTGTTCACTACGGATGAGCAACCGGCAGTTGTCACTGGTAATATTGGTGGCGTCGCCATCACGAGATGGTCCGCCACGGATGCTTCGATGCCGGCGCAAGTTTCACTCGCCGTCGAAGAGTACAAGACTCTGGTGTCTCCGACGTACATGGAGGCTGTATTTGCGCTTATCGACGATGCGACGTTGGGTGATGGCGTGCTTCCGTTCGCAATCACGACTACTGATACAGTTGGTAACGTTGGCGCCACGATGACGACGGCGATTAACGCGCTCAGCGGAGTCACCGCGAGTTCTCCACTTGCGGATCGCATGCGTTCTGCTCGATTGTTGTATGACAAGAGCTCGGCACGTGTCGCTGACATCGTGCTCAGCTACGCGAATTCGGACCAGATGACAGCAAACCAAGGTAGAAAACCATCATATTACCACAGTTTCAGCCGCGTCGCCGCAGAGGCGTATGAATATCGCCTCGGCGACACGGTGACGTTACTCGGTACGTGGACAGAATATGTCACGCGACCGTATGGCGCGTATTTACGATCAAGCGCATCGAGTGGAGTGCACATTCCCCAATCTGGCATATCTTACACCGCGGTTGGTGGACAGTTGACTGGCAAGGCGGAGTGCCTCAAGACTGAATTTCGCCCGCGCGCCCAAGAAGCCCGAAGCGAAGCGCAAGGTTTCGGCGGCACGAATTATGAAGTGTCGAGATTTCATAAATCATGGCAAGTTACAGCGACGCTTACTGATCCCTGTGACATCGTCGGCAAGGGCGCGCTCGCATGGAGCGCACGCGCGGACTGCCAAGCCGAATCATTTGGTGGGCGCGCGTTTTGGATTCCCTTGTGGTCCGCGTGGTGCCGACACGGTTGGGGAACATTAGGCTACTCCTTAGTTGGTGCACAAGACCCAGCTGGAAACACCGCGCAAACGCTGCGACGGATCAGCAAGTCTCCTAACAACGCCGATGCCTCGGTGACGATTTCTGACGAGGCCATTGCGGATGACATCATTTTGCGCACGCCGATTTCGCTCGCCGGTATGACCGTTCCCAGCTGGCTCAACTCAGTGCCTCGTGGGGATTGGACGAGCGACCCGAATGTCATCGAGGTGTACATTGAACCAAACGTAAATCGTTGGAATGAGTACAGGCGTGTTGTCAAGGTCGGCGATTCTTTACAGATTCAGTTTTACACTGATCAACCCATCAAGGGCATCAAGGCGCAAATGGCGAACGGCGTCAATTTACCGCAAGCGACACATTCCGATGTCCCTAGCGCAATGCACGTCGAAACGCCGTGCGCGAACTCACCTGATATGACAACGTGGCTCAGTGCTCGTGGTTTACTTGCGCTCGAAGCAGAAGAGTACAACGATGGCTCTGTCTTTGCGCACGACGACGACTGGTTTGATTGGCTCATGCAGACGTCATATGAATACCGTCAGCCTGTACCGGATGTTCCTGGTTATCCGGACGCCTATGTGTTGTGCAAAGGATTCTGGGTGCAAAGAGGTTTACGTCCGAATGGCAAATCGTACTCTGTGAGACGATTGTGCCCCAACAGACGGTACTTGCGGCAGAGCGCGTTTGCCGCGACAGCGCCAACTTGTACGGATATTAATGACCGAATCTACACTGCGAGCGATGCGTTCAACTACTGGGTTATAAACTTTCAGTTTAAAGCGGTGCATCTCGCGGCGTCAGATGGCCCGCTGTCTATTCAATGGCAAATCACGACGTTTGATGATCGCATTTTACCGACATCCTCGACGTGGACGACGTCGTCTGCGTTTTTCGCTGCGGCGGCTCTATCGACGACGTCGATAACCGGTATTGACAACCTTGCACACGCGAACACAGACGCCACTGGTCCTGCGTTCGATGCCCGCATAAGCTGTGGTCGCAACGTGCCTACTGTTTGGAATGCAGCGGGTTCCTCGGTGTGGGTGTCGCAAGATACCCTCGCGCCGACGCTCAGCTCACAAACGGTGTACGTCTCTGACTCGATCGGTGAGGTATATTCTATCGTGGACAGCACTTACGTCGCACTGGCGGGTGATTACATCAAAATCGTGCTCACTTTCGATGAACACATCGCTGGTGGCTTGTATATTGAGTTGAACAGCGGTGTTCAAACCGCTCGCGCGACTTCGGTTCATCTGTACGACGCGACGTTTGAATTCGCCGTAACCCAGGCCCTCGCAAATGTAGATGCTGCGTTAACGTTTGAAGTCTTTGGCTTGAGTGACATTCAAGAAGCGAATACGGCTACGCCGACTGGCGTTCAAATTAGTGCGTTTGGCTCAACGACTGTAAAGTTGCAAAAACTTAGTCAAGTTACGACTGGTGATGCGGCTCCTGCGTCGTGCACCGTTCTAAGTGATAACAGCGTGGACACGGGTCACGCGACGGATTCGGATGCGGTGACTATCACGGTTACGATTCGCGATCCAGTCAATTCTGAGTCGCCGTCGATCACTATTGTAAACTCGGCGATTGCAGGCGTAGGGGTGGAGGCGGACGTTACCGGTTCAGTCATTACCATGTCGCGTGCGGTGAGCTCTACTTCTTCTGGTTTCGTCGATGGCAGCGCGATCCCTTGGAATCTCATAGCCATCGCAAAGATTCCGTGTACTGCCGACCCATCGAAAAACTGTATCACGCGCTTAGAGCTCTCAACATGCGTCGTTGGTGGTACCATCTCCCAAGTGATTGCCGATTTTACGTCGCCATCGCTCGTGGCAGTGGAGCTTGTGGAATCCGCCAACCAGTACAAGGTTCTTTTAGCTGATAATACTCGCGCTGCAAATGTCGCGATCACCGCTTCAGAACCGCTGGATTCATTAACGTACACGCTGTCTACGTCTGGGGCTGGTTGCACAATTGCTTCTTTGAGGACGGGGACGATAACGCTCGCGGCGGGCGGGCTCACGGGTTCGCACACTACTTCGGCGATAACGTCTGCAGAGCTCTCGAGTTTCACGTGCATTCTCGAAGTCATCTGCGTCACCTTTGTCGGCGTCGATAAGGTGGGTAAGAGTATAACCAATCCCAGGACGTGCAGAAGCTTTGCACCGACGTACCCGGCTGAATATCCGGGTTGGCTCGCCTTGCACAACGCCCCGCTCACGGCGACTGTAGACTCAGTTGTTCCAGTCGGCGTGCACTGCTTGGACAGTTCCGTCGATAAACGCGCGTGCGTGGCTGCCGTGGATAGCACCCCCATGGAACACGGTGATTTCTTGCGAATAACCGCGTCTTCGTCGACACCAATGGCTGTGAAGGACATTATTTTGAACTCCATAAGTATCAGCAGTCTGCCGTACACCGAAGACGCGGCGTGGACGAGCAAGTGTGACGATTTAGTACTCGATGGTTTTTGCCTCGAAGTTGCGACGAGTGCGACTTGCGCGAATTACTTGTGCCCAACGTGCGCGTTTGCAAACATGTGCGACTTTTCTTGCGGTTTCTGTGACAGTCGTCGCGGCGCCGCGACGAAGCACGTCATTTACGTGCAGACGTCGGACTTTGCGAACTTGGCCACCTTCGCTTCTGGCGCAATCACCGTGAAGATGCAAGGTCATCCCGTGCTCATGCCGTCCGCGTTGATGCAGACGAGTTCTGATCTCGTCAGCTACACCGCGCGAGCGACGGACTCATGCGCGGGTCGATGCGGCGGCACCGCTCCGAGTGGGTGCGAATGTAATCCCACGTGCAAGTCGCGCGGCACCTGCTGCGCCGACGCTGGGCACTGCTGCGCCGTCGGCACTCCGAGCACTGGCTCTTTGAACGTCAAAGGCGGATGCTTGCGCGATAACGCCGTGACACTCGCTGTCACCGCGAAGTCATGGGGTGAGAGTTCCACGGGTCAAAAGAGAGACTACGTCGGGCGCTATTCAACCATTTACATCGAGCTCACGGGGAACAAGCCGATTGACGTGCGAAGTGTCACCATTGGCGGTGTCACCGTCGACGCATCAAACATTGCGATTGAATACGCGTCGTTGACGTCCGCGCGTCAGTTCTTAAACCAAGCGCTCTCAGCCTACGCCGCGGGCGACGACGCGTTGTTCGCGACGAATAGTCTTGGATTTTCGAACAAGATCGCGACGCTCCCGGCGGCGGCTGAATCTTGGGATGGTAATCAGTTTTCACGCGAGTTTCCAGATATCCCCAGCACGCTCACGGCTACGATTCGTATCGATGGTTCCAAGCTCGTTCCGCAAAATCAAGGCGCGATCGCATACACGGTGGTGTACTATGAACGATCCGCGGCGCCGTACTTCACCGACGGAACGGCGATTACGCTCACTGGCACTGGACCGTACTGGCTCAATCCGCCAACGATTGCGTCTATTTCGTACGCTCTCGTCGCAAACTCGGCTGGATGCGATTTAGTCACCAGTCCTACACCAATCGCGACGCAAAGCAACGGTTTGACGCTCATTTCAAGTGGTAACACCTTGCGTACGGTGGTGACGTTTAGTCACGAAGTCGTCGTTCGCAAGTGGACCGTGGAGGGTGCCGAAGTGAATTGCTACGGTACGTGCTCCATGCACGGGTACTGCAGCGTCACGCCGCATATTCTTCCTCCCGACGAAGGCGATGACGCGGAATACATCACCACCTGGACAAGCTGCCGCGAATTCAACGCCAAGGAGCTCACGGCGTTGTCGGATTTGGGATGCAGCTTGCGAGAGTTTGTCAACGCCGTCGACTTGGCGGAGAACAAAGTCCAAGGCGTGCGATGGAACAGCGATTACTGCTTTGCGGCGCCACCATCCGTGACGAGCAATGGTATAATCACCATTCGCGGCGTCACGTCGTGCGCAAACAGTGCGACGAACAAAACTTTCGGCCCGGGTTGTACGGCGACGATTTACATTGAAGCCGACGGTGAAATTTTGGAGCCGACGTTGCAGTACTGGAATTCTACTGGAAACGTCTATAACGATTTCCCGACCGGATGCGTCATGTCACCTTCTGATCCAACGTCTCAAAGTTCATCGACATGGATGATGACGTGCGCGGGATCAGCTGCGTTGTTGTTGCCAGAAGATTCGACGATTAATGACGAGTTGCGACTAAAGACGTCCAACATTAGAGACACCGCGGGCAACGCGTTGGCGGATATCGACGCAACGACCACCGCGGGTTACCGCGGGGGTGATGTTTTGCCGATCATCATCGATAACACGCCACCAAGAACGACAACGGTTGATGTCCCAGCTTTATGCGTTCTTTCTATTGGTGACACGACGATAATCACCGCCGTGTTTGACGAAGCGTCTTCGCGACCGACGTTTTACGCGTTTGGCGCCAAGGTGAGCGTCGCGAATGTTGTTTCTTCGACTGATGCACTGAGTGGGTTCCATACGACTTGGAAGGCAACGGTGACGACACCCTCGGGTTGGATGGGCGGCACGATCATGCCTTGGATCGTGACGAACGCTGAGGATGACGTCGGGAATGTGGATACGACGCTGTACTCCAACTACGCGTCCGCCGACACCACCGTCGCGACCTCGACGAATCCAAATTGTACGGTTGATACGATACCCCCGCAATTGACGTCCGCGTCATGTGCAGCGCAAGTTGTCAAACCAGGTGACAGTGTTACGGTGACGTTTGTTTCAGACGAAGTCGTGCAGTCTCCGGGGGCGGCGTGCGTGTACATTAGCGGCGTCGCCGCGACGCCGACGTCTAGCGATGGTCGTACCTGGACAGCAACTGCGACAATCCCAACGGATGCGTGTGATGGCGAAGTATCCATCAGCATTTGTCCACTCACGGATTCCAGTGGTAATGTGGGTACGACGACGGTGACGAGATACTTTGGCGCGACGAGCACCGCGTGTCTCATCGACGGCACGCCACCCGTGCTCCAGCTCATTGATTTCGTCAGTGATAACCCGTATGATTCGAAAATGGCCACTGTTGGCGACAAGGTGACGTTATATTTCGAAGGAAGCGAGATGGTGGACGCACCGACGTTCACCGTCGACGGCTCTCCAACGACAGCTACGCCGCTCACCGTCTCTGGTGTCGCTCGCAGACGGTTCCCGTTCTCCACAGATGCGCTGTTTTCGATTGTCTGGACGACGGAATACACCGTAACCTCATCTACTACAGTCGGTAGTCTTGCTTGGGACGCGACTGGCTTCAAGGATAAAGCAGGGAATACCGGCGTGAAGAGCGACTGCGCCGATTGGAACTCGTATTCGTGCACCTTGGTGTACGCTTACCAAGCCGTGACGTCGCGAAGCGTAGACCCGCAGATTGATTTCACCGGTGAAGTCGTCCAGACGTTCAGTAACTTTTTAGTTACTTCACCACAGGGTAGTTTTTCATCGCTTCGTGGTTGTAACGCCACCATTTCGACGTCGACCATCGCGTCGTCGACGATTTCAAGCTTGCGCAAATCGCTCGAGTTACATGATCAAGTGGCGAGCTCCATCTATGAGCACCATTTGATGACGGCGCAAGATTGGTGGTGGACCCGCGGTGGCGTGTGTGGTGCGGCTAATGGATTAATGTGCCGAGACACGTGTGGTCGTTGTAACGACGTCGCGGTTGTCGTCTATAACACGGATGCTGATCTCACAGTTGCAAAAGTAATCCCGGGCGGTACCGCCGTTGACGGCGACACATGCGACGACTACACTAGTGACGTGTGTATGTGCAACCCGACGCTCGGTAAAGGATCTACGGCAAAGTTCATGGTGAGCACGTCGACTCGCGATCTCGTATCGAAGCCAACCGTGAAGTTTACAGATAGTGAAGGCCGAGAGTACACGGTGCCGCCGGCAAACATTGTCGCCGTCGCACCGCAAACATGGCCCGTGCTCGACGATGTCCCTTGCCTGGGGACGGCGGGTGTCCGCGATGGTGTCTGCGATGCCGACACGCGATATAACAATCGCGACGGTTGCTGGGATGGCGGTGACTGCTGTCTTGATACTTGTAAGCAGATTTTCAGTGACGAGAATTTGTGCTTGGCGCAAGACTGTCAAGATCACGCCTTGAGTCCGGTGACGGGTCGTCCGGCGCCTGGTTTCTGGACGACGTACAACGCCAAAGCTTTAATTGCACGAGAGCTCTCCGTGGACTGGATCGTACAGTTCACGGTGGATGACACTTTGCCATTCGCTGATGGGATCATCACCGGCTCTGCGTGCTGCATGCAAGACAAGACTGGTGCCGACGTCGTGACCCCATTGACTCCTGGTCAGTTTACTGCAGGATCTCCATGCCTCGCCGCGACGCTTCAACGCGATACTACGTGCTTGATCAGCGCTGCAATGACGGCTGACAACGGTGAAAATGTCATCAAGGAGGCTCAAGCGTTGACTTTGGCGCTGACGTTCTCTGCAAAACCAAAGTCTGTGGCGTGTACGATCGCAGGCGTCAACGTGACAGTTGATACCGCGACTTCGACGGATACAGCCTTGACATTCAAATTTCCATCGACAACGAGCTCGAATGCTGTGATTGCTTCTCGAATCGCTACGACTGAGGAGCAAACGTTGCTAAACGCCATCAATCCAGACAAGTACCCACTCAATCTGTGGCCAAACTGCACGAGAGGTGTGACAATTCCGTTTGCTTGCTCGATCTTAGATTGTGCCGGAAATCCGCTCGAGATTACGGATGCGGATGACCCGACTGCGGATGTTTGTTTCGATTACCTCCAACCCGACGCGGTGACGATTAGTCAAGAAAGCAACAACTTATGCGACACGCACTACGCTAAAGTTGGTGATGTCGTGACTGTAGATGTGGCTATGAACGCATCAGTTATCGACCCAACGACAAAAACCGTGGCGGGTGAAGCGTGTACGCTCGCGAGAGTTTCAGATTCATCGTACAATTGTTCGATTACGGTTTCTTCCACAACTGCAGAAGGCGAGACGCAATTTGAATTCGCGGGAATGACTGGTTCTGGCGCTGCCTATCTCGACTCTGTCAACTCGAGCTACATCGAACTCAAATCGTTGAATTCCAACGACGAAGCCGTTCTCGGTGGTACGCGTGTGATAATCGATCGAACGCCTCCCGTGTATGAGACTCTACAAATGCTAAGCATGGACAGCGACAGCAAATTGTGCGCAAGACGGTGCACGGCTCGTCTGTTCATTGATGCGATTGAAGAGTTAAAGTCTGGCTCGTGTACGGTCACGATTGGTAATCTGCCGGCTACTGTTTCTGGTACTGGCGAAGAACGCGTCGCCGAGGTGACCATCACTGAGACGAGCGGCATCGAGCCTGGACCAATGAATTTCAGCGTAACGTGCTCTGATCTCGCGTGCAACTCGGCGACGTCTACAGCGCTCGTTGGATTCGACACAGATCCGGTCATCTACTCCGTCGATCGAACCACACCGCTTGAAGTACTGTTTTACAGCGATCGTCCGAATCATCTTGAACTCGGTAACGAAAACGACTGTCTGAAGATGGAAATCACGTTTGCGAGCGACGTCTTTCTCAAGGCGGTGACCATGGGTGCGTTTACCAGCAAGCCGGTAAGTTCATGGAGTATCGTGGACATAAATGGAGGAAACATTGTCCAGTCTACAGCCTACAGTTATTTCTTGATTACGGAGTGTATCACAAACGCTTGGGGAACGACGGATATTGATCCCGTACCTTGGAGCTTTACGTATGACGACGGCACCAACGGCGACGTAGTTTGGAACACAATTCTCACGACAGATCCGGACTTCCCATTAAAGGTTCGGTTGGATTTGGAAGCACCGGCGGCAACGTACATCTACGCATGGACGAATGGCGCCTTTGATCCGTCAGCTGGTATCGGTGATGCCCTGTATTTGGATATCAACGCTACCGAGCCTGTGTTCACACCAACCGTTGTGCTCGGTGACGTGACGCTCAACGCGACTGATATTGTTCAAATTGGAAACGCGATGCGTTGGAGAGCCGGCCCGTATATGATTTCGAACACCACAGATGATGATAACGTATTGGCGGACGTGAACAATTGTTTGTTGTTTACTGTTACACTCAAGGATCTCGTCGATCACACGTCTTCGACGTATTCAAGCCAAGTCAATGCCGATGGCAGTGACGATTGTCCCACGCAGCGTGTCATTATCGACCAACATCCGCCCACTGTGGTGTGGCTTCAGACAGAGTATGTTACGAGTACAACGGTTGACTTTACTCTCGCTGTGGATGAGCACTCAAATGTCAGCTGGATCGTGCTGCCTCGCGGGAGCGAGGAGCCAACGCCTCAAGAAGTTGCCGCTGGAACTGGTTCCAATGGTGTTGGACCTGTGACGCGAGGTGTCTTGCTCTACCTCGGATCATCAACACCCTCGCCTGGTGCATCTGCTGGTGGCAAAGGTCAAGTGTTTTTGAATATTACGGGCTTGTCTGAAGGCATCGATTACGACATTTGGGTCGTGCCGTTTGACACGTTCGGCAACTACGAACCTCAAGCGCAGAGTCGCTGGGTGCGCACGGTTGGCATAGACATGATTCGTGATCCACTCCTTGTGCAAGAGGGAGGATACACGAGCACCGTCCAAGTCAAGCTGACGCAAGTACCGACGGCTGACGTCACCGTGCGAATGGCTGTACAAAATATTGCCGATGAGAGTCAAATTTCATTTGCGGTGCAGGCAATCAATCTGAATATCTTCACGACAACCGTGACGTTGACATTTACTCCTGCTGATTGGAATGTCGCTCAAGAAGTTGCAGTGAAAGCAGTGGATGATAAATACGTCGAAGATGAGCACTCGGCTCCGATAAAGTTTACCGTCACAAGTCTTGACGAGCGATACAATGAGTTGACGGGGCCAGTTCGTGGGGTAACAATTGACGACAATGACGAGTGTGGAATTGTGGTGTACGATCCAGATAATCAACCCACCGAGCGCTCTATTTCGTGCGCGGCGAACTCCGTCGTTGCTTTATTGAACTACACCGTCGCCGAAGACACAACTGTATACGCCGACGTGTACTTGACCGCAGCGACGCGAGGGGATACTGTTCAAGTTACGCTTACGAGTTCAGATCTTACCCTATTGTCTGCACCGAACGGTGCGGTGCTGACATTCAATGAAACAAACTATAATTTGGCACAGCGTGTGACGATTACTCCGGTGTACTCGTGCGTTGCGGCTTTGGATCGCTACGTTCCAATCACCGTAACAGTTGATTCGAGTACTTCGTGTGGCGCGCTCGCGGTACCTGATATTCCAGTGTATATTTCAGACGCACAAACGGCTGGATTAATGTTCAGCAAGAAATCGATTTCTGGCGTTCCAGGAAATACTTATCAATTCGACATGTGGTTGACATCGCAGCCGGCATACGACGTAAAAGTGGCGTTGACGACGCTCAAGGATGTCAATGGCGCTTGGGAGCACGCGAGCGCGAGCTTTGATTGTGGCGGTGAAGGGCCGGTCTGGACTTTCTCTGCGGAAGATTGTCAAACTCCTGTGACGTGCATCGTCACTCTTGTAGGCGACGACACGGCTTGTGGTGATGTTACTTTGGACATGAATGCCGATGCGACGTCACTCGATGAGGTGTACAACGCCATCGAGAGCTCGCCACCGACGCTCACCGTTCTCGAAGACGCGAATGCTGCCGGTTGGTACATTCGCGACGTCACGAACACTATTTCGCTCGTTCTTCCACCCGATGCAGCTGCCGGTACCTCCCCTCTGGCTCCATGGCAGGTGGGCGAAGAGCTCGAAACTGGCGTGTACACCATGACGCCAACCACAGCGTTGTGTAAGACGGTGACCATTCGACCGTTTATCGATTCGCAGTATGAACGGTACGCGATAATTTCCCCTCGCGAGATCACACTCCCTGCAGGGTTCTCAGGATCAACGACGTTCCGCGTGCGATTCCCGCGCAATTACAACGTGCACGTCCCCAATCAAGTCGTTCAAATTTGGCACGACGTCAAGTACACGACGGATGATCCCGATTACTTGGCGTTGAGTCCAAACCTCGGAGGAAGCGCCTTACCTGTGGAAGTCGTGGAATATGACGTGCCGGGATTGGACCTCGGTAACGCCGCGAAGGGCACGGTGCTTATTGACGAGCCATGCCCGAACAGTGTTACTACGCAGTTGTCGTCGCTTGGATTTTCGTTGAAGAGCGCGCCTTTGGCTGACGTCGTGGTGACTTTTGGTGAAATGGCTTACAACACCTCAATGTTGACCGCTCTCGGCGATGCTTACAAACATCTCACACTTGGCGCAACATCTTTGACGTTTACACCAAACAATTGGAATCTTGCTCAGCCCGTGATGGTGTCCGCGTTGTCGTACACAAACATTACGGCGTCGCGCACCGCTTACGTGTGCGCGTCGATGAGCTCAGCGGATGACGTCTACGAAGCTCTCGACGACGAATGCTATCCCATTCAAATATGTGACTGTACCGATGGATGTGGGGTGATGACATTCTACGACATCCCCACTTGTGTGTTCACCAACACAGTGGTCGAGCACGGTAATTTGCCAACCAAACCGCAGAGTTTTGAATTGTATTCAAGCTGTTGGGACGTCACTATTACGTGCGGCGGAACGTCTCTTTCGAGCCTTACGTCGGGCAACTTTCCTGCAGTCATGACGAACTTCACGACGTTGCCCGACGCAGTAGCTTACACCGATCTTGAGGCGATCCAACGCTTGAGGTACTCAAGCGGCGCGTGGTCCGTCGTCGACAAAACTGACTTCCCGCTCGCTCGGATCGACGGCGGCGTTCAAGGCGAGACGAACGAGGAGGGGATACATTGTCTCGGTGTGGCCAGCAGCGGTCTCATCGTTGAAAATCCCGACAACGCCGGATTGTTTGTTGAAAAGTCCGACGCATTGGGTTTGTTTGCCGATCAATTTCAAATCAACACCGCTGAAACGAATACGTTTGACACTGACGTGGCTGCCGTGGAAATTAAAGTTCTCGCGGGAGCTTCGCCAGACACCGACTCGTACAACCTGACGTGTGTTGACACTACGAAGAACTTCACATCTACCGATGGCTGCGTGCTCATCACCGATAAACTCTGGGGAAGATATGACGGCGCAGGTACGATGTACTTTAAGAGTTTGGGTTACTACGCCGATCCGTCTGATACCAGCGCGTTGCTCAGCGGAAGAAGAAAGTTGCTCGGGCGCGATGGCCGTAAATTGTTGCAGACGACTACGCCGGCGACGAGTGCGGAATTCATGAGCACGATCAATAGTATTGCTTTCTCTGATATCAGTCTCGATCCCACGGGGGCCACTCGTTTCTACGAAGTTACGATAACGGATTCGTTTGGCGCGGTGGCCACGGGTCCCGTGATGGCCATGGACACAGAAGGCGTAAACGATGCCCCTCAAATATTTGTCGATTTGCCAACCATTTACACGGAAAAGGAAAGTATTCCAATTGGAGCGCCTTGGTCTGTGGTTGACGTCGATAATCAGTACTGGAAACGTTGTGTTGTCACCATTTCGGATGTCGACGGCGTCTTTCAAGACGGCGACACGTTGTCTTACAACTCGACAGCTATCGTGGAGCAGTACGTTCAGTACAATACCACAATGCCGGCGAACTTTACAGACATTGTAGCGGCGTTTGGTGACGAACAACGTAGCGTTACATTAAGTAGTGCGGATGGAGCATCTTGGACGGCGTATCTCAAGGCTATGCAAAGCATCTACCTTCAGAACAGCGGTCCGGCGATGACGGACACCGATCGCTACATCAAAATGTGCTGTTATGACTATGGCCCAGAAAATGAAGAAGGATGCGCCGTGCAACGGGCGATCTTCCAACCCGTGAACGACGCGCCGACGTCGGAATCGCTGATTTTCTACATTCCAGATCCGCGCGTCGCCGGCTTGGTCAACGCCAACTTGATTGGCAACGACCCAGATAACGACGCACTCGAATATGTAATTTCGTGCAACACCACCAAGGGTGAGCTCGTGTACGACAAGGACACTGGTGTGTTTAGTTACACTCCAAACGCTGAAAATTACGGCAACGATCGCTTCGTGTACTACACAACAGACGGAGTCGTCGGTCCAGAACCGCGTCCGCTGCGGTCGAAGTACGCGACTGTTGAAATCAGACTCGGCAACGGTGACACCGCACCAGTTGCGAACGACATTTACATTGATGTTTGGGAAGGTAGTCCGGAGACATTTTCTTTCGACGCAACCGATGAAGACTCCACGGATACGGCTAAGTTGAATGATATCTACCGCTACCAGATTGTCACCGAACCCACAATGAACGTCGGTGGTATCACGCTTCAAGATGAAGTGACTGTAGGCGGTAAACGTTACACCGAAAAACCAGTGTTTACGTACACCGCAAACGCCAACACTGATCTCTCGAATCGCGTGCAAGAATTGATGACGCAAGACTACGGGGCAAACTTTGATTTCTCCACGTTGTCGCGAGAGGAGCATCCTGGTTTCAACTTGACGTACTTTTCATACGTCGCTATTGATTTGTCTGGGAAAGTCTCAAACGTCGCCAAAGCTTGGATATGGCTACGTCTCACATCAGAAACGAACACGCCACCAGTCGCTGCGGACATGGCGTTCTCGACGACTGAATCGACTGGCATTGCAGCCGATTTCGACACCACGGACAGTGAAACACCACTTCAGCTCGTACACAGCATCATAAGCACGGCTGTCGTGCCAACGCTCGGTACCGTCTCACAGACTGGAGTCGCAGCGAATCCGTATAGTAAGGGATTTGCATACGAACCATATCCGTATTACAACGGCACGGATACTTTCCAGTACCAGGCTTCGGACTCTCACGGGTCTACCTCTGAAATCGTCACCGTCACGGTGACCATTGACGCGGTCGACCAACCACCGCAAGGTGCGTGTGGGCCGAACTCCACGCTCAAGTCTTCGGTGGACGAGTTGGTGGACTTCAAAGGCAAGGCTGAAGACTTGCAAGTCTTACAAGGGTACCAAATTGTGCGAGCACGGATTCAAGCGTATCTTGACAACCCGCAACGCCGGGACTTGGAATTTTACGCGTACGCACCATTCATTGACGATTTGAACAAGTTTGACGATGTCGTAAACCGCGAGAATGTGATGATTTCGTGCGGGTCTGCGTATGACAACACGGGCAAGGCGAATGTGTATCACGATGAAGTCGCGGCTGTGGCGCTTTTAGCATACGACGTCGACCAACAACAATTTGGCACCATTCAATACGTGTTGAGTGAGCTCCCCAGTATCGCATCCAGCGACCCCGCGCGCGGCGCTGCTGGATATGCTGGTACATTACACCCGTACGTCGTACCCGCGGTTACCACGTACAACGGTACGAATTTGGTGACGTATTCTTACTCTGAAGCCACCATCGCTGGCTTGAGCGCCAACGTTCTCGCCGTGGGCGACATCATTGGTGACTCTGCCAATGGTCCCGCGCTGCTGATGTTCAATCCTCGTGAATTCATTTATGGCGAGGTTACGTTCAAGTGGTACGCTCAAGATACGAGCGTGTCTCCGCCCGCTCGCGGAGAAGATGTCACCATGACGGTGCACGTCAAGTGTCGCGGTGGAGAACGCGTGAATAGAGACCACGGTGAAACGTGTGATTTGTGCCCTCTCGGCACCTTCAACTCGGCAAATGTCCCAGATCAACAAAACTGCGGCTCATGTCCAGCGGGTAGTTACACGTCTTTCTTAGGCTCTACGGTGTGCATACCGTGTCCCGCGGATACGTACAGCGATTACGCCGGCGCGCAAGCGTGTACGCCGTGTCCGGTGAACAAGCGTTCGACATCTGGAAGCGATGATGAATCCGATTGCAAATGCGACATTGGGTTCGTTCGATTGAGTGATGGTTCATGTAGACCATGCTCGCTCGATCGACAAAAGTGTACCGAGTATGGATTACACATGCCTCTTCCTTACGCAGGATACTGGCAAGATCCAACCAACGGAGCGAGAAACCTTTCGTGCTTCCCTGGGGTGTCGTGCGTTGAGAAGTTCAGCGAAGATGAAGTACGGGCGTTGACGTGCGCTGGGCCCCGATTCTCATCAGATACCACCCCGGCGTACGTAGCTGATGCGTGTACTACCTGTGCCAAGGATCATTACAGATACGCGTCGTTTTGCGAAACGTGCGACCAAGAACCCATCGTGCGCATCTTCTTTATCATTCTTGGCTATTCTGTGGCGCTCTACGTCTTGTTCGAGCTCTCGCATCATCCAGTTATTCCTGCGTTGACGATCATGTTGTCTTTCTTCCAAGTCACGGCTGGGATGCAATATTTCGAAGTGCCTTGGCCAAAAGTCTTGGCGCGATGGATGCAAGTGTCGTCGCTTTCGTACGCCGACTTGCAAATTCTCGGTTTGGAGTGCGTGACTGAGTTTGATTATTTCACGCGTTTCCAAGTCACCATGTTTGCCCCGTTCGGTTGGTTATTCATCATCGCCTGCGCGGTGGTCATTCGATGCTGGAGAGACGTGGCGATGCAAGCCGTGCTCGGGATTAAAAAGCGTCGATTGATTGAACGTCGACGAAAGCTTAAAGAGTTTGACATTGACGCCGACAAGTGGACCGAACTCGCCATATCGCGCGACGGCCTTCCATTCGACCGTCCAGAACTGCGCGGTAAAGGCGACGATTTCGACATGCTCGAGCGACACATGTACGGCCTCGCGACAAACGAAGGTTTGCGTCAACGCGTGTACAAGGAGAGCGTCGAGGCGATGCACAAGGCGGATCGACACATCGAGCTTAAAATGCACAAGAAGAAGAGCAAAAAGCAAGCCGAATACGAGTTGACAAAGGAACACCTCGACGACATTGAAAACCAGCGTCGAGCAAACATGCGCATCATCAAGGAGAACATCGACAAGGCGGTGCCTTCGTTCATCATCGCCATGTGGTGGGGGTACATGTTGCTTTCGCGCACGGTGACTGAGTTCTTCGAGTGCAAGAACAACGGTGAATCCGTGCGATTGATCGCGGCGCCAGAGGTTGAATGCAACGTCGGCCGGCATTTGGAGATGAAGCCTCTCGCCTTGAGCGCACTGGTGTTGTATCCGATTGGATTGATTATTTTGGTCGCGTCGTGGCTGTACGCGCACCGCTCGACGTCTAAAACGCGCGCGCGAGTGCACGTGCTCGCCACGACTGCGTCAAAGATCGAACGTGACCGCGCCGTGCTCATCGAAAAGTTTGAAGCGCGATACGGTATGACGTACTCGTCAGTGCGACCAGCGTTTTATCTCTGGATTTGCGTGGATTTGTTCAAAAAGTTATCCATCACTGGCGTCAAGGTGCTCTTCCCGGAGGCCATCTTGCTTCAATCCTTTGCCGCGATTGTCATCTTCACCGCGATCACGGTGGCGTGCACACGTAACCCATACGTCAGTACAAACCTCAACGTGTCTGAACTCGCGGGTACGGCCATGAACACAATCACCCTCATCGCTGGGTTTTACTTTCAACTCGGCATCATGGGCGACACGTCCACGTCTGTCGCCACGAGCGTCATTATGATTGGTCTCGTCGCCGTGACGCTTGTCCAAACCTTTGTTGTCATTCTTGAATTCTTCCCTTGGATGAAGAAACTCATGTTCTTGATCAAGTACAGAACTCAAACAGACATGTACAAGCCTGAAAAGATTGGCACGCATGAGAGCGGTCCGCAGGGCACGTCGCTCTTCGTCTTCCGGTCCGATTCTCCGTTTCGATACTGGTGCTGGCGCGCCATACGACACCCATTATTCGACAGGTGCGTCACCGTCGCGGTGTTTCTATCCCTCGGCGTGCTCATCGCCGAAAACGTCACGTACGAAGATGCCTACGTCTCCGACGCCTACGCTCGAGTCACCGCGTTTAATCTCGCCATCAACGCCGTGTTTACCTTTGAAGCGGTGGTGAAAATCATCGCCATGGGGTTCATCTTGGGCGAAGGCGCGTACATGCGCGACACGTTCAACTGCATTGACTTTTTAGTCATCTTCTTGCAGTTCTTGCTGTTGATTGTGGACATTTCATCCAACGTCACGGGTGCGAGAAGCGCGAGATTTGTGCGGTACATTCGTTTCGCTCGCATTCGCTACCTGCGATTGTTCCGTCGCTTGTTTAAGTTCAAGGCGTTGCGCGGGCCAAACTTCCGCTTGATGTGGCTCGAAGCTCGGGCTGAGGACACGGAGGAAATCGCGCAAGCCATCGAGCGCGGGCGAGTGGTGTTTGAACCAGCCACGGCGGAGACGATTGAGTACACGTTACGCGTGCTTCCGCCCGACGTGTTGCGTCTCGCGTGCGGGCTCATCGAAGAAATGTACAATGAAATGTTTGACCCGGCGCTCGTCGCCGCGTACTCACAACAAACGGACGCGGTGCATCAAACGGTGCAAGAAGCGAACAGGGAACTCGTGTACGAATGGCTCGCCACCGTGGCTGAGCCCGGGCAGAAGCGTGCGTTTTTGAACACGTTGACGAATATTCGCGACGTCGGCGCTCGACTCGGCGCCGAAGGCGTCGCTCGGGAAATGGCGCGACAGCGCTACGATTCTGTCGAGATTTCCAACGCCGACGCGTTTGTCATCCCCGAAACTGCCGGTGGTATAGGCAGCGCCAAGGCGTATAAGCGCCAAGCGTTACGCGGCGCCAAGGCGTCGTCGTTTGCGAGCACCAAGGTTACGATTAGTAAGCAATTTGACATGTTTCACGCGTCGTTGACGAATGACGACAAGGTTGAAGACGCGTTGAACGCGTTGCCGCTATTATCCGTAAACGAAGACGAACAGATGCGCGAGTTGTACGAGTCCAAACTCGCGCTCGAACAGCACTTAAAGGAATCGGATATCGACGTCGATGCCGCGCGAGCGGTGCGAACCAAGGCGATTAAAGCCGAAGCCGCCGAAGCCGAAGCCGCCGCGCCCGCGCCCGCGCGCGCGTCGTGGTTTGGAAAGAAATAAGCGTTCCACGAACGCCGAACGCGATTGACACGCCGACACCGTGCGTATCAATCGAATGCGTTCCCATGATAGATATATATCCTAGTAGCTCTCTTCACCAAGAGACGTCGGTCAGCATTTATATTTTAATACACACATTTGACCGCCGACGCCGCCTCGTCGCCTCACAACCGCGCGCGCCATGGCGCCGTCGCCGGCGCCGCCACCGCGTACCGCCGCCGACGCCCTACGCATGCGCGCGCTCACGCACCCTCACGCGCCCGCGCTCGTCGTCGTCGACGCCACCGGCGCCGTGACTTTCGCGCTCGACGCGCGCGCGCTCGACGCCGCCGTCTCGCGCGCCTCTCGCGCGCTCTGCTCCACCCCGCGGCATCGCACCGTCGTCGTCTCCACCGCCCGCGACGGCGCCGACGCGCTCATTACGTTGCTCGCCGCCGCACGCGCGCGGCGCACGGTGTGTACGGTGGATACGGAGGCGTGGCCGCCCGCGCGGTGTCGAGCCGCGCTCGACGCCGCAAAGGCGAAAGACGTCGTCTGCGCGACGGCGGACAACGCGCGGGACATCAAGGCACGGCTCGGCATCGATGACGACGAGGTAGGGATAATTGTTATGGATGCGTTCGACGATGATGGGGAGAGTATGAATGCGAACGAGGAGGAGGAGGAGGTGGAGCCGAACGCGACGTGGTATTTGGCGTTTACGAGCGGCACGACGGGCGGAGCTCCAAAGCCTGTCCCGGCGACGCACGACGCCGTCATGGCGTATGCGAGGAATAAAATAGCCGTCGAGCGTATAAAGAGCGATTCAGTGGTCGTGCTTGCGTCGAACGCGACGTTTGATTTGTATATGGGCGACGCGTGCGCGGCGGTTTTGGCTGGAGCGACGTGCGCGGCGTCGTCCCGAGCGATGATTCAGAGCGATTTTGCACGCGTCGTGCGCGCGAGTGGGGCGACGCACGTGTGCTGTACGCCGACGGTGTTTTCTTTGTTGCGTTGCGCGCCGAGCGAGGTGCCGACGTTGCGATGTGTGACGTTGGCTGGGGAGAAGATGTCGACGCGGACGCTCGAGACGTGGGCGCCGGCGGTGGAATTGTACAACGCGTACGGCGCGACAGAGACGACGGTGGTGCAAACGTACGCGAGAATGCGCGTAGGTGATGATGCGAGGCGTGCGGGGAAGGCGTATGCGATCGATGGGTTCGCGTGCGTGTACATTGCCAAACGAAAAGACAAAGACGAAGACGAAGACGAATGCGGCGCGACGTTTATCGACGACGCGGGCGTCGCTGGCGAAATTGTCATCGGCGGCGCGTGCGTTTCCGCGGGATACGTCGGCGACGTCGCTCGTACGGCGGAAGCATTCGTAAATACCGATCGAGGACGCGTGTATTTCACCGGAGACGACGGGTACGTGGATGAAAGCGGGGAATTGTACGTGCTCGGCCGGCGGGACAGACAGGTGAAAATTCGCGGCTACCGCGTGGAGCTGGATGAAATCGAAGTCGTTCTGCGCGCGTGCGACGCGCTCGTGGCGAATGCGGTGGTATTTTACGACGTCAACGGCGATGACGCGCAGTTCTCGGCGTTGACGGCGCACGTGCAATTACGACGAGACGACGACGCGTTCGATGACGGCGTGTACGCGCGAGCGCTTGAACGATGGGCGAGACATCGCATGCCGACGCACGCCGTACCTCTTCGGTATGTGTTTGTCGATTTCGCGTCTTGGCCGATGACATCGAGTGGGAAAACGTGTCGAATGACGCTTCGTGAGCGATTGCTCGAAGGCGTGACGTCGGTGTACCGCCCACGTTACGAAGCGCCCAGGAACGGCGTCGAGCGCGCTCTGGCGCGGATTTGGATGGAGGCGTTGGGATTGAGGGACGAGCGCGGCGTCGGTGCGTTGGACGCGTTCGATGCGATCGGCGGGACGTCGTTGAACGTGCTTGTGGTCTCGCGCGCGTTGGTGGCTGAGAAATCCTTGCGCTTAGCGCCGAATTCGTCGACATTGTCTTCATCGACGATTGGCTTGACGGATGGCGAAGCTGCGGCGTTACTCCCAAATGACGACGAACCCGCCGCGTGCACGTTTGGCGTCATCGACGGTCCATTCGCGCCATGCGAAATATTTGCCAGGCCCGTGCTTCGCGATTACGCCGACTACCTCATCGCGAATGGCGTCGCGGTCGACGACGACGACAACAAATGTTTGTCGCCGTCTTCATCGACGAGCGACATGGATGATTTCGACGCTGACGCGCGGTGCATGCGCGCCGCGTGCGGGCGAGGCGTCGTCGGCGTCGTGTGCGCACTGTTACGTTCGGGCGTCGCGCCAGACGCCGAATGCCTCCGAGCGGCGGCGGCTAGCCCGTCGCCGCGGGCGATTTCAGTAGTCCGCGCGTTGCTCGACGCCGGCGCTGACGTCTCTGTGCCATCACGTGCGAACACGCTCGCAACGCACATCGCCGCCGCACGAGGCAACGTGGATATGCTTGAAGAACTCATCCGCCGCGCGCCCGTGGGATGTGCTGGCGTTAAAGACGCCGACAAGCAAACTATTCTGCATTTAGCCGTGCGAAGCGGGGACATTGCGACCATTCGCGTCGCCATCACCGCGTGCGCGCCGTTAAAGACGCGCCAGGGCGGGCTCGAGGCGTGGGATCGATGGAAACGTACCGGCGCCGCGTGGGCGTTGCGATTGGGCGACGCCGAAGCCGTTTCGGCGCTTCGAGACGCGGGTGCAAAATTGACGGATTTGGAATTACACGTGGCCGACACGTGGAGACACGGGACGCTCAGCCAAAGGACGCTCGCGCAACGTGAGCTTCGACCGTCGCGGAAGCGCGAAGCATCCATTGAAATGATGACGGCACTCGGCGAGCGTCTGGCGAACTCGACGCTCGACGCTGAGCATCGAGTCGAGGCGGCTTCGGCGGTTCGAGAGCTTGCGTGCGCAAGCGGGGCGAATAGAGACGCATGTAGACGGTTAGGCATCATTCCTTCGCTGTGCGCGCTCGTGCGCGAGCAACATTGCGTGGAATCTATCGGGGCACTGCGCAACGTGGCGTATAACGCGAGCACGGAGAATCAAACGGTGGCTGGAGACGCCGGGGCGGTTGAAATTCTCTCCAACGTCATTCGAAGCCGCGCGACGTCGCTCCAGGACCACGACGACGATAGCGAAGACACCATCGCGGCACATAATAGGCGTATCATATTTGCAGCCGTGAGTGCGCTGAAATCTCTCACGTTCAAGCACGAGGCAAATACGAGGCGCGTCGCTGACGATATCATTCGCTTGGCGAAAGCGTTGTGTAACATCGACATCGTAGAAGAACAATAGGCGACACACTAGGTAGGTAGGTAGCACAGAAACATACTAGCAGCGGGTAACAACAGTAACTAACTATAGCCTAACAAATTTGCGCGCGAGTTTGCAACAACACGATGCGGTCGCCGACGACGGCGCCTTCGATGTCCTGTGGCGCGCCTCGGTACGACTCAATCGCCTTGGCAGCCTCGGCGATGCGCGTAATCAATCCGTCGCGCTTCGCCGCATCCCACACGAGCGCCGACGACGCGTAATCAATCACACGCACTTCCGTCGCTTCCGCGGTGATGCTATCGTATAATCCAGCGCCGGCGAAATCTTCCAAATCTTCCCCGTTGGAGTCGCTTCGAGCGATAATCGTCCCGCCCGCCGGCGCGAAATGTCCTTGGAGCTTACTCGGCACCGATCGAATCGTAATCTCGCCCGTAGACTTGCTCACTGTGAATCCTAACGCACACCCCGGATCGTTTCCAACCAACGTCTCGCCGAGACCGACGCACAGTTCGCCAAAGACTTCATCCGCGTCGCCCGTCACTGGATTTGCCGTGTGCAGCACAAACGCGTACTCCGCGTCGACGAGCTCCATGAGTAAAACCGCAACGTTGAGGTCGGCGTCAGGAATTCCGCACGCCTTACGCGATAGCCACGCGCGTTCGGTCCACTTGGATGCCCAGACGCCGCAAACGGCATCCCAGACGCGCTCCATGTCGGCGTCGGCGTTGAGCGTCTTCGCCGCGCGCGTCAACGGCGTCTCTAATCCGCTCGGACACACGAGTTGCGTGGCGATAATCTCGCGCGCGTGCGCCAAAGCGTCGCGGCGTTCACTCGCGGTGGTTGACGAATCAATCGCGCGCACGGCAGCATCGAGTTGCGCGCGAGTTTCGGTGTCTTCGGCGAGCGCGCGTTCAAATGCGCCGAATGGAAGCGCAAACGATCCCGGGACATCGACGCCGGCGGCGGCGCCAGATGCCGCGAGTTCCTTGGCCATTTCAGCCAAGCTCTTGCTCTTACCACCGACGATTGACTCAACATACGCGTCTGGGGTGATGACCCACGACTCTGAGGGCGTGTACGGCTTGATGGACACCTTGGTCGTCGAAGCCGAAGCTGAAGCCAAAGCTGAAGCCATAGCCGACGTCGTCGCCGCGGATGAGACGTTGGCCTTTTCAATCACCAACGCCTCGTCCACGATCGCGCATCGCACGTGTTCGCCATTCATGGCGACGACATTCGCCCACAGCGCGTCGTCGGCGACGCTGGCGAGCAATACGTTGGTGTTGCGCGCGCGAATGGCGATGTGGCTCAGTAAATCCACCGGCGACTTGGTGACGACGGCTTTAACGCCCGCGGGAATGTCCTCGAGGCCGCCGAGCTTTTCCGTGAAGCACACCATTGGTGTGGATGAAAAGTCTTCACCTTGAATTTCGCCCAGTGTTTCAATCTTCGCCACGCCCGCGTAGGTTTCGAGCGCGGCATCACCGACGCTGGCGATGAGCCAAGGCGACCGTCCGGCGGCGGCGCGCACCGTCGGCCGAAGCGAAGAAATCAATTGCGACACCACAAACACCACGTGCGAACGCACGTTTTCTTCACCAAAGTTAATCAAATACTTTGGGTCAGTTTTCGTGCTCTTGGCTGCGATGATGTTCGCTGCGGATTGCGTCGCAGAGCACAAAAAATCCATGTCGTGCTCCATGGCGAGGGCGCAATATTCGAGCGCGGCGTCCATCGTCTTGGCCCACGACTCGCTCCATCGCGCACCGTTCGCCTCACCCATCGCCGCGCGCAAGTAGCTCAACGCCATACTAAGCTTTGGTGAATCTTGCGTCAGCGTCGCATTCTTCAACGACAACTCCAACAACCCGAGCAAATCATCCGCGCTCATCGCCGCGTGGTCCACGGATTCCACCTTGGTTCGGAAAAACTTTTCAAGCGTCGCGTCAAGCATCACCACATCGCGATTCGGTGCATCATTTTGCCACACGTGCAGCATCTTTTCACGAATCTCGACAATCTTCCCGGGTACCCACCACGCGTCGCGATTTTGTAACATGTCATCCACCTCCCACGCCACGTCCCCGGGCAACCCGTGGCGCGCGAAATTCATCGCGCTATCCACGTCTCCCCCACCGTGCGTCGTCTTTAAAATCCACAAATAGTGCTTGAATGAATCAATCATGTGCGGCATGTGATACGCTGGACCAGTGATGCCATCGGAGCGCCATCCAGCCTTCATGCCGGCTAAATCTTCGCGCGTCAGACGCGCGTTGGTCCACAAATGCTCCCAAAAGTCATCCCAGTTGCCAGTGTGCAAAAAGTGCAAATACGCTTCGCAAATTTTCACATCATCGGGCGTGGTGTTCGAGTGCAGCTTTTGGTGCCACTGTGCGATGAATGGGTCTTCAATGCCCGGTCGGTGGCCTTCTTTGATGCCGTGTTGGCGCATGATGTTTAAAATGCCCATGCGAATGTCGTCGCCGTTGCCGCCGCCGCGCGGGAGAAACGCTAGAGACGCGCGCATTAATCCTCGCGCGGTTGGGTCTTCAGCCGTCGCAGCCTTGTGTGCGATACGACCAGCGAGACGTTCTTGCATGCTCGCCATGTCCTTGCCCTGGTAGTTATTCCCAGCGTACCAGTGGAGCTGTTTTAATGAGCTCAAACGCAACCACGAGTACACGACGGCGGCGCCGGCGCCGCCGAGCGCCGCGGCGTCATCCAGCGCGCCATCAACCGCGCAAAATCGCGTAAACAAGTTCACCGATCCGCCCTCAAGATCAGTGGCGCGACGCGCCAGGGCTTCGAGGCCACCGCCAGCGCCACCAGCCAAACTCAAGCGTTTAATCGTCGCGCGCACGTCGCCGTCGGTGGCGTGCGCCCAAAAATCGCCACTCACGCAAATCCCGACGATGGACCCCACATCCTCCTCGCTCGCCGGCACGCGCATCACCAACGCATTCGTAGCTTTATCAAACACACTTCGCTTCGCGATGCCGTCGCCAAACTCGCGCGTGACGCCATCGCACGCGATGGTCGCCGCCGGAGCGCGCCACGCGCCGACGTCGCCCTCCGTCGCCGTCGTCGCCCAGTGCAACTCAACCCCCGCACCTTGCGCATTCGCCGCGCACGCCGCCCCCACGAGCGAAAACGTCACATCCATATCACCACTGGGAAGCTTTACGACGACGATATCGATCGCGCCATCGTCACCGAATGGAAGTTTGACGCGCGCGCGCGACGCTTCGACGGGTTCGGCGGGCGCGCGGCGTCCCGCGTCGGCAGCCTCAGGGTTGGATATTCTCTTCGTCTTTGTCGCCGCCGCCGACGCGTCGCGCGCGACGGCGACGCGACGACGATGGCGCGGCGTCGCGCGGCATCGCGCGGTGCGCACGGCGGCGCCGAGGGACGTCGTCGCGCGCATCACGAGTGTTGACGATGGTGTTGTTAGTTTTTACAGCGCTCGCTCGCGTCGCGTGTGCGTCGTCGTCGTCGTCGTCGTCGTCGCGCGTCACGTCGTCGTCGGTGCGTGCGGTCTCGACGCGTTCGTTCGTTCGCGTTCGCGCGGAACGTGCGCGTGCGCGGCGGTGTGACGGCGCGTGCGAAGCGACGAATCGCGGGCGATGCGATCTTATCCACTTTTTTTGACGCGGTGCGACGGTTCGCGTTCCCTCTGTGGATTGATTCATCATCGATGGATGGCTGACGATCGTCGCGCGCGTCGACGCGGCGGTGCGCTATGGTTCGAACCAAGACACCTGGTATGCGCGCGTATTCGTACACGCGACGCTCGCGCGACGCCCCATCCGCAATCACGCAATCAATCGTTCGTTCGATCGCGCGTTCGATCCATCAACAAAAAGTCAACACACAAAAACGCGCCATGGGTCCGACGCCCCGCCGACGCCGACGCCGACGACGCGTCTCGCGGGACGCGTGCGAATCAACCGCGCGTCATCATCTCGCGCATGTCTTTTCGCGCTCGAGCGTCGTCGTCACCATGCATGCATCCATCCGCGCGCGTCATCATGCATCATCATTCCATCAATCACCACGAGTACCCAGCGCGCGACGCCGACGACGCGTCTGTCTTCAACGGGACGCGTGCGACGGCATCGAACCTCTGATGTCACCTGCACTCAAAAGCGTTTTTTCGCGGATCGACGCGTGCGCGTCGTCCCCGGTCGCGTCCGTCGGTCTTGTCCCGCGTCACACGCGAACGCGTTCTTTTCGCGCTCGAGACCGCGACTGGACGGGCCAGCGGCGACGTTGACGCCGTGCGCGATCGACGACGCGATCGACGCGCGAGACGTGGTGGTGGGGGTTGGTGTTGATTCCGCGCGCGCGACGGTCGTCGAGTCGTCGTCGTCGGTGCGTCGGCGGCGCGGATTCCATTCGCGCGTGCGTTCGGTGTCACGCCAAATCCATCGTCGTCGTTGACGCCGTGCGCGCGTGCGGTGGGGTATGTGTGCGCGGTGTCGTCGCGCGAGGGTGGGGGCGTCGGATGCGCGCGTGGTGTGCGTGACGACGGCGGCGGATGCGGACGCGTGGTGCGCGCCGTGCGCGAATGATGATGATGATGATGATGATGTTCATGATGATGTTCGTGATGATGACGGTCGACGCGGCGATGGCGCTGACGTCGCGGAGGCGATCGATGCGTGCGTGGACGGCGCGTGTTTTTACGATGTCGTCATCGTCGGTGCGGGCGTGAGTGGGTGTGCGTTCGCGCGCGCGTACGCCGACGCCGACGTCGACGCCGACGCCGACGTCGACGTCGGTCCTCGCGCGGAGGGACGTCATCGATACCGACAACGATCCTCGTCAACGACGATGCTGTTGATTGATCCGACGAACATGGCGAAAGATGCGATAGTTACGGAGCGTCTGACGCGCCGGGCGGCGCGATTCGCGGTGGGAGCGTCGTCGCTGGCGAGTTTTTCGGCGCGCGGGTGCGCGCGAGCCCGCGCCGCCGTCGTCGGACACGACGCCGCGCGGCGCGAGCTGACGCTCGACACGGGCGCGTGCGTGCGGTACGGTGCGTTGTGCGTCGCGACGGGCGCGCGGCCGAGGCGTGCGGTGCCGGAGAGCGTGGATGCGCTCGAGGTGCGCGACGTCGAGAGCGTGGACGCGCTCGCGCGTCGCGTGACGCGTGCGAATGCGACGACGGTGGTTTTAGTCGGGAACGGTGCGATTGCGCTTGAAATTGTCGATGCGTTGTGTGGTGTGGGTGTGGCGTCGACGCGCGCGATGGAGGCGTGCGAATTGGTGTGGGTGATGAAGCACGACGCGTTGGGAGACGCGATGTTTGACGCGGACGCCGCGGATTTCTTTGGGCGGATTTTGCGCGCGCGGCGGAGGATGAAGGCGGCGCGCCGCGCGACAGAAGATTGGACGATATACCCAAACGTCGTCGCCGGTGACGAGGACGACGAAGATGGACGCGATGCGAAGCGCAGAATGTTGGGGTCGTCGGCGGGACCGGATTGGACGTCTCGCTTCCGCGCTCGCTGCCGCGACGGCGGCGGTGAAGCCACGGCGACGGCGGCGACGCATCGCATGAAGTTGACAATCATAAAAAATGCCACCATCGCTGACGCGCACAAAGACGGCGCGCGCAATGTCATCACGCTGAGTAACGGCGAGACGCTCTTCGCGGATGTCGTCGTCTCCGCGGCGGGCGTCGAACCCAGATGTGATTGGCTCGACGCTCGCGACGCCCCGCGGTCATCCATCGACGGCGGCATTCTCGTCGACGAGTGCATGCGCACCGTTGGGCCGTACGCGGACTCCATCTACGCCGTCGGCGATGCGTGTTCGATGGAGGCGCGGTCGCGCTCGAGCGACGCACCTTGGTTTCAAATGCGTTTGTGGAGCCACGCGGCGCAGACTGGCGCATTCGCCGCGAAAGTTCACGCCGGTGTGTGCGACGCCGACGCATTTGGGTTTAATTTCGAACTTTTCACGCACGTCACGCAATTCTTTGGCCTGAAAGTGGTCTTGCTCGGCGCGTACAACGCGCAAAAGCTCGACAGCGAGCCCGCCGAAGACGTCACGACGTACCAGCGCGAACGCGTGGATGAAGACAATCCTTCCGCGTCAACGTACGTTCGCGTGCTGTTGCTGCGTGGTAAAATGAAAGGTGCCGTGCTCATCGGCGATACCGATCTCGAGGAAACGTTTGAGAATCTCATTATGGATGGCGTGGACTTGTCGCGGTTCGGCCCGGCGCTGCTCGATCCCGAATTCGACGTCGAAGACTTTTTCGATTAGCCACCGTCGCAGGGCGCGCGCGATGCCCGCCCGCTGCGTAGCGAATAGTAGTAGAACAATCGATAGGCAACGTGAATGTCGTCATTCGACGCACACACTCGCATAGTAGCAAACAATACGTCTCTATGTATCTAGTATTTCAAGTCGACAATTTTCTATCCACCCGACGACGCCAGCCGCGGCGGCTACGAACCTCTCGCCTACTAACTCTTCCATCTAACGACCCATCACGTCTTGGCGGCAGCGATACCACTACACATCACTACCACTACACAACTAGTGCGGTTTCGGCTTGAACCCATCCACCGCAAAGTTTCTCGACGCCGAAGGAATGACGACTTCGCACCCATCCAGCGGCCCCTTCGCGCAGCTCACTTGACATCCCAACCTCGACGTCTCCGTCAACCCATACGCCAAATCTAACATATCATTCTCATCATCACACGCTTCGGGGAGCGATGCGAACACGGCTTCGGGAAGCACGACGTGACACGTGCTACACGCGAGCGAACCTTCGCACGCGCCTTCGAGCTCGACGTCGTTCGCGTGCGCGGTTTCCATCAAACTTTCCCCAATAATCCCTCGCACGGTTTTCCTATCGCCATCGCGATCGATGAATGTGATTTCTATCGAGTTCTCCGCCGTGGCTTTGGTTTTCCCCCCGCCGTGTGCGGCGACAGTGGACGTGGAGACGGCGCGAATGGCGCTGGACGACGTCGTCGTCGCCTCCAGGGTCGCCGCGAACCGGGACGCCGCGCGGCGTAGCGCGTGCCCGCGCATGTGCGCGTGCGAGCGGTGCGTGCGAACAACCCTTTGGATGCCGCGTTCGTTGTCGGCGGCGACGCAAAAGTTCCCCGCGTCACGGTATGGAGCTGAGCTCGCGAGGGAAACCCGCGCGGCTGAGGCAAACGTCGGTCGAGCGCGCGG
>Ga0181558_10000108_pt1 | contig 67001 bp, 57 predicted proteins | sample 011ome_22_FD_133754 | JGI IMG/M metagenome (GOLD analysis project Ga0181558, IMG submission 133754) | Coastal salt marsh microbial communities from the Groves Creek Marsh, Skidaway Island, Georgia - 011507BT metaG (megahit assembly) | ecosystem: Environmental > Aquatic > Marine > Intertidal... | reverse complement strand
TGGGGCTGGTTAGGCGAACCTTTCATATAAAGGATCACTCGATTGCCAGTGATTTGTTCTTTGATGGTGTCCATAATGTCCATACGGTACTCCCTAGTGTTACGACCCAGTGTTACGACCCAGTGTTACGACCCAGTGTTACGACGCATTAGTATTATGCCGCATTAGTGTTACAACGCAGACCCAAAAACTACCCGTTCAACGAGGAGTCCCTGTCAGACCAAGCCAGTCAGACCAAGCCAGTCAGACCAAGATAGCGGCAATAAACGTAGAGGTGGGGCCACATTAACGGATTGCAAGGCCATAACGCTAGGCCTTCTGTTTCACCTCTCGGGTGAAGCAGGTATCCTTAGCGTTTTTCTTTGAGTCAATGCCTCAGCGGTAGCGCTGGGGCACCATGCCTGAGCCGAGCACCCTCATGTCCGCATTAATGCCCACTTATCGACGACTCCCCATAGCGTTCAGTCACGGCGAAGGCGCACGCTTGTATGATTTACAGGGACATCAGTATATCGACGGTCTGTCGGGCATTGCGGTGACCAATCTTGGACACTGCCACCCCGCTGTGACTCGAGCGATCAGCGATCAAGCAAGTACGCTAGTTCACACATCCAACTTGTTTGCGATACCCCTGCAAGAGCAACTAGCGACAGAGCTCACCGCGGTAACGGGCATGGACCGCGTATTTTTTTGTAACTCAGGGGCAGAGGCTAACGAGGCCGCTATAAAGCTAGCCCGGCATTACGGCCACGACCTCGGCATAAGCCACCCGGCCATTGTGGTACTGGATCAAGCGTTCCACGGCCGCACCATGGGCGCGCTGGCCGCTACAGCGGGAGTGGGCATGCAAACGCCCTTTGCCCCTATGCTCGACGGCTTTTTACGCGTCCCCAGCAATGACCTCGCGGCGATAGAGCAACTACTGCAGACCCACAGTAATATCGTTGCAGTACTAGTCGAGCCTGTCCAAGGGGAAGGCGGTGTCAGACCACTTCAGACCAACTACCTGCAGGGTTTGCGGCAACTGTGCGATCAGCATAACTGGCTGCTAATGTTTGACGAGGTGCAAACAGGCAATGGGCGTTGTGGCGATTTCTATGCCGCTCTTCGCCTGGGCGTAACCCCCGATGTGCTCAGCACCGCCAAAGGCCTTGGCAATGGCTTCCCAATAGGCGCCTGTATGGCGCGTGGGCATGCCGCTCGTGTGCTTGTGCCCGGTGATCATGGCACCACCTATGGTGGTAATCCGCTCGCCTGTCGGGCGGCGAGTGCAGTGATAAATACACTAGCAAGTGAAAAGCTCTATCTTCGAGCAGAACCTATTCGTGACATTATTTTGACTAGCTTCAAGCACCACCTTAAGCGTGTAGAGCGCGTGACGGATATCCGCGGTCTCGGCCTGATGATTGGCATCGAAGTTCAGGCAGAAACCAGTGATCTGGTGGCAACAGCGCTTGCGAAAGGAGCAGTTGTCAACGTAACCGCTGGCAACACAATCCGCCTGCTACCTCCGCTTGTCATGTCTGATGAAGAGGCAGCAGATCTCGGCCGTATCATCGCTACCGTTGTCGACCAACTACCGGAGCACACCCCATGAGTCAGATTCGCCATCTGTTAACACTGAACGACCTCAGTAGCGATGAGCTACGACAAATCATTGCACGAGCTAGCCAGCTCAAAGGCCTGTTGCGCGACAACATCAGCCATGCGCTTTTCCCCAACAAAGTGCTGGCCATGATCTTTGCAAAAGCCTCGACCCGCACGCGTGTCTCGTTTGAAGCCGGTATGGCACAGTTTGGCGGCCACGCGATGTTTCTCTCGCCCAACGACACCCAGCTCGGCCGCGGTGAGCCCATCGAGGACACAGCACGAGTCATCTCATCAATGGTGGATCTCGTGATGATTCGTACCTTTGACCACAGCGATGTGGAGCGCTTTGCAGCCCACTCAAGCGTACCTGTGATCAACGGCCTAACCAACGATTATCACCCCTGCCAACTACTGGCTGACATGCAAACATGGTTTGAGCACCGAGGCGATATTGCCGGTAGACGCGTTACCTGGCTCGGTGACGGCAATAATATGTGCCACTCATACATAAACGCGGCACGGCTTTTAGATTTTGAACTCGTCGTGGCTTGTCCCGAGGGCTACGAACCCGACTCAGCATTGCTAGAGAGCAATCGAGATCGGGTGCGCATTGAGAGCGACCCAAAACAAGCCGTGGCCGGTGCCGACCTGCTTGTCACTGACGTGTGGGCATCCATGGGGCAAGAAGCAGAACAGCAGCGCCGTGCCAATGCTATGGCGCCGTACCAGCTCAACCGCGAATTGCTCGAACGCGCCAACCCCGACGCGCTCTACATGCATTGCTTACCCGCGCACCGCGGTGAAGAAATAACCGCTGAGTTGATGGATAGTCAGCACACAGTTATCTGGGATGAGGCTGAAAATCGCTTGCACGCCCAAAAAGCACTCATGGAGTTCTTGTTGGGCTAACCTTGGCAATCTGTGCCTTGAGCCACCCATGCAGGCAATGCCGAGGCGTCACAGCAACGCTCACAGCCACTGTCAATGAAGACCTAACGCGAGCGATAAAGGCCTAACCCAAGCAAGAAAGGCCCTAGGTAAGCAACAACGGCCCAACGCAAGACCGCCGGCCGCATGCACAGGCAGCACAACCAGCAACAGTACAGCGCTAGAGCGAGACTGGGCGCTCTCACTCAACAATTTCCTTTCCGAATAAAAAAACGTTACTTATGACAAAATAATTAGCCCGTGTTGCGTCGGTTTTCCACCGGGAATACACCAAGCAACATTAGAAAATAAAAGGCCTTAAACGTAAGCAAGTACTCGCATAGGGGTTGGCAGACAGGTTGTCCACAAAAAAACCCTCGCTCGACTGACTTGCAAACGGGCAACTACCCGCCTATCTTGGGGGTTGTGGCTCGACCCACCCCCATATATGGGGTTTTTGATGGTCGCCACCTAGCAAACAGACTCATATGACAACACAGATACAGGCGGAACAGCCCCGAGGCGCAAAAACATGCAAACAGGCACCGAGACAACCACAACAACAACGTCGGCTCCTAGCACTGCGGTGACACAGGAGCCTGCTAACGCCACGCGCCTAGCAGCCACCGCGCCAGGCCAACTGCGCGTCATCAAACGTAATGGAACCGTTGTTCCTTTTGAAGATAGCAAGATATCCGTCGCCATTACGAAGGCATTTCTAGCCGTAGAGGGTGGTACAGCGGCAGCAAGTTCTCGCATCCATGAAACTGTTGCCAAACTCACCGAGCAAGTTATGGGCACATTCGCCCGCCGTATGCCCTCAGGCGGAACGATTCACATAGAAGACATTCAAGATCAAGTCGAACTGGCACTCATGCGAGCGGGTGAACATAAAATCGCACGCGATTACGTCATCTATCGCGAAGGTCGAGCCCGAGAACGCGCGGCCAAAGAAAACCTCTCACCCGAATCCCAGGCGGCCGCCAGTGGCATCAATGTGGTGCAGGCCGATGGCACACGCCAGCCGCTCGACATTGAGCGCATACGAACCATTGTGGCCGAAGCTTGTGCCGGGCTCGAAGACGTAAGCGAAGCCGCCATCATCGATGAAGCGTTGCGTAACTTGTACGACGGCGTATCGGTAGAGGAAGTGAGCACCTCACTAGTCATCACCGCACGCACACTTATTGAGCAAGACCCCAACTACAGTTATGCCGCCGCCCGTCTACTGCTGGATAATCTGCGTGCCGAGGCGCTGTCGTTTTTAAACGTAACCGAGAGTGCAACGCAGGCACAAATGGCCCAGCACTACAGCTCGGCCCTGAGCGCCTTCATCAATCGAGGCGTTGAATTAGAGTTACTATCACCTGAATTGCTAGAGTTCGATCTGGCGCGCCTTGGTCAGGCACTGCTACCCGAGCGAGATCTCAAGTTTAGTTATTTGGGCCTGCAGACGCTTTATGACCGCTACTTTATCCACTCAAAGGATGTCCGTATCGAGTTACCGCAGGTGTTCTTCATGCGTGTGGCCATGGGACTGTCTATCCGTGAAGACGACCGTAACGCCCGCGCGATAGAATTTTATGAACTGCTATCGTCGTTTGACTACATGAGCTCTACGCCAACGCTATTTAACTCAGGCACACTCCGCTCGCAGTTGTCATCGTGTTATCTAACCACCGTCCCAGACGACCTATTCGGCATTTATGGCGCCATACAAGATAACGCCATGTTGTCCAAGTTTGCTGGCGGCCTTGGAAATGATTGGACACCTGTACGCGCTTTGGGGTCTTACATCAAAGGCACCAACGGTAAGAGCCAGGGTATCGTACCGTTCCTCAAAGTGGTCAACGATACGGCGGTGGCCGTTAACCAGGGCGGCAAGCGCAAAGGCGCGGTATGCGCTTACCTGGAAACTTGGCACCTCGATATCGAAGAGTTTCTTGAATTACGCAAAAATACCGGTGACGATCGCCGTCGTACGCATGACATGAATACGGCGAACTGGATACCCGACTTGTTCATGAAGCGCGTTTTTGACGATGGCGACTGGACGTTGTTCTCGCCCAATGACGTTCCGGACCTCCATGATTTGTACGGCACGGCATTTGAAGCACGTTATACCGAATACGAAGCCATGGCGGCGCGAGGTGAACTCAAGCCCGCAAAGACCGTCAAAGCGACCAATCTGTGGCGCAAAATGTTGGGTATGATTTTTGAGACAGGCCACCCATGGATGACCTTCAAAGACCCTTGCAATTTGCGCTCTCCCCAGCAACATGCTGGCGTGGTGCATTCGTCCAACCTGTGTACGGAAATCACGCTCAATACCAGTGCCGATGAAATTGCTGTGTGTAATTTAGGCTCTGTTAACTTGCCACAGCATATTGAAGACGGCGTTCTCAACCAGGAAAAGTTACGCAAAACAGTACGCACAGCTATTCGGATGCTCGATAACGTCATCGATATTAACTACTACTCAGTGCCGCAAGCAGAAAAATCCAACTTCCGTCATCGCCCGATTGGCCTGGGGGTGATGGGTTTTCAAGATGCACTCTACAAAATCGACGTTCCCTATGCGTCCGCCGAAGCCGTTACCTTTGCCGATCGATCGATGGAGGCCATCAGTTACTACGCAATCGAGGCATCTAGCGAGCTCGCTGTTGAGCGCGGCTGCTACTCAAGTTACGAGGGCTCACTGTGGAGTCAGGGTATATTCCCGCTCGACTCGCTCGACATTCTCATTGAGCAGCGGGGTGAAGCCTACATTGACGTCAACAAGGAACACACGCTGGATTGGGCGGCATTGAAAGCTAAAGTGGCGAACCAGGGTATGCGTAATTCGAACTGTATGGCGATAGCGCCAACGGCGACCATCGCCAATATCACAGGCGTATCACAATCTATCGAGCCGACGTATCAAAACCTCTACGTCAAATCCAACCTGTCGGGTGAGTTCACGGTAGTTAATCCCTACCTTGTAAAAGACCTCAAAGCACGCGGACTTTGGGACAAGGTTATGGTCAACGACCTGAAATACTATGACGGCTCCGTGCAAAATATTGATCGAGTCCCTGAGGATCTGAAAGCCAAATATGCCAACGCGTTTGAAGTGGAACCACGTTGGCTTGTCGATAGCGCCAGCCGTCGTCAAAAATGGATTGATCAAGCACAGTCACTGAACCTGTATATCAACAATGCGAGTGGTAAAAAGCTTGACGTCACCTATCGTATGGCATGGTTCCATGGGCTCAAAACCACCTACTATTTGCGTTCGTTAGCCGCCACAGGCACAGAAAAATCGACAGTCCAAACGGGCACATTAAATGCGGTTTCGGCGGGCAACTCAGAGCCAGCTCCAGCGCCTGTACCGAAAGCCTGTTCTCTCGATGACCCTGATTGCGAAGCCTGTCAGTAAACCACTCACCGACCAATAACGATCAAGGAAGAAATGATGCTTAGCTGGGACGACTACAACACAGACGAACCAATCAAGCCAGCCGCAAAAGAATCGGCGGCCCCTGCACCCCAGGTGATAGATAAAGCCTTGGAAACCGTAGCGGCAGAAGAGGTACCTGCCAAGGCAGCGCCCACAGATGGCATAGCTGCCGATGCGCAAGCCGCAGCAGCCCTTGCCACTAATATTGATAAAGCTGCCGAGGCCATTGCCAATATTGACGTAGCACCAGGCCTTGAGGAACTAGAGATGGGTGCCTCACGGGTCTCTGTTGATGAAAAGGCGATGATCAACTGCCGCGCCGATCTCAATCAATTGGTGCCATTCAAATACGACTGGGCTTGGCAAAAATATATTGATGGTTGCGCGAACCATTGGATGCCACAAGAAATCAACATGACAGCCGATGTGGCTACATGGAAGAGCGACGAGGGGCTAACCGACGACGAGCGTCGTATTGTCATGCGTTCCTTAGGTTATTTCTCGACAGCTGACTCGCTGGTCGCCAACAACTTGGTACTGGGCATTTATCGTTTGGTAACCAACCCCGAGTGCCGACAATATTTGCTGCGCCAAGCATTTGAGGAAGCGATCCACACCCACGCTTACCAATATTGCATTGAATCGCTGGGTATGGATGAGGGTGAGGTCTTCAATATGTACCGCGAGGTACCCTCGGTAGCCAAAAAAGCTGCCTGGAGCATTAGTCACACCCACAGTTTGTCAGACCCCAATTTCAGTACTGGCACTACCGAAACCGACCAGCAACTATTACGTAATTTGATTGGTTTCTATTGTGTCACCGAAGGCATCTTCTTCTACTGCGGTTTCACTCAGATTCTCTCAATGGGCCGCCGTAACAAGATGACGGGCGTGGCAGAACAGTTCCAATACATTTTGCGCGATGAGTCTATGCACCTGAACTTTGGTATTGACGTGATTAACCAGATAAAACTGGAAAATCCCCAGTTGTGGACGAGCGAGTTCCAACAAGAAGTCATTCAAATGATCCTCGAGGGTACACAGCTAGAGATTGAATACGCACGCGACACTATGCCTCGTGGTGTACTGGGTATGAATGCAGCAATGATGGAGGAGTACCTTCAGTTCATTTGTAATCGCCGTCTCACGCAACTTGGGCTGCCAGAACAGTTCCCTGGCGCACAAAACCCCTTTCCATGGATGTCGGAAATCATGGACTTGCGTAAAGAGAAGAACTTCTTCGAAACGCGCGTCATCGAGTACCAAACAGGCGGTGCCCTTAGCTGGGATTAATACTCCTACCGATCGAATCCTAGCCGCGGCATAGACCGCGGCTTTTTTATGCCCGCTCGTATCCGCCAAACGGCCCTAGCATCACAACGACAATCGATAGTGTTTTGGTGGTAGCGGCAGGCAGCGGAAGGTGTCTATCACCAAGCGAATATCGTGGAGCGACTGATAGATACCTTCCGGTGTCGGACCCGGCGTGGCCCAAGGGTATCAAAGGCTGAGTGTTCGTAACTTCCCGCGCCGCCCGCCGGCCACTTACTGGCAGTCGCTCCACGGCATTCGCTTTGTGCCGGCAAGTACCGGACAAACGGCCCTACCGGTTTAGCCTTCAAGCACTCACACTATTTATTTGCGTTATCCGCTGTTACTGCCCAACTCAAAGGTGTAACGCGGTAACGAATCGAGGATAGCGCGACCATAACGCTTGGTTTGTAATCGCCGATCAAGCAGCGTTACGCGACCAAAATCACCTTCGGTTCGTAATAATCGCCCGCTCGCCTGTACTAATTTAAGCGCGGCATCAGGGACACTGATCTCCATAAATGCATTTCGGCCCAAGCTTTCTAATAACTCGGCATGCGCGGCTTCGCGAGGGCTATCGGGGACGGCAAAAGGTAATTTGGCAATCACCACGTGCCCACAATAAGCACCGGGCAAATCGACGCCCTCGGCAAAACTCGCCAAACCAAAAATTGCGCTTGAGCGACCGGCATCAACATTGGCGCGATGATGCTCAAGTAACGCGCTTTTACTCAGCGTGTCTTGCACCAGTAATTCATGAGGCAAAACACCGGCCAAACCCTCGCAAACCGACTGCATTTGCCGCCGCGAGCTAAATAGCACCAAAACGCCGAGGTCATGAGCAACTAATCGAGGCAGCTGCTCAATGATTTCGGCAGTGTGAGCATCGACATCAGAGGGGTCAGACCTTAGCGTGGGAATAGCAAAAACCGCTCTAGATACATCAAAAGGGCTTTCCACCCGTTTGAAACGCGCTTCGGCCGGCAACCCGGTCATTGCGCGTAAACGCCCAAAAGTGCCTAACGATGAGAGGGTTGCCGACGTAACAACCACGCCTGCAGCGCGGCGCCAAATATGCTCAGCGAGCAAGTCGCGAGCAAGGACGGGGCTGGCAAAAAAATCAATGCCCGATCCAGAAGGACTGCCACGCAGCCAGCGCGCCCAGGGGTCATCAGTGTTCGGCTGGGTGGCATTGCTATAGCTTTCCCATAGCGCAGCCTGACTTTCTGACCGAGTACGCATACTCTTAGCGTTGATAGACCACGCATCTACGTCGTCGCGTTGATCGATGTCGACTTCATCTCGGATCGATTCAAGCACCGCCTCAAAACGTTGGCATAACGCTAAATTTTGCTGCCAGCCCACGGCCAAATCATTAGCTACATTGCGTAACTCTTCAGCCACCACGCCGTGCTCAAACCGCCACTCACCCTGCTCATCAGCTTTTATTGCCAAAAAGTCCTCGGCCCAGCTTGCAGCATCGAGCGTATATTGCTCGAGGTCCATCAGTGATGCCTCGAGACTTTCGAATAGAGCCTGCTGTGAAAGCTGTTCATCTAATTGTTGTCGCTGGGTTATTAACCACTGCGCTGTTTCGCGCAACGCCTGCCGCGTGCTGTTGGTGCGCACCATCAGGGTGAACTGCTCAAGGCACTTCTCAGCCAGCTGATGGCCCTCATCAAAGATAAAAATACAGTCTTCCGGCGAGGGAAGAATGGCACCACCACCAAGCTTTAAATCTGCCAGTACCAAATTGTGGTTAGCCACAATAATGTCGGCATCCTGCAACCCATCCCGCGCCTGGAAGAAACTGCATTGGTTAATGAAGCCACATCGTCTACCGCCGCATTGGGCGTGGTCAGTAGTGACTGCCGCGCGCACTGGTCCATCCAAACTAGAGGGCCAATTGTCTAAATCTCCGTCCCAGCCGCCGCTTGATAAAGCATCGACCATGGACTCCATAATCGGGCTCGCCTGTTCAATCGCTAGATCGGCGATTTCGTCTGGATACAGTGGTATGAGTGCCGGTGCAGACGCGCCCGCTAAATGGTTATCAAGCTTCTGTAAACACACATAGCGACCTCGGCCTTTGGCCAGCGCAACACTAAAGTTTAGACCACTGTGCTTGAGAATATCGGGCAAATCGCGATGTATCAGTTGCTCCTGCAGTGCAACAGTAGCCGTGGCGATGACGAGCGTCTTGTCCATCGCTCTGGCAGCCGGTAAGGCCGCTACGGTGTATGCAATAGTCTTGCCGGTACCGGTTCCCGCTTCTACTACAGCAATGGGCTCCGGTGCGTCTGGGTCGCCCAAGGCATTAGCAACCTCAGCTATCATCTGGCGCTGCCCCCAGCGCGAACTTAAACCGCGATTTTCAATCAGCTGTTGGTAAGCATTGCGAATTTCAGCTTTCAGCGCATCGGGCAACACGTTTAGGTTGTGCCTCTTTCATGTTCCGCAAGGGACCGACGCAATGGATTAGCGTACATCGCAAGGGCAATCGCTTTATGAGCCTCGGGGAACGACGCTAGGCGTTCCTCAAAGGCTTGCCGGCTGATTGTGCCTCCATGAATCGTCAGCGGTGGCACCGCTGCTGTGCCCTCCAGTATTTGCCAAGCCCAAAGATTCACCTCGAATAACCGATACTGACCGACCATGTGGGCATTGATCGCACCAACAACGGTGCTTACGTCGAGTTCAGCGCCTGTAATGGGTTTGCCAAAAGCCAGATGAACGCGTCCTTTTTGGCCAGCGATGCCCAGACCTATAGAACGTACGTCTTCATCGTCCGCTTTTTGGTAACTTAGCCCGCCAGCCAACTCTGCGGCCTTTGCGCCATCGCAGGGGTCAAGCTCATAAGAGATGGCCACAGGAACTATTTTTAACGCGTTCAGCGCATCGCTGAGGGATTCAGTTTTTCTCTCTTGCCCCAAACTCAACATCTTGATGACCGCGGGCTCTGTGGCATCAACTCCATCCTTGGCACGCCCCTCACGTTGCGCAAGCCACACAGGGCCTTGGTTAGTGCTGATATGGTTGCGGATAAATCCCGCAAGTTGCTTGGATGCCGCTAATAGTTCTCGGGGTGCAGTTATGTTGCGCTTCACAATAAAGCTCTTATTGAGACGCATTAAGTCAGCAACCCAAGGCTCTCGAAGCAAGTTATCTCCGATAGCAATGGCAACCGTTCGATGACCACTGTGATACAGCGCATAATTGGTAAACGCGGGATCCATGGCTATGTCTCGGTGGTTGCTGATAAACAGATAAGACTCATCAGCTGACAAGGCCGCTAAACCACTACAGGAAAAATCGGCTGTCGCATCGATTTGCAGCTGCAGCTGAGGCTCTACCAAAGCCTGGAACTGCTCCACGGTGCTAACGCATCTGAGCTTCCAAACCAACCATCGACGAACCAGAAAACGTCCAAGAGTAGGAAAACGCGCGTGCAACAGTGGGAGCCGCAGCTTCGCCAAATTGTCTGCCAGCGCATAATCACCTCGCAAACGCGCAATAACCGCTGGCACCTCATCATCACGATAAGGGCGAATATCAAAGAACGGGTCGTTCTCAATGACCGTCATACAGGCTTCCCGTGTGTAATTTTTCCGCGGCCAGTGCTTTTACTCACTAGCCAAATGCTCCGTTTCTGCTAATCTTGCGCGCCGACACAATCAATCGGATAAGGACGCAATATGGACGCTTCTAGCGCATTGCTCATGACACTTGGCGCCGCCACATTACTCACTAGCTGGGTTTTACTGTTGGTTGTCTCCTGGAAAGAAGATTACGCTTGGGCGCTATTTTCCACTCTTCTGCCCCCTGTTGGCTATTTTTATGGCCTATTTAGATGGGATAAAGCCAATCAAGCGGTTTTAGTGGCGGTAATTGGCTGGATTTTGATCTATCTGGGCTGGTAACCAGACCTCTAGACCCGAATAACACCTTTGGCCCGAAAATAGAGCCATCGGCGAAAAAAGCACTTAACTCATTAGAGTCGCTCTTTTTACCGGTAAGAAGCCCCTCAGTGTCAATGTTGCCATTGACACTGAGGGGCGCTTCTCGGAAAATCCGCCGCTCTCTTTTTCTACCCCTTTGGAGAATCACATTGGCTAACTCACCACAAGCCCGAAAACGTGCCCGACAGAACGACAAGCGTCGCGCGCAAAATGCCAGCCTGCGTTCATTGGTTCGCACCAAGATCAAGCGCGTTCTCGCTGCTGTTAAATCGGGTGACGTCGACGCTTCGCGCTCGGCTTATCAAGATGCAGTACCTGTCATTGACCGCATGGCCAACAAAGGCATCATCGCAAAAAACAAGGCAGCTCGGCACAAGAGTCGTCTGAACGCCAAGGTCAAAGCCCTCGCTAGCTGATTCTGTCTACTGGACGCCCAAACGGGCGTCCAGTTGTCGATTTATTTCAGATTCCAGTTGACGCTTGAACGGTCTGGCCAGCAAACCTAGCTTGATGCTGCATGCTGCAAGTCCGGGAGCAATGGTAACGTTGCCAGAAAAACCCTTCCCTTCAAATGCCATTTGTTCGTCGTCTTGATTCACCGTTGCACCTAGGTGCTCGCGCAGAAATTGGGCAAGCTCATCTCGCGCACGTTGGCAGGCCTCAGCACTTAAATCGTGGTCTCGACGAATCTCTACAGTGCTCATGAACGTACTCCTTAGGTGCTACAGGCATCAGGCCAAATGAAACCAATGAAAAGCTGCCAATGGCAAGCGGCCCCGAGAATGACGCAATGATGACGCAGACAGGCAACCAAGACAGCAGTTTACGGTTTATTTTCGACGATGCCGATATTCGCGGTGAGTGGGTACGTCTCGACGAGGCCCTTCACAGTATTAACAGCGCCCATGCCTACTCAAAAAGCACTCGTATTTTGCTGGGTCAATTTGCCATTGCGGCGGTTCTCATCAGTAATAATCTCAAGTACCAAGGCAAAATTGTCTTACAAGCCAGGTCCGCAGGCCCACTGAATTTACTCATGGTGGAGTGCACCAGCGATGGCGAAATACGCGGTATTGCCCGTGGTGATATTGCAGCGGTAGCCGACGACCCCATGAATCTAATTCCTGAAGGGCAATTGGTCATCACTATTGAGAGAAACGGTGGACAGCGCTACCAGGGCATCGTCCCCTTAGACGATGAATCCCTTGCGCGATCACTCGATCATTATTTTTTGCAAAGTGAGCAGCTTAACACCCGATTTTGGCTTTTTGCCGATGGCACTCGGGCTGCGGGCATCATGCTGCAGCAACTTCCAGCGCAGATACGTCAGGACGCTGGGGAGCGGGAGAAACAGTGGCAAGAGGCTGAGATATTGGCCGGTACCGCCACAGCAGACGAGCTCTACTCACTTGAACCTGCCGCTATGTTGCACAGGCTTTACCACGAGCAGACTGTGAGGGTATTTGAACCGCAACCCGTGGTATTTTGCTGTTCATGCTCTCGCGAGCGATCACTCAATGCTCTGGGGACCCTTGCGCCGAGCGAACTCGACGAAATTTTTGAAGAACAAGGTGTCATTGATATGACCTGTGAGATGTGTGGCACGCCCTATACGTTCGATCGCAACGACCTATCGGGACTCGCAGAGCCACCGATCCTGCATTAAACTGTTGACCCTCAAAAAAACAAACAGCCCAACACTAACTTTGGAAACCAAGATGACAACTGAATCCGAGTCGATGTCGCCTCAGAAATACATTGATCTTGCCACCGCCCAGCTTATTGAACTATCGCTGGCCCGGGGAGAAAGTATGCTTTCAGACACGGGCGCCTTGCGCGTAGAGACTGGGGAGCGTACCGGTCGCTCCCCTGCCGATCGCTTTGTGGTGCGAGAGGCTAGTTCCGAGGACGCAATCGATTGGGGTTCAGTTAATCGTCCCTTCGACGAGGATAAATTTGACGCACTGTGGGATCGTGTCAAAGCTTTTGCCAATGAATCGGACTCATTCATACAACATCTCCATGTAGGCGCCCACAACGACCACTATCTCCCAGTGACGGTAACAACAGCGACTGCTTGGCAATCTTTGTTTGGTCGCAACATGTTCATACGCACGGACAACTACAACCCGGCTAATAAACCTGAGTGGAAGATTCTTAACGTCGCCAATTTTGTCTGCGATCCAGAGCGCGATGGAACAAATTCCGACGCCACTGTCATTATCAATTTCGGGCAACGTAAAGTACTCATAGCAGGCATGCGCTACGCTGGTGAAATGAAAAAAGCCATGTTCTCAGTGCAGAATTTTTTACTGCCTGAGAAAGACGTCATGCCGATGCATTGCTCAGCTAATGTCAATGAGGAAGGCGACACCACATTGTTTTTTGGCTTATCTGGCACGGGAAAAACCACCCTCTCTGCCGACCCGGATCTTTACCTCATCGGCGATGACGAGCACGGCTGGGCCAAGGGATCAGTATTTAATATCGAGGGCGGATGCTACGCCAAAACCATTAACCTTAGTCAGAAAAACGAGCCTGTTATTTGGAATGCCATCCGATTTGGCGCCATTATTGAAAACGTGGTGCTAAGTGACTCCCGACATGCTGACTACGACGACACTAGCCTCACCGAGAATGGCCGCTGTTGTTACCCGCTTGAGCACGTAGACAAACGGACAAGTACGAACAGTGGCGGCGAACCCAAGTGCGTCATTTTTCTAACCTGTGACGTGTCTGGTGTGTTGCCTCCCATTTCTATCCTGTCCAAAGAAGCGGCTGCATTTCACTTTCTATCTGGCTACACGGCCCGAGTCGGATCCACCGAGGTCGGTGCGGAAGCGGGCATTCATCCAACATTTTCAACCTGCTTCGGCGCGCCCTTCATGCCACGCCCAGCGGGTGACTACGCAGAACTGCTAATGAAGCGTATCGAGGACTTTGGTAGCCAGGTGTACCTTATTAACACTGGCTGGACAGGCGGTTCTGGTGGACCCGGTGGCTCAGGATCGCGCTTCCCCATACCCGTGACCCGAGCCGTTGTACACGCCGCACAGAGTGGCGCGCTCTTAGGCGCTGCAACGCGTCACATCGACACTTTAAATTTGGATTTCCCAGTGGAAATCCCAGGTGTTGATAGTCAATACGTGGACCCTAAGGCAGGCTGGGATGATCCCGCAGCCTACGAGGAACAAGCGGCAAAACTAGCAGCGCTATTTCAAGAAAACATCAAGAAATTTGACGTTAGCGACGCCATCGTTGCAGCGGGTCCCAAAGGTTAGCGACACATCAGATAGGGGACGGCACCTTCCGGTGTCGGACCCGGCATGATCCACGAGCATCAAAGGCTGAGTGTTCGTAACTTCCCGGGCCGCCCGCCGGCCACTTACTGGCAGTCGCTCCACGGCATTCGCTTTATGCCAGCAAGTACCCGACAAACGGCCCTACCATTACCGCGACGATCGATAGTGTTTCGGTGGTAGGGGCAGGCAGCGGAAGGTGTCTATCACCAAGCGACTATCGTGGAGCGACTGATAGACACCTTCCGGTGTCAGACCCGGCATGACCCACGAACATCAAAGGCTGAGTGTTCGTAACTTCCCGGGCCGCCCGCCGGCCACTTACTGGCAGTCACTCCACGGCATTCGCTTTGTGCCAGCAAGTACCCGACAAACGGCCCTACCATTACAGCAACGATCGATAGTGTTTCGGTGGTAGGGGCAGGCAGCGGAGGGTGTCTATCACCAAGCGAATATCGTGGAGCGACTGATAGATACCTTCTGGTGCCGGACCCGGGATGCCCTGCGAGTATCAAAAGCTGACTTAGCAGGATTTCCCTGGGCCGCCCGTCAACGATTTACCGCCAGTCGACGACCACGGAGTCGGTCAACAAATAGGACCACATCGTCACCAATCAGGTACAGCGCCGGCACCAAGATCAAGGTAACACCCGTGGCAAAGAGCACACCAAATGCGAGCGAGGTCACCATAGGAATAAGAAACTGTGCCTGAACACTGGTCTCGGACATGATGGGGAGCAACCCTACGAAAGTCGTCACTGACGTGAGAATAATCGGCCGAAAGCGATCTTCACTACCTTGCAATATGGCGTCCCACAGCTCGTAACCTTGGTCACGCAAGATATTAATCCGATCAATGAGTACGAGATTATCGTTTACGACTACCCCAGCACAGGCAATTACTCCCATCATTGAGAAGATACTCACCTGCCAATCGAGAATAGCATGGCCAAAAATTGCACCCATGATGCCAAACGGAATAGCGGTTAAAACCAAAAATGGTTGCCAGTAAGAGCGGAAAGCAATGGCCATTAAGCCAAAAATCGTCAACATTGCCAAAGCCATATACTTGCCCATAGCCGCCTTAAATTGACTCTCTTCCTCAAGTTCACCATCCAGTCGAAGCTCTAAGCCAGGATAGTGCTGCTGCCAGCCTGGCAGTGAATCAGCAATGATGGCATTGACGATCTCCAGTGCCGATGGGCCGTTAGGATTTAAATCGGCACTCACTTCTAAGGTGCGCATACGATCAAGCCGCTCGAGCTTTTGATAACCGGGCTCAATGCTGTAGCTTGCTACCGTCTCAAACGGCACCTCGGTACCCAAAGGGGTCCGAATATACATGTCGTCAAGATTGGCTATTGAACGGCGCTCGGCTTCCGGATAGCGCACCATAACTTTCACATCCTCGCGCGCTCGTGGAATACGTTGAGCCTCCGCACCATAAAAAGCCTGGCGCACCTGACGAGCCACACTGGCCAGTGTCACTCCGAGCGCCTCCGCAGCCGGTTTGAGCTTAAGCACAACCTCATCTCGGGGGCTATCGAAGCTGTCAGAAATATCCGAAATATCAGGAAAGGCTGCTAACGCTTGCCGAACTTCGAGGGCTACGGACTCGAGATGGGCAACGTTTCGTGACGCAAACACCAGCTTAATAGGCTTACCCGGATCCATGATAGTAAAGTCCATGCGCACTTCTTTAGCCGCGGGCAGTGGACCCACTCGATCACGAAACTCACGCGCCAGCAACTCGGTATCAACACGATCCGAAACTGTGCCAAGGGTTAGCGTAATTTTATTGCCGTCGGTTACGTTAGATATGCCGCCAATAGCGGGCAGAGATAAAAACTCCTCACGGCTATTCCAATCAGCTTTCAGATCTTGGGCTACCTGAAGTAAATGGTCGCGAACAGCCAGCGTCGCGCTGAATGGCCCGCCTTCAGACATCTCTACGGTTGCAAACACATAGTCAGAATTCACCTTAGGAAAGAAACCACTGCGCAACCATCCCCCTGCGTAAAGGGCAATACTCATGGCAAAGGCCACCAAGAAAATAGCCGCCACGGCATAATGATGGCGCAGGGATTTGGCCAGAAATGGTCGGTATATATTGCCCGAAAAACGCCTCAGACCTTGGGCACACCAGTCACGAAGGACTTCTACACGCGAGAGAATAGGGTTGGTACTGGGTACTTCGGGCCCCATGTGCGCTAGATGCGCAGGCAATATCAGCAGACACTCTACCAATGAAAAAATCAGTGCCAAGATCACCACTACCGGGATTGCACGCCCTGACACCGCCCAATCACCCGGCATCATAAACATGGGAATAAAAAACACGATAGTACTGATCACGGCAAACATCACCGGTTTTACAACCGCTTGCACACCCTTAAACGCACCCGCCTCACCACGGATACCCTGCTCCTGATAGGTATGAATGGATTCCCCAACAATGATGGCATCGTCAACCACGATGCCCAGCACCAATAAAAAGGCAAACAATGAAATCATGTTGAGCGACATGCCTGTGTATTGCAGGAAGAACAGCGTTGCTAAAAACGCTACCGCAATACCTGAACCCACCCACAATGCCAGTTTGGGGCGCAAAAATAAGATCAAAACCGCGGCGACTAGCAGCAGCCCGCCAATACCGTTTTCTAGCAGCGTGGTAATACGGTCACGGAAAGGCACCGACACATCCCGCCATATAGTGAGCGAAGTCCCCGGTGGCAGCAATTGTTCATGGGAGGCCACCCATTCGTGCATCACTTTACTTGTGCGCAATACATCTGGCTCAGAAGTGACATAGACGTAAAGATTCAGTGCGGGCTTGCCGTTAAATTTGATGTCACGGTCGATGTCAGCAAAGCCATCTATCACCTCAGCAATATCACCAATCCGTACCTCAGTGCCATCGAGTGAAGTAATGAGCACAATCGTTTCGAAATCGGCACGCGTGTAAGCTTGGCCACGTGTTTGAACCCTCACATCACCTTCACGGCTCTTGATTGCACCTGCGGGTAAATTCAGTGACGCACCCCGGATAGCTGCGACCACGTCATCAATAGTGAGGTTGTATCGACGAAGGTCGAGCTCTGACACGTTAATAGATACTTCATAGGGCCTTGGCGTAACGAGGTCGACAACGGAAATCCAGGGCTGGCGCGCAAGATCATCCCGTAAATCTTCTGCCAATATCTTTAACTCGCGCTCGTCCAAATCACCGGACAGATTCACGACTCCCATTAAATGCCGGTAGGTAAGCTCAGTGACTATGGGTTGCTCGGCATCCGAGGGAAACGTATCGATAGCATCAACGCGGGTTTTGATATCAGAAGTTAGTCGCTGCATAGGGTAATTAGTCGCTGCCTCAACCAGCACCGTGCCCATACCTTCCACAGCAGTCGAGCGAATCTCCTTTATACCGTTGAGATCATGAATCGCCTCTTCAATACGCACACAAATCTGCTCTTCAACCTCCGCCGGACCCGCACCGGGAAAGGGTAATGACACTCGTACTTGATTGATTTCCGGTGTTGGAAAAAACTGCTTGTCCAAACTGGGGACCGCCATCACCCCACCCAACAGCAAAAAAATCATCAACAGATTTGCGGCTATGGGGTTATGAATAAACCAGTGCAACGGACCGCGCATATCAGTTTTCCTCCCCCGAACCTGAACCAGTGGCAATATCGACAGCCATTCCCGCTACCAGAATCCCTGTTTGTACACGGACAACGCGCTCACCAGTTGCCAGTCCCATTACCCACGACAATTCATCGGTTCTAGACAGCACATTAACCGTCTTGCGACGCAAAAATCCGTCTGAACCAACAATTAATAAAGAGTTATCTGAACGCAAGGCAGTCGACGGTAGCTGAGTGACGCCGCTAACTTCAGGAGCTGGGATTCGAGCCTGTACAAACATCCCTGGGGTCAGTATGGGCTTGTCAGTAGCAGTCTCAAAGGGTTGGTCAACTTCGGCAATCGCTGATACAGACCGAGACTGTCTATCAAAAGTGGCCTCAACGCGTCGTATAACACCCTGCCAGTTAACGGTCTGGTTACCAAAACGCGCCTCAAGCTCGACAGGATAGCTGAGTTTAGCGGTGGGGCTTGGTCGTAATGATAATTTTTGCAATTGTGAACTGTTCAGCGGTAAGCGCACCTCAAATCGATCACTTGCATAGACGTCAGCCACTGGCGAACCCGGTGAGATGTACTGCCCCAGATCAACATACTTGCTGGCAATTCGGCCATCAAAAGGCGCACGAATCACGGTGCGGTCCAGTGCTAATTCTGCAGCCGCCAAATCAGCCTGTGCGGCCTTCAACGCCGCCTCAGCTGCCTTCATTTGCGGCTCGCGCAAAAACAAGGTGTTCGCTTCTGCGGTGCCCAAATCGCGCCATTCACGCTTTGCCTGCCGATTTCGACCCCGCTCCTCTGCCAGGCGTTGTTCGGCAGCGGCGACCTGTGATTCAGCGCGAGCAATCGCGAACTTATAATCGTCGGGCTCTATCCTCAGTAGCTCTTCACCTTTACGGAAGAACGCACCATCAACAAAATTACCAGCAACGGACTGCACTTTACCGGCAACCTCGGCGACCAAGTTGATTGCACGTAACGCTTCCACTGTACCCTGCGTTTTAACGGGCAATGTGACCGACTGGGGCCGAGCTTCTAGTACGGCGACTACCGGTTTCAATGCCGCAACGGTGTCACTGGGCACCGGCTGAGGCTTGCCCGTCAACACCAGCCATGCCAGCGCCAGGCCGGCGACCGCAATGCCGGTAGCGACAACAATTTTTTTCAAGCCTGGCGCTGAACGCCCAACCTTAAAAGAATCTACAGCAGTCAAATTAAACTCCCGTTAAACAAAAGGGCTCGCTCATCAGTGGTTGTGTCGCGAGCCAAACACAGCAGCACTCAAATAAGTGTATTACTGCCAGCCAGATTAGAGGGCGGATTCTAATTCTTTACGGCAACATGTGTTGCATCGGTGGGCATTTTGACCATCTTTATCGGCAGAACACCGCTGTAACGAATATGAGGAATAGATTATGGCCGACGCAAACATTGAAAAAACTGGGACAGCAAAGGCTGCACCAAAGGCTCGCAAAGCAGCACCTAAGCGCAAAACAGCAGCGAAAAAGGCACCAGCCAAAAAGGCCAGCGCTAAGAAAACAGCTTCTCGCGCAAAGACAAGCGCCAAAAAAAACCCTACTAAACGCGATTTGCGTGCTGTAGCCGTAGAGACGGGCCGCAATGCCCTACGAGCAAGCTTAGGCGTGTACGGCAAAGCATACGATCAAATGCAAGAGCAGTTTGAAACATTGCAAAAGCAAGTTGACGAAGCACAGAGCCGACTTGATAGCCGTCGCAAGCAAGCTGAAGAGTTGTATGAGTCTTTGGTTAAGCGCGGTGCAATTGTCGAGCAGGACGCGCTTAAAGCCTTTGAGGATCTCGAGCTTGACGCACTCACAGATCGCAGCAAGCTTGAAGAGCAAATGGCCAAAGCAAAGGCGCGGTTTGAGGCGCTGCGTGCCAAACTGAAGAAAGCTGCGTAACACCCATCCAGTTCGTTTTTGTGGGGAGCGTAAGCTCCCCTTTTTTTTGCCCGCCTAACGGCCCTACCATCACAACGACAATCGATAGTGTGTCGGTGGTAAGGGCAGGCAGCGGAAGGTGTCTATCACCAAGCGAATATCGTGGAGCGACTGATAGACACTTTCTGCTGTCGGACCCGGCATGACTCATGAGTGTCAAAAACCGACTTATTCTGGACTTTCCGGGCCGCCCATCAGCCACCACTGCCCTCGCTACAACGAATGCGTTACTCTTGGCTTATGAGTGAGGAGTCGCCCGTTGAAAACCCGTGAGCGTATCTTGGTAGTCGCCCGTGAACTGTTCAATGAGCAGGGTGAACACAATGTTGCCGCCAGCGATATTGCTCTCGCCATGGATATCAGTCCTGGTAACCTCTACTACCATTTCAAAGGAAAAGACGCCATCCACATCGCGCTTTTCTCGGTGTTCCAGCGTGAGCTTGTGGGTCTGTTAGGCACACCTCTTACCCAGCCATCGCTATTCATCGACGACGAAGACAGCCCTGTTATACGCAGTTGGTTTTTTCTGACTGTCGTGTTGGAAAAAATGCTGGAATACCGATATCTGTATGATAATTTATCGGACCTTATGCACCGTTTTCCCGAAATTGATCGGGGTTGCAGGCGTCTGGGTCACCTGAAATTTGCCGCCTGTGAAACGCTAATTGCCGAACTGCTGGCAAACAGCAACGCCAGCCCAGAGCGCCTCGACAGCTTAGTGAATACCATGGCAATGACACTAACATTCTGGCTGCCGTGGAACCAGATGACGCACAATGCCGATCAATCAGACGTTATTGTTCATAAAGGTGTGCTACAACTACTGTCCAACTGCGCTCCCTACATGGGTGACGAACAACACTCGTTTTATGCCGAGTGCGAAGCGCTCTACCGCGAAATGGTAGTGGCTGTGCGGTAACACTTGAGTTGGAATCCACAACACACAATTACACGTAACTGACACCAACAATCACGCTTTAAGGAGCACTATCATGACCATAGCTGTAGGTAACGCCATACCCGAATGCACTTTGATGGTAATGGGTGAGAAAGGCCCAGAACCGGTTACCACCGAGGCGCTTTTCAATTCCAAAAAAGTGGTGCTGTTTGCTGTTCCGGGTGCATTTACACCTGGCTGTTCAATGACTCACCTACCCGGCTATGTTGTCAACGCCGATAAGATTAAAGCGATGGGTGTCGACAGCATCATTTGCCTATCGGTTAACGATGCATTTGTTATGGACGCTTGGGGCAAAGCCCAAAATGCAGATGAAATTATCATGCTCGCTGACGGCAACGGCGAGTTCACAGCCAAGTTGGGCTTAGAACTCGATGGATCCGGTTTTGGTCTGGGACAACGCTCTCAGCGGTTCGCCATGATTGTCGACAACGGCACGGTAACTCACCTAAACGTTGAAGAGGGTCCCGGTGTTGACGTGAGTTCAGCCGAAACCATGATGGCTTTGCTCTGAATAACCCCAAATTTGCAATGCAATGCGCGGCTTATGGCCGCGCATACTTTGTAAGTTTGAAACCGTCGGCGCTAGGCCACCAACACCCACATAAGCAGTGAAACAATAATCGCTCCCACCACATTGACAGCAAACCCCTCGCGAACCATACGTTCAATAGCTATTTCTCCAGTGCCAAAGACCACCGCATTGGGTGCTGTAGCAACCGGTAACATAAACGCGCAGCTCGCACTCATGACAGCGGGCAACATAAGTAACAAAGGGTCAATATGCACAGCGATAGCGGCGGCGGCTAAAATAGGCATCAGTAACGCCGTGGTAGCGGTATTAGAGGTAGCCTCGGTTAGAAATGTTACCGCCACACAAACAATGAGCATCATCAAATAGACGGGCAAATGGGTAAGCGTCACAAGTGCTTCGCCGGCAAGCGCCGACAGCCCCGAACTGACAAACGCTTTAGCTAGGCATATCCCACCCGCAAATAGCAGCAATACCCCCCAGGGGATGTCGGCGGCTTGTTTCCAGGAGATCAAAACCTGTCGGTCTTTATCTCGCACCAAGAATAGCGCCACCACGGCGAGGAATGCCACCGAAGCGTCATTCGCGTTTGGCATTTGTAACAACCCTCGCCAACCGCCGAAAGGCTCAGCTCGAGTCATCCACGCCAATGCCGTTAGAGCAAAGATGATGAGTACGCGCTTTTCGGCGCTGCGCCAAGGACCCGGATCAGGTAAATCAACGGTTAGCGAGCTTGGCAAATTACGGGTGAGCCAGAGTGCGGCAACAGGCACCAATAACACGACCACTGGCATACCAAACTTCATCCATTGGACAAATCCAATGGTTTCACCTGTAAATTCTTGATACACCTGCATAAAAACCAAATTCGGGGGCGTGCCTATAGGAGTCCCCAAGCCGCCGATCGAACAAGCCCACGCTAACCCCAGTAACAATGGGATGGCCAGCTTGTCTCGCGCGGTCGCGCTCTCCAAGACCGCCAGCGCCACGGGTACGAGCATGAGCACTGTCGCGGTATTGGATATCCACATTGACAAGAGGGCTCCGGCCAACATGAAGCCCAGCACTAAACGTCGTGGACTATGCGCTCCAACCAGCCTAACGACCGCCAGGGCCACGCGTCGGTGGGCGCCGGTAGATTCCATCCCGCGAGAGAGTAAGAACCCACCGAGGAGCAATAAAATGAGCGGCGAGCCATAAGCGGCACCGGTTTCTGCCGGCGTAAGCACTCCAAACATGGGCATGAGCGCTAGAGGTAATAGGGATGTCACGGGGATGGGCACCGGCTCAAAAACCCACCAGAGTATGCACAGCAGAGTCGTGGCAGCGGTGACCGTCAACGGGGTATCAAAGCCGGCCCACGCTAATACCACCGCGAGAGCCAGTGCGGCCATCAATCCCGGTAACGATGATTGCTTTAAACTCGCCCACACCATGCTATTAGTCCCACCCTTTTAGGGGTTCTCGTTTACGTTGCTATTGGTTGATAGCCAATCGAGTGCCTGCTCGCTGTCGACCTATCCACAATCCGATACTGTCTAACTCCAAGGATTGTGTAAACTCCACCCATGCTGACACATACCCCCTCATCACTAGTAGACGGCTTCGGGCGCAACATTGATTACCTGCGCCTCTCTGTTACTGACCGGTGCGACTTTCGCTGCACTTATTGCATGGCCGAGGATATGACATTTTTGCCACGTAAGGAGGTGCTTAGTATTGAAGAACTCATTCGTGTGGCAAAAATTTTTGTCGCTTTGGGCGTTGCAAAAATTCGTGTTACCGGCGGAGAACCATTAGTTAGGCAAGGGCTTGACCAACTATTCAAGGCGTTAGGCGATATGTCAGGTCTTCGAGAAAGAGCATTAACCACAAATGGAAGTCAACTTAGGCAGCGTGCCCAAGCGCTTCGTGACTACGGCATTAACAGTGTGAATATCAGTCTCGATACTCTCAATCCCAGTAAATTTAGGGCGCTGACTCGCACCGGTGATGTAGCCAAAGTTCTTGCGGGCATTGACGCGGCTATTGCCGCGGGTTTTGAGCGCATACGCCTGAATGCCGTCATTTTACGCGGGCAAAACGATGATGATATTTTGCCGCTGACTAACTTCGCTGTGGACAGGGGAATCGACATCGCTTTCATTGAAGAAATGCCCCTTGGGCAAGTCAACGCGGCTGGCAAACCGCTGGAATTCTTAGGCAGTAGCGAAGTGTTGGCTTTAGTAGAGAATCGCTACAGCGTCCATCCTGTAGCGAGTGAAGCTCAGGCTGGACCGGCGCGCTATTGGCATCTCGGCAACACGAAAACACGTCTGGGGTTGATCTCACCACATAGCAATAATTTTTGTTCAAGCTGCAATCGACTTAGAGTGACTGCAGAAGGTCGACTATTACTGTGCTTGGGTAACGAGCACTCTGTTAGTTTGCGCGAAGGTTTACGTCGTGGCGATAGCGATGAAGATATCGCCGACCAGATTCGACATGCACTGGGACGAAAGCCTGAGCGACATGTCTTTGACCAGCCCGATGAACCTCAGATTTTGCGGTTTATGAATGCATCAGGCGGTTGAATTTCCAGATCTCATTTAAGGACCTTGACGTGCAAGAAAGTCATTACCCCGAATTACTGTCGGTAAACGACATCACCCGTGCGTTCGAGAGTCACGGATATATTTGCACCAGCCGTATTGCAACCGTGGTGTATTTGGCTGCAGCGCTCAACAAGCCCGTGCTTGTAGAGGGGCCTCCGGGTGTAGGCAAGACCGAACTAGCCAAAACCTGTGCAGCCGTCATCGACAAGCCACTGGTGCGCTTGCAGTGCTATGAAGGACTCGATGAGGCCAAAGCGCTCTATGAGTGGAAATACGGCAAACAGCTGCTATACACCCAAATTCTCAAAGAGCAATTGGGCGATATACTCGGTGGTGCTAGCGGCCTCAAGGAGTCGATTCAACGGCTGCACAGCACGGGCGACGTATTTTACGCACGCGAGTTTCTCGAGCCTCGGCCGTTACTGAAGGCGATGGAGCAAGAGGCAGGCGCTGTACTGCTCATAGACGAAATAGACAAAGCCGACTTCGAATTTGAATCACTTTTGTTAGAGGTGCTATCAGACTACCAAGTTTCTATCCCCGAGATTGGCACCATCGCTGCGGCTTCAAAGCCGCTGGTATTTTTGACCAGTAACGATACTCGCGATCTTTCCGATGCATTGAAACGGCGCTGTTTGCATCTGCACATTCCATTTCCATCGGTCGAGCTAGAGAAACGAATTGTGGCAAGCCGCGTGCCTGAACTGCAGCAACACCTTGCTGAGCAATTGGTTCGCTTTGTGCATGCGGTGCGCGATTTCGACTTAAAAAAAGCCCCTGCCATATCCGAAACAATCGATTGGGCCCGAAGCTTACTGTTACTGCATGCTAACCACCTCGATCGCCAATTGGTACACGACACCCTTAACGTTCTACTCAAATACGAAGAGGACATAGAGACAACCGAAGGGGAACTCAATAAATTGCTGCGAGAGCTGGAGATCGTGTGACTGCGAGCGCTGGCAGTGATCAACTACTGACATTTATTAAATTCTTGCGCGGAAGAGATATTCCCATCTCGCCTGCAGATACTCTCGATGCCGTACATGTTGCCAGCTTATTGGGTTATCAAGACCGTGAAACCTTGAAACACGGCCTGGCTTCAGTACTGGCCAAATCGCGACCAGAACAAGCCCGTTTCAGTGACGCGTTTGATGTTTTTTTTCGCCACTCTGATCAGCGCGACGACGTCCAAAACAGCGTAACGAATGAGGCCCAAGCTCTGCCGAATGACAGTGAGACAATATCAACAAGCAATGGTGTAAGCTCTGGGATGTCAACGCTTGAGCAGCTAGCCCAGCAAAACACCGATCTCGCAGAGCTTTTAGAGAGTCCACTTGTGCGCGGACTTTCTTCCAGTGAGGATGGCGCGCTTGCAGTGGCTATTGAACAAGCGGCAGCTAACGCGGCTATTAATGGCATCAGGCTATTCACACAGCGCGGTCAATACATGCGCAAAATGCTTGACGCTCTCGGTGAGCGACAACTACGTGATGCGGCTATTGCGCTTGAAAATAATAATCAAGAAGCCTTTAACGAAGTACAAAGGCTACGCGAAATACTCCGAGATCGGGTGCGTGATCGCGTAGAACATGCCTATATGGTTCACGCCGTAGGTGATACGGAGGACATGCTCGACCAAGCGCTAGCCGAGGTAAAACTTGGCAATGTTAGCCCTTATCAAATGGCACGGATGCGCAAACTCATCGATCGCATGGCACGCAAGCTCGCCTCGAGGCATGGTAGGCGACGGCGAAAAACCCGACGTGGGCAGTTACATGTACCTGCTACCTTACGTAAAGCTGCCGCCACCGATGGCATCATATTTGAACCGCGCTGGCGTAAGGTCGAGCGAAGAAAGCCCCAAGTTATGGCTATCTGCGATGTCAGCGGCTCAGTAGCAACTTACGCGAAGTTTCTGCTGATGTTTTTGTACGCTGTCCAAGATGTGTTGCCACGCACGCGTAGCTTTGCATTCTCAAGTGCCTTGGGAGAGGTGACCGACTGGTTCAAAACACTACCTGTTGAGGAGGCGATTAACACCGTCAATCAGCGCTATGGCGGAGCAACCGACTACGCCCGTGCTTTTACTGACTTTAGCGAGCTGGCACTCAACGACATCAACCGCGCCACCACAGTCATCATCTTGGGTGATGCGCGCAATAACGATAGCGACCCCCGACTTGACCTACTGGCCGATATCAAAAGTCGCTGCAAACGTTTGCTGTGGTTAAACCCAGAGCCCAAAAAAGCCTGGGGCACTGGTGACTCGGAAATGTTACGCGTAATACGGTGCTGTCACATCGCCCAAGAGTGTAATAAACTCAAGCAGTTAGAGCGTATAGTCGACAAACTACTGGCAGATTCTAGGGGTTAAAAACCCAAGCTCCGCTAGCATGCGCCAACAAGCCAAGGCTGAGAGGCACTATGGGAAATGTGACGGCACAGCGTTTACGGGAGGCTAATCATGATTGATGACCATGACCGCCTGCCATTAACGCGATCTCTTGAGACAGAGGTGCTCAGTGCTTTTGCCGTGCCCACCCGCTCTGACGGTCTCAAAACTGAGGCACTGATCGCTGCGCTAGAAGCACTCCAAAGCAATGATGTTACGCTGACGCAAGCGCTTGCTGATGCCGGCTTCATGCAAGCCAATGCAGAAAATCAAGCCGTTTTAGACTGGATTCAAAGCGTTTTTGATCATTGGGAAATAGCCTACCCCACCTCACCTGAACTCCAGCGATTGCTTCACCAAGCGCGTAGCTTGGCTGCCGCATTTGCGCTTAACGACAGTCGGTTCTTTATTCCCGGCGGTCATGCACTACACCGTTTGCTAGACCGTGCCCATCATGGCTTAACAGGCTGGCATAAAAATTTGGGCGATGCGGGTAGTGCCGCCTTTGAGAGTACTCGCGACGCGCTAGAACGCGCTCGACGTAATTTCCCTAGTGAACCCCAAGTAGATGAGGCTCTCGACCTTCTCAATCAGAAATTTGACACTCACAGAGCACAGCTGGAACGGTTTGACGCAACCCTTTTGGAGCGAGAGTCGGCCACGCTGGATGATTCCGTTGGACGGGTTACGGTTGCGCTAGCCCTCAACGATATTTTGGCCTCCCATGCAGTGCCCGGATCAGTGGCCCGCTTTATCAAATCTGATTGGTATGAGAGTGGGGTCTTGATTATTTCACGCTACGGCGATGGCAGTAGTGAATGGCGCACCTTTATCAGTACGACGCAGCTTCTTGTGGATGCCGTGCAACAAGTGAAACCCGATGATGTGCAGGGGCAAGAGCGTTTGCAAAACACCATGCAGCAGCTACCCGGCACACTTTCTAGACAGCTGCTTAGCTTGCATCCCGATACCGATGCCACCGCGGGTGCTATTGGCTTGATTGAGTATGCACTCCTTCGCAACATGCGAGGCGAGGACTTGGGGTTACTTGAAGCCGAGCCAATTGCCGTCGCTGGCCTGCCCGCTAATGGACCTCCATCCGACGAAGAGCTGGCCGACGCAGGTATCTTGGCGGGCAACTGGTACGCCATTGATAGCGCCGATGGCGAGCAACACCTGCGCTTGGCCGGTACACTTGTAGCCAATACACAACTGCTGTTTATGGACTTCCTTGGTGCCCGAGCACTTCGAAAGTCGACCACCGAATTCATCTCCCTGCTGTACTCGGGAGAGGCGCGTAATCTAGACAATGCGGACAGTTTCTGCCGTGCCATGGTGGAAGCAACAGAAAACAAAGAGCGCGAGCGCCAAGCGATCCTGGCGCGTCAAGCCGAGGCCGAAGCCGAGCAGCTAAGACAACAAGAATACGCGCAGCGTGAGCTCACTGAACAACTCCTCGGCGAGCGCGCCCCTGATGAGCATGGCTTTGATGAACACAGTATGCCCGAAAAACAAAGCACTGCTGGTGCAGCAGCGACGCGGAATGCAGGGCATTTGGCAGACACCAGTGACCACGCCGGTCACGACTACCCGCTTCAAACGGCGCAAAGCAATCGGCGTGACGACGCAGTACCAAGTGCCAGCGCGCCCTATGAAAGCAATACCGTTGTTAAGCTGCAAATCCCCATGGGCACTTGGATTGGCTTTCACGACCGGGATCCGCCCTTGATGGCACGTGCTGCCGTACGAGACCTCGAGAAAGACAGCTACATCTTTACCAATCGTGAGGGAATTAAACTGCGCGAACTCACGGTAGCGCAGCTGATGGCTCTTATCGATCGCGACATGGTGGATGTCTTAGACCGCAAGAGCAATTTTCGCGAGACGATTAGCCAAATGCGCAGCGAACGTGAACGCCTCAGTACCTTGTAGATCAGTAAACCTTAGGCGGCGTCTCATCATCACCCTCAAGCGTCAGTCCGCCCGTGGCACTGGCCACTCCTCCTTCGCGCGCTAGCTTGATGCGCAAACGCAAGTTGTTGGCAGAATCAGCATTACGCAACGCTTCTTCCTCGCTAATCAGACCCGCTTGATGCAGATCAAAGAGAGCCTTATCGAAGGTCATCATGCCGATTTCTTCCGATTTTTCCATGATCTCTTTAATACCGGCTATCTCACCCCGCAATATGAGCTCTTTTACCGTGGGCGAGCCAAGCAACACCTCAACGGCACAGGATCGACCACCCTCAATATTGGGGATCAATCGCTGAGAAACAAATGCCTGTAAATTCAAAGACAAATCGAGCAGCAACTGAGAACGTCGCTCCTCTGGGAAAAAATTGATAATACGATCGAGCGCTTGATTGGCGTTGTTAGCGTGCAAGGTCGAAATACACAAATGGCCAGTCTCAGCAAAAGAGATAGCGTGCTCCATCGTCTCACGATCACGGATCTCGCCAATCAAAATAACGTCCGGAGCCTGTCGCAATGTGTTTTTTAGCGCGTTATGCCAACTACGGGTATCAACACCCACCTCGCGCTGATTTATGATCGAACGCTTGTGCCGGTGGACAAATTCAACAGGATCCTCAATGGTGACAATGTGTCCGGCGCTGTTGGTATTTCGGTAGTCAATCATCGCAGCGAGTGAGGTGGATTTACCCGAGCCCGTAGCGCCCACAAACAAAATGAGACCACGCTTACGCATAATGAGTTGGGTAAGAATATCGGGCAGACCCAGATCCTTCCAGCTAGGTATATCAGTTACGATATGACGCGCAACCAGACTCACCTCATTACGCTGATTGAAGATATTGACTCGAAATCGCCCAATCCCGCTGATTGAAACGGCAAGGTTGATCTCCAAATCACGCTTGAACTCCTCTCGCTGAGTATCATCCATAATCTCGCTGGCAATCTCAGCAATCTGACCCGGCGCCATAACGCTACTGGCTATGGGTTTGAGCATGCCGTCAAACTTAGCGCAAGGTGGTGCTCCTGTGCTTAAGTACAGATCTGAGCCACCTTGCTCTGCAAGCGTTCGTAACCACGATTCAATTTGCATGGGTGTCTTTCCTATCTATGGCCTATTACTACTGTACCCCGCTCGCCGGGCAACTTACACTTGGCGCGGTAAAAATTTACAGCCATCGTAGTGCTTATCCCCCTATGTCACCGGAGTTTTCGTGAAATCATTAGCGCACATCTATCGCGACACACTTGCAGCATCCGGCGGCAAGCTCCTAGCAAGTATTCAGCGAGGGCTCGAAAAAGAGGGACTGCGGGTAGATCGCAACAGTGCCATGCTGTCACAGCAGCCACATCCACTGGCTTTAGGCTCTGCGTTAACGCATCCGTCTATCACCACCGATTACTCCGAGGCACTGCTAGAGTTTATTACACCTGTCGCAACCGATATTCATTCGAGCTTGCAAACATTGCGCAATATTCAAACATTTACTGCCACCAAGCTTAAGGACGAATTGGTATGGGGTGCAAGCATGCCTTGTATAGTAGCCGGAGAGTCCGGCATACCCATCGCGAGATACGGCAGTTCCAATGTCGGCACAATGAAAAGGGTATACCGCAATGGATTAGGCGTTCGCTACGGGCGCATGATGCAGGCGATCGCCGGTATTCACTATAACTTTTCCATGCCCGATAGCTTTTGGGAACTGGCGTGGACCAAGGCAGGCGAGCCAGGTACGCTTCAGGACTTCAAAACCGATGGCTACTTGGGACTGATCCGCAATTTTTTCAATCGCGTTTGGCTGCTCATCTATTTGACCGGAGCGTCACCCGCTGTCTGTGCAAGCTTTTTGGCGGGCAACACTAAACACCACCTTCAACCTTTTGACAGTCATGGCTACAGTTTGCATTTACCTCACGCCACATCACTGCGGATGGGAGACTTGGGTTATAACAGTGCGGCGCAGGCAAGTTTACAAGTTTGCTATAACAGCCTAGATCAGTACCTCAAAGTACTCCACGAGGCCATTGTGACGCCTCACCCGGCTTACCAAAATTTTAGCGAGACAAGCGAAGGCGAGACCGCTCAGCTTAACGACAGTTTGCTACAAATAGAGAACGAATTTTACAGTCCTATCAGACCCAAGCGCGTCACGCGTTCGGGCGAAGCGCCGCTGGTAGCGCTTCAGCGAGCGGGCATCGAATACATCGAGGTACGGTGCATTGATATCAATCCCTACCTTGATGTCGGTATTGATGCTCAGGCAATTCGACTGATTGATATTTTTTTATTGGACTGCTTGCTCAGCGACAGTCCCGCCTGTGACAACGAGGGTCGCGCGCGTGATAAAGAAAATCTACGCCGAATTGTCGACGACGGTAGATCGCCCAATCTGACATTGCTCACCGCTTCGGGTGAAGTGGCCTTTACCGCATTGGCCGCCGAACGCATAGCATCAATGGCCGATGTTGCCGCGCTACTCGACGCCGCTCATGGTGGCAATGACTATGCACAAGCTATCGACCTCGCTAAAGCCCGCTGCGCAGACGCATCTGAAACCCCATCGGGCCGTATCCTTGGAGAGATGGCGGACCGCGGCGAGTCTTTCTGGCAGTTGGCATTACGCTATTCTCAACAGTGGCACGATAGCTTCCTAGCAGCGCCATTAGACACTAAGACCGCCCAGTTATTCGAGCAACAAAGTCAGGCGTCACTTGAGGCTCAGACTCAACTGGAAGCCAATGACGCCATGAGTTTTGACGACTATCTTGCTAATTTCTACCAACAATACCGAAGCGTAAAATTATGATCGCGTTATTTTTTCGTCATCGCCTGTTGTTTTTAGCCATCGCGCTTCTTGCGGCAATGGCAATGCTTTCGGCGCTGTACTTGCAATATGTGGTGGGCCTATCGGTTTGCCCTCTCTGCCTTACACAACGGGTCTTTTTTGTGACCGCGGGATGTATTGCGTTGTTAGCGGGCATTCACAATCCTAGCCTGTTTGGCCGTCGGCTCTACGCCTTGCTTGGTCTAACCATGACCGCTATTGGCATGGGTTTTGCCGGGCGCCACATCTGGCTTCAGTATTTACCACCAGAAGAGGTTCCGGCCTGCGGACCAAGTCTCGAGTACATGCTGGAAGTGTTTCCGTTTGAAGATGCTCTAAAAGCGCTACTCATGGGAGATGGCAATTGTGCAGAGACGCTATGGACCTTATTGGGACTGAGCATTCCCGAACTGGCCATGGGCGTTTTTGCTCTTATGGCCGCCGGTTTTCTGGTCTTACTGCTGCGCTCAGACAAATAAAAAACCCGGCCGAAGCCGGGTTTCATCAGCGCAAGTCAGTAGCGCTAGTCTTCCGACTGACCACCAACAATAGATACCAATTCCACATCGAAGATAAGCGTGGCATTAGGACCAATCGCTTGTCCGGCACCCGCAGGACCGTAGGCAAGATCGCTAGGAATGTACAGTTTGTATTTGGCACCCACAGACATTAACTGCAGGGCTTCAGTCCATCCGGGTATGACCTGGGTCACGCCAAAACTTACCGTCTGGCCACGCGAGTAGGAACTGTCGAACTCGGTACCGTCGAGTAGCGTGCCACGATAGTGAACCTCTACTGTATCCTCAAGACTGGGCTTAGCACCCTCGCCCGGCTCAACCACTTCGTACTGCAGGCCCGACTCGGTTACTGTGACGCCGTCGCGATTGGCATTCTCCGCAAGGAATGCGGCACCAGCTTCGATATTCGCCGTTGCAGCGGCTTCTTGCGCAGCTTGCGCCTCGGCTTGCAATCGTTCTTGAAACGCCATCATTTCAGCGTTGATTTCTTCATCGGTAAGCTTGGCCTCTGCAGCCTCGAATGCATCGCGAATTCCCTGAGCGTAGGCATCAACGTCCAAGCTCATACCATCCGATTGCATGCGCTGCCCCATTCGCAGGGCGATTCCATAGCTCAAACGTTTTTCGGGGGTATCAAGGGTCAAAGCCTCGGGCTCCTTTGCTTGTTCCTGACAAGCGATTAGTAGGCCGGCAAAAAACGGCATTAAGAGTAATGTCGCAAAGCGACGAGAAGAGATAAAAGACATGCGTCTATCCTGAGTTAGTTAACGGTGATGAGTAGAACAAGGTCTCCGCGCCTATGGTACGCACCCAAAAGGCTTCACGCCACCCACTGCGCCATCGCACCTTCGGTGACTATTTACACTCTCAGCTAGCCACACTCTCAGCTTAGCCGTTCAGCGCTTGCCGCAAGCAAGGTAACGAATTTTTCCACCGCTTGCGGTTCTATGGGAGGCTGAACATCGTCCAAGACCATGGACAAGTTGTGTAACAGAGCTTCGCGGTCAACACCTTGGCGACCATAATCCTCCACCACGGGCGCAAGCGCCAGACTCCCTTGTAGCGCTGAGTAAAGTAGCTCGCCCAATACTTTCTCGGCGCGTAGTTCAAGCTCTTTTATGGCAGCACGGCAAACCTGGGCATCTGGCTCTAAACGCCAGGCGACGCGCTGTTGCCGTAACGGCACAACCACACCTTGCACCCATCGCTGACTAATGGCACGCATCGCAGCGAGCGCGCGAGCATCCAGAGTCAGACCCTCTACTGCCAACCAAGTCGCCATCAATAACTCAAGAACCACAGCGTCGTGAGTGGTTTGTAGTTCAAGCAGTGCTCCTTCGACATCGGGAGCGCGCCAAATCTTTAGGCACCACTGCCAAAAATATGCATAGTCACGCATGGATCAACGCTCCACCATCTCCCAACCGCTGTCAGTGAATATCAAGGTCCGATTAGCGACGGTCAACTCAATTTTTTGCGCCCTGGATAATTGCTTGAGCGCTGCTTCAACACGCTGCGCATGGCTGCGAGACTCCGCCTGTTGTGACCAAACCAATTGGACCGGACGACGCGGACGGGTATAACGGGCACCGCCGGCAATTTCGCCGTTGTGTTGACGCACGCGCCGTTCAAGGTCATTGGTAATGCCGGCATAATAGCTCCCGTCACCGCATACGAGTAGATAGGTATACCAACGGTCAGACAATAGAAGTGATTTTTCCTGGCTCTCCACGGTGCTATAGTTCAGGCTCGTGTCGCATAATGCGATTCCTTATTTACCTGTCGCCCCGGAGGGCAGCAATGAGCAACAACATCGTCCACGTTACCGAAGCTTCTTTCGATCAGGAAGTCCTTGCAGCCGAACAGCCCGTATTGGTGGATTTTTGGGCCGAGTGGTGCGGTCCCTGCAAAATGATCGCCCCCGTGCTCGACGAAATCGCTAATGAATATGCAGGCAAACTGAAAGTCTGCAAAGTAGACGTTGACAGCAATGCTGGAATTCCCGAGAAATTTGGTATTCGCGGCATTCCCACGCTGATCATCTTTAAAGAAGGTACGGCCGTTGAGACTAAGGTGGGTGCTCTGTCCAAGACGCAACTCACTGAGTTTGTCGATAGCTGCCTCTGAAAGTCGTCAGTGCCCGAATCACTCAATCAGTGGTTTCGGGCATCTCTTCAGCGTTTGCGTCCACTGCTAATGGGGTTTTTTCGCGAGGCGCTACGCGACGGGTTACTTAAGCACCAAAATAAACCGTTTTAAATGCTGGACGCGCATTCACAGCGGTGCTAGCTTAGGACCTGTAGTCGGGTTGGCTTCGCAGCCCGGTTGATTCCTCCTCCTAAAAATATCAACACATACGCTCATGCGTGGTCGCGTCAAATAACTGGGGGTTATCAACGCCGCTGTTTGGCATTGCGTTCATGTTCCAAGCGGAACACAACCACTCAATCGATCTCATCATCCCTTCATTTCGGAAGTCACCTGTGGAAGAAAACATCAGCGCGGAAAGCAACGATAATCAAACTGTCATCGACGAAACCGTTGATAACAACAAACCCAAAAGAGCCAAATCAGAATCAAGTGAACCAGCACCTGTTGCTGAAGTAGCTGACGCGGCGCCTGCAGCTGAAACCGCTAGTCCAGCACCAGCTACAGAACCTGCCGAACCCGTGTCAGATGACGCTGCGCCGCGTACGCTGAAGCTCAACAAGGCTGATCCGGCCGATACCGACACTGAAGACCCAGCGCCAAGCGTCGACAGTGGAGCTCAGGCCGCTGATCAATACGAGCAGGGTGAGTCCAACGAGGGGCAATCGGGCGAGGGGCAATCGGGCGATGGCCAAAATAGCGGTGGACGCCGTGGTCGCGGGCGTCGTCAACGCCGGCGAGACCCAAATACGCCGAGCGCTAACCCTCTGAGCTTGACAGAGCTGAAAAACAAATCGACCCAGGATTTGATCGACATGGCCCGCGAAATGGGCCTAGAAAATATGGCGCGGTCGCGCAAACAAGATATTATTTTTGCCCTCCTAAAACGACACGCTAAAAGTGGTGAGGACATATGGGGCGACGGTGTTCTTGAAATATTACAAGACGGGTTTGGCTTTCTACGCTCAGCCGATAGCTCCTACCTCGCCGGCCCCGATGACATCTACGTAAGCCCCAGTCAAATTCGGCGTTTTAATTTGCGTACTGGCGATACCGTCACCGGCATGATTCGACCGCCAAAAGACTCAGAGCGCTACTTTGCACTACTTAAAGTCAAGGACGTTAACTTTGAGTCTCCAGAGAGTGCAAAGAGCAAAATCCTATTCGAAAACCTCACGCCACTCTTTCCCAACGAGCGATTAACACTCGAAAAAGGCAATGGCAGTACCGAAGATTTAACGGGGCGAATCATTGATTTATGCGCCCCCATCGGTAAAGGCCAGCGCGGCCTATTGGTGGCACCGCCCAAGGCGGGAAAAACCATCATGATGCAAAACGTTGCTCAAGCAATCATTTCCAACAATCCAGAATGCTACGTCATCGTATTACTGATTGACGAGCGACCTGAAGAGGTAACGGAAATGCAGCGGAGTGTTGGCGCACGGGGCGCCGAGGTGGTTGCCTCAACCTTCGATGAGCCGCCAGCACGGCACGTCCAGGTGGCCGATATGGTCATTGAAAAAGCTAAGCGGCTCGTCGAACACAAGCGCGACGTTGTCATCTTATTGGACTCGATCACACGTTTGGCAAGGGCCTACAATACGGTTGTGCCCAGCTCTGGCAAAGTACTGACAGGGGGCGTTGACGCTCACGCACTGGAGCGTCCAAAACGCTTCTTTGGTGCAGCCCGCAACATAGAGGAAGGCGGCAGCCTGTCCATCATTGCAACGGCACTGATTGATACTGGCTCTAAAATGGACGAAGTGATTTACGAAGAGTTCAAAGGCACCGGAAACATGGAGTTGCATCTCGACAGAAAGATCGCCGAGAAACGAACCTATCCGGCAATCAACATACGTCGTTCGGGCACCCGGCGTGAAGAACTACTCACTGGCGATGATGAATTACATCGCATGTGGATTTTACGGAAATTACTGCACGGCATGGAAGATCTGCCCGCAATTGAGTTTCTACTCGATAAACTCAAAGACACCAAGTCCAATGATGAGTTCTTCAAGTCAATGAAACGCAAATAAAGACCCCTCGCTATCCCAGGCGTGGTGCAACACTTAGGCTCTCCACCTCGAAACGACTAGGATTGTTCAATGGCCGCACGCTTTACCGATTTGCGAGACTTTATAAGTGAACTTGAGCACAGCAGCGAACTCGTGCGCATTAAGCACGAGGTCGATCCAAATCTTGAAATGACCGAGATCGCCGATCGCACCTTACGTGGCGGGGGTCCGGCGCTGTTGTTTGAAAACCCCAAAGGTTACGACATGCCAGTGCTAGCAAACTTGTTTGGCACAGAAGCGCGTGTAGCTAGAGGAATGGGCGCGGACTCCATCGATGCACTACGCGATATTGGCGAGTTATTGGCGTACCTGCGACAACCCGATCCCCCTAAAGGTATGCGGGATCTTATCGATAAAGCGCCACTACTCAAAAAAGTTCTAAATATGGGGCCTAAAACCATCAAGCGCCCCCCTTGCCAAGAAGTCGTGCTGTCGGGTGACGATGTCGATCTGACACGTTTGCCAGTGCAACGATGCTGGCCCGGCGATGTCGGGCCTCTGGTCACCTGGCCACTTGTGATCACACGAGGGCCTGAAAAACCTCGAATGAATTTGGGCATTTACCGGATGCAGCGACTGGGCCCGCGCAAACTCATCATGCGCTGGTTATCCCACCGCGGAGGGGCACTCGACTTTCGTGACTGGCAACTCAAATACCCCGGCAAGCCCTACCCGGTTGCTATAGCGCTTGGGGCAGACCCTGCGACAACATTGGGCGCGGTTACCCCGGTCCCCGATGCCCTCTCCGAATACGCGTTTGCCGGCTTGCTGCGCGGCAGTAAAACCGAACTCGCAGAATGTATGACGGCACACTGTCGCGATAACGAGCTCTTGGTTCCCGCCCACGCAGAGATCATTTTAGAAGGGTATATCAATCCCGACGAAGAAGCCGATGAGGGACCATTTGGTGACCACACGGGGTATTACAACGAGGTAGAGCGTTTCCCAGTATTTACGGTGGAAACCATGACTACCCGGCAAAATCCGATCTATCACAGTACGTATACCGGTCGACCTCCGGATGAGCCCGCCATACTTGGTGTGGCTCTCAATGAAGTCTTTGTGCCGCTACTGCGCAAGCAGTTCCCGGAGATCGTCGATTTTTATCTGCCTCCCGAGGGTTGCTCTTACCGTATGGCGGTTGTGTCTATACGCAAAGAATATCCCGGGCATGCCAAGCGTGTAATGCTTGGCATTTGGTCATTTCTACGCCAGTTTATGTACACCAAGTTCATTATTGTTGTCGACGATGATGTTAATGCACGCTCTTGGGAGGATGTTATCTGGGCAATGACCACGCGCATGGACCCCCATCGCGACTCTGTCTTTGTGGATAATACACCCATCGATTATCTGGATTTTGCATCACCCGTAGCGGGCTTAGGCTCGAAGGTAGGTATGGATGCCACCAACAAATGGCAAGGTGAATCTGACCGAGAGTGGGGAACAGCCATCAGCATGGATGCCAATGTCGTGGCGAAAGTAGACGAGATTTGGAACTCATTGGGCATCGAGTTACCTGGAAGGAAGCGCTAGCGGGCCAACCTTATTTTTGCGCCTCCACCGGAAGCGGTAATAGAGGGAGCTCACGTTGAAAGTGCTTTGCCGCTAGCCGTAGGTAATTATCAGCCTTGGTCCGCTCACCCAATGCCTCATGAAGACGGGCCAACTCGATACAAATACTCGCGGTCTCCTTTAGCGCCAGAGCGCTCTCTAAGTACGCACAGGCCTGCTGCCATTCGCCGCGGTAATGGGCTAGCCGAGCAGCACCGATGAGCAACAGCCCATCTTGCGCGTATTGCTCTAACCAACGCCCCATAGCTTTGTCTAGCTTCTTCCTATTTTGTGGTTCAAAAGAACCCACAAGCGCCACTAGCTCTGGCTCCCAATGCCGATCTAGTGCGGCAATCAACAACTTCTCAGCGTCAGCAAGTGCGCCTCGAGTGATCAAACAACGGATATAACGTGAAGCAAGCGGCAAGGTTTCGCGCCAAGCCAGCGGGATGGTCTGCCATAAACCGCGTAGCGCATCGATGTCGTCACCACGCGCACAGGCCGTGTCGACCAAGGCATACCAGCAAGCAGCTTCAAGGCCGCTGAGGGGGACAGCCTCTAACAGGTTATGTTTTCTTAGCTCGGGTAACAGTGCGCGCAAGGCCTCCCAATCTGCCAACGCCCAATGAGCGCGTGCAAGCAGCTCGAGGACGTGGGGGTGCTTATTGGCATTAGCACGAGCCCTCACTAATGTTGCCAGCGCTTGCTCGTAGTGTCCGGCCGATAGCTGTAGCTCTGCTTGCGTCAACTCCAATGCAATACCCGCGCCTGCATCAACCGCTTCAGCGGCACCAAGCTGCTTACGCATCTCATCTATATCGCCCAGCCGAAAACTCGCTTGCGCAGCCAGCAGATGATTGACTAGAGGCGCCTCACTGTAACGTGCCGAGCGCAACAATTGACGCCTAGCACGCCCCCAGTGACCCTCGATAAAACTGATGAGCCCGCGATTAGTCAGTGCGCCGGCGTTGCGCGACTTACGATTATCCACCCAGCCGCTAACCCAGTGGCGACTGCGCAGCAAAAGTCGCGACAACCGCAAAAGCAGCGCAACGAGTGCCCAAGCGACGAGCCACAGAAACAGCGCAAACCAGACACTGGTTTCAAGGGTAATGTTGCCAAGGCTAATGAACACATAACCGGCATCTTGCTCAATCGCGTTGATAAGCAAGACCCCCGCCACAAGACCCAGTGTTAGCAGTAGCAGCAAACGTCGCATACTAGCCTTCTGTGCTCCTAGGGGTATCCGATGTATCAGCCTTCGCGTTCACACGATCTTGCTCGTCCGCAGTCACTCCACCTATATCAGTGGCTGACGAACTGACGGCTTCACCAGCGGGCTCGGAATCATCAAGTCGCCTCAAGGCATCGGCTAATGCGCTACGCGACGCGGTTAAGTCGGGCAGCGTCGGCGCTATATTAATCTGTCGTAGCGCCGCCAATTCCTCGCTCATGGCTTGCGCACGGCCCGGATCCAGACTTGCGAATTCCATAACGAATGTTTCCGCACGTTCCAGGGCCGAGGTATACAGCGTAGGGTTGTACGACAGCGCGGCAATTTGTGCTTGCTCGATGAGCATGCGCAGATTTTGGCGTACCAAGGCTTCCCAGTCGGGGGTCATCATACGCGACATCTCTGCGTCTCGGCGCTTGATGACAAGGTAGCTCGACAGTTTCGCTAGGGCTGCCTCCCAACCCGCTTCTACGCGTGCCTGCCAGCCTTCACCACTCACCATGGGCCATGGATGGGGCGGTTGCTGAGCTGTATTAAGAGCCGCCGCCTGGCCCACTAGGGCGCTAAAGCGGGCATATAAGCCAACAACATCGACCTCGGGTGCCGCGCGCAGTGCTGCCCTATCTTGTGCTAGAGCGCGCCGGGCCTGTTCAAAACGTGGATCATCCGCTTCAGCCAACAGCGCATCAGCATTGCCCAAGAGCGCAATGGCTGCACTCGTGTCCCTGGCGCTAAGCAATCGCTCGGCTGCCAGCCGTACAAGAAAAGCAGCTTCCTTGGCAAGCCATGCGCGCCTGTCGGTAGCGGTAAGACGAGCGATACGGAGATCCAATCGATCGAGTCGCTCGAGTAGTCGTCGCTGCTGCTCGACAAAATCGGCGCGCTCCATTGCCTGTTGACTCAACTGATCCTTTAAGCGCAACGCGGCGCGTGCCTCGAGCGTATCGCCCAGCGTGGCAAGACGATCATTGAGTGCTGTTTGAAACGCCTGCTCATTGGCTTGCATGGATGTAACAGTATTTGACAACTGGCTAACTGTGCGCTGCTGCACTAGCCACTGCGGCCACCACAACAGATACGCGGCCGCACCCACAGCTCCAATTGTCAGCAGCAAGACAAAGATAAGCGTACGCGCCAAGCCATCACTTTTACTGAGCCGTGGGCGTGTTTCTTGGTCGGTCTGCCCTTGTTGAGCGGCTTCCTCAAGCTCGAGCGCCAATAAGTCAGCATCTTCACTCGACACAGTCGTACCCTCGTCATCTGCGACGGCATCGGATACGTCTGGTGTCAATGTCGAATCGGACAACGATTCGAGCACTGCCAAAAACCCGGCGTCACTGGCGTCAGCGGCGCACATTACGCGCTGCCAACCCAACTGCGTGGCTTGATCAGCGACGCGCTGGGAAGGGACCACCACCGGATGCATGAGCAGTGAAAGCGTATTGGTGGCATGGATGAGCTCGGTCAGCGTGGTCAGGGTCTGTACGCTATTAGCTTGAAAAACCACCGCTTGAGCCTCGCTCATGGTGGCCACAAAATTATCGCGATCAACCGGCGCTTCTTCCCGTCGGTAGCAGACGTATTCCTCTACGCGAGCACCGCGGTCTGCTAAAGTTTGAGTGAGTGTCTCACGACCGCCCTCGCCTTTAACAATGACGATGTGTTTGTCCTGAACATCGCCGAGTGCCGGAAGGGCCAGTAAACCCTCGGAATCCATGTTTTCGGGCACGGTTACCGCTAAGCCCTCGGTCTCCAGTACACTGGCTGTGCGTGGCCCAACCGCCAAACTCATGGTGGCGTGCTCGACCATGGGCCCCATCAACGTAGGTAAACCCATACGCGCCGCATTGGCACTAATGAAGATACATAAGTCACCCGCCGCCAAATCGGGAGGATCGGGCAGTTCGGATTCGGGGAGTGGGGCTATGCGTAGTAAGGGTTGAACCAACACATGATAACCGCGCTCGGCTAACACGGCTTCCAGGCGCGCGTTATCACCCTCGGGACGTGTTAAGACGACGGTTAGCTTCACGCACGCACCGCCGCCAAGATATCATCTGCCCCCTGTGCCAGCAGCTGTCGTGCCACATCTGCACCCAGAACTTCTGGATCGGATCCTCGGCCTTCCGCAAACAGCAGTGTGTGGCCGTCGGGCGAGCCTACGCGAGCGCGCAACCACATGCCATCGGCTTCAGTAACTGCATAACTAGCAATGGGCACGTCGCAGCCACCATCGAGTGTGCGCACGCAGGCACGCTCGGCGCGCACGCAAACAGCGGTCAAATCGTGCTGCAACGGCGCGAGCAGTTCGGCTGTACGTGTATCGTTAGAGCGGTACTCAATACCAACAGCACCTTGTCCTCCAGCGGGTAGCGAAATCTCTGGATCAATACTGGCGCCAATGCGCTCATTGAACCCCAAGCGCACGAGCCCGGCGGTAGCCAATACAATGGCATCAAATTCACCGGCATCAAGCTTAGCAAGGCGCGTATTAACGTTGCCGCGCAAAAAACCAATATCGAGATCTGGCCGGGAGCGTTTGATCTGACAGGAGCGACGTAAACTCGACGTCCCCAGTCGTGCTCCTTGGGGAAGTTCATCAAGTGAACTTACACCAACCAGCGCATCACGCGGATCTTCGCGCTCACAAATGACACCCAATTCAAGACCGGAGGGAAGCTCCATAGGCACATCTTTCATGGAGTGAACGGCAATATCGGCACGGCCATCCAGCAAGGCTGTTTCAAGTTCTTTCACGAACAGCCCTTTACCACCTACCTTGTACAAAGGTGTCTCCAGAATTTGATCGCCACGAGAAGTCATGCCTAAAAGCTCGACCTCCAGATCTGGGTACAGCTTTTCTAACTCTCCTGCAACAAAGTGAGCTTGCCAGAGTGCCAACGGACTCTCGCGGGTTGCGATAACTAATTTCGACATGGTACCTCCCTTACCAGGGGCCATCGTAGCACGGGGCGCGACATGGGAAACTATTTGGATCCAGCGACCCACCGAAGCAATGATACACTTGCACCCGTCGTACTATGCCATTTTCCATCGATCAAGCTGTTACAGGACTCAACATGACTCGCGCCGATCAAGACTCAAGTGCTACCAGCGACTTATGGGGCGGCCGCTTCACTGAAGCGACCGATGCATTCGTACAACGTTTTACAGCCTCCCATGAATTTGATCGCCGTCTAGCCACGCAAGACATACGTGGCTCGCGGGCACACGCCGATATGCTCGCAGCAGCCGGAGTACTGACTGAAGCAGAGTGCACCGCCATCCATCAGGGACTCGATCAGATTGCGACAGAAATCGCTGCTCAGCAATTTGACTGGCGCGTCGAGCGCGAAGACGTGCACATGAACATTGAGGCCCGCTTAACCGAAATCATTGGCGATGCTGGCAAAAAATTACACACAGGCCGCTCGCGTAACGATCAAGTGGCCACCGATATCCGTCTGTATATGCGTGACGCACTGCTTTCTATCATGCAAGAACTCGATCGCTTGCAGGAGGGTATCATTGCATTAGCGCTCGATAATACAGATACCATCATGCCCGGCTTCACGCATTTACAAGTCGCGCAACCCATCACTTTTGGCCATCATTTGCTGGCTTGGAATGAAATGCTGGAGCGCGACTGGAGTCGGCTGCGCGATTGTCTGCAACGCCTCAATCAGTGCCCTCTGGGCTCTGCGGCGCTCGCAGGTACAACATTCCCGATTAATCGGCATATGACCGCCGAGGCACTGGGCTTTAGTGGCCCGACATTAAACTCTCTCGACTCGGTGTCCGACCGCGATTTCGCCATTGAGTTTTGCGCTGCATCAGCGCTGGTACTTACCCATCTTTCACGGATGTCTGAAGAACTTATTCTGTGGACGTCGGCACAGTTTAATTTTGTAGACATCCCCGATCGCTTCTGCACCGGTTCGTCGATCATGCCTCAGAAAAAGAACCCAGATGTCCCAGAGCTGGTGCGCGGCAAAACGGGTCGCGTTAATGGCCACCTTATGAGCCTGCTAACACTCATGAAGTCACAGCCACTCGCCTACAATAAGGATAACCAAGAAGACAAAGAACCTTTATTTGATACCGTTGACACACTACTCGACTGTCTGCGTGCCTTTGCCGACATGGTGCCAGCACTCAAACCTAAAAAAGAATCAATGCGCAACGCCGCACTGATGGGCTTTGCCACAGCCACCGACCTTGCCGATTATCTCGTGCGCAAGGGCGTACCCTTTCGGGATGCTCATGAAGTCGTGGGCAAAGCGGTGGGTTATTGCCTAAACGAAGGCTGTAATCTGGAGGCGCTCCCACTGGCGACACTGCAATCCTTTCACCCAGGTATTGAGGACGATGTGTTTGCACTGCTTAGCCTAGAGGGTTCTGTGGCAGCCCGAAATCACATAGGCGGCACAGCTCCGGCACAAGTTGAGGCGGCGGCGAACGCGGCGAAAACACGCGTGAATAGCCGCTAGTGCACCCTAGGTGTCCAGCGCAACGAGGCCTGAAATGTAACATCCGGGGCACTCTCTACCCGAATATCCTCAATAAAACTTGCGTCTAAAGTAAGCTCAGAGCTCAGCGCATAACGCATACCTAGGGCAAGCATGACGGTGGGCTCATCCACCGCTGGCACCTGACTGCGCATCACGCCTGCGTGGCCATCGAGCTGAGCGAGCAACGACCAGGCTTTCGTGAGTTGCCATTCTACGGCGACACCCGCTTGCCACAGATGGCGGCGCTGCTCCGGTCCCAGCAATGCACTTTTCCCGGCTCGGATGTAACCCAGTTGGCCATGCCAGATTAGCGGCAAATCAGCGCGATGCCGGCCGCTGTAGCGCAGGGTTGCAAAGGCATCGCCCCCGCCACTACCCAGCCACTGATCTTCGTCACCCGTCGCCCATTTGTAACCCGCGCTTAAACTCCAACTATCCGTAGGCGACTGTGCGAGCTGATAGCTCAGCTCGGTACGGATATCGCCAATCCCCGCCGAGGTGCCAGTAAGACTTTGAGTGTGGCGATCGCTTCGGTACTGAAAGGCTAACTGATCATCGGTAAATTGTTGTCGCCCACCATCACTCATCCCAAATAGTGCGTGCCAGTCGTTAATCAGAGGGTCGAGAAAGCCACCCGTATGCTGTATCCATGGCACGACCACACGAGCCGAGTAGCGCGATGCAAAACCCCATTCCAACGCGGCAGTCATGCGCGTGGTCTCGCCATCGAAGCGGAGCGTTGTGTCGTCCTCGTCCTGAACCGTCCAGTGGCTGGCAATCGCGGTGTTGAGTTCCCAGCTCCAAGCGTCAGCAATCTGCGCACTTCGCTGACTCGGTAACGCGACATGCTGTGCCATTGGGGACATGTTCTCCACCCACAAGGGCTGTGAAACTAGCGGTGGCGTCGACTGGGATTGCGCCAATCCGTGCTGGACCGCGCCAACCAAAAACGTCGCCAAAATAATGTAATGACCGTACTGAATACCCATAACGCCCCTATCTTCAGTCGCACACGTCCTTCAGTCGCACACGTCGGCTCTTGGCGTTTAATAAGCAAACGCTATCAAGCCACCGCTTTCGCGCCGAGCACTGTTATACTAACGGTTTTTTGGGCCTCTATTGTGCACCTAACGCTACGAATCTCGCTGCTCATCTCGCTCTCGCTGCTCCTAACTGCCTGTGGGCAACAGGGGCCTTTGGTACCAGCGGATGCCTTTACCGCAGCGGCGGACAGTGCCATGAATGACAAACCTACAAACTCTCGCCACCTCGATTCACACGCCAATAGTGGTGCACCGTGACCGCCAACACCTTTTACTACCAGGACGACACACTTTTTTGTGAGGCCGTTAATCTCGAAGCACTTGCGCAACAACATGGTACGCCGCTGTACGTCTATAGTCGTCAAGCCATTGAGGCAGCGTTCCTGAACTACCAACGTGCACTGGGTGACCAGCCACACCTTATCTGTTACGCCGTAAAGGCAAACTCCAATCTCGCTGTACTCGATTGCCTCGCACGACTGGGAGCAGGTTTCGATATTGTTTCGGGCGGCGAGTTAGAGCGTGTTCTCGCCGCTGGGGGCGACCCAAGTAAAGTTGTTTTCTCGGGTGTCTGTAAAAAGCCCAGCGAAATGGTTCGCGCTTTACAGGTTGGCATTCGGTGTTTCAATGTCGAGTCGGAAGCCGAACTCGATGCATTAGCAGCAATTGCAGCCGAGCAAAACTGTATTGCGCCTGTATCTCTGCGCGTCAACCCCGATGTCGATGCTCAAACGCACCCGTATATATCCACCGGTCTCAAAGAAAATAAATTCGGGGTAGATATTGCGATTGCCGCCAGTCTTTATGAGCGTGCCGCCGCCATGCCCAATATTAACCCCGTTGGAGTCGATTGCCATATTGGCAGTCAATTACTCGACATAGCGCCGTTTTCGCAGGCCCTAGAGCGTTTGTTACGGCTCATTGACGACCTCGAAGCAAGGGGCATCACGCTTGAGCACCTGGACCTTGGTGGCGGTTTAGGGGTGCAATACGCCGGTGAATCGGTGCCAAGCGTTGCTGACTATATTGACACGCTAAGAGCACAACTAGGTGACCGCCAATTTGAGCTGATGTTCGAACCTGGACGGTCTATTGTTGCCATGGCCGGAGCGTTGCTGACACGAGTGGAGTACCTAAAACCCACCACGCATAAGAATTTTGCGCTCGTTGATGCCGCTATGAATGACCTGCTCAGACCAGCGTTGTACAGTGCTTGGCAGGACATCGTTCCACTTAAGCGACGGTCCGGCGCAACCCAGCTATGGGATATCGTTGGGCCTGTTTGCGAAACCGGCGACTTTCTCGGCAAAGACCGGGAGCTGTGTCTGGTAGCTGGCGACACTCTCGCCGTTACCGGGGCTGGTGCCTACGGCTTTGTTATGGCGTCTAACTACAATAGTCGCGTCAGACCACCCGAAGTAATGGTTGATCGAGGACACGCCTATGTCATAAGAGAGCGCGAAACCCTCGATCAACTTTGGCAGGGCGAGCACGTATTACCGCGGGCACCGCTATGAAACTCAACTTCACCAAAATGCACGGTGCTGGTAATGACTTCGTGGTCATTGACTGTGTGCGTCAGGCCGTGCAGCTGAGTCCCGGAAAAGTTCGCTTTATCGCTGACCGGCATCGCGGGGTTGGCTGCGATCAAGTATTACTGGTTGAGCCACCCGATGACCCCGATGCTGATTTTCGCTATCGCATTTACAACGCTGATGGCTCTGAAGCTGGGCAGTGTGGCAATGGTGCGCGATGCTTTGGACGTTTTGTGCGTGAGCAACGTCTCAGTGCCAAACGCGAACTTAAGGTGCAAACCATCGGTGGACTCATGCAGCTTAAAACCCTGGATGATGGCCGCGTACTCGCTGACTTGGGTGCCCCTCGATTTGAACCCAGCGACATACCGATGCTAGCTAATGCACGAGAAACTCAATACACCCTTGAAGTGGCGGGCAGTCGTTACCAGGCAGGGGCATTGTCCATGGGCAACCCCCACGTGGTCTTACAGGTAGAAAGTTGTCGAGACGCTGCGGTAGACCTATTGGGTGAGCAGCTCGAACGGCATGCCTGTTTCCCTGAGCGAGTGAACGTGGGTTTTATGGAGGTCGTATCACGCAGTGAAATCAAGTTACGCGTCTATGAACGCGGCGCGGGTGAAACTCAGGCTTGTGGCACGGGAGCATGCGCTGCTGCCGTGCATGGTATTCAGCTCGGATTGCTAGACTCTGCAGTGACAGTACAGTTACCCGGGGGTAAGCTGACAGTATCGTGGTTAGGTGAAGGGTCATCCGTTTGGCTGGGAGGTCCCACAGCAACGGTTTTTGAGGGCAGTATAAGGCTGCGTAAATAATGACGATAACCCATAGAACAGGTAACGCGTATGAACAGTGACAAGGTAGCGCAAGATACAGCCCGCCCGCCACTGGATGCCAACGATGTGGAGACTTTTCTATCGGAACACCCCGCTTTTTTTAAGCATCGTCCCGAACTACTCACGGCCTTAGAACTACCCCATGGTGGTCCCGGAGCGGTGTCGTTGGTTGAGCGACAAGTTACGTTGCTGCGCGAGCGCAATATTGAAATGCGCAATCGCTTAGCGAGCATCACTGAAAATGCGCAAGCCAATGACGCTCTGTTCCAAGGCGCTCGCGAAACGGTACTAGCGCTACTAGATGCCCAAAAAGCCGATCAGTTAACAACCATAATTCGCGACGCCTTTGCCCAACATTTCGATGTCGACATGGCCAATTTAATTTGGCTGCCAAAGGCAGCATCGCTAGCCAACTTATCGGAAGTCTCAGCAGACCGTGGGGCAATCGTTGCCAGCCTCATCAAACATCAGCAGCCATTTGCTGGGGTATTTCGTGCTGAGGAGATGCGAGCGCTATTCGACAATGCACAAGACGAGGGCTCTGCAGCGCTGGCGCCTATTGTTCATGAAAGCATAGTGACAGGTGTTTTGGCTGTGGGCTCAAGCGATGTGCGCCGCTACGACAGTACAGTGGGAACGCTCTTTCTTGACTATATTGCCAACGTCATAGCCCGTCTGCCGATGGTTCGCGGTTAGCCATGGCGGACTTTCGGCAGCTGTTACCTGAATGCCGCAGTTTTCTCGAATACCAACGCGATGTTAGGCGAGCGTCACCACACACGCTCAGCGCCTACCAAAATGACCTACAACAGTTTTGCCGATTCTGTGACCATACGCTGGGTGGGCGCTCACTCCCAGACGTAAGTGAAAGTGACATACGTCGGTGGGTTGCGTCGTTACATCGAGCCGAGCGCCAATCAAAAAGTATTCAACGCGCGCTGTCGGCGGTACGCGCGCTCTATCGGCATTTGATAGAGCATGCGGGCTTTCAAGGTAATCCGGCAGCGGGCGTTCGAGCGCCCAAGTCACCACGCACGCTGCCCAAGGCCATAGACCCAGACAATATCAACGCGCTTTTTAACAAGCCAATCGACGATCCGCTAGAAATACGGGATGTCGCTATTGCCGAATTGCTGTATTCGTCTGGGTTACGGCTGGCAGAATTGGTGGCTGCCAACGTTAACGACATTAGCTATGACGATCGCACGATCACAGTCATCGGCAAGGGCAATAAGACGCGAACCGTCCCAGTTGGTACCTTAGCGCTTGAAGCCATTGCGCTGTGGCTGTCTCACAGACCCATGGGAACCGAAATATTTACCCACGACAGTCCGCTCTTTGTGTCGCGCCAAGGCCAGCGCATCAGCCCTCGATCGGTACAGTCTCGTTTGAAGCGCCTTGCTCAAATTCGACATCTACCGGGCAAGCTACATCCACACATGCTCAGACACTCATTTGCCAGTCACCTACTTGAGTCCAGTGGAGATCTGCGTGCGGTTCAAGAACTGTTGGGGCACGCTAATATCTCAACGACACAGGTATATACCCACCTCGATTTTCAGCATCTAGCCAGCGTATATGACGCAGCGCACCCAAGAGCGAGGCGACGTCAGCCATGATCACGCTCGTTACCTTTGACCTCGATGATACCCTGTGGGATGTGCGGCCGGCGCTCATGAAGGCCGAGCAGGCGCAGAATCACTGGCTTCGCGAACATTACCCGAAAAGTCTTGAAGGTAAAGACAGCAGCACCTTGAATGAGCGCAAGCGACGGTTGATTAAACGACAACCTGAACTTATTCATCATATAAGCCGCTTCCGACAACGGTTTCTCGAGGAATTGCTACTTGATGCAGGTGTAGCACCAAAGGAAGCCGAACATGCTGCGAGTCAGGCCTTTGCCGCCTTCATTGCTAGACGTAACGAAGTAGCCCTGTTTGATTACGCGGTGCCAGTTCTAGAGCAGCTACAAGCAGATTATCGATTGGGAGCATTAACCAATGGCAACGCCGATGTCACCAAAACCCCACTCGCGCCCTTTTTTGAATTTGCTCTAAAAGCAGAAGATGTCGGCGCAGCAAAGCCAGAGCCTCAGCTATTTGAAGCTGCGCTTGCGAGGACAAAAACTCACCCTCGGCACGCGGTGCACGTGGGTGATAGCCACGACCACGATATTGTGGGTGCATATCACGCGGGGATGCGCACAGTGTGGCTGAATCCTGAGGGCAATCGCAGCGATCTTGCCGACGCTTCAATACGCTGCCTGTCAGAGTTGCCCGGCGTGCTGTCGACACTTACAGCCGTTTAGCCGCTGCTATCACAGCTGCCAGCCACCTCTCAAATAGCGTCGGGCCCTGTTTCGCCAGTACGAATGCGAACCACCTGCTCAAGTGCGGTAACAAAAATCTTGCCATCACCGATCTTGCCGGTACCTGCAGATTGAATAATAGCCTCAACGATGGCATCGACCTGTTCGTCGTCTGCTGCGACCTCGAGTTTGAGTTTCGGCAAAAAATCCACCACATACTCGGCACCTCGATAAAGCTCGGTGTGACCGCGCTGACGACCGAAGCCCTTTACCTCGGTCACCGTAACACCCTGGACGCCAATATCGGCCAAGGCGGATCGAACGTCGTCCATCTTAAATGGCTTGATGATCGCTGTGACGAGCTTCATGGGACAACCTCATAACTTAACGTTCGCTCATTATGAGCACACTGCAGAATTTGGCAATGCTGGCTCTGCGAATTTCATAAAAAAAAGGGGCCCGAAGGCCCCAAACACACTCCAAAAAAGTGTTTAACTACCTGAGGTGAACTCTGGGTAGGCCTCCATACCGCACTCGGCAACGTCGGAGCCCTCGTACTCTTCCTCTTCAGAAACCCTCAGACCCATAACGGCCTTGATGATGCCAAAAGCAACGAGTGAGACCGCGAACACCCACCCAAAGATTGTCAGCGCGCCGATGATCTGACCGGAGAAACTGGCATCTCCATTGGTGACAGGCACAAGCAGTAGTCCCAACAAACCAACAACACCGTGTACCGAAATTGCACCCACAGGATCGTCAATCTTCAGTTTGTCGAGAGTAGTGATGGAGAACACAACCAAAACACCACCAATCGCACCGAACAGCGTGGCTAAAAGCGCAGTCGGCGTATCGGGACCCGCGGTAATGGCTACTAATCCGGCCAGACAGCCATTGAGCGCCATGGTGAGATCGGCTTTACCGAATAGCAGCTTGGCAGTGAGCAACGCTGCGATACAGCCTCCAGCGGCGGCGGCGTTGGTATTCATGAAGACCACTGCCACTGCGTTAGCTGACTCCACTGAGGCAGTCGCTAGGACGGAACCACCGTTGAAGCCAAACCAGCCCAACCACAGGATGAACGTACCCAGGGTAGCCAGAGGTAAGTTTGCACCGGGGATAGCCCGAACTTCGCCGTTTGGACCGTATTTGCCTTTGCGTGCACCTACTAAAATAACACCGGCAAGAGCGGCGGCGGCACCGGCCATGTGAACAATGCCGGATCCGGCAAAGTCTAGAAAACCCAGCTCACCCAAGTTGTAAATGCCAAACACATCGTTGCCACCCCACGTCCAACTACCTTCCATGGGGTAGATAAACCCGGTCATCACAACTGCAAAGGCCAGAAAAGCAAACAACTTCATGCGTTCGGCAACCGCACCAGAGACAATCGACATCGCGGTGGCAACAAACACCACTTGGAAGAAGAAGTCTGCAGAGGGCGCATAGGTCGCCGGCTCTTCAGCACCAGTAACACCGTCGCCGGCGATCGTGCTCAGTAAGTAATCGCCGCCATACATGATGGCGTAGCCGCACACCATGTACATGGTGCATGCCACGGCGAACAACGTGACGTTTTTGGTGAGAATTTCCACCGTATTTTTGGACCGAACCAACCCCGCTTCCAGCATGGCAAAACCCGCGGCCATCCACATGACCAGCGCGCCACACACCAGGAAGTAAAAGGTGTCCAGAGCGTACTGCAACTGAAAAATTTCGTTCTCCATGACAGTTCCTCTCTCCTGTGCAGGGGTTAAATGGCCGCTTCGCCGGTTTCACCGGTGCGAATGCGAATGACATGTTCCAGGGTGGTGACGAAGATCTTGCCATCACCAATCTTACCGGTCTGTGCGGCGCCGCTGATCGCTTCAATGGTTTGGTCAACCAAATCGGCTTTCACTGCTACCTCGAGCTTAATCTTTGGAAGAAAGTCGACGACGTACTCTGCTCCGCGATACAGTTCGGTGTGCCCTTTCTGACGCCCGAACCCCTTGACCTCGCTCACCGTGATGCCCTGAACGCCTATCTGGGAAAGGGCCTCGCGAACATCGTCTAGCTTGAACGGCTTAATGACTGCTGTGATTAATTTCATCTGATCCTCCGGGGAGTGGCTCACTGGCCCCGTTGTTGAGTGGACTTCTCCGGGCTGGGCACACAGTGATACACAGCCATCGGACTCACCGTGCTTTAGCGACTGCCGTACCAAAAATATTTTTACTCATATTAATCAATAGCTTATGGGTACTTTATACGCTAGCGTTAGTGCTAGGGATGACCCATTTCGCGCGAGCGCGCACAAGATTGGTGCGCAAAGCACCTCAGCAATGCACCGAACAAAAGCACCGGCATGACGCTGCGGTGTCTTTGTGATGTCTTCGTAGAGTTGCGGGCTGACGCGTGTTGTCGGCTAACGCGCACGACGGCTGAGACCACAAACACCTTTTTATTGGCATGATTAAATGCCTTTTGGCTGAACAGCCTTTGATTGACAGCCCAGCACGACCGAGAGTGGCTAGAATTGGCCATTACCGATGTGGGGAAATCTGAGCGGATGCGTTACATTCACCACTGAACTAAACAGCAACACAAAACACTCGTGTATCGGCACGGGTTTGTTCGGAGAGACGAGACTATGAGCAAGCAGAGCTATGAACCCAACAACGGGGACGTCAATAGCAAACGCTCCAATACTGCCGGCGCCCATCAATCGCAGCAGGAGTCTTTTGACCCGGGCAATATATTTAATCGCTTACTTGGCAAAGATAGTGGCTTGAAAGACCAGCTCGATCGAAACGCTCGCGCCCTCGCCCAGTCCGCACTGGGCAAGCTTGATGTTGTCAGCAGACAAGAGTTTGATGCACAACTGGCCGTACTGCAGCGAACCCGCGAGCGCGTCGTGGCACTCGAGGCGGAGCTAGAACGACTCAGCCAATTGCTCGATAACAAGCCCCCGCAATAACTGAACACATTCAACGACTGCAGGGACGCAGACGTTGTGGTCTCAGTCTTCAAGGATGAAGTATGTCTACGGCCAAAATCTTCTCCCGCGCGTCGGCAGGATTGCACGCGCCGGATGTCAGTATTGACGTTCACTTAAGTAGCGGCCTTCCTGGATTTACGCTAGTAGGTCTACCTGAAAGCGCGGTACGGGAAGCGCGTGAGCGAGTGCGAAGTGCTCTCATAAACTCACATTTCGATTGGCCCGACCACCGTATTACAGTCAACCTAGCACCGGCGGACCTACCAAAAACAGGCGGCCGTTTTGATCTGCCTATTGCATTGGGTATTCTCGTCGCCTCGGGTCAGCTCGCCAAAGAAGTTGTGCACAACAAAGAATTTTTTGGCGAACTGGGTCTCGATGGTAGTTTGCGACGAGCCAGCGGCATCATGGCAGCGGTTTTAGCCGCTACTCGAGCATCCAGGACATGTGGTGTGCCTGTGAGTCAACTCGATAGCCTGACCACCATCCCCCATGCGCAGCTTATAGCTGCTGATGACCTGCTCTCGCTATGTGCCAAATTAAAACTCAGCAGTCCCTGCGAGCCGTTATCGCCCCCAGAACCACAAGCACTGCCACCCTATCAAGACTTCCGGAACATTGCTGGGCAACCGGTTGCCAAACGGGCGCTCGAAATAAGCGCTGCAGGCGGTCATCACCTGTTGATGGTTGGCCCACCTGGTGCCGGTAAAACCCTCCTCGCATCGTCATTACCCGGTATCTTGCCAGATCTTGAGCCCGGGGAATTACTTGAGCTGACGGTCATCAGAGACCTACTTGGACTAAGAGCGGAGCATCGACGGCCTTTTCGAGCACCCCACCATAGCAGTAGCGGCCCCGCATTGGTGGGTGGCGGTGCCAACGCGCAGCCAGGAGAGGTGTCATTAGCCACCGGGGGTGTTTTGTTTCTCGATGAACTCCCCGAATTCTCCACGCGCACCCTCGACCTACTTAGGCAACCTCTTGAGGAGGGTGAAATCACCATCAACCGTACCAACAAAACCAACACCTACCCCGCACATTTCCAGCTGATATCGGCGATGAACCCATGCCCCTGCGGCTACGCCGGCAGCCATGACCCGCCGTGTAAATGCTCAGGCGAACTTGTTGCGCGCTACCAAAGCCGGATATCGGGGCCTATTTTGGATCGTATCGACCTGCATGTGGGTCTGGAGCGCCAAAGCAGCGCCCAGTTGCTCCAACCTGTTAATACGTGCGAATCGTCGGCTGTTATTCGCAAGCGAGTGGTCGCCGCCCGCGCTCGACAGCTCGCGCGGCAATCGTGCTGTAACGCCCAACTGACCGGCAGAGAACTTTTACAGCAATGTCAGATGCGTTCACCGGTTGTGAAATGGTTTGCCGATACTAGCGACCGCCTGCAGCTATCGGCGCGCAGCACCCATAGAGCGCTGCGTGTTGCACGCACTCTGGCCGATATGCGCAACGAAGACGAGGTCGTTGAGCAGCACCTTATGGAGGCGCTGGGCTATCGCCCCAGACTAGAGGGCTGGGGGTAGCATGGATAGATAAAACCTGAGCGGCGCGACTCATCGCGCGGTACTCGCTAGCGATGGCCCTTACCAGGGTTTACCAGCGCCGCCTAAACGGTGCGCTACTTACTGTTATCGACCATGTAATCAACAGCCGCATAGATTTCTTCATCACTGCAATCGCCACAACCGCCTTTGGCGATCATGCCGGTACCCGCTACACCATTGACACCGCTGTTATAGAGCGCATCCATGCCCTTAGCTACGCGCACAGACCAAGCACCTGCATCACCCAACTTGGGCGCACCCGCGGCACCGGTTGAATGGCAAGCCATGCAAGCGCCATTGTAGATCTCTTCGCCCGATCGAGGGCCACTGGCCACAGCGGTACCACCAGCTGCACAGCTATCGTCACCAATTACACAAACCTGACTGAAAGGCTGTATACGTTCCTCAATAGCATTACGCTGATTCTTAGACAAATCGATAGCCGAAGCGGCCAAAGGGATGAAAGCAATGATAAGGGCTAAAACACGCATGACAGGACTCCTCTTTTGATGGCGCGGAGTATAGCGATTGCGAGCCCTGGGGAAAACTCACCACTTCGAATAGATTACACTCAACATGCTGGGAAGCGTTACACCCACACCGCCGCAGAAATCCGCGTAACCAAGGGACACACTATGAAGCTATACACCTATGACTCGGCTCCCAACCCTGCTCGAATCAAGATGTTTATGGATTACAAAGATATTCATATCGAAACACAGCAAATTGATATGACTAAGACAGAGCATCTCAGCGCCGCTTTTCTTGACGTATGCCCAAACGGCACAGTGCCGACACTGATTTTGGAAGACGGCAGGCGACTGACCGAGGTAATAGCCATAGCGCACTACCTAGAAGCACTGTATCCCCAGCGCCCTCTACTTGGTGTAACCCCAGTCGAAAAGGCAATGATCTTAAACTGGAATCACCGATTATTTCAGACCGTTTTCATGGCTACAGCCGAGGCTTTTCGCAATGCTCATCCGGCTTACAAAGACCGGGCCCTCCCCGGCATACGCCCCACAGCACAAATTCCAGAATTGGCTGTGCGCGGTCGCGATCGCCTGATCTCCGGGTTAGAGGAGCTTGATGCAGAGCTGGCAACACGCGCCTTTATAGCCGGGGAGCAATTCTCTTTTGCCGACATTGATCTGCTAGCTCTTATTCAATTTGCAGGTTGGGCAGCTAGGGTAAAACCAGAGCCGTCGCTCACGAACCTCCATACATGGCACGAGCGCGCAACCCAAGTGCTAAACACACCTGCATGATAGGGTGAGTACCTCGCTTCATGGCGCGCACACCCGCAACAGCGACTAGCGTGATACTCATGCTACCGTGATGCCCATGCAGATACATGTTGATAAACGCTGCCTGTGGTGGGGGTTATTGAGTGCTGTAATAGCGAGCCTGCTCGCCTGCGGAGGGGCAAGCACAAGCTCTGCTCGCTTAGAAGACTACGTATCGCGGCTTGAGCGCGCCCTGGAGGTCGAGCGCCCGGCTGCCCCCACTTTTCGACCGCCCCGGCTGAGCGAGGCACGGCTCGCCAAGTTACCTATCAACACCACGGCGATCTCTGTTTTAGACTTTCTAGCCCTGTCTGGCTGTGAACTGCAAGTAAATATTGGCCGGCGAAACAGCACTCTCGGGCGCAACGCATCGAGCTCGCAAGCGTTGCTGTTGGATGTGGAGTTCCTTCATCAGGTGCCTCATTGTGTGACAAGACTCAAGAAGCAAAACAACACCACGTTAGCAACTACGCTTGAGACTATGGCCGATGAACGTAAAGCGGCGCTGCCCCGACGTATATTCAACGCACTGCTCGCCGAGTCCGAGTTTGGAGAGCTGTGGCATTTACCACCCCAATTGGACGACTATCCCGCTCACGTGAACGGTGACGTCATCGCATCATTAAATTACTTTGACACGGTCATTCGCCAGTGGTTGCAGGGCAATTACAGCGCCAACTTCGCCAACCACAACGCGCTGTTCGAGGGCCATCTTGCACAACTGCGTGCGGGTGACGGTGGTGCTCTACTGCTTGCTAGCTCAACGCTATACCGATATCTGGCGCAAGCCAGTGTGCTCCTTAGAAACCGTAATACCGACAAGCCGCTTTGCCCTGGAGGGCGGGTAACGCGCAGCGCCGAGATTGCGCAAACCGTGATTACAAAATTTTTTACCACTCATACCCAGCCTTGGCTTGCCAGCGTTAACGCGCGCCGACATAGCCTCATGGCACCGCTACAGTCTATTGAAGAACAACTAGCGCCAGTGTTGCCAGTCACTTACAAGGCTTGGCAGGCACAGCGAGATGCCACACTGGACACGACCGCCGAGGCGCCAAAAAGCCACATTGCGACCGTTAAAGCGGTATTTGCTGCTTGTGCTTCTACACCTTGGTCAAGGTAATGGCACAGCTTGAGCGCCACATACCACGCCGCCGGCACATCGCTAAACATCACCCACACACTTATGGCACATAAAAATCTACCAAGGAATACAGACTGTTAGACCCTATCGGTAACAGGCAAACCAGCCCGATATCCGCAAGTCAAACAGGTCCGGGTACCGGCGCATTGCGTAATAAGCAAAAGTGGCAACTACCGGGCTGAGACGACTCGGAGCGCCTCCAAATTACGTTATGTTTGTTGTGGAGCAATTGCGCTTTTGCACGCAAGCCAACTCTCTCACAAGGTTATGAGCGAGTTTCCCTCAAGGGCAACAGAGTGTTGTGGAGTTAACGGACATGTCCCACCCCGATTCGATGGTGCAGCGCATCAAACTGAGCAACGAGTGGCACGCACGCCCAGTTGCCAACTTGGCTACGCCTTTTCGATGCACCCACCAAGTCATCAAGCGGTGCGGTAGCGCTGCCGAGTCGCGCCGGCAATTTGCCGAGCTATGTAAACAACACGACCAATCGGCTCCCAGCGACGAGAGTCGCCATCACGTTGTGCAAATGGGTAGCGCTCTCATCAAGTGGGAAGGGCACACCGAAGCAGACTCGATTACGCACCTGATCCCGGGTAATGGTGCCCCGCTATTCTCAGAGGCCGCCAAACAGTTTTCGCCGACCGAGCTAGCAAAGTGTTTTGGCGACGATGTGATTTGTGGCGTGCATATTGAGGTGCTCAAGCAAGCAGTCGACGTCATGGATATGGAAGCCATTAGAGCTGCGCTGGGCAGCAACGAAATATATGGTGGCCCCATTGCCGATGGCAACGCTGCACTGTGGTCTAGCTTTAGGTTAGACGCCGACGGCTATGCCCGGATTGTTATGATTGATCACAGCTTACCGCCCGCGGCGGCAGGTCGGTATTTGCAGCGCGTCGTTGAGACGGAAAGCTATCGTTTACAAGCCATGAGCGCTCTGCCATTGGCCCGCAAAACAATGGGTGAGCTATCGCAGCTGGAGGAAGAACTGAAACCACTGATGGATCAGCTTACGCTGACCGAGTCAGATACCGATCACGAAATACTACTGACCAACCTATCGCTGATGGCGGCTCGTATCGAGCACCTTGCTGCCGCGAGTAGCTATCGATTTGCCGCCGCCCGTGCCTATTCACGTATTGTAGAACAGCGACTGAATGAATTGCGTGAGGAGCGGGTTATAACGCAGCCGCGGTACTCGCTGTTCTTACTGCGCACCCTAGAGCCGGCCATGCGCACCTGTGAAGCGGCAGAGCGCCGCATTGAAGAACTTGCCGAACGCGTCTCGCGTGCTCTGACGCTACTCAACTCTATGGTAGATATGCTGCAAACACGTCAGACCAACGCCATGATGCAGGCAATGAGCAAAAACGCTGAAATTCAGGTGCGCCTGCAACAGGCAGTCGAAGGTTTTTCAACATTCGTTATCAGTTATTACGCGCTGGGTATTCTGGACTATGTACTCGAGGGCTTACACTCGGGCGGCTATTTACCCGTCGCGCCTAAATTAATACTGGCGGTTGCCGCACCATTAATGCTGGCTGGTGTGTGGTATCTGAGTAGACGAGTTCGGAAACGCCTAACAGGTGACCTGACTTAGCGGCTGTGGTGAGTGGCTGTGGTCAGTAACACGGTTACCCTCTGTCCTAGCCACAACTTAAATACCCATTATCGGTAGCTTGTTACCGGGTAGTGCAGCCCTTACTCTCTGACACACCGGCAAGCACTTGTCGCCTCAAGCCAAACGCCAGAGTAAGGCATTGTCATGGACATCTTTAAATCAGATCTCAAACCCAGTCTCTGCCCCAACCCCAGTACTGAAGGAAACCGTCGCCTATTAACGGTAGGTCTAGTTCAAACTCGCTGGCAGCAAGACGCTAAAATACACACCGACACCTTGCATGACGGTATCGCGCAAGCGGCCCACCACGGCGCCGAAATCGTTTTTTTACCCGAGCTGACTCTGTCGCGTTATCCCGCCGATACCAAACCCACAGGACAAGCCGATCAAACGGCCGAACCGCTAGAGGGCGGGCCAACCCATGCCTTTGCCGCAGCAGCTGCCCGCAACAACGATGTGTTCGTACATGCGTCGTTGTTTCAACACTGTGGTGCCGACGATGGTCGAGGGCTGAATACGGCGATTCTCGTATCGCCCAGGGGTGACATCGTTGCCGCAACTCACAAGCTACACATCCCGGTAACAGCCGGATATTACGAAGACCACTATTTTGCCGAGGGGCCCGCAACCCATCCTTATCCGATTCACAGGGTAGAGACCGATAGCACCGACCTAAAGCTAGGGCTCCCCACCTGTTGGGACGAGTGGTTCCCCGAGGTTGCTCGCTGCTATGGCCTGGGTGGTGCCGAGCTATTGTGCTACCCCACGGCCATCGGTTCAGAACCCGACTTCCCCAATTTCGACACTCAGCCACTTTTGCAACAAGTCATTGTTGGTCATGCCATAGCAAATGGGCTGTTCATTGTTGTACCCAATCGACATGGCGCTGAGGGGCTACTCAATTTCTACGGTAGTAGCTTTATTGTCGATCCTTTCGGCCGAATCTTGGTGCAGGCTCCGCGCAATAGCGATGCCGTTTTGGTGGCCGAAATTGATCTATCACAACGTGAAGACTGGCTTACACTGTTTCCGTTTTTTGCCACACGCAGACCCGACACCTACCAAAGCCTCACCCACGCCGTTGTGAATCCGCGCAGCGACACAGGTGCTGGCCGCGAGGGTAGCATTCCAGGAATTAAAGTCTAATGCGCTCTATGCCACCCGAATGGGCACCACATGACGCAACTTGGATGGGGTTTCCTAGCAATGCCTACCACGGCGCCGGGGTCTCTACTGCACAGGCGCAAGCCGCTTGGGCTGATGTAGCCAATACATTGGTAGATCACGAACGGGTACGCATGTTGTGTCATCCCCAGTGGCTCAAGCAAGCAAAGAAGCTGCTTAGCGGTGCAGTAGAGTTAGTTAGCGTTGCCATTGATGACGCGTGGCTGCGCGACACAGGACCCACGTTTGTTATAGACGACGGTGCGCTTGTAGGCGTGGATTGGCGCTTTAATGGCTGGGGCGACAATACGCAGTTTGGTTATTCACAGGATGCGGGCATTGCTCGCACCATCTGTGAGTATATTGGCTGCGAGATCAGTCCATCCGCCCTCACCAACGAGGGCGGCGGCATTCATGTGAATGGTCAAGGTGTTGTTCTACTCACACACAGTGTCCAGCTTGACCCTCAGCGCAATCCGACATGGTCTGCGACCGACGTAGAGGAAGAAATTCACAAGCAACTGGGTACAACCCACGCCCTGTGGCTACCCCAAGGGCTGTATCGAGACTATCTTGATCACGGTACACGAGGGCACGTTGATATCGTGGCTTGCTTTGCGCCCAAAGGACAACTGTTACTACACACGCAAGGGCATCCGGATCACCCCGACCACCAGCGCTGTTTGTCATTTGCCTCGACGCTGAGTGAGGCGGGCTTCGAGGTCATCAACGTGCAAGCACCTGCCACGCTCCGGGATAATCGCGATTGGGTAGACTACAGCTACATCAATCACTACGTGCTAAACGATGCAGTACTGGTGCCAACCTTTAACGACAGACACGATGCCCCTATTATTGAGCTTATGGGTGAGTATTACCCGGGTCGAGCAATTCGGGGGGTGGACGCTCGGGTTATTTTTGCACAGGGTGGCGGCATCCATTGCATCACCCAGCAACAACCCGCGGTAGGGTGAGCGCAACCGAGCCGCTTTGACATGTCAGTAGTACTGTAGAACGATGCACCCAAACTTCTGTACTTACCCTCGGCGTGCAGACACAAGAGCACGCCGATACCATTAATCCAGATTGGAATGAACCATTGGGCAGTAGGCACTGCTTGGAAGACCTCCCAACCGAGATAAGTCATGTTTACCTACCTCAATCCCGAGATCCGTAAGAAACTGATTGCCCAAGGCAAACTGGTGCGTATTGATGCTCAAGGCGCTAGCTTGTCGATAGAAAATAGCGCCCCAGCGGGTCAGCGCAGCCTGAACTTGCTGGGCCCGGTACCCATGCCCATTGCACGTGGCCATACCCGTCCGGATGTACAGTGGTATGCGGCAGTACGCAGTACCGAACTGAGCGAAGTGGAAAATCTGGCCAACACCCTGCGAGAACAAGGCGGGCAGCACTTGTTCTCACAGCTTGCGTCGAGCATGGCCGTTAACAGCGTATTAGTGATTGGCGATGCCGACCAGGCAGTGCGGCCAATGGTTCGCGTGCACTCCAATTGCCTCACGGGCGATGTTTTTGGTTCCCGCCGCTGCGAGTGCGGACCCCAACTCGAAGCGGCGATTGACCGGATTGCCGCAGAACCGGGCGGTGGCTACTTGGTTTACATGGCAGGTCATGAAGGACGCGGCATTGGTTTGTGGGCAAAGGCAGCCACCTATCTATTGCAGGACGGTGGCGAAGACACCTATCAAGCCAATCGCTCATTAGGGTTACCCGATGATTCGCGCGATTTTAGCGATGCAGCCACACTACTTAAATACTTTGGCCGAGGTAGACCGCTACGTCTGCTCACCAACAACCCAAAGAAACTCAAAGACCTCACCGATCATGGTTTAAGTAACATCGAACGGGTTAAACACGTCTCGGGGGTAGACGACTGCAACCTGCGTTATTTAGAAGCCAAACGCGAGTGGGGGCATAGCATCGATGATGAGGACCTGGCCCGCGACTGAAAGTGGGACCATTGACGGGCCCAATACGCTATCTAGTTAAGCCATTCAGGCAAGGGGTCGCCACCCAAGGGAATTTCCATGGTGTTAGCACTAGCGGCGTAACTGTGGCCAACCATTTCATCGTAGGCACTTTGCTGACGCAAAAACAGTTCGCAGTCTGCCAAAGCCTTTACCCGCCGCTTCATAGCCAACAGATTGTGGGTCTTGAGCAACTTGCCGTTGTTCTCTGCAATCACCATCTCCTCACCATCAATAACCGCATGAGCGAGATACAGGCTTAAATCGACCGACTCAATCACTATGCGCTCCAGCTCCCCGGCGCGTCGCTTAAGTGTTTTCTCGGTAATTTTCATTCATCTTCTCTCGTAGCTCATTCATAACAGCCCACAACCAGCACGGGCGCTTTGCGCACGCTGCCATGCCTTTTATCACTCTCTTCGTGCACAGACTGTGCTTAAGCTATTAACAGTACGGCTAAAAACCAAGGATGGTTTGCATCCCACCATGGCTATGTCATAGCTCGATACTTAGCCAGTGCAGATTCAATGACCGGAAAGTTTTTATAACGCTGCACCACCGCCGGATTAGCGTCTATAGCCGCCAACAGAGTGGGCAATGCGTCAGGTACGGCCGCCAGACTCTCGAGCGGGTGTATATGCACTCGAATGGTAAACGCAAGCGCGCCACTGTCGGGTAGTCGCGTGAGCGTTTGACGCTCAACGCGGTAAAAAAGCGGGGTATCAGCCGGTAGTGGCGCTGCATGATGGACCGGCCAGCAAAACAACGCATCATCTTCCTGCACCGACCAGTTATAACGCTCGACGGGAGTATTTACAGTGAGGCGCTCAAAAATGCGATCAATTTTTGGCGTCAGCGTCTGGTGAATGGTGGGTATCGGATCGTGAATCCGCGCCATGGGGCGTCCGATCTTGTCAGGGAGTCGCCAATGACTTGGGCTACACAAACTCGCGGCTACGAGTGTATAAACGCCAGCGACAGGCGCCATCACCACAAGGTCCTCATGCACCTGTAACGATGCCTGCCAGAGCACCTCACTGGGGCTGCAGTCACGAAGGGGTTGGGTATCGAGCTGCATGCAATCAAAAACCTTGTGCGCCAACTCAGCGGCGCCGCTCTCTCCCTCGGGGGTCAGAGCATAAACCGCATCGCCCAAAGTCGCCCTGCGCTCGGACTTATGCGCTCTCATGGCTCTTGGATTGTGGTTGGGCTCAAGCCAAGTTGGCCCCATGGGCTGCATACCCATAGCAATGACTTGGGGATGATGCATGTGAGGAAGATGTATCGGCTGAGTCATCACCTTTCATTCCTACAAAAACTGGACGAGAGACGCACAGGGGCGAGCAACGCGCGATCATAGCGCCCATGAAACCAGCACTCGACACACTGCAAATAACGATCCACGGAGAGGCGGCGACAGCGCTACCGCGCTTCAGTGGTGTGTACCGATTCTACGATAGCAATAACGCCCTGCTCTACATTGGTAAGAGTGTCGATATTCGCGCGAGGGTGCAATCTCACGTGCAAGAAGGGCGTAAACCCGGCCGCCACCAACGTATTATGGCGCAGGTGACCCGCATTGACTGTACCGCTACCGCAGGTGAAGTGGGCGCGCTACTAATAGAAAATGCGGCAATCAAAGCGGAAACCCCGCTTTATAACAGACGACAACGGCGAGTACGCAAACTGTGGACCATTCATCTCAGTATCGGCGCTAGCGGCTTCTTGATGCCAACAAGCGTGGATTTCATCCCCGAGTCAGAGCGGGCCAATGACAGCTATGGGCTGTACAACAATCCTAAACACATAGAGTCAACGCTACGTCGACATGCCCGCGATCACGGCTTGTGCTTGCGTATGCTTGGCATCGACAAAGGTCGAGGGCCCTGCTTTCAGTTTCAACTCAAACGCTGTGACGGCGCTTGTGCAGGCGAAGAGACCGCTGAAGCGCACAATGCCCGACTTCTCTCGGTGCTCGACAGAGATCGCATAGCCGCCTGGCCATTTACCGGGCCCTTAGCGCTTTGCGAGCAAAATATTCGACCACACGAGGGCCAACCGGCGGTGCAATACCATATCGTGGACCACTGGTCCTACGTGGGCAGCGTTACCCAGACAGCTGCTATTCAACCAACATTAAAACACGCACAACCGCGTTTTTTTGATCGTGACGCGTATCACCTATTGATGTCGGCTCTGCGAAAAGGGCGAGTCACATTAATCGATGCCTATAGTTGCGAGCCGGTCGATAACCCTCTGCTGGAATGGCATCGGGCCAACTCGTGAATATTGTCTGGTTCAAGCGCGACTTACGCCTTGCCGATCATGCGCCTCTCGCTGCGGCGCTGGCCCTTGGCGAACCAGTGCTGCTGATCTACGTGGTCGAACCTACCCTACTCGCCAATGCTCACTATCGCAGGCGACATTGGCACTTTATCGCGCAATCATTGGCCGACATGAATCGGCAACTAACGCAGCATGGCGTTTGTATTGAAATACTAGAAGGCGACGCCCCAACACTTCTGCACCAACTGCACAAATCACTGGGTATCAAGCGCCTATTCAGTTACGAAGAAACGGGGCTTGAAGTCACTTATGCCCGAGATCGTGCTATTGCCCAATGGGCGCAAAGCGAAGGCATCGAGTGGCTAGAGTTTGCCACTAATGGTATCCAACGTGGGCGAACGCATCGCAAGGGTTGGAATACAGCCTGGAGCACCATCATGAGTGCCGAGGCACAAAATGCCTCAATCGCAGGCCTAAGATATGTCACACAGGCCTTGCCGGCGGGACTCGAGGGCGCACGCTGCCAGCGGTTGGGTAAATGGCAGCAGGCTCACCCTCAATTTCAGATAGGAGGGGAGCAGCAAGCCTGGCAAACCCTTAACGACTTTCTCAATAATCGGGCGGGCGGCTATCAACGCTTTATTTCCAAACCCCAACTTAGCCGACACCACTGCTCGCGTTTGTCGCCCTATTTGGCATGGGGTAATTTAAGTATCCGTCAGGTGATGCAAGCCCTAGATAAGCGCCGCGATCGCGGCGGTTGGCAGCGCCCCCTGGACGCCTTTGAGTCCAGACTGCATTGGCACTGCCATTTTATCCAGAAGTTTGAAAGCGAGTGCCGAATGGAGTTTGAAGATATCAACCGCGGCTACCAGCATCACCCCCGCGATCACAATGAACAACTGGTTAGTGCCTGGGCGCAGGGCCGTACGGGTATTCCTATTATCGACGCGAATATGCGTTGCCTGCAGGCAACTGGCTATATCAATTTTCGCTCGCGCGCCATGCTGGTGAGCTTTCTCACCCATCACCTGTGGCAAGACTGGCGCGTGGGTGCAAGCCATTTGGGATCGCTGTTTTTAGACTTTGAACCGGGCATTCACTACCCACAGATGCAGATGCAGGCCGGCGTTACCGGTATTAACACCATTCGCATATACAACCCAATCAAGCAGTCGCTCGATCATGACCCCGACGCCGAATTCATTCGTCAGTGGTTACCTGAGCTTGCCGAATTACCCACACCCCTGGTACACCAACCCTGGCTGCGCTCACCCATGGAAACAATGTTGCACCCCGTTGACTATCCGGAACCGGTAATCGACTTAGAGGTAAGCCACCGTCGTGCACGCGATAACTTATGGGCACTAAAAAGCGACCCCTTGATTGCCCGCGAGCGCGAGCGCATTCTCAATAGACATGTTGAGCGGCGATTTCGTTAACTGAAATAGCCAGGATAATGACGTAGCCTTGCTATGCTGCAAGTTGGCTGGTTGATGATGTGAGAATACAAAAGGAATACGTATGCCGTTTATTGTTATAGCTATTGGTGTCGTTATTGCGTTGGTGGTGCTGGGCTTGCTAGTACTACCCAGCTTCATTGATGAACAGCAGATTATTGCGCTGGCTCAAGAGCAAGTACGCAAATCAACCGGCGGTGAGCTCAGGGTAGATGGCGATACCAAACTCACACTATTGCCCTCGCTGTCTGTTGCGCTCAACAACACCACCATTGATCTTCCCGGCCACCCAGATAGCAGTGGGCGTACACTGGCTACAGTAGGCAGCTTGGATATTGGCTTATCACCCGTAGCCCTGTTAATGGGTAAGACCGAGGTGGGTGAAGTGGTACTGAACAATACTGACCTGCAACTTTTCGACCTCAATGGCAACCTGGCCACGCGCCTTGGTCTCACAGAGCTTGTGGTCGAAGGGCTGAACATTGCTAACAACCCCATGCGCTTACGCACAACACTGCAGCTAACCAACCTAGATGGTGGTCAGCCTATTGTGGCGGCTTTAACGGGCTCCATCCGAATACCGCAAACACTGGACCGTATTGCGCTTGATAGTGTGCAGACCGACATTGGTGGCGTCCTGACTCAGAGCATTAAAACAACGCTCTCGGGTGTCGTGGAACTCAACCCCTTGAAGGCGACACTGGATCTCGTGGCAAACTTGCCGGGGGGTGATATTGACGGTGATCTTTTGTATAGCCGCGAACAAAGCCCACAAATTGATCTGACCTTCCATACCCAATACCTTAACCTAGACCAATTAGTGCCCGTTGGTAGTCCATCGACCACAAATACGGCGAAAGACAATACCGTCACAAACACCGGTCTGAAGCCACCTCCAGTACCCGTACCGGTGGGCCCTCTGCGTGACTTAGATTTGCGGCTTGCGGTGACCGGAGACCAACTGATTAGCAACGCCCAAACCATTTCAGACGCGCAGCTATTACTACGTGTGGTCAACGGTGTGAGCGACCTGCAGTATCTACGCGGCGTCTTCCATCAAGGACAACTCGACACCACCATGACCATCGATGTTCGCACGCCAGTCGTTAAAATCATGCTAGCTGGTGGTCTGAATGGTGTGAACATTGACAGCCTAACGGCAAGCATGGGTCTGCCCAATACCGCAGCGGGCCGTGTGGATGTGAACTGGGACGTCAGCACCGAGGGCGTAACGGCCCAAGAATTACAACTGGGCCTCGATGGCAACGCGATGATGGAAGGCAGTAATGTTGAGCTGTTGCCGGTATCCGCCCAAGCCAAAATGTGCGCAGCAATTGCTAAGATCAATCAAGAGCCGCTTACCCAAACCCTGCCTAGTACTACCAAAATCTCGGCACTAGGCGCTGAGATTACCTTTGGAAACAAGCAAGCGCGTGTTAGCAAGCTTCAGCTTGCCACACCGGGAGTGTCAATGTCGGGCAAGGGTGCAGCATCACTGCGCGATCTCAATTTTCAACTTGGACTAACTGCCACGATTAGCGAGGAGTTGCAGGATCTCGACAGCGCTTGTCGCGTGGAAGAACGGTATAGAGCTATTGATTGGCCCATAAAGTGCGCGGGCAATCTCTCTGGCGACTATGCCAATTCGTGTGCCATCGATCTTGAGTCTATTTTAAAACAACTGCTTGAAAACGAGGCCAAATCAAAACTGCAAAAACAAGCCGATAAACTGGGCGAAAAAGCCGGTAATGCGCTTAAGAAGTTGTTTGGCGGCTAAATGCACCGAAGGTGCGCGTACTTTAACAAGCCACAAGCTGGGACACATCAATGACTTCTCGATTCGATAACAGTTACGCCCGGCTTGGCAGCAACCACAGCCTAGAAGTAGCCCCAACACCGGTACAGGCACCAACGTGGCTGTTGTTCAACAAATCGCTGGCCACCGACCTCGACTGGCCGTCAGCCTGGCGCCAGACTCAGGAAGCTCTGTCGTGCTTCGCTGGGAACACACTTTTCACGGGCAGTAAACCCATTGCCACCGTGTACGCCGGCCACCAGTTTGGCAGCTATAACCCACAACTGGGTGACGGACGCGCAATTTTGCTGGGCGAATGGCTCAACGAAAAGGGCCAGCGCCGAGATATTCAGCTAAAAGGGGCTGGACCCACACCATTTTCGCGCGGAGGTGATGGCCGCTCGCCCATAGGTCCTGTGGTGCGCGAGTTTCTGGTAAGCGAAGCCATGCATGCGCTTGGCGTACCAACCACACGCGCACTGGCGGCGGTAGCAAGCGGCGAGCGAGTATTCAGAAATCACCCCGAACCTGGCGGCGTGCTCACCCGGGT
>Ga0181558_10000106_pt1 | contig 67413 bp, 59 predicted proteins | sample 011ome_22_FD_133754 | JGI IMG/M metagenome (GOLD analysis project Ga0181558, IMG submission 133754) | Coastal salt marsh microbial communities from the Groves Creek Marsh, Skidaway Island, Georgia - 011507BT metaG (megahit assembly) | ecosystem: Environmental > Aquatic > Marine > Intertidal... | reverse complement strand
GTGCGCGATCCATAATAGCTAATACCTGAAGCGGAAATAAATGACTTTAATCGTAGGTTTTCTTCTTTGACATGCTTTAAGATGAGGTTTGTTGTCTCAATACGGCTGTCAAGGATGATTTTTTTTCTGGAATCTGTCCAGCGTTTATCGCCAACTCCAGCACCCGCTAAATGTATGATGTGATCAACCTGATCTAGAGCAGCAATATCCATTTTGCCTGCCGAAGGTGACCATTTAAAAGTTCTGAATTCGGCGTCCTTGTCAGTCGTGCGAGATAGATGCCGTATACGGTAACCATGGTCAGCCAATAATCGACTTAGAGCCATTCCAATCGTTCCTGTTCCACCCGTAATTAAGACATTTTCCATAACTTTTATTAAATATACTTTCTTTTATGCTCGTTCTTTTGACTTTAACACTTCTTTAAGTTTTTGCTAATTCAAGAGCTTTTTTAAAAGTGTCAATGGCCCGAAGCCGCGCCATTTTATGATCGACCATTGGCCCTACATAATTCGTTTCAAATTCGGGAATCCATTTTTTTATGTATTCGAATTTAGGATCAAATTTTTCTTGCTGCGAGGTTGGGTTAAAAACTCGAAAATACGGAGCTGCATCACATCCTGTTCCAGCCGCCCACTGCCAGTTTCCATTATTTGCAGATAAGTCAAAATCCAATAATTTTTCAGCAAAATAAGCTTCACCCCAGCGCCAATCAATCAGCAGGTGTTTAATCAAGAAACTAGACGTTACCATGCGCACACGATTGTGCATAAACCCTGTCTTATTCAGTTGTCGCATGCCTGCATCAACCATCGGATAGCCAGTTTCTCCTTTACACCATTTTTCAAATTCTTCCTCATTATTCCTCCATTCAATACCTGCATATTTTTTCTTAAATGGTCCGTCAACAACATGCGGGAAATGATGCAAAATTTGAGTAAAAAAATCTCGCCAGATGATCTCTGATAGATAAGTCTGGTTGCGTGGATTCGAATAATAAATCAAGCTCCTTAAACTAATCGTGCCAAACCGTAAGTGATGGCCAACACGTGTGGTTGCATCTTTTGCTGGTATATCCCGGTGGAGATCATATTTATCTACCCCTTTTAAATTATATTTTGGAATGGTGATGGATGAACGCTTAAATCCAATTTTTTTGAGTGCTGGAAACGTATGTCGTGATTGTGTGAAATGGGTTAATAATTCAGGATCGTCTTCAGGTATATCGATATTCGTCCGCTCAAATTTCTTTAGCCATTTATTTTTATAGGGGGTATATACCGTATAGGGCGTTCCGTCATCTTTTAAAACGTCATCTTTTTCAAAGAAAACATGATCCTTATAGTCATGAAACCCAATCGCGTTGGACTCAAGAAGAAAACGTACTTTATGATCACGTTCTACTGCCTGAGGTTCATAATCCCGATTGGTGTAGACATGATCGATATCAAATTCTTCGATCAGCTCTTTCCAAATTTCGATTGGATTGCCATGCTTAACAAGCAAACTAGAACCCAATGATTTTAGTTCAGTATTGATTGATTTGAGTGAGTCCCAAATAAACGTAACACGGGCATCATCTTCAGGTAACTCATCTAAAATGGAGGTATCAAAAATAAATAAGGGCTGTACGTTTTCATTCGCGGAAAGCGCTGCCTGCAAACCGGTATTGTCATTTAGTCTTAAATCTCTGCGAAACCAAAAAAAAGTTGTTTTGTCCATCTGGTTTAATTCAATATTTGAATGCTTAATGCTAACAAGTGGTGTAGATGCTTTGTTCTATTTTTTATATTCGTCTTATGAAACGATATTTCTTTTGGATAGGTTTGCTTGGTTTTTATGCTTGCCAATCGCCAATAGAGTCAAACAAAGTTAATGCAGTGGATGAAGATTCGCTCATAACAGACTTAACGGAAAAAGTGGCTGAAATCATTGAAGAAGATCCCGGTTTGGTAGTGCCCGATTGTTTGCCAGAACCATCTTTAACTTTTCTTGAGGCGAAACAAGAAGGAAATCTGATGGAGAAATATGCACCAACTAGTAATGAATTTCCAATCGATGAGATCTACCTATACTTTCTCTTAAGCACGGATAGTTTAAGTGAGAAGAAAATGCTACGCAAGGAACCAGAATATGATTTATATATTTGGCAACAAGAATTCAACGGCGCTACATATACCTATAATGGATACCAAAGTGGAGCAGGTGGAGAGATAACTTCGCGATGCACTGATCGATCACAATTCTTAAAAGTAATCGATGCTGTAGTTAAACATGTTCCATGTGATGACTGCTATAATCCAGAAATGAAATGGTATAAAGATTCAACTGTCTACGGCGTCGGAGACGGTGAAGTCGGTTGCAATTATTATGTTGAAAACGATAGTTTAGGCAACTATAGACTATACTGGTATTGCGGATGCTAAAAGCTTAATCAGCCAAATTACTACTTAACCAACGTTGCATATCTTCCAGTGGGATATCTTTTGCTTTTGCCAAGCGTTCCACTTGATCCATTTGTACCTTTCCGACACCAAAATAGCGCGATTCTGGGTGAGCAAAATACCATCCACTTACGGATGCCGTTGGCAACATCGCCATCGATTCGGTTAATGATACACCGGTTAATTCAGTAGCGTTTAAGATATCAAATAAGCCCGGTTTTTCAGTATGATCTGGATTTGCAGGATAACCTGGAGCTGGTCGAATACCACGGTATTTTTCTTTAATCAGATCCTCTTGCGTATAGGGTTTCGTTTCATAACCCCAATAGTCCGTTCGTACCAATTCATGCAATCGTTCAGCAAAAGCTTCAGCTAAACGATCGGCTAATGCTTTTAAAAGAATAGAGTGATAGTCATCATGATCCGCTTCGTATTCAGCTAATTTCTTTTCAATTCCCAATCCGGCAGTAACTACAAAACCACCGATATAATCTTTTAACTCTGTTTCCCGCGGTGCAATAAAGTCAGAAACACAAAGATTCGATGCTTTGGCCGATTTTTTTAATTGCTGACGCATAGCATGTTGCACATGAAGAATTTCATCGCGATTGTCATCTTTATAAATGGCAATATCATCATCATTAACTGAATTAGCCGGCCAAATTCCAAAAACGGCTTTGGCGGTTAGCCATTTTTCAGCAATAATCTGATCTAACATCTGATTGGCATCTCTAAAGAGTTTTTTAGCTTCTATTCCCATCGCTGGGTCTTCAAGTATTTGCGGATACTTAGCTCTTAATTCCCAAGTATGGAAAAATGGCGTCCAATCAATATAATTCCGCAATTCTTCTATGCTATAATCGTCAAAAAGCTTGGTGCCTTTTAATTTTGGCTCTTGAAGGTCTTCAGCTTTCCAATCAATTTTTAATTTGTTTTTTCGTGCATCGGCTAGATTGAGATAAGTCTTAAAGGCCTTTTTCTTATTATAATTATTTCGTACGATCTCGTATTCGTCCTTTACAGCACTGGTAAACTTGTTTTTTTCTTCACTTAATAATTCACTGACTACCGTTACTGAGCGAGAAGCATCCGGAACATAAACCGTCTGTCCTTTGGTGTAATTTTGATCAATTTTCACAGCGGTATGTACTTTCGATGTGGTGGCTCCCCCAATCAATAATGGAATATTCATGCCGTCTATTTCCATCTCTTTGGCAACATGTACCATTTCATCTAATGATGGTGTAATTAATCCACTCAGACCAATAATGTCAACCTGTTCCGCCTTAGCGGTTTCTAAAATTTTATTAGCGGGCACCATAACCCCAAGGTCAATGATGTCATAGTTATTACAACCCAAAACAACCCCGACAATATTTTTACCAATATCGTGCACATCACCTTTTACAGTGGCTAATAAGACTTTTCCCTTTGATCTATTATCCGCTTTGGTTGCCTCAATATAAGGTAGGAGATAAGCAACGGCTTTCTTCATAACTCTTGCTGATTTCACAACCTGCGGTAAAAACATTTTTCCGGCTCCAAATAAATCTCCAACCACGTTCATCCCTCTCATGAGATGTCCTTCAATCACCTCAATAGGCGCGTTTACAACATGCCTCGCAGCTTCAACATCTTCTTCTATATAATCTGCAATTCCTTTAACTAAAGCATGTGTAATTCGATCTTGTAAAGGCTCATCACGCCATGCTAAGTTGACAACTTTAACCTTTCCGTCACCTGAAACGGTTTCGGCAAATGCCAGTAAGCGCTCTGTTGCATCATCTCTGCGATTGAGTAAAACATCTTCAACATGGTCCAATAAATCTTTTGGTATATCGTCATAGATCTCCAGCATGGATGGGTTTACGATGCCCATGTCCAAGCCTTCGTTTATACCATGATATAAAAAAGCAGAGTGCATCGCTTCTCGCACGACATTATTTCCGCGGAATGAGAAAGAAACATTACTGATCCCTCCGCTTACATGGGCGCCGGGTAAATTTTCACGAATCCAGCGTGTTGCTTGGAAAAAATCCAAGGCGTTAAGTTTATGCTCATCCATCCCTGTTGCAACTGGAAAAACATTTGGATCAAAAATGATGTCTTGTGCAGGGAAACCAACGGTGTCAACCAAAATATCATAGGAACGTTTACAGATTTCAATGCGCCGTTCATAGCTGTCCGCTTGTCCATCTGTGTCAAAAGCCATGACCACAACAGCGGCTCCATAACGCTTAATAAGTTTGGCTTCTTCGATGAATTTTTCTTCTCCTTCTTTTAAACTGATGGAATTTACCACACATTTTCCCTGTGCACATTGAAGTCCTGCTTCAATGATTTCCCATTTTGAAGAATCAATCATAATCGGAACACGAGAAATGTCTGGTTCAGCTGCGATTAGGTTCAGAAAATTGTTCATCGCTTCTTTCCCGTCGATTAAACCATCATCCATATTGATATCAATGATCTGTGCGCCACCTTCCACTTGATCCCGGGCAACAGATAAGGCTTCATCGTATTGTTCTTCTTTGATTAATCTTAAAAACTTGCGTGATCCAGCTACATTGGTTCGCTCTCCGATATTGATAAAATTCGATTCAGGAGTAACAACCAAGGGTTCTAAACCACTTAGTTTCATAAATGGCAAATCATGCCATTTGTATTCGTATTTTCCAGTATAATCAGGATGCAGACTCATAATTGAATGGACTGAGATTTGAAATAGGTTTACATCAATACGCTCCAGTTATCATCGCTGCTTGCGCTATGCCAATCTTTGAATTTTTCTTCACCACCACGAGCTTCCCAATCTGAATCGATCGCTAATTTAGAGCTTATTCCACCTCTTGGGTTGCAAACCATTGTGATTCTTAAACGCTCAGGATCATAAGTCTCCATCAAATGGTCATAAAAGATATTGATCAAACGTTCGTAGGAAACGATGATATCTCTTAAGTGATAAGCATATTGTTTAAGTGATTTTAACTCGATAATTTTATCCTTTGGGTAAAAAGTCAAGAATACAGTAGCAAAATCTGGTTGTCCATGAACCCCTAGAAAAGTGAATTCAGGAATTTTAATTTTAATCTCATAAGCCTCTTTCGTAGGATTCGGAAGGGCTACTAAGATGTCTTTGTCGATCTCTTGATAAAGTTTCGCCATGATTTAAGTTGTTTATTGTTCGCTTTTTTGTTTAGAATATACTGCCGCTAGTTCAGCAATAACTTTTATGTGTTCTGGAGTTGTGCCGCAGCAGCCCCCAATAATATTTACTAATCCTTCTTTCAGAAATGTATTGATTTGTTCACCCATCATTTCCGGACTTTCGTCATATTCACCCATTTCATTTGGCAATCCCGCATTAGGATGTGCACTGACGAAAAAGGGGGCTTTTTGATTCAGTACTTGCAGGTACGGGCGCAAGGCATCTGCACCTAAAGCACAGTTTAATCCGATGCTCAATAAATTAGCATGTTGCACAGAAATTAAAAAAGCCTCTGTTGTTTGGCCCGATAAGGTTCTTCCACTGGCGTCTGTAATAGTGCCAGAAACCATGATTGGAATTGTAATCCCCTTAGCTTTGCAAACTTCATCAATAGCAAATAAGGCAGCTTTTGCATTAAGTGTATCCGTAACCGTTTCAACGAGCAATAGGTCAGCCCCTCCGTCGATTAAACCTTCAGCTTGTGTGCGAAATGCATTTTTAAGCTCCTCAAAACTTGTGTTTCGAAAACCTGGATTGTTTACATCTGGTGACATAGAAGCCAATTTAGTTGTTGGTCCCATTGATCCCGCTACAAATCTTGGTTTATCTGGATTCTTCGCTGTGAATGTTTCACAAATTTCTTTTGCAATTTTTGCTCCATGATAATTTATGTCATAGACAACGTCTTCTAGATGATAATCCGCTTGAGCAATAGTTGTTCCTCCAAATGTATTGGTCTCAATGATATCTGCCCCAGCTTCTAAATAAGCCGCATGAATTTCCTTGATCACATCAGGTCTGGTTAGGACCAGGATGTCATTATTGCCTTTTAAACTATCTGGATGATCTTCAAACCAACCTTTACGAAAGTCGGCTTCCTCCAAATTATAGCGTTGGATCATTGTACCCATGGCACCATCTAGCACCAAAATACGATCGTTCAAAAGTTCTTTTATTTTCTGCATGTACATTTTTTTCTCATGCCTTACAGAGATCGTGTATATGGGACCGGAAATTAAAGTGACTTTTTCGCTTATATCGCTCTAATTCTATTGAATTAAGGCAGGAATTGGCACCTTGTCAGTCAATGACTGGTAGGTTGCCAAGGTTTCGTCGGGCCGGTCCCTCCACCTTTCTTTATAAGTGCATCATGTTTGAGAACTGGTGCAAAGTTACAGCTAATGTTTTGATATGCAAATTAAATGTGGCTGAGTTTTCGATTTGTAAGAGTGGCTTACTGTTTTTATTTCTGTAAGGCTATTGACTCTAGGATTATTATTTTGTATATTAAGATCAACCAAGCAGAAATCACAGTTTTTATTACATCTTTAAAAATGCTACCCTATGAAGTTGCACTGGATTCTTATGTTTGTTTTTTGCCTGGTTGTTATTCCCGTCAATGCCCAAGATTGTGGTTGCGATCATGTAATTGGATTTGATGTTGATTATATAGATGGTGCTTCGTTCTCTCCGGGAGATGTGGTTTGTGTGCCTGCGGGTACAAGAATACAAATAGTGTTCGAAAATCTAGATGGTACACTCGAAAACCCCATACAAATCGTCAATTGTGGTGGGCAGGTTGTTATAAATGCACCGGTATCAGACTTTGCTATCGAATTTCGAAATTCTGAAAATTTTATGGTGGATGGAAGCTTTGAGTCTGGTATCGAATATGGTTTTAAGTTGATGAATGCTACTGAAAAAGCCATGTCGTTCAAAAATCTTAAATGGTATTTTATGGTTACGAATATAGAAGTGACTGCAGTAAATGGTCCTGCATTTGAACTGCGTGATGAGCCGAGATGTGACCTAACAGCCAACGAAGGTTTTTATATACGGGATCCGATGCAAATGAATATTGGTCTTCAGGTTGGTTAGGACGATACTTGGATAAAAACTGTAATCATGCTTATGTGGCGATTGAGTTTAGTGGAGAATTATCACTGGCTATGAAAGGTGAGCACCAAGCAGGAATTGCAATATCTAATCCGAATGCTTTTTATAAAACCATGAATTCGGAGTTCTTTCAGCAGATGACAAAACCAAAGTCAAAAAATGAAGAGCTGAATTATGTATATCGCATCTTTAATGATACACGAAATTCGGCAGAATACATTTATGATCAATACCGCTTAAAAGAAAATCGTTCCGATTACGCAAACCATAATTTTGGACAACAATTAAAGAAAATAGCAACCTTAATTAAGTCCGATATTCGGACGCCAGTTTTTTATGCATCATTGGGTGGCTTTGACACGCACGTCAATCAAAAGAATAGTCAGAATCGCTTATTAGGGCAGTTGGATAGTGGTGTCTCAGATTTTATCAATGACCTCTCTAAAGAAGGCTTAATGAAAGATATAACGGTACTGATTTTCTCGGAGTTTGGAAGGCGATTGAAGGAGAATGCGAGCAGGGGCACGGATCATGGAGCAGCGAATGCTCTATTTATAATTGATTCGGATCTTTCAAACAATGCTCATAGCCTCAACAATATAGATTTAGATAATCTGGAAAAAGGCGATCCAAAGTTTCAAGTTGATTTTAGAAGTATTTATCAAGAGTTATTATCACATCGACTTAAAGTAGATGCCAAAGCGGTGCTCGGAAAAACATTTGACGGAATTGGCCTATTTGCTTAGATAACCTGTTGAATCTCACACAACGATTTATAATAACCGTCGGAAGCGATAAGTGTTGCATGATTTCCACGCTCGACGATCTCACCGTTTTTTAATACGAGAATTAAATCGGCGTCGCGAATGGTGCTTAAACGATGGGCAATAACCAATGATGTTCTGTTTTGCATCAACCTGTCCAAGGCATCTTGCACCAAACGTTCAGACTCTGTATCCAAAGCAGAAGTAGCCTCATCTAAAATCATGATAGGAGTATTAGCTAGAACAGCACGGGCAATGCTCAAGCGTTGTTTTTGCCCTCCAGAAAGTTTGTTGCCGCGATCACCAATGACGGTCTCATATCCATTTTCAAGTACCGATATAAAGTCATGGGCATTGGCAACTTTTGCAGCTTCAACAATTTCTTCATCTGTTGCTTCAGGCCTGCCAAATGCAATATTGTTTTTAACGCTATCATTAAATAGGATCGATTCTTGCGTTACCACTGAAATCAACGAACGCAATTCTTTTTTGTCAATAGATCGGACATCTACCCCGTCTATAGTAATCCTACCCGAAGTAACATCATGGAATCGTGGAATTAAATCAGAAATAGTTGATTTTCCGCTTCCAGATTCTCCAACTAAAGCTACTGACTTACCTTTTTCTAATGCGAAATTGATTTGTGATAAGACTTCTTTTTCATCTTCATCGCCCGCATTATATGCAAAGCAGACATCGTCAAAAAGGATTTCTTTTTCGAGGTCTTTTTTTATTAAGGGCTCCGCTGGATTCTTGATCGTGTCTTCAATTTGAATAATCTCAGATACACGATTTAAAGATACTTCTGCTTTCTTTAAATAAGTTAAAGCACTGGCAATACTGCTAACCGGTCTTAAGAACTGTGAAAAGACAATGATAAAAGTGATAAAATCCTTGCCTTCCATCGCACCTTGTCCATCTAAGATCAATTTACCACCGTACCAGACAATGGTAATCAGTACAGCCGCTCCAAAGAATTCATTAAGCGGAGATGCCAAATCTTTCTTCCTAAATGTACGAGTTATCAGTTTCTGATGATGCGTGTTTTTTGTTTTGAATCGGCCTTCAACCTCTTTTTCTGCTGTAAAGGCTTTTATAACTCGAATGCCTCCCAAGCTTTCTTCAATATTGGAGAGCAAATCACTCATTTGCTCTTGGCCTTTCTGAGAAGTTCGCTTTAAGCTTTTACGAATGCGAGAGATTACTAAGGCACTAATCGGCATGAGGATTAGCGAAAACATGGTCAATTCCGGACTCCAATAAAACAAAACGGCGAGGTTAATAATAATGGCAATGGGTTCTCTAAATACGAGTTCTAAGGTCGAAACTACCGCAATTTCAACCTCGCCCAAATCTGAGGTCATGCGGGCTAATAAGTTTCCTTTTTTCTCTTCTGAATAAAAAGAGAGGGGCAAGTGCATCGCTCGTGAAAACAATTTTTCTCTCAAATCACGTACCACGGCCATTCTTAAAAATGACTGATGATATACAGCGCTATAACGGAAAACATTTTTCAGAAAAAACGCAATTAAAACTGAGATACAGACAAATTGTAATGCGCCCATATTACCTGCCGCAGCAACAAAATCGGCCTTGAAATAATCAAAATAATCACCGATATAGGCGAATAAATCTGCGCGATCCTCCCATATTGGTTTGGCTATTTCTTGAGCTTCAGTCTCAGGATTAAAGATGATGTCAAGAAATGGAACGAATAAAACAAGTGACAAAAGATTGAAGATGACAAATAGCAAATTGCTAAATATCACAAGAAGCGCTATACGCTTAAAGACAAAAGTTAGTTTGAATAGTTGAATTATTCCTTTCACAGGGTACAAAAGTAGGCGTGAATTTTAAATAACGGCAAAAAACACTACTTGTTTTGTTGAAAGGAAAATAAAAACACCTTCATCAACCTACTGGACAGGGTTTAAAATCAGGTTTAATAATTACCTTTGTCTCATGAGTTCGATTAGACAAAGGAAAATACAAGCGTTATTACAAGAAGAATTGGGTAACTTTTTTAGACAGAATGCCCGAACAGTTTGTTTGGGGGCTATGGTCTCGGTTACTGAAGTGCGTGTTGCACCGGATATGTCATACGCTAAAGTGTTCCTTAGTATCTTTGGCCACCCTGACTCAAAAGAGGTGCATGAAAGCATCCATAAGCAAAGAGATACGATTCGATATGAAATGGGAAAAAAACTAGGGAAATCATTACGTCGAATTCCTGCGTTCAGTTTCCACATTGATAATAGCTTGGATTATGCTGAGGAGATTGAAAACCTCTTAAAGGATTAGGTGAATTCCTCTTTATTCATAGCTAGACGATATTTGTTTTCACGGAAATCACAAAACGTGATTAATATTATTTCAGCCATATCCGTGTTCGGGATTATGATTTCAACTGCGGCTATGGTTATTATTTTGTCTGGCTTCAATGGCATAGAAGGATTAGTTTTAGATATGTTTAACTCCTTTGATTCTGACCTGAAAATCGCTGCGAAAAATTCAAAGACCTTTGATCGGAACTTCTTACCAAATGAAATTTATGAATCTGAGGGTCTCGTCAATTATACAGAGGTTATTGAGGAGATAGCAATTATCAAAAACCATGAAAATTTTATTATCGGAACGATAAAAGGGGTTTCTCCAACATTCCTCAAAATGGCGGAAATGGATAAGCACCTGCTTGATGGAAAAAGTCAGCTCGAAGATAGTTATGGTTCAGTGGCATTAATTGGTGCAGGTGCAATCGAAAACCTTGATGGTTATATCTATCAAGTCGAAGATCAGTATGAGTATTTTACCATCTATTCGCCCAACAGAGAAAAGAAGATTAGCTCAAATCAATTACGAAATATAGGTGCCTTTACGACTTCACAAATTCCAGTTGTTGGTGTCTTTAGCTATAATAATACCGTAGACCAAGATTACCTAATCGTACCAATTGATTATGCCCGCGATATTTTTAATTATGGTAGTGATATTACCCAATTAGAATTAGATTTTGATCCGACTATTGATCTAGAGCAAAAAAAAGCAGAATTAACATTGATTTTAGGGCCTAGTTTCACATTGGAAACAGCCTTTGAGCAGAATAAATTGATTTATGAAACGAGTCAAACAGAGAAATGGATAACGACTTTGCTTCTTGGTTTTATATTCTTCTTAGCGACATTTAATATGATCGCTTCTATCACCATGTTAGTTATCGAAAAGAAAGAAAATATGAAAACATTATTTGCGTTGGGAGCCAAAGAGTCTCAATTACGCAGAATTTTCTTCTTCGAAGGACTATTGATTAATGGGATCGGCATGATTTTGGGTTTGTTGATTGGGTATGGAATTTGTTATTTACAAAAAGAAGTAGGTTTTATTGAAATGCAAAATAGCACGGTGCCTTATTTCCCGATCGCCTTTAAATGGTCAGATCTTTTTATAATTTTGAGTATCACAACTGGCTTTGGATTATTTGCTGCTTGGGTGCCAAGCAAATTTTTAATTCAACGAATTATTAAATCATAACTATGAAACGAATATTTTTCTTTTTAACACTGTTTTTGGTGACTGCTCTACAGGCCCAACAGGATAGAATGACACCCGAATTATTATGGAAATTGAAACGTGTAGGTAATATTGAAGTAAGTCCCGATAAGCAAAAAATACTATTTAGCCTTAAGTCATATGATCTTAAAGCTAATTCAAGTAGCTCTGACCTTTATGTGATTCCGACAAAAGGTGGTAAAATCACAAGGCTAACGACAAGAAAAGGGAATGAGTATAACGCACTGTGGCGTCCTGATGGTCAGAAAATTGGCTTTATTGCTATAGACGATATGGGGCAGCATACGGTCATCTTTGAAATGAATACCGATGGAACTGGGTTGAAACAAATTTCAAGAACACCGGGCAACATAACCGGATTTAAATATTTCCCTACGGGAGACCGCATTCTATTTACGAAGGATGTGAAATTAAACCTTGTTAATTCAAGAGAGACCGATCAAGACTTGCCAAAGTCAAATGCTAGAGTAATAGACGATTTAATGTATCGTCATTGGGGTAGTTGGGATAATGGAGAACGCTCCCATATTTTCTTTGCAAAATTAGATAACGGTCAGTTTCAAGGGCGTGGTACCGATATAATGGATGCCGAGAATTTTGATAGTCCATTAAAACCCTTTGGTGGAATGGAGCAAATCACCATTTCTCCCGATGGCAAAACAATTGCATACACCTGCAAAAAGAAAGAGGGTATGCAATATGCTATCAGTACGAATTCGGATATTTACCTGTACGATATACTCATGAATACTACCCATAATTTCACAAAAAGCAACACGGGTTATGACATGAATCCTGTATACTCTCCTGGCGGTAAAAAACTAGCTTGGTTGAGTATGGAGCAAGATGGTTTTGAAGCTGATAAAAACGATATTATCGTTTACGATTATGAGACCCAATTAAAAACCAATTTAACAGCTGAACACGACCTGACGGTATCTGATTTTACTTGGGGTGCAGATGGCAAAACAATCTATTTTAAGTCAGTCACTGAAGCAACTTATCAACTGTTTGAGTTGGATGTTAAAAAAGGAAAAATCGAACAATTGACAGAAGGGGTGCATAATTATACCTCAGTGGCTTTTGCTGGAGATGTCTTAATTGGCGGAAAACAATCAATGAATCACCCAACAGATATATATTCAGTTGAAATTAAGTCGGGTGAGCAAAAGCAAATAACAGATGTAAATAAAGAAATTTATGATGGGTTAAAAACCGGAAAAATTGAACGCCGTTGGATTGAAACAACAGATGGTAAAAAAGAATTGGTTTGGGTTATTTATCCACCAGACTTTGATCCAAATAAGAAATATCCGGCTTTATTGTATTGTCAAGGCGGACCGCAGTCTGCGGTGAGTCAATTTTTCTCATATCGTTGGAATTTTCAGTTGATGGCTGCGAATGATTATATCATTATTGCTCCAAATCGTCGCGGCTTGCCTGGTTTTGGTCAAGAGTGGAATGATGCTATCTCGAATGATTGGGGAGGACAACCAATGGATGATTATTTATCCGCGATTGATGACATCAAAAAAGAACCGTTTATTGATGAAGATCGCATTGGTGCGATAGGAGCAAGTTATGGAGGTTATTCAGTTTATTATTTGGCGGGTATGCACGAGAAAAGATTTAAGTGCTTCATTTCTCATTGTGGGTTGTATAACCTGGAGAGTTGGTATGGTACTACGGAAGAATTATTCTTTGCAAACCAAGATATTGGAGGCCCTTATTTTAGTCTAATTAAACCAAAAAGTTACGAGAAATTCTCTCCGCATAAATATGCTGAAAATTGGGATACACCAATGTTGATTTTTCACGGGGAAAAGGATTACCGTGTTCCTTTAAATCAAGGTTTAGAAGCTTTTCAGGTTTTACAGATCAAAGATATTGACAGCCGCATGATTTTATTTCCAGATGAAAACCATTGGGTGCTTTCACCTCAGAATGGTGTCTTTTGGCATCGAGAATTTTATGCTTGGTTGGATAAGCATTTGAAATAAGAGTGAATTAACTTAACTGAAACGGCGCTTGGTGGATTTTTTCATCAGGCGCCTTTTTTATTAATCACTAAAAATTGATAAAATAACTAATAGGGGTTTTGTTCCTTTAACCGTTTATACAACAATGACGCTGTTTTAAACGAAACTTAACGGTCAAATCAATTAAAAATATCACCTTTGCAGAACAATTCACCACAACCGGTGTTTACGAGTGTAGTATTAAAGAAAACTTACATGTATAAAATTTGCTTTAGTCTCTTATTACTTTTATTCAGCTTAAATGTGTCCGCCCAGTTCACCTTGAGTGGGACATTGAAAGACGTAGAGACAGGAGAAGACCTTATCGGAGCGCGAATTCTTGTGGATGAAATGCCTGGTACGGGCGCGATAACAAATGTATATGGGTTTTTCTCATTGACGTTTAAAGAACCGGGAACTTATAACCTGACCATTAAGTCTATTGGCTTCGAAACCCAGAATGTTGAGGTAGTAATGGATAAGAGTCAAACCTTGGATCTCGAAATGAAACCAGAAGGGAAGATTTTGAATGCGGTTCAGGTTACCGGAGAAAAACAAGATGAAAACATTACTTCTGCTGAAATGGGAGTGGATAAAATCCAAATGAAAGATATTGACAATATTCCTGTATTATTCGGCGAAAAAGATGTCTTAAAAACCATTCAGCTCTTGCCAGGAGTTAAGCCAGCTGGTGAAGGAAATGCAGGTTTTTTTGTGCGGGGTGGTTCTGCAGATCAAAACCTAATTCTTTTGGATGAAGCGCCCGTGTACAATGCTTCTCACTTATTGGGTTTTTTCTCTGTATTTAACTCGGATGCCTTAAAGGATATCAAATTGTACAAAGGAGCAGCACCAGCAGAATTTGGTGGACGACTTTCTTCTGTGATGGATATAAAAATGAAAGAAGGGAATGCTAAGAAATTAGGTGTTAGCGGAGGTATTGGTTTGATTTCATCGAAGTTAACAGTTGAAGCACCTATCGTAAAGGATAAAGGTTCCTTTATTGTTTCGGGAAGAAGAACCTATGCAGATTTGTTTTTGGCCTTTGCTGAACAAGAGCAAGCGCAAAATTCTACCCTTTATTTTTATGATTTAAATGCAAAAGCAAACTATCGTTTAGGTAAAAAGGATCGTATTTTTATTTCAGGTTATTTTGGTAGAGATGTATTTGGTTTTGACGATCAATTTGGATTTGATTGGGGCAATACAACGGGTACGTTTAGATGGAATCACTTATATGGCGATCGTCTATTTGGGAATACATCAGTGATCTTGAGTAAATACAATTATGAACTAGGGTTTGGAGCTGGTGAAAATCGAATTCAAATTGGTTCTGAGATTCAAGATATAAACGTTAAAAAAGATTTTGATTTTTATATCAATTCTAACAACACCTTGAGTTTTGGTGCTAATGTGATTCATCATACTTTTCGTCCCGGTGAAATCGAAACCGGTGATGACTTCGGTATTACTCTAAATGATATAGAAAATCGCTATTCGATAGAGTCGGCTGTGTATGTGTCAAATGAGCAAAAGATTAAAAAGCGCTGGAATGTTATCTACGGAATTCGCTTTTCAAATTTCACACAAATCGGACCAGGAAGTATCTTTTCCTATAATGATCTAGGTGAAGTAACCGATACGACGGAGTATGGAGATTGGGAACCTGTTGCAAGTTATTTTGGAGCGGCTCCACGTTTAAGCCTAAATTACAAGCTGTCAACCAACAGCGCAGTGAAAGCTTCTTATGGTCGATCTTATCAGTTTGTTCACCTGATCTCAAATACTACTGCTTCTCAGCCAACGGATGTTTGGATTCCGTCTAGTAACAATGTTCGTCCTCAGGTTTCAGATCAAGTATCGGTGGGTTATTTTCAAAACTTTTTGGATAACCAATTGGAGTTTTCAACAGAGGTCTATTATAAACAAATGGATAATGTGATTGATTATCGTGACGGGGCAGAAGTGACGTTAAATCCAACAGTTGAAGGAGAGCTATTATATGGTATTGGACGGGCGTACGGAGTGGAGATTTTATTGAAAAAGAGACGCGGGCAGTTCACGGGTTGGGTGTCCTATACTTTGTCTAAGACAGAGCGTCAGTTTGATGAAATTAATAATGGAGCCTGGTATGCTGCTCGTCAGGATAGAACGCATGATGTGTCTATTGTAGGAATGTATAATATTACTGAGCGTATTACAGCTTCGGCAACCTGGGTGTATTTTACAGGTAACGCGGTTACTTTTCCAAGCGGTAAATATGTTGTTGATGGTCAGGTCGTGCCTTATTATACGGAAAGAAACGGTTATCGTATGCCGGATTATCATCGGTTAGATTTGGGGGTGACCTTGAATAATAAGAAGACGAAGACCGTGATTGATCCGGAATCCGGTGAAGAAAAAGAGGTGCCAAAGCGCTTCGAATCGAGTTGGAATTTCTCGGTTTATAATGCTTATGCACGTCAAAATGCCTTTTCTGTTGATTTCAGAGAAAATGCTGAAACGGGACAGACAGAGGCGGTGCAAATTGCCCTTTTTAAAGCGGTTCCTTCAATAACATTTAACTTTAAATTTTAGGTCATGAAGCAATTATTGAAATTCGTATTGGCTTTAGGATTATTTGCCTTCATGTTGTCTTGTGAGAAGGTGATTGATGTGCCCTTATATGAAGGAGATCATCGAATAATAGTTGAGGCTGTAGGGCGAAATTTTGACGGAGAATCGTACGTTTTATTATCGATGTCTGGAGCTGTTTACAATCAAGAGTCTGGTTATGATCCGGTTACAGGAGCTTCTGTTTCTGTTACCGATGGTGATGGTCTAGTTTCCATATTTAATGAAGATCCATTGAATCCTGGTACGTATCTAAATGCAGATTTTGCCACTTTGCCGAACAAAACCTATGATTTGTCTATTGCAATTGATGGTGAAATTAGTCTATCGGCACAATCGCAAACAATGAATATGCCGGTGCTGGATTCATTAAATTATATTCCACTTGTTGGTGGTGGTTTTGGAGGAGGAGGAACGGATACGAGTTATTTGGTTTTCTATAGTTTTGTAGATGATCCGTATCAAACTAATTTTTACCGCATACGCCCTTTTGTGAACGGTAAAGGAGATGATAACTTCTATTTGAATAACGATAGACTCAGTAATGGTGAGCAAATAACGGCGCCCATTTTTGGAACCGATGTTGAACCGGGTGACACTGTTTTGATTGAGTTGATTTCAATGGATGAAGGAGCTTATGATTATCTATCTACACTCTCTAGCGCATTGACTAGTGGTGCATTTAGTGCTGCGCCTGCTAATCCCGTTTCGAACATTGAGGGAGACGCGATCGGATATTCTGGAATGTATCTCATCGATACCTTATCGATAATTATGCCTGAATAGTGAAAATGAATAAGAGTTTACATATCACTTTAGCAGTATTAATTTCTAGTTTTTTCGCTTGCGAAAAAGTGATTGAATATCCTGTTAATGATGCAAACTCTACTTTGGTAGTTGAGGCGGTAGCTAAAAATTTACCGGGCGCAAGTTATGTCTTGCTAACGCAGACAATCGGTTTGTATGATGATCCTAACACGATTAAATACGTCTCTGGTGCTTCGGTTGAGGTGGTAGATCCATTTGGTACAGTCTATGTTTTTTCAGAAGACGAATCGGTGGAGGGTAAATATGCACATGAAGATTTTCAGATTTTACCAAATCAAACTTACGACCTGAAGGTGGATTATGATGGCGGAGTTTTTACGTCGCAATCCACAGCAATGAATAAACCGCAGGTCGATTCGATTTTCACTTTTCAGCAAATAGGCACGGATGATCTTGGTAATCCGGATACAACTCATTTTCTTTTTTATACGGTGACAGATGATCCCGATGAAAAGAATTTTTATCGCTTTGTTTTATGGGTAAATGGAGAGAAGGATGATGAACTCTTTATTGAAACCGACGATCTAGGAAATGGACAAACCTATACATCGCCATTTTTTGGTATTACCTTCGATGCTGGCGACTCGGTTTATGCCGAACTTTGGTCTATGCAGAAAGAAAACTACGCCTATTTCTCGGCCTTATTTACAAATTTAAATCAGTCGCCTTTTAGCGCGGCTCCATCTGATTTACCTTCAAATATTGAAGGTGAAGGAATAGGTTGTTTTGGTGCTTTTATGGTGGATACGGCTTCAGTTGTATTCCCATAGAACTGTTTAAAAGACTTTATGATGAATTCAAAAGCAATGAGAAATCGCTTTAGTGTTATATTTCTAATGGTGTTCGGAAGCATGCTGTTGAGCTGCGAAAAGGTAATTGATATTCCGTTAAATCCCGCAGAGCAAAATATCGTCATTGAGGCAGTCCTAAAAGATGCTCCAGGGGCTAACTATGTGCTTATTTCTAAAACAGGTTCGGTATATGAGGGGCAAGAATATGATCAAATAGATGACGCTGAAGTAATCGTTGCTGGAAGTGATGGGTCATCAGTGGTATTTGATCACATTACAGAGGGGCTTTATCAAAATGCTAGTTTTCAAACTTTGCCTGAATTAACCTATAGTCTGACGGTTAATATTGGGGAGGCAACCTATACATCAAGTTGTGTAACCAGAAGAAAACCAGAAATGGATTCGCTTTCTTATTTTATGCTCACAAGCCCATTTGCAGATCCTGCCGATAGCCTTCATCTTGTTTCTTTCCACATGTTGGATCCGGTAGATGAAGACAATTATTACCTCATGAAAATATTCCGCAATGGAATTGTGAATAGCGGGTACTACTTAGGTGACGATGAGTTCATTAATGGTCAAAATTTTGATGCACCGTTTTTTGGTTCGGAGGCAAAACCAGGAGATACAGTAATGGTGGAAATGATAATGATGGATACCTCCAATTATCGCTATTTCACAGGTCTTTCTTCGACTATAGATTCTGGCCCCTTTTCCGCTGCACCCGCCAATCCACCCACGAATATAGAAGGTGGAGCGCTTGGTTTTTTTGGCGCTTACTCAACCGATTCTTTGACGGTTATGATTCCGTAATGAATATATGAATTCACATTCATAGAAAGTTTTCAAAGGCTCCCGTTAGGGGTTTTTTTTTGTCTAAGAGCGGATTAGTTTCTTCCGTTTGCTTCTAAAAGTTTTCAATTTAATTGTGTCTTTCACTTGGTTTGATTTTTATCCAATCCACATAACTTTTCCACAATTTTTAAAATAAGTACCACTTTTTACCACTCTAATAAAGTTTACTAAAACCCAATATAATCAGTAACTTTTATGTAAATTTGGAGTATAAGAATAGTTAACAGTCGCAAAAGTTATCAACAAAGCTGATTTGAGTGGTAAATTGTGGGAGTTTAATATATATTTTTACATTTTAATCGAAAATGTCAGGACTAGTAGGAGAATATGAGTGCAAATTAGATGCGAAAGGAAGATTCCTCTTCCCTGCGGGTCTTAGAAAGCAATTGGATCCTACTGCCAATGAAGTTTTTATGGTAAACAAAGGTTTTGAAAACTGCTTATCGCTGTATCCTATGAATGAATGGGAGAAGGTGAGTGCACGTTTGTCAAAGTTGAATTTGTTCAAGCCAAAAAACAGGATGTTTTACAGATTATTTCATCAAGGTGCAAAACAGTTGACAATGGATAAAACCGGACGTTTGCTAATACCTGTTGCTTTGATGGAGAGAATCGGATTGAAAAAGGAAATTATGTTAACTGCCTACAATGACCGGATAGAGGTGTGGGATCGATCAGAGTATTTCGACGTGTTGAATGCGAATATGAGCGATTTCTCCGACTTGGCTGACGAGGTCATGGGTGAAATCGACTCGAATGACGAATAGTACCTATCATACACCTGTTTTATTTGAAGAAGCGTTGGCTACAATGGAGATTGCTGCTGATAGTCTTTTGGTGGATGTTACTTTCGGGGGAGGTGGTCATTCTCGAGAAATGCTAAAGCGTTTAGGTCCTGATGGGGCTCTTCTTGCTTTTGATCAGGATGACGATGCAAAAGAAAACATGATTGATGATGAACGTTTCTATTTCGCGAATAGCAATTTTCGTTTCTTGGTCAATTTTGCTCGCTTTTATGATTTTATGGAGGCGGATGCAATTCTTGCAGATCTAGGCGTGTCTTCGCATCAATTTGATGCAGGCGAGCGTGGTTTCTCTATCAGGGAAGAAGGTCAACTGGATATGCGAATGAATCAGCGTGCGGAGTTGACTGCTTTTCAAGTGGTGAATAAATACCCAGAAAAAGAGTTGTACCGCATCTTTAATTCTTACGCTGATTTAAAGAATGTACCAAAAGTAGTACGGGCTATTTCTGCTAAGCGAAGAGAGGTGAAAATTGAAACAACAGCACAGTTAGTAGATCTGCTCAGCGATTTGGTGAAAGGGAATAAGCAAAATCAATTTTTAGCCCAGGTTTTTCAGGCGATTCGAATTGAGGTGAATGATGAGATGGGGGCTTTGGGTGATTTGCTAGAGCAATCGGTTAAAGTTCTGAAACCAGGGGGCAGGTTGGTAGTAATTTCTTATCACTCCATAGAAGATCGTTTGGTGAAAAATTTCTTCCGTTCTGGAAATATCGAGGGTAAAATTGAATCAGATTTTTACGGGGTTGTTCAAAAACCTTTTAAGGCGATAACGAAAAAGCCAGTGGTTCCGAATGAAGAGGAAGTTGAGTGTAATCCAAGAGCTAGAAGTGCAAAAATGAGAGTGGCGGTAAGGGTATGAGTGCAAATGAATTTAAAGATCGAAAAGAGGTTAAGGCTGAAGAAGTCTTGAAAGAGGTGAAAGCCAAGAAAAAGGCTAGTCGCAAAAAAACGAAGCGAAGAAGTCGAGGATCTGCGCGTGTGGTGGCGCAGATTATGAATGGTGAATTCCTGTCTAAGGAGAATTTTGTGAATAATCTGCCATTTGTATTCTTTCTCGGCTTTTTGTTAGTGGTTTTGATTAGTTGGGGTTATTACGCAGAAACAACAACCCGAAAAGAGGTGGCATTGGAACGAGAATTAGGGGAGTTGAATTCGGAGTATTTCACCTTAGGGAGTAAATATAATACCATGAGGGGCAGAAGGCAGGTGGCAGCGAAGTTAGCAGGAAGTGGAGTTTCAGAAAGTCTGACTTCGCCGAGAAAAATTAAAGTTAAAAAATACGTGTTTGAGCGTGATTGATAAGAAACAAATAATGCTGAAAGCCTATGTACTTTATATTATGGTTGCCATTATAATGGTAGTTGTGATTGGTCGTGTTGTTGCGATTCAGTATGGTGATGTTGCTCCTCAACCACTCGTTTCTATTTCAGATACTACTGGCGAAATGCCTACCCGAATAGATTCGATTAAGCCGATGCGTGGTCGAATCTTATCCGATGATGGTAGTGATCTCGTCACATCAATACCGCTTTATAATTTACATGTTGACTTATCTATAGTTAAGTCGGGCTTATTTAAAGAAGTAGATTCTTTAGCTTGGCATCTGGCGCAAGTTTTTCCTGATAAAACAAAGGTTGAATGGGAAAGAGCATTGCGAAAAGGAAAAGCAGATGGCAGTCAATATTTTCCGTTAAAAAATAATGTGACCTATGACGTTCTCCAGCAGGTACGTGAATTTCCAATTTTACGAGAGGGAAAATATAAGGGTGGATTTATAGAGGAGAAAGAGTCGAAAAGACAAAAGCCTTATGGTTTGTTGGCGAATCGAACATTAGGCTCAAAACGTGAAGGGGCAATGGATGTTGGTTTAGAGGGCGCGTTTGATGAGTACCTGACGGGTGAAAATGGTTTGATTGCAAAACAGTTTGTCAATAATGGTTGGAAACCCGTTTCGGGAGATTATTTAAAAGATCCGGTTCCAGGAGCTGATATCGTAACGTCAATTGATATCGATATTCAAGATGTTGCTGAAAATGAATTAAAACGACAATTAGAAGCGCAAGAGGCCGCATATGGATCTGTGATTTTGATGGAGGTCGAAACCGGTTTTGTGAAGGCGATTGCTAACCTTCAGCGTGATAGTGATGGTCAATACTATGAAGGATATAATCACGCCGTTGGTCACCGAACGGACCCTGGATCAACTTTTAAGTTGGCGACCCTGATGGCATTATTGGAGGATGGTAAGGTGGCAATAACCGATTCGGTTAACGCTGTTGGTAAATATAGGTTTTACGATCACGAAATTGAAGATTCGCGCAAGTGGGGCTATGGTAAAATTACCGTTCAACATGCATTTGAGGTTTCTTCAAATGTTTTCTCGCAAATCGTCAATCGGGCTTATTATGATGATGAACAGAAATTTGTAGATCGTTTAAAGTCATTCGGAATTGGTGATTCGCTTGGGCTTGATATTACGGGTGAACCCAATCCGCTCATTAAGGATCGCGGTGAAGATGGTTGGTCTGGGATTACACTTCCGCAAATGGCTATTGGCTATGAGGTGGAGGTGACTCCGATTCAGTTATTGGCGTTCTATAATGCAGTAGCCAATGATGGCGAGTATGTAAAACCTCAGTTTGTAAAAGAAATTAGAAGAGACGGTAAAATTATTAAGCAATTTGAGAAAATTGTCTTGAAAGAAAAGGTGTGCAGTGATGAGACACTTGAGAATTTGAGATTGTGTTTAGAGGGTGTTGTTGAGATCGGAACGGGTCGCGAATTGAAGAGTGCCAACTTCGATATTGCAGGTAAAACGGGTACGGCTAAATTGGTCGATTCAGAGGCGGGAACTTATGTAGATAAATACCAAGCATCTTTTGCTGGCTATTTTCCTGCCGATGATCCGAAGTACTCATGCATTGTTGTCATCGCTGGTCCAACTAAGCAAATATATGGTGCGCAAGTGTCAGGTACCGTATTCGCGAGCATTGCAAATAAAGTCTATTCATCATCATTGGAGTATCATCCAAACTTTAACGCCTTGCCTGTTAATCAACAACGACTGCCAATTGCTAAAGTCGGCAGCAAAGTAGAGACAGAAGTGGTGCTTCAAAAATTAGGGGTGAATTATAAAGATAATGCACCGCAATCTGAATATGTCGTTTCAAATGGTGCTTCTGGCATAATGGGGCTTTCGCAGCGTGTGGTTAATCGTGATAAGGTACCCAATGTGATAGGTATGCCATTAAACGATGCAGTTTATCTGCTAGAAAATCATGAATTATTTGTGCGTGTAAAAGGAAGCGGTAAAGTGATTTCACAATCCATTAGTCCGGGTACACCCTTGCAAAAAGGAGAAACTATAAATCTGGTATTGGGGTAATGAAAAATCTTCAAAACATATTGTATAAAGTGAGTTTAACAGCTGTTAATGGTTCGTTAGATCGTGATGTTAATCAAATTGATTTTGATTCGCGTGCTGTAATTCCAGGTTCGCTTTTTGTTGCTTTAAAAGGAGAACAGGTTGACGGTCATGATTATATAGATAAGGCTATTGCAGCCGGAGCTATTGCCGTTATTGCAGAGCGAAAAGTCGAAAATGTTCCAACAGAAGTGACGTTTATCGAAGTAAAAGATGCCCAAGAAGCGTTAGGGTATTTAGCGGCAAATTTCTACGATAATCCTTCTGAAGAAATTAAATTAATTGGTATTACGGGTACGAATGGTAAAACGACGACCACCACTTTGTTGTTTGATGTCTTCACAGATATAGGGCATAAATGTGGTTTGCTTTCGACAGTGGTTAATAAGATTGGAACAAAAGAAGTACCTGCGACACACACGACGCCGAATCCGGTTGCTCTAAATCATTTATTGAGAAATATGATTGAAGAGGGCTGCACATTCTGTTTTATGGAAGTGAGTTCTCATGCTATTGTTCAAAGAAGAATTGCTGGTCTAAAATTCGATATTGCCTGCTTTACGAATATCTCTCATGATCATTTAGATTATCACAAAACATTTAAAGAATACATCTACGCTAAAAAGCGATTCTTTGATGATCTCGGTTCAAATGCCATAGCTATTGTGAATACAGACGATACAAATGGCAAAGTGATGGTGCAAAATTCATCCGCCACAGTCAAAACAATGGCTTTAAAACAAGTAGCCGATTACAAAGCAAAAATCATTGAAAATTCATTTGCTGGTCTTGTTTTAAATATGGATCAGCACGAGCTGTGGACACATTTAGTGGGTGGATTTAATGCGTATAACCTGCTATTGGTCTATGCGGTAGCAATGGAGTTGGAACAAGATCAAATGGATGTTTTACAATCCATCTCTAAGCTGAAGTCTGTTGAAGGTCGCTTTGAACATTTGCGCAGCACGACCGGTGTTGTGGCAATTGTTGATTATGCGCATACTCCGGACGCTTTAAAGAATGTTCTGTCTACTATTCAAGCTGTTCGCACACGCAATGAACAAGTGATTACAGTAGTTGGGTGTGGTGGTGATCGGGATCGAACGAAACGTCCACTCATGGCGCAAATTGCAGCAAGTTTAAGCGATCGTGTTATTCTGACTAGCGATAATCCAAGGACAGAAGATCCTCAAGCCATTATTGATGAAATGAAAACCGGTGTTCCGGTTGAAAGGTCAGCGCACGTAATGGCCATTACGAATCGTGAAGAGGCGATAAAAGTGGCAAGTGCTTTAGCTGCGGCTGGAGATATTTTACTTGTAGCTGGCAAAGGTCACGAAAAATATCAGGAGATCAATGGAGAGCGTTTTCCCTTTGATGACTTCGAAATAGTACAAGAAACCCTTAAAAACCTGAATAAATAATGTTGTATTATCTATTTACATACCTAGATGAGTTAGGAGTTCCAGGCGCTGGATTATTTGATTATATCTCATTCCGTGCGGCCATGGCGATCATTACTTCGCTATTGATCTCAATGGTCTTTGGAAAAAGAATAATTCGCGTTTTATTGCGTCAGCAAATTGGAGAGTCAGTTCGTGATCTGGGTCTCGAAGGGCAAAAGGAAAAAGAAGGTACACCGACTATGGGCGGATTAATTATTCTGGCTTCCATTCTGATCCCAACCCTCTTATTTGCCCGTTTGGATAATATCTATGTCATCATTATGCTAGTCTCGACAGTGATGTTGGGTACCATTGGTTTTATCGATGATTATATTAAAGTGTTCAAGAAAAATAAAGAAGGACTAGCAGGTCGATTTAAAGTTTTTGGTCAAATCGCTGTTGGCGTTTTTGTAGGATCGATTTTGTATTTCCATCCAGATGTTCAAGTACACGAGGAGGTGGCGTACAGCGAAGTTGTCCCAAATAGTACTGATGTGACGCATCTCCATGTCGAGAATGATTCGAATGAGAATACCCGCTGGGTACGTACCAAGGATATGACAACAACCATCCCCTTTGTAAAAGGGAATGAGTTTAACTATAACTGGCTGATCGGCGATACCAACAAGAGTTACGGTTGGTTATTGTTTATCCCGATTGTTATTTTTTTAGTAGTCGCCATATCGAATGGAGCGAATATGACTGACGGTTTGGATGGTTTGGCAACTGGAACTTCCGCCATTATCGGAATTGCCTTGGCCATATTTGCCTATGTCTCCGGACATATTGAATTTGCCGACTATCTCAATGTCATGTATATCCCTTACTCATCTGAGTTGGTGATTTTTATTTCAGCTTTTATGGGAGCCTGTATTGGATTCCTTTGGTACAATTCTTATCCAGCACAAGTTTTTATGGGGGATACAGGTAGTTTGGCTTTAGGTGGAATCATTGCGGTGTTCGCTATCGTTATTCGTAAAGAGTTATTGATCCCAATTCTTTGTGGAGTATTCATTATCGAAAACCTCTCGGTAGTTATGCAAGTGGGCTGGTTTAAGTATACAAAAAAGAAATATGGAGAAGGACGTCGCATATTCAAAATGGCACCGCTACATCATCATTTTCAAAAGTTAGGAATGCACGAGTCTAAAATTGTATCGCGATTTTGGATTGTCGGAGTGCTCTTGGCAGTAATCACCATTGTAACATTAAAACTACGCTAAAATAGGGTGGATCACAACATTCAATATATAGCCATTTTAGGAGCCGGAGAAAGCGGTGTTGGTGCAGCTTTGTTAGCGCAGGCAAAAGGGTACACTCCTTTTGTTTCAGATAAAGGAGCCATTAAGCTACCTTTTGAAAAAGAGTTACAAAAGCACAAGATAGAATTTGAGTCAAGACAACATTCTGAAGAGCGAATTTTATCAGCCGATCTAATTATTAAAAGTCCGGGCATTCCTGAATCTGTCCCTTTGGTGAAAGCGGCATTGAGAAAGGGTATCAAAGTCATTAGCGAGATTGAATTTGCTGGATGGTTTACCAATAAAAAGATGATCTGCATTACAGGTAGTAATGGAAAAACCACAACAACCATGTGGATCCGTCACATCCTGAATAAGGCGGGTGTAGAGGTGGCAGTCGCAGGTAATATTGGCGAATCACTGGCGCGTCAAGTAATTGAGGATATTCCTGATGTTTATGTGGTTGAATTAAGCTCTTTCCAATTAGATGGTATCTATGATTTTAAACCCGACATCGCCATTTTGCTCAATGTCACGCCAGATCATTTAGATCGCTATGCATATGATATGCAGAATTATACCAATTCAAAATTCAGAATCACCCAGAATCTTACAGAAAACGATTGGTTCATCTATAACGCTGATGACCCAATTATAGAAAAGGAAATATCAAATCGAAATATCAGCGCTCAAATGGCGCCTTTTTCCCTCACAAAAGAAGAGGGAATGACAGCATTTGTAAAGGATAATCAAATCATAATTAATTTAAAACCAAGTTTCACTATGTCTATTCACGATTTATCATTAAAGGGTAAGCACAATACCCAAAACTCAATGGCTTCAGGTATTGCCGCCAAGATTTTAGAAATCCGCAAGGAGAACATTCGCGAAAGTCTTTCAGACTTCAAAAATGTCGAGCACCGATTGGAGTATGTCGCAAAAGTTAACGGAATTGAGTTTGTAAACGACTCTAAAGCAACAAATGTAAACTCGGCTTGGTTTGCATTAGAATCAATGTCAAATCCTACGGTATGGATCGTTGGGGGTGTTGATAAAGGAAATGATTACGACACGCTATTAGCCTTAGTTAAGGATAAGGTAAAAGCGATTGTTTGTTTAGGTAAAGACAACGAAAAAATCATTGAAGCTTTTAGTGGTGCGGTTGATGTAATTGCAGAAGCGCAGTCAGCTAGAGATGCAGTGGCATTATCCTATCGTTTTGCGCGAGATGGTGAAACAGTTTTATTATCTCCTGCTTGTGCAAGTTTTGATTTGTTCGAGAGTTATGAGGATCGTGGTCAGCAATTTAAGCGCGCGGTACGTTCATTGTAATTTTTGATCAGAAAACTAACCTGAAACAAATCAATGAATTCGTTTTTTAAATACTTAGGTGGCGACAAAAATATATGGGTCATTGCACTTCTTTTGAGTGTCATTTCCGTTGTGTCGGTCTTTAGCTTTATACCAATATTGGTTAAAGTTAAAGGGCTAAGCTATTCCTATCTATTTTTTAAACATTTTATACTCTTATTATTGGGATTGGGCATTATGTATGCCGTGCATAAAGTTCCCATCAAGGTCTTTAGTCGTTTATCGAAAATCTTTTTTTATCTGGCCATTGTTTTATTGGTTTTAACAATGTTAGTCGGAGAAAGTGTGAACGGTGCAGATCGGTGGTTAAAGATACCTTTTGTGCCATTCTCATTTCAAACATCTGATTTTGCCAAATTGGCCTTAATCATTTATTTAGCGAAACAATTAATTAAACGGAAGGATCAATTTAATGATTTTAAGGTCGTAGCTAGATATATACTACTTCCTATTGGTTTGGTGATCTTTTTGATTCTTCCATCTAACCTGTCAACCGCTGTTTTGGTTGGCTTGATATCTTTTGTCATGCTGGTCTTAGCGCGTTTTCCATGGAAGTGGATTGGAGCCTCAGTAGCAGCTGTGCTGATCATGTTTTCAATTTTGCTTGGAATAGCGAAGATTTCACCAGATGTCTTGCCCCGTGTCGAGACCTGGAGGATGCGTATTGTTCGTATGGTGGATGATGAATCTGCAATGGATCCAAATGAGAACATGCAAATCAACAATGCGCTAACAGCTATAAAAAATGGTGCCTTTACCTTTAAGAATGGAAAGTTATACGGTCCGGAATTGCCAGGAAATGGTGTGTTGAAACACTATATTCCAGAAGCCTATGCAGATTTTTATTTCGCCGCTCTTGTAGAAGAAGGAGGTTTACCAACAGCCATCTTTATCATCATGCTCTACTTATGGCTCTTTTATCGTTTTATAAAAACAGCATTAGCTGCTGATAATGATTTTGCAACCCTAGTGGTTTTAGGTATTGCTTTTATGGTGATTTCGCAGGCTTTGGTAAATATGATGGTCAGCACCAAACTGATGCCGGTTACCGGTCAGAACATGCCTTTATTGAGTATGGGAGGGACATCTGCTTGGTTTACTTGTATTGCCTTTGGGATTGTACTGGGAATTAGTAGAGAAAATAAAAAAGAAAGTCCGACTAAAGATTCTGCCAATAAATTAGACGAATCCAGTGATAAAAAATCCGAAACAAATGAATAAGATTGAACGCGTAATGATAAGTGGCGGTGGAACGGGAGGGCATATTTTTCCTGCAATTGCTATAGCGAATGTGATTCGGTCAAAGTATCCAGATGCGGATGTTTTATTTGTAGGAGCTGAAGGGAAAATGGAGATGGAAAAAGTGCCCAAAGCAGGTTATGAAATTGTTGGATTGCCGATTCGAGGAATTCAACGTAAATTATCACTGAAGAACTTGGCGGTACCATTTAAATTGATCGCTAGCTTGATGCAAGCAAAAAAGTTGGTCAAGAAAATGAAGCCTCAAATTGCAATAGGTTTTGGTGGCTATGCAAGTGCAGCAACATTAAGGATGGCTTCTGGCCAAAAAGTACCGACTCTTATTCAGGAGCAGAATTCGTATCCAGGAATGACAAATAAGTGGTTGGCTAAACGCGCAGATACCATTTGTGTGGCCTACGACAATCTGGAGGCATTTTTCCCAAAAGAAAAGATTGTCAAAACCGGAAATCCGATTCGAAATGAAATGGTGGCCATTGAAGGAAAAAGAGCCGCTGCAGCTAAGCATTTTGGATTAGACCCGAATAAAAAGACCATTTTAATTATCGGTGGAAGTTTAGGAGCAAGAACTTTAAATGAAAGTTTAAAAAAGGATATCGCCTTACTGTTAGGTGCAGGACATCAAGTCGTATGGCAATGCGGTAAATTTTATTTCAATACCCTTAAATCAGAATTAAATGAGGATGTTTTGAATTCAGAACAACTCTATCTTTCTGATTTCATTTTCAAAATGGATTTGGCTTATGCTTTAGCAGATGTCATTATTTCCAGAGCAGGTGCTATTTCAGTTTCAGAATTATGTCTAATCGGGAAACCCGTAATTTTGGTTCCTTCTCCGAATGTGGCCGAAGATCATCAAACAAAAAACGCCATGGCCTTGGTAAACGAAAATGCGGCAATTTTGGTAAAAGATATAGACGCTCGAGATCAATTAATACCTGCAGTTAAGAGCTTGTTAGAAGATCAAGAAAAATGTAAAGTGTTGGCGGCAAATATCGCCAAGCTAGGGATACCTGATGCGGCAGATCGCATCCTAATAGAAATCGAAAAACTAATATCCAAATAATAGAAACACTTGAAATTAGATCAAATCCATAAGGTTTATTTTATTGGTATCGGTGGAATCGGTATGAGTGCTTTGGCACGTTATTATAACGGTCAAGGTAAACATGTATCAGGTTATGATCGAACAGAAACAGCATTGACGAAAGAACTCGTTAATGAAGGTTTAGCTATTCATTATCACGATCGAGGAGAGGACCTTCTTAATGAATTGGACCCAAACACTACGTTGGTCGTTTATACACCAGCTGTATCAGAACAATTTGGTGAGTTAGTAGCTTTACGTAAGGCGGGATTTACGGTTATTAAAAGAGCAGCAGCCCTTGGCTTAATATCAAATGAGTTTGAAACGTTTGCTGTTGCCGGAACGCACGGTAAAACTACAACCAGTGCTATTTTGGCGCATGTCCTTTATCATACCAAAGAACAAGTTAATGCTTTTATTGGAGGGTTAACAACCAATTATAATTCTAATTGTATAGTAGCTCCTAATTCTCGAAGAATGGTAGTGGAGGCAGATGAATTTGATCGTTCTTTTTTGCAATTAAAACCCAATTACGCCATCGTTACCACGATAGATTCTGATCATTTGGACATTTACGGCGATGGTGATGAGTTAAAATCATCATTTAAAAAGTTTACACAGAAAATCAATCCTACAGGAATATTGTTTGCTCATACGGATGTCAGAAAAGAATTAGACTTATCGCATCCCAAAGCTATTTTTTCTTACGGATTTGATCGCAAAGCCGATTGGGTAGGATCTAATCTCATTTATGAAGACGGTCATTTTTATTTTGACATCCAGAACGGAGATAAAATATACGAACGCATCGAGTTTGGTTTGCCAGGTAAACATAATGCCGAAAATGCATTAGCTGTATTTGGACTATGTATCGAAGTCGGTATTGAAGAGGCTGTTTTGCGAAAAGCTTTCGCCACTTTTAAGGGCGTCAAACGCCGATTTGAATATCATATTAAACGTGAAGATTTAGTCATTATTGACGATTATGCGCATCACCCTACAGAAATAAACGCTTTCTTGAAAGCGGTTCGTGAAATCTACCCGATTAAAAATATAACACTTGTATTTCAACCGCATTTATTCAGTCGCACGCGTGACTTCATGAATGATTTTGCCATGACACTCTCATTAGCTGATCAACTCTTTTTATTGCCGATTTATCCAGCTCGAGAGGAGCCAATTCCGGGAGTGGACAGTGAGCATTTATTAACGCGTATAGTGCTCGAGAAAAAAGTAATGAGTTCAAAAGCAACAATAGTTGAGGACTTAAAACAATATGACCATGAACTTATATTGATTGTTGGTGCTGGAGATATTGATACTTGTATTCAACCAATCGTAAATCAATATCGATGAAGAGGCCTTGGGTAAAAAATATGCTTTGGTTTATCGGAATAGTCGCCGTGCTTTTATCTATGCGGATGGTCCATCATGCACAAGATGATAAACTGGTTGGTATCCCAGAAATTCTGCTAGATATGCATAAGGATATGCAGTTTTTGCACAAAGACGATATACTCCAACGATTAAGTGATAAAGGTTTAATAGGTGATACAATGACCTATGCCAATTCTGATATTCATGCCATCGAGTCTTATTTGGCCGGAATGCCTGAAGTGAAAAAGGTTCAGGTCTATGGCACAATGGGAGAGAATTGGTGTATAGACCTCGTTCAACGTAGGCCGATTGCACGTATTTTTAATATTGATGGTAGTAGCTGCTATTTAGATAGTGATGGGACCTTAATGCCACTTTCGACCAATTATACGGCGCACGTTCTTGTCGTCACCGGAAACATCAACGAAACGGATTTTTCAAAGAATGTAGACGAAATAATGAACAATGATAGTTTGAAAACTATTGAAATCCTCGATGATTTGTACGAATTATCAACATATGTTTGTTCTGATGAATTCCTTTCCGCTCAATTCACTCAGGTATACATCAATACACATAATGAGTTTGAATTGATTCCGCGGGTAGGGGATCACCGAATCCTTTTTGGCGATTCAGAGCATATACCAGGAAAGTTCAAAAAACTAGAACTTTTCTATTCTGAAGGACTAAGCCGAGCGGGTTGGGAGCAATACGATACGGTAAATGTGATGTATAAAGATCAAGTGGTCTGTTCACGACGGTAGCGTAAAAAGAAAATTGAAATTGACATTGCCCTAGGCAAACTAAAATAAAATTTATGTCTGAAATTGTAGTAGGATTAGATATCGGAACAACAAAAATTGCCTGTATTGTAGGACGCAAAACAGAGCATAACAAGATCGAAATACTTTCCATGGGGAAATGCGAGAGTGTCGGTGTTACGCGTGGGGTTGTATCGAATATCGAAAAAACGGTGCAATCCATCAAAACGGCAGTTGCTGAAGCAGAAAGTCGTGTAGAAGGGGAATTGCATGTTCGTGTTGTAAATGTGGGTATTGCTGGGCAGCATATCAATAGTTTGCAACACCGTGGTATGTTAATGCGAAATGACTTAGAGCAAGAAATCGCCCAAGAAGACATTGATGCATTGATTGAGGATATGTATAAATTGGTAATGCAACCGGGTGAGGAAATCATTCATGTTTTACCTCAGGAATATATTGTAGATAACGAGCAGGGGATTAAAGATCCAATTGGTATGGCAGGTGTGCGTTTAGAAGCCAACTTCCACATCATTACTGGTCAAATAGCAGCGGCTAAGAACATTAAGAAATGTGTAGATAAAGGTGGTTTAGAAGTCGATGAAATGATCCTTGAACCATTAGCATCTTCTGAAGCTGTTTTAAGTGAAGAAGAAAAAGAGGCGGGTGTAGTCTTAGTCGATATAGGTGGTGGTACAACGGATATTGCCATTTTCCAAGACGGCATTATCCGTCACACAGCGGTGATTCCATTTGGAGGTAATATCATTTCTGAAGACATCAAAGAGGGCTGCACGATTATGAAGCGACAAGCTGAATTGCTGAAAGTGAAATTTGGTTCGGCCTTGGCTAGCGAGTGTCAAGAAAATGAAATTGTTTGCATTCCTGGATTAAGAGGGCGCGAGCCAAAAGAAATTTCTGTTCGAAATTTAGCTTCGATCATTCAAGCACGAATGGAGGAGATTATCGAACATGTATATTATGAAATTAAGAACTCAGGTTTTGAGAAAAAGTTAATCGGTGGAATTGTTGTTACTGGTGGTGGAGCTCAATTGAAGCATATCACTCAACTTTTTGAATACATCACGGGTATGGATACCCGAATTGGTTATCCAAATGAGCACCTAGCACCAACTACTATGGTGGACAATATTACGAGTCCAATGTACGCAACAGGAATCGGATTAGTAATTAAAGGGTTTCAAGATTCTTACCGTAATATGGACAATGCTTCAGACTTTATGGCTAAGAATCATTCTTCAAAAAGAAAAGGAAGTTTCTTTGAGAAGATTTTAACCAAGAGTAGAACTTGGTTTGAAGAGGAAGATTAAGAAATAATAGATTATAGATAATTAAAGAAAGTGCAATCGTTGGAGTTTGTAGGCATGATCATAACAATTGTGAGATCTGCCCAGAGGCCAAAACGATCTAACAGATAAACAAACAGAATATGGAATTTGATTTACCAAAAGATCAGTCATCCATCATCAAGGTTATTGGTGTTGGCGGCGGCGGTGGAAACGCAGTGAACCACATGTATAACCAAGGGATCAAAGGAGTAGATTTTATTATCTGCAACACCGACCAACAAGCGCTGGATATTAGTCCAGTTCCAATTAAAATGCAATTGGGCGCAAGCTTAACCGAAGGTCGTGGAGCAGGAGCAATTCCTGAGATCGGTAAAAATGCTGCGATTGAAAATATCGATGACATCAAGGAAGTACTTTCAAAAAGTACCAAAATGGTTTTTATCACTGCTGGAATGGGTGGAGGTACTGGAACGGGTGCAGCTCCAGTTATTGCAAAAGTGGCGAAGGAAATGGGCATTTTGACCGTTGGTATTGTTACCGTTCCATTCGGTTTTGAAGGACGCAAAAGAAAATTACAAGCCGAGGAAGGTTTGGAGCAAATGCGAAATAATGTAGATACATTATTGATCATTAATAATGATCGTTTACGCGAAATGTTCGGAAATCTATCGTTAGGAAACGCATTTGCACAAGCAGATGACGTTTTGGCAACGGCTGCAAAAGGAATCGCAGAGGTTATTTCTGTGACAGGAATGATCAACGTCGATTTTAATGATGTAAACACGGTTATGCGTGATAGCGGTGCGGCGATTATGGGATCTGCTGTGGCAGAAGGAGATAATCGTGCAATCGAAGCTGTTCAGGATGCCTTGTCATCACCATTATTAAACGATAATAATATTGAAGGGGCAAAATATGTGCTCTTAAATATTACATATGGTACGAAGGAAATATTGATGGATGAGATTGGTGAAATCACCGATTATATTCAAGATGAGGCTGGAGCAACTGCAGATGTTATTTGGGGTCATGGTCAAGATGAGACTTTAGGAGAAGGAATTTCCGTAACGATCATTGCAACTGGATTTAATTCATCACCAATTACAGGATTTGAAAAAGAGCCGGAAAAGAAAGTGGTGAGCTTAGATGAAAATGTTCCAACAATGATTTCTCGTCCGATTGAAACACCAACTCAAAAGAATGAGTGGGTAGACGAGAAAAAAGAGGTGATTAACGAAGTAGAGGAGGATGCTGAGCCATTTTTGAAGGAACAGCCAGAAGCTGAGGAACAAGCTGAAATTAATTGGAGTTTTGCTTCTGAAGCTGCACCTGAAGAGGATAAAAAAGAAACGCCTGTTAATGAGGAGCAAGAAGAAAAAGAAGTGGTTCGTCACTTTTTAACGGATGATCTTGAAGAGAAAGTAGAAATGACGGATCATTCAGAGGTTCAATCTGAATCAGTCCTTTCGCTAGAAGAACAACAAGAAAGAGCGAGAGAGCGCATGGAGCGTATTCAGGCTTATACAGCGAAGTTGAAATCTTCTACAGGTATTTCTGATTTAGAAAAAGAGCCTGCATATAAGCGTAAGAATATCCAAATCGAGGATGTGCCACATTCTTCAGAAGAGAGCATGAGTAAATTCACACTTTCTGATGATCATGATGGTGAAAAAGGAGGGTTACGTGATAATAATTCTTTCCTGCACGATAATGTAGATTAAAAGAATCCTTATAAGTCAAAATCAAAATTGATTTACAACTCCCGTTCATTTTTATTGGACGGGAGTTTTTTTATTTCCGTTGAGCTGATAGTTTCGACCAAATAGTCGTAAAAAGTCTTTTTTCATGTATATGATCTGTCCGTTTATAAATTTGATTGAGACTTTCCGTTTTTTTCTTTCTATTTTAGTGGCAAATTTGATCTGCTTCGGAGAATATAAACGAACTAACGCTTCCCGTGTAAAAGTCAGGTCAACTTAAATAAAAATATAGCTATGAAAAAAATGAAAATGATGATTGCTTCGGCGTTTCTGTTTATTGGCACTGGTGCTTTTACGCAGGTAGATTACACTTTTACCAATTGTGGTTCAACAGGTCAGCTTGGCCCATCAGAAGGAGATGCGATAACTGAATACGCGGGTACCACTTTAGAAGGAGATGTATCCGTTGTGGATGGGATCCAGTATTGGACAGTTCCAACAACCTCTATATATAGTATTGAAGTTTATGGAGCCGAAGGTGGCGATGATGGTGGTCTCGGTGCACGAATGTATGGTGAATTTTCTTTAACTGCTGGTACAGAATTAAAAATTCTAGTTGGACAAGCAGGAGGGTCATTAGACGGACTACACGGTAGTGGTGGCGGAGGAACCTTTGTGGTTTATGCTGCAGATGACAGTCCACTTATCATTGCAGGCGGTGGTGGCGGTCACGGTAAAGGTTCACCCGGGATTGATGAAACATCTAATGGATGGGTGAATGAAGATGGAAGAGATTCTGAAACAACACCTGGAGGAACTGGTGGTGGCGGTGGTGCTGCTGCATCGGGTACTTTTGGCGGAACAGCAGATACAGATGGAGGTCCTTCTGGAGGATCTACCTGGTCGAGTGGAGGAGGGGGTCTTTTAACGGATGGCGGAACTTACGCATCAGGTTCACTTCATGGAGGGATTGCATTTGTGGATGGTGGAATAGGTGGACAACCTTCTCCATCAGGTGGAAATGCACCAGGTGGATTTGGCGGTGGCGGTGGCTGCGGTGATCGTGGTGCTGGCGGCGGCGGATACTCTGGTGGAGCTGGAGGAACCAATAATAATGTTGGTGGAGCCGGTGGAGGTTCATATAACGATGGCGGCAACCAAGATAATGAGTCAGGTGTAAGAGAAGGGCATGGATTAGCTGTGTTTACAACACTTTGTAGTCCATTAACAATTACTGCAAGTGAAACGGAGATATGCTTTGGAGAAGAAGTGACCTTATCAGGAACTTCCGAAAGTGGTGAAACTGTTGTTTGGGATATGGGTGTTGAAAACGGAGTTGCATTTATTCCAGAAACCATAGGTGAGAACGCTTATACAGCAAGCACTGATGATGAAAGTGATTGCGAAACGATAGTCACTATTATGGTGAATGAATTGCCTAGTACATTTGGGGCTACAAGTCCAGATGATGGTGGAGCAGGTGTTGGAGCAATTGACCTTCTCGTAACGGGTGGATTACCAGCTTATGTTTTTGATTGGAATAATGATGGTACTGGTGATTTTGATGATACAGAGGATTTAACAGGATTAACGAGCGGAACATATACTGTTATCGTTAGAGATGTAAACGATTGTGAAAGTGAGCTGCAAACATATTTTGTATCTGATTTGGCTGGAATTGATGCAAATGAAAAAGCTACCGTTAGTGTTTATCCTAATCCAGCAGTGGGTCAATTAACAATTGAGTTAAATGGAACTGAAGAAATGCCTTATATCTTAATTGACATAACAGGTAAGTGGGTTTTAAGCGGAATTCTTCTTCCAAATGACATGACCGTATTGAATCTTTCTTCAATCGAAGCGGGAACCTACTTTGTTCAATTACCAACGGAAACGATCAAGGTAATTAAGCAATAAGAACGCAGATATCTTAAAGATAGTAATAGCCCTCTTCGTCTACGACGGATGGGGCTATTTGATTTTCACGAAGACATGATTACATGAATCTGAACAATTTCACTCACCTTGTTGATTAAATTGTAATTTTGCAGGAGACATCTTCTAAAGTCAATTGGGCAGCGGAAGAGATGATTAGAAATCCAAAAAAGGAAATATGAGTTTAACGGAGAGAATTAATGATGATATAAAAACGGCTATGAAAGCCCGTGAAAAGGATAAGTTAGCTGCACTAAGAGACGTCAAATCAAAATTGCTTCTAGAGGCCACTAGCGGTGGAGATGGTAATGTCGATGAGGCAACGGAGAATAAAGTGGTGATGAAGCTCTATAAGCAGCGTATGGATACGTATGACTTGTATATCAAAGAAGGAAGAGAAGATTTGGCTGCGGATGAAAAATTTCAAGCGGACATCATCAAAGCTTACATGCCAGAAATGATGTCAGAAGATGAGATTAGAAAAGTCGTTGCTGAAAAGATAACAGCCGTCGGAGCATCCGGTCCTCAAGATATAGGCAAAGTGATGGGCCCAATCATGGGGCAGTTAAATGGAAAAGCAGACGGTAAATTAATTTCTTCTATTGTAAAAGAAGAGTTGAATAAATAGTTTTTCAAGCTGATTAATAGAATGGAAAAGGGCGATCCGTATAGTCGGATCGCCCTTATTATTTTGGGTTGGATTTATATTTTTAATAGGAGATATACACATACCCCTTCACAGGCTCAACACCCTCTTCACCTAAATCAAGAACAAAGAAGCAAGTTGAGTTATTCGGTAGTAAGTCACCTGTGTTCTGATCACTTCCACCCCAGTCATTTTGATAACCATTTTCAGCGGTATACACTTCTACTCCCCATCGGTTAAAAATTTGGATGGAGGAGTTTGGATAAGCCAGTATTCCAGGAAATACAAGTACGTCATTATCACCATCATCATTTGGTGAGATTCCGATTTCTGTTTCTACGATTAGATCCAATAAAGTGATAACTACTTGATCCGTTGCTTGACATCCATTTTCATCGGTGAAAGTGATGGTGTAGGTTCTTGTGCTAAGTGGTGAAGTCTCTGTTTCATTGCAAGTCGGGCAAGCTAAATCTTGCCCTGGTGACCAAAGATAGGTTCCATTTGAAATTGAACTGGCCTCAATGAATGTTGATTCACCCGGATAAATACTCGTGTCTGCTGAAGCGGTTACTTCAGGTAGTGCGTCGGTGAACGACCTCCTCCATCGAGGATTAAAAGAGAAAAGACGCATCTATACAAATGCGTCTTTTAAATACGGATTCGTTTTTACTTAAAAAAACCGCCTAATTTTGATTTTAAGCTATCAACCATGTCGTTGTCGGTTAACATATCCATCAAACCGTTACCTTCTTGATCACCTTTTTCGGCAGCGGCGCCTGTAAAGCTAACAAGTACCTTTTCCATTACCGTTGATTTAATTTGATCGATAATACCGGGTGAAACGTTGGTTTTGTTCTTTAAATTGTAGGCAAGGTCTCCTTCTAATTTCTTGGCAACGTTATTTGCATCTGCATTGTTTTCGCCAGCAGAGAACAAGTTTTTCATGGTATTATCATTACCTCTTGCTTTTTCTTTATTGGTACAATATTTTAAAGCATCTGCCGCTTGATTGGTTACTTCTTTTTTGTCGTCATCAGAGAGTCCTACTTTTTCGAGGATATCTCCGGGATCAACTTTTTTCATTATGTCTTATTGTCCGAACATTATAAGTTGTTTAATTATTTAGTAATTCGAGCTTAAGTTAAATAATAATATTTATGGAACTTGTTCTTATTCGACAAAAAAGCAAATGTTATCGATAGAGGTGTTATACCTTAGAGTCTCTGGTTTAAGAGTCCTTCTTGCTGAATGATTTTGTGGACGTATGAATTTCTGCGCAGCATATCCATACTATCAAGATGCCTCATATGATGGCAGTCTGAACCCACTAAGTCAATCCATCCTCGATCGATTAATTGTTCTGCCATTCGCTTTACGTGTGGTCCGTATTGACCAGAAAGTGAGTTGATATTCAATTGAAGCAAGCACCCTCGTTCTCGGTAGGCTTCTATCTTATCCCATTCGCTATTGTAGAATGGATAACGCTCAACATGTGCTAAAATGGGTTTGTAGCCTTCTGATACAAGATCAAAAACAACCTCATGAATACCGCTTTGTTCCTGTGTAAAAGAAAGTTCAAAAAGGATGTGTTTATCACCAAAAGTGAGGAGATCCCCATTATCAATTAATTCACGGAAATGAAAGTCGAGGTAATATTCAGCGGCGGCTTCAATTTTAATGGTCAAGTCGGTATTGCTGATCGCCTCACGAACTTGCTCTAAACCGTCATTGATAATGGATGTTGTATTGCGATAGAAATCACTCATAATATGAGGTGTTGTTATCACTTTTTGATATCCCATTTCTTCAAATTTTCGAAGCATATCTAGGGTGTCTTCCATTGTTTTTGCACCATCATCAATTCCTGGGATGAGATGAGAGTGAACATCCGTTTTTAACAGGCCCAAATCAATCGGATCCATTTGCTGTTCTGATCTAAAAATACGTCTCAAAAATCCCATATTCCATTAAAGCTAATTCACTGTTAAAGGTAAGGATAAATGTCTGGATAATCGGTTTAATTATTGCCATAACTTGGATGACTCATCAGATTTTATACCCATATTTGATTTTCATTTAGCAATATACTTTATATCAATAGCTAACATTTAAATTCGTCCGACCAAATGAAAATCAATCATATTTTGTCTTTTGCGTTTTTATTTACCTTGTTATTCAGTTGTCAATCAGATCAAGATTCAGCAGCTATTGAGGCTGATTCACTTGTTTCGAATGCATCCGACACGCTAGTTCAAAATGGTGTTGAATTAATTGTTTTAGGAACGGTGCAAGATGCCGGTTCGCCACAAATCAACTGTAAAAAAGAATGTTGTATAGCTTTATTTGATCAGCCCGATGAAAGTCGGAAAGTCGTGTCTCTTGGTTTGGTTGATCATGATCATCAAACACGTTATTTATTGGAAGCAACTCCCGATATGGTTCAGCAGCTTAATGATTTGCAAAACGCGGCAGCCGTTGCAAAATCTGATGTTCCAGATGGCGTATTCTTAACGCACGGGCATATTGGTCATTATACTGGACTCATGTATTTTGGAAAAGAAGCCATGAATGCAGAACAAGTTCCTGTATTTGCTATGCCGAGGATGGCTGATTTTTTAACGACAAGTGGGCCATGGAGTCAGCTGGTAACAAGAGAGAATATTGCTATAAACAGGATCAAGCAAGATTCCGTCATCCAATTAAATCAGCAGTTGAATATTACTCCGATTCTTGTTCCGCATCGAGACGAGTATTCAGAAACTGTTGGTTTTTATATAGTTGGACCCAATAAATCAGCACTTTTTATTCCGGATATTGATAAGTGGACGAAGTGGGGAGAAGAAAAAATTTACGAATGGATCAAGCGGGTGGATTATGCTTTCTTAGATGCAACATTTTACGATGCAGAGGAAATTAATAATAGAGATATAACAGAGATACCTCACCCATTCGTTTTAGAGAGCTTTAAGACTTTTGAGAAGCTGTCTAAAGAAGAAAAGGCTAAAATTTATTTTATCCATTTTAATCATACAAATCCGCTTCTTTTAAAAGGAAGTAATGCGCAAATGGAGGTGGAGTCAAAAGGGTTTCATTTTGCTGAAAAAGGGCAGCGATTTTCTTTGTAAAACTCAATATTTGATATTTAACTATAAGCGTTAGACAGATCGGTTTAAATATTCGTTTAATTTTACTGAACTAAACTAAACGCTTACGACTCATGCGGACGCTCTCTGCTGCATTCTTAATATATCCTTTTGGAATACGGTTATGGTCATCCGTGACTAATGAAGTCACGGGAGGTCAGGATGCAGGTTGGTTAATTTTGCCTGACATAGAGCAGGAGATCCTTAACTTGGATTCACGCAATAATAACTACGCTGCAAGGTTTTCCATGATTTGGGAAAATTTAACTTCATTTTACTAAAACCGTGCTATCATAATGAATAATAGAATCACCAAAATTTTCATCTACACCCTCTCGCTTACTGTCTTTTTCGGTGCAGTTATGTTTATTTCAGATGATGATTATTTAGCTGATCATCTGCATCTGGTGATCGAAATGCCAGATTCTTCCAAAGATGAATTAGATGGGTATATTGCACATGCGATTACTCAAAAAGTGATTCCAGAGGAGGATAAAGAATATGTAAAAGCATATATTCTGTCGGATCAGGAGAAAGTGAAAATCAAAATGCGTTTGAAAGGGGATTGGACGGATCATTTGACTTATGGACACCCTTCTTATCGAATTAAAATAAATGGCAAATATAACTTCCATTCATTAAAAGAATTTTCAATCCAACATCCGCGCACAAGAAACTTCTTGCATGAGTGGATAATCCATCATTTGGCTGAGGAAGAAGATCTGCTAACGACCAAATACGGTTTCGAAACAGTGAAGATTGGAGAGGATGTGTACCAATATTATGCGTACGAAGAACATTTTGCAAAACAATTGCTGGAACGAAGAAATCGAAGAGAAGGGCCCATTTTAAAAATGGATGAAAGCACAACCTGGGATTTACTAGCTCAGGGGTATGAGCAAAATGCAATGGATGATTTGCCTTATTTTGAGGCTTCGCAAATTGCTGCATTCAAAGAAGGGCGGACGATGGAAAATGCTAGTCTTAATCAGGCTTTTAGCGAGGGGCAAAAATTACTGCAACATTTCAAAGATGGCACCGCACCGATTGATGAAATCTTTGATGTGGATCAACTAGCAAAATTTTATGTGCTGATGGAACTAAGTGGTAGTAATCATGGTTTACGTTGGCACAATCGCCGATTTTATTATAATCCCATCACACAGAAGCTGGAACATATTATCTATGATGTTGTGCCGCATAGTAAGACTGAGGATTGGAATGTCAATTTCATCGAAAGAAGAATGAAAAGCGGAGCTGTAGCGATTCCGTTTAATTTTGACGCGCGCATATTTTTGAATCGGAAATTTAAAAAGCGCTATTTGTTTCATCTGAACCGAATGACTACTGATTTTTATTATGATGAAAAGGTGAAGGAGCTATGGCCAGAACTCAGTAAACATCATTATAATCTAAAAGCGATTCATCCCCATTATTCGTTTGATCCTAATGTCTACAAGAAACATGTCGTCAGTTTGCGAGATGGTAAAGAAGCTTTAAAAAACTTTTGGGATGCGGTTATAGAAAAAAGAGATGATTCACATTATTGGCAGCGTGAATTAACTTATGTAGAGCGATCAGATAGTCTTTTTGCTCCATCAATAGGTGTTGTGGCCTTGCCAAGTGTTGCCGATTCAGGTTATGGTTACCATGTCTTATTGGAAAACTATCACGTAAATGGTGCAGTTGTCATAGGATATGGTTTTAAAGAAATTTCCGATACCGTTTTCTTGCGTGAGCCGATTCGGCTGAACGGTTATCGTACGGCTGCAGATACGGCAACAATACACACCAATTTAAAACCTGATTATTTCGTTTATCAAGTTTCAAACCTCCCAAAACAGAAGCAGCGTGTTAATGTTAATAATTGGGAAAAACCTACTGGTGAAACGACACGGATGATGTTGAAAAGCGGTTTTGATAAAGATTCAGATCATTATACCATTCAAGAAAATAAACTTGTTTTTGATCATGACGTTACACTCTCAAATCTTTTATTAATTCCAGCAGAATATCAGGTTTTGGTTCTCCCAGGCGTTACAATTAAGTTTGAAAAAACAGGAGGTTTAATAATCTGTGGAAGTATTTCAGCCATAGGAGAACCCAACTTGCCCATTCAATTTATCGGAGTGGATAAAACCAATAATGGGCTTACTGTTTTAGATGCCAATTATTGCAAATTGAGTCATGTGATTTTTGACGGACTTTCAAACCTTGATTATGGACGATGGGAATTAACAGGGGCGCTATCAATCTATCAAACGCCAACGAAAATGGATAATGTAGTTGTTTTAAACAACCATTCAGAGGATGCTATTAATTTGATTCGCTGCTCATTTCGGGCTTCTCATATTATGGTGTCCAATACTTATTCGGATGGAATCGATTTGGACTTTTGTAGAGGGAAAATGACCGGAGTCAATATTCAACATACAGGTAATGATGCGATCGACTTATCAGGATCTATAGTAACATTGACAAACGTCAAAATTAGCCATTCGGGAGACAAAGGTATTTCTGGGGGAGAAGGTTCAGTAATCTCCCTAAAAAATATTGAAGTTTCAGATGCCATTACAGGCGTCGTCAGCAAGGACGCTACCGTCATTTTTGGGGAGGAAATAACCGTTAAACAAGTTGAGTTTGGTACAGGAGCCTTTTGTAAAAAGGCAGAATACGGTCCTGCTATCGTCAGTTTAGGGAATTACAAATTGGAAAATCAACAAAATGATTACTTACTCGATAAAGGATCTGTTATTTTAGTCAATGATGCGCAAGAAATAGGTCAAAAGATCCTAAATATCGATTCACTGTACGCACCATTTGAGAAATAATTGAGCTCAACCTTTATAAGGTCTCAGCGCACGCTTTTCTTTGCCAATAATATGAGCTTTAGCTGCCAAATATGCGCTAATTCCGATTCTAAAACCACGAGGAGTGGATGAAATTCCACACTCTTCTAAGCTCAGATAATTCTCATCTTTTTTTTCTTTGCTGATATAAGGATTGTATTCACATTCTATTTCAGAATACCAAGTGCCATCTGACCGACGAATTAAAGGTCTTTTATCTTGGGTTTATGGTTTTTGTGTGTTCTTTATTAGATAATGTAAAAGCTTGTAAAAGGTAACAGCTAGAAATTTCTGTTTGGGTAGTTTAGGTTAGATGAAAATCTCCGAACATCTTGTTTTACTTGGTTTTTTTGAATTGGCAGTGTTTTTGTATTTTGGCTGCTGCGTTAGGGATTGAAGCGACATCTTTTTTGCCTTTAATGGCAAAAAAATACAGTGGAAAGCCCGACCTTTATTCATGTTTTATGAATGGAGGGAACGCCCAAAAAAGGTTGTATCTTTAGCTTAAATATTTTATTTGTGAGGAATTTATTATTGGGCCTATCAATGGCTTTTTCGTTTTGGGGTTTTGCTCAAGACGATTTGAAATTAGATTATGCAACAATGGAGAAGTTTGCGGCTTTGCCTTTGCATTGTATAGAAACGGAATATCCGTATAAGCTGGGGCAGGTGCTGAGCAGTGATGAGGACTTGCAATCGCCGCAAGATTTGCATCCGATCTTTTATGGCTGTTTTGATTGGCATTCTTCGGTGCATGGACATTGGTTATTGGCCAAGGCAATTGGAAAGTTTCCGGGTACGGAACTAAGCAAAAAAGCCATTGCCTTATTCGATAAGCAATTCACAGCTGAAAAAGTCGCAAAAGAATTGGTCTATTTTGAGCCTAAACTGAATAAGTCTTTTGAACGCACGTATGGCTGGGCCTGGATTCTTAAACTTGAAGCTGAATTGTCTGTATTACCCCAAGACAAAACGCATGGATGGAGTAAAACACTAAAGCCGTTAACGGATCATATTGTTGAATCGTACAAAGACTTTTTACCCAAACTCGTTTATCCCATTCGCGTAGGAGAGCATACCAATACAGCATTTGGTTTGTCATTGGCGCTGGATTATGCACGTGAGGTTAAGGATACTGAATTTGAAAACTTAATAGTACAATGCTCAAAAGATTTTTACCTAAAGGATGCCGATTGTCCGTTGAATTGGGAACCAAGCGGCTTTGATTTTATTTCACCTTGCTTACAAGAGGCTGAATTGATGTCTAAAGTGTTGCCCAAAGGAGATTTTCAGACTTGGTTAAAAGGATTTTTACCTCAGGTTTTTGCTTCAGGATTTTCGTTAAAACCGGGCCGTGTTGCTGATCGTACGGATGGTAAATTGGTGCATTTAGATGGATTAAATTTCTCACGTGCCTGGTGTTTGTATCAGCTAGCAGTTACTGTGCCTATGTTAAAAGCAACCATGGTGAAGATTGGTGATGCGCATGTGCGCGCATCCATGCAGCAAGTGGCAGGGAGTGATTATATGGGCAGTCATTGGTTGGCTTCTTTTTTGATTTATGCGTTGGAGAATCGGGAAGGGGTGGAGTAGGAAAGAGGCCACCTAACTAATCAGATGACCTCCATTCTTACTCCTCGAATTGAACTTAGTTTTCAACTCTTTACAACATAATAAATCCAACTTGATCAATTGTATTGTTCCAAGTTTCGCCTGTTAAATTAATTGTAACGTTTGCCCTCACGTTGTTTAGCTCTCCATCTATATATTCTGGCCATGAAAAGTAGGTGATATTGCCTGTATCGGTATCTCTAATAACTAAAGCCATACCTGGATTCATTTCTAAAGTAATCGCCGAGACTTTATTCTTCATACTTTTAATTTCGAAATCTTCGAACCATGCATGATAAATATCTGTAGCTGGAGGTGGAGGTGAAAAATCAAAAGCGCCACCATAATCAGGGACAAGAGGGTCAGGATATGTAGGTCCAGGGCTACCCATAAGATACCAGTCAAAGACCGGAAGTTTGTCCTCCTTCTGAAATTTCGGCTTCATGGTTTTAGCACTAAAATCATCCCAATTTAAAATTGTAAACGCGTTTAGATTTGGAACATTTTCCTTTAACTTGTAGGTAAATTCACTTCGTGTTAAATGATCCTCCAGATCATACCACACGTTTGTTTCAATTGCTTGATAAAGATATTTATCATCATTAGAGACCGCATTAAAACCTGATGGTAAACTCTTCTCGTAAAAATGAGCGTGATCTCCTTCTGAAAAGGGATAGTTAGGTACGTAGTTGGGACTCGCGAAAAGTTGACACGTTCCTTCTCGCATTGCTCTTCGAAAATAAATCCGGCGATACGTTGCGGTTAATGCATCTTCTTGAAAGTCCCATAGTTTTGCAGAAGCATCCCCCCTTTTCAGTACGACATTTTCCCGGTTGGAATTATTCATCCCACCGTTATGTTCCATTTCAAATTGCCTTACTTCATCTGGAGTGGTATACGTTTCAAATCCTAAAGACTCTAATTCATCGATAGAATAAATTTTAGCTTCCTCATCCGTTGTTTCATTTTCCTGATTGTTTCCATCAGGAATAATTTCCTCTTTGTTACAAGAGACTAGCATTGATGCTCCTAGAGCGCCCAATACGAAACATTTTTTTGTTTTCATTTTTATAAAATATATTAATTATTAATGGCTCAAGCTGAAGAGAAAAAATAGAAAAAACTACGACGAATGGTTTTTCAGAAGGGATACTTAGCAAATGGTTATGAATTTTTAGTATTCGGAAACCCAATACTACTGGTGTCGTGGTTTATTGTTGCGCTGTTAATTGCTTAAGAAGTTTGGTCATCAACGCAATAACCTAGCTTGGTGGTAAGAAAAATCCATAAATAACAAGAATGATTAAGATGTTTTAGACGCACTCAGTCATTTGAAATTTAATTTTACAGATGTCAATCGAAAGAGCTGTATATGAATTGTTCCTCTTCTCTTTAGATCAGTTAAAACAACGTATTCAATTCATCATACACATAAGGTTCAACTGCTTCAGGCACGTTACCAATCGCTTCTTTTCCACGCAGTTTATGAACAGTATGATATTCGATTTCAGGATGAGGTTCTGGTGCTAACAAGGAATTCAATGCTTCAGCTCCTTTATTGGTGTCTAACCATTCCTTGGTAGCAGACCCATCAAGAATCAATGGCATTCTGGGTTCGTTGAGTTTTGGGTTGTTGTGGATGGTTGCAAAGGTTTCATTACCGCGTTTAGTGACAATGCTAAAGGTTTTTAAGATCTCACCTGATTCTTGATCTACCCATTCAGACCATAGTCCGCCTAAGATCATTGGTTCGCCATCATTACGATGGAAATAATAAGGGTACGTTTGCTGGTTTTTATGATGATGTTCGAAAAAACCATCTACATAAATTAAACAGCGCTTATGTTTAGCCGCATCCCGAAAGCTTGGTTTTTCAAAAATGCTTTCTCCTCTGGCATTTAAGGTGTTATTCCAAAATTTCTTTGCTGAAGTTATGTCTTTCGACCAATGAGGTATGAGTCCCCATTGTGCCGGTACAGGTTCAAAAGGGGCTTCGTTGGTGTAGATTAAGACAATTGGATGAGCAAAACCAGACGCATGATACCATTCCAATTTAATCTGTTCTTGGTATGGTCTGAGTTTTTCCTCAATTTCTGGAACCAATTCAGGGGTGTAACGTTGCGCCCGTTTTAATTGTGTTTTTAATGTGGTGTGGATATCATAGCACATGCCATGAATTTACGAAAAAAATAGATCTATTTTCCGTATTGATCTTTTTAGTACTGACGATAATCACCTGAGGTGATGGCAATGATCCAGGCTTCATTGGCCAAATACCAATCAACTGTTTTTTCGAGGCCTTCTTCAAACTGGATAGAAGGTTCCCAGTTTAAATCTTTTTTGATTTTATTGGCATCAATAGCATAACGATGATCATGACCAGCTCTATCTTTTACAAAGGTGATGAGTTTTTCAGAACTACCTTTTGGTCGATCTAGTTTTTGATCCATTATGGAACAAAGTAACTTGACTAAATCGATATTTGTCCATTCATTCCAACCGCCAATATTGTATGTTTCTCCAATTTTACCATTGTGAAAAATCGTGTCAATAGCTCTTGCATGATCTTCTACCCATAACCAATCACGTATATTTTCGCCTGTACCATAAACAGGTAAAGGTTGATTCGTCTTGATATTGTTAATCATCAACGGGATCAACTTTTCAGGAAACTGATGCGATCCGTAGTTATTCGAACAGTTGGATAGAACAATCGGCAGCTGATAAGTATGTCCGTAGGCGCGTACCAAATGGTCTGAGCTGGCTTTAGAAGCAGAGTAGGGACTTCTTGGATCATAAGCAGTTTCTTCTGTGAAAAAACCTTCTTCTCCCAGTGAACCATAGACTTCATCCGTCGAAATATGATAAAAACGATGATCCTTTCCTTTCCAAGAAGCTCTTGCCGTTTCTAATAGGGTAGCTGTGCCAACAATATTGGTTGTGATAAAATCCATCGGACCGCTAATAGAGCGATCAACATGCGACTCCGCGGCAAGATGAATAACATCAGTTATCTTTTCATTTTCAAAAAGAGCTGTCAACTCTTCTTTATTGCGGATGTCTATTTTATAGAAGACATAATTTGGAGCGTCTTCTATATCCGTTATGTTGGCAAGATTACCCGCATACGTTAAGCTGTCTAAATTAATGATACGATACTGAGGGTATTTTTTAACGAAAAGCCGAACGACATGTGAGCCGATGAATCCTGCTCCTCCTGTTATAAGTATGTTCTTTTTCACTAAAAATCTCCTCTTTTATCAGTGATTAATTATAAACTCCAGTAATCGATGTTTTTGATTTTATCTTTATAAATCCCTTTAAGGTCAACGATTATACCTTGGTCACCTTTCAGGGAATTCGAAAAATCAGCTTCGGATAAATTACAATATTCTCTATGATTCACGGCTACGATAACCGCATCATAATCATTGGAAGGTTTTTCCACCAAGTTGAAACCGTATTCTTCAAATAATTCTTCGGTATCTGCATGAGGATCGATAACATCAACTGCGCAAGCAAAAGACTGCAGTTCGGTAATGACATCAACAATTTTTGAATTACGAATATCGCTTACATCTTCCTTAAATGTTGCCCCCATGATCAATACCTTGGCCTCCATTGGATTCTTACCATGACCGATCATTTTCTTCACCGTCTGTTTGGCCACATAGAATCCCATTGAGTCATTGACATAGCGACCTGAGTTAATGATTTTTGCGTGATAACCTAATTGTTTTGCTTTATGGGTTAAATAATAAGGATCAACGCCAATACAGTGGCCTCCAACTAAACCAGGACGGAAGTTTAAGAAATTCCATTTTGTTCCAGCAGCTTCTAAAACATCATAAGTGTTGATACCTAGTCGATTAAATATGATTGATAATTCATTAATCAATGCAATATTGACGTCTCGTTGTGTATTTTCAATAATCTTTGCCGCTTCTGCTACCTTAATAGAAGCTGCACGGTGCACACCTGCATCAACGACCAATTCGTAGGTTTTCGCGATTTCTTCTGCTGATGCTTCATCGCATCCTGAAGATATTTTTACAATTGACGATAATGTGTGTACTTTATCTCCTGGATTGATTCGCTCTGGCGAATAACCCACTTTGAAGTCGTCCATGAATTTTAATCCAGATACTTCTTCAAGAACTGGAATACAATCCTCTTCAGTACAACCTGGATAAACCGTTGATTCGTAAACGACATAATCGCCTTTCTTCAAGGCTTTACCTACTGTCGTACTTGCACCGAGTAATGGTTTAAGATCTGGCATTTTGGATTCGTCGATTGGTGTAGGTACCGCCACAATAAAGAATGTAGCATCTTTCAAGTCATCTATTGATGCTGTAAATTCGATACTACAACCTTCAAACGCGTCAGGTTCTAATTCATCACTTGGATCAATATTATTCTTCATCATTTCAACACGTTTTTCATTGATGTCGAATCCAATGACATCAATTTTTCGTGCGAATTCAAGTGCTATAGGTAACCCTACATAGCCCAGACCAATAACGGCCAATTTTGTTTCTTTGTTAACTAGTTTTTCGTAGATACTATCGTTCATTCTTACGATTTTTTAATTCTTTGTTTATTTCGGACGGCATAAATGCGTTCAATAATCTCTACAACTTTCAATCCCTCCAATGCATTTGTGGTTGGTTTTTTTCTACGCTTTAATGCGTCCACAACGTTTTCTATTATATAATGGTGATTTGCAGCAGAGCCTTTATAAGCTCCATAATCGTTTGCGGGATTTGACGGCGGCAGCTCCGGCATCTCGTAGTCTTCGATATTGCAAATTTCTATTTCGTTCATATACTGACCGCCAATCTTCACACTTCCTTTGCTTCCAATGATGGTCATGGAGCTCTCCAGGTTTTGATTCCAAACGGCAGTTGAATAATTAAGACATCCCATCCCTCCTTTGATAAAGTCAAAGCTTACAAAACCTGAGTCTTCAAAATCGGTTGAATGTTCATGGGAAAAGTCGGCAAACTTTCCTTGAATATTGTCGATATCACCGAATAACCAGTACATGATATCAATAAAGTGAGAAAATTGAGTGTACAATGTTCCGCCGTCTAAATCCGCGGTGCCTTTCCATCCTCCTTTTTTATAGTAGCGGTCATCACGATTCCAATAACAATTCAATTGAACCATGTAGATATCACCGATCAGTTTTCTTTCAATCACATCTTTAATCCATGCAGAGGGTGGGGAATAGCGATTTTGCATTACACAAAACACTTGCTTTGAATATTGTAAAGCCGTATAAATAATACTTTCACATCCGTCTTTTGTCAAGCCCATTGGCTTTTCGCAAACAACATGATGACCATGTTCTAAAGCTTGTTTCGCTTGGTCAGAATGCAGTCCGTTAGGGGTGCAGATATTAACAACATCGTATTCGATTCCACTTTCTAATAAAGCTTCAATTGAATTAAAGAAGGGTACATTAAAGTCGCTCAAATCCAATTCTGCTGGATCTTGAATGTCGACCATCGCTACTAATTCTGACTCCTCGTTGCGCTGTACCATGGTGGCATGGCGTTTACCAATATGACCACAGCCAACTATGGCGAATTTTATTTTCTGATCTTCTTTGCTCACTTTAATCGCGTTACGCTATTATCTTCCAACTTATATATTTCACCGCTCTCAGGACAGGTTGCTAAATGCTCATTGTCAAAGTTCAAACGATGACCGTGTGTACTCATCCAACCGATCTGTTTTGCTGGATTACCGACTAATAATGCATAGGCCGGAACTTCCTTTGTTACTACGGCTCCCGCGCCAATAAAAGCATACTCGCCAATAGGATTACCACAAACGATAGTTGCATTAGCCCCTATACTAACTCCTTTTTTAACGAGAGTTTCGGCATATTGGTTACGTCGATTTACAGCACTACGCGGATTTATGACATTTGTGAAGACCATAGATGGTCCTAAAAAGACATCATCTTCACAGATTACTCCTGTGTAGATGGAAACATTATTTTGAACTTTGACGTTATTTCCCAAAATCACTTTTGGAGAAACAACTACGTTTTGACCGATATTACAGCGCTCTCCTATTTTGCAACCCGTCATGATGTGTGAAAAATGCCAGATTTTAGTCTGGTTTCCAATTTCACAGCCTTCATCAATAACGGCAGTTTCATGTGCAAAATAATCTCCCATGGGGTTCAGTTTTCATTTGGTAAGCGTCTGCAAAGATAATATTTACAGGGAATGCTACTTAATGATGTATTTATCAAAGTTATAGTGATCCTTTTCGTTTAATTCTTCGGGCGACAATTCCTTAAAATAAGCATAAGTTCTTTTTAGCCCTTCTGCTCGTCCAATTTTAGGCTCCCAATTCAAAATTTCTCGCGCCTTTGTGATATCTGGTTGTCGCTGCTTGGGATCGTCTAATGGCAAGTCCTTATAGATGACCTTTTGTGTTGTGCCAGTCAATTGTATGATCTCTTCAGCAAAATCACCAATTGATATTTCATTCGGGTTACCGATATTAACTGGTTGCACATAATCACTATGTAGCAATCGAACAATGCCTTCAACTAAATCATCCACATAACAAAACGATCGTGTTTGAGATCCATCCCCAAAAACAGTCAAATCCTCTCCCCGTAAAGCTTGACCAATAAATGCTGGTAATACACGTCCGTCATTTAAACGCATTCGCGGTCCGTAAGTATTAAATATCCTGACGATACGCGTATCTACTTTGTGAAATGTATGATAGGCCATTGTCATGGCTTCTTGAAATCTTTTAGCTTCATCGTATACACCTCTCGGTCCAATTGGATTAACATGTCCCCAATAATCTTCCGTTTGAGGATGCACTTGCGGATCACCGTAGACTTCCGAAGTTGATGCAATCATTAAGGTTGCATTTTTAGCTTTTGCCAAGCCAAGGCAGTTGTGAATTCCTAAGGATCCTACTTTTAAAGTCTGGATCGGAATTTTCAAATAATCAATTGGACTAGCAGGAGATGCAAAATGCAGTATATAATCTAATTCACCTGGAATATGGATGAACTTGCTAACATCATGGTTATAAAACTCAAAATTTTCAAGCGGAAAAAGATGATCGATATTCTTTAAACGACCGGTAATAAGATTGTCCATAGCAATGACATGGTAATCATCCTTTATAAATCGGTCACATAGATGTGAACCTAAAAAACCAGCTGCACCAGTTATCAATACTCTTTTACGCTTATCCATCCTTATCCAATTATAGTTGCTCTTCCGATACTTTCGTAATAGATACCCATACCCTTCATTTCATCTAAATCAAAAAGGTTTCTACCATCAAATACCTTGGCTTCTTTTAGTCTCGTCTTGATTGCGTCAAAATCAGGGTTTCTAAATGCACCCCATTCTGTTGCGATTAACAATGCATCTTTGTTGTCTAATACATCATATTGATTCTCAACAAAGGTTATTTGATCACCAAAATGATTTCTAACGTTGTCCATTGCTTCTGGATCATATGCCGTGACTGTTGCTCCAGCATCTAGCAAGGCTTGGATGATGTATAGGGCAGGTGCTTCTCTAATATCGTCAGTATCTGGTTTAAATGCCAATCCCCATAAACCAAAGTTGAGCCCTTTAAGGCTACCATAGTGATTCTCTAATTTTTCAATTAAACGCAGTTTTTGAACATTATTAACGCGTAATACGGCATCAATGATTTCAAATTTGTAGTCCGCTTCTTTTCCTGAATTTACTAAAGCTTGAACGTCTTTTGGGAAACAGCTTCCACCATACCCAATACCCGGAAAAAGAAAACGATTTCCGATACGTGTATCAGATCCGATTCCTATTCGAACAGCATCTACATCTGCACCAACGAGTTCACAAAAATTTGCGATTTCATTCATGAAGGTGATTTTTGTTGCCAAGAACGAGTTGGCTGCATACTTAGTTAGCTCAGCAGATTTTTTATCCATAAAAATGATTGGATTACCCTGACGAACGAATGGCTTGTATAAATCATTCATGATTCCTTTAGCACGATCAGAACTAGTTCCAATCACTACACGATCCGGTTTTAAAAAATCATCGACAGCAAACCCTTCTCTTAAAAACTCAGGATTTGAAACAACATCAAAATCTACTGTTGCATGTTTAGCGATAGCTGCATTTACTTTTTCAGCAGTGCCTACGGGCACTGTAGATTTATCCACAATGACCTTATAGTCCGTCATGCATTTACCTAATTGATCTGCAACGTTCAAGATATAACTGAGGTCTGCGGAACCATCCTCACCCGGCGGTGTTGGGAGTGCCAAGAAAATGATATCGGATGCAGCTACAGCAGCTTCCATATCAGTCGTGAAGGTTAATCTGTTTTGTCTAATATTTCTTTCAAAAATCACATCTAAGTGAGGTTCGTAAATTGGAACTTCACCATCTTGCATTCTTTTTACTTTCGATTCATCAATGTCAACACAGATGACCTCGTTTCCTGTTTCAGCAAAACAAGTTCCTGTAACTAGGCCGACATAACCAGAACCAATGACAGCAATTTTTTTCATTTATTCGTAGGCATTTAAATCCTTATCAAGGATGCTTTATGAGCGATTAAGAAATTCGGTTAGATTCGTGCAAATATAGGCCAATTGCTCTTGATCCAATTCAGTATGCATGGGGAGTGAAATAACCGTTTTGCATAATTTGTTGGTTATAGCAAAATCCTCGTGTTTGAATTGCTCAGGACCATAAGCTTTTTGTGTATGCAATGGCATTGGGTAATAAATCATGGCTGGAATACCTTTTGATTTCATGAATTCCTGACATGCGAATTGATCTAAGCCTTCAATTTTTAAGGTGTATTGATGAAACACATGAGATACATTTGGAGCGATATACGGTGTTTCAACACCTTCTATATCCTTAAAATGATTGGTATAATAAGCTGCTGATTTTTGACGAGCCGCAATATATTCATCAAGATGACCAAGCTTTATGCGCAGAACAGCAGCTTGAACTGAGTCTAATCGTGAGTTCACCCCTAATCGATCGTAATAATAACGAACACCCATTCCATGATTAACAATCGATCGCATATTTTCTGCGAGATCATCATCATTGGTGAAGATAGCCCCTCCATCTCCAAAACAACCTAAGTTTTTTGAAGGAAAGAAGGAAGTTGTCCCTATATGTCCTATAGCTCCAGCACTTTTAGTTTCACCATTAGAAAAAGTGTATTTAGCACCAATTGCTTGCGCTGTATCTTCTATAATGGTGATATTATTGGCTTCAGCAATTTCCATAATAGCTTCCATATTAGAAGGTTGACCAAAGAGATGCACAGGGATGATCGCTTTAGTTTTCGGTGTGATTGCTTTCTGAATAGCGTCGATGCTGATATTGAAAGTGTCTTGATCAACGTCAACTAAAACCGGTGTTAATTGCAATAAACCGATCACTTCAACAGTCGCAGCAAAAGTGAAATCACTTGTGATGACCTCGTCTCCAGGTTTTAAACCTAGCGCCATTAAGGCGACTTGAAGGGCGTCCGTTCCATTTGCACATGGAATGACGTGCTTGACATCAAGGTATTCTTCTAATTCTTTCTGAAAATGTTTAACCTCTGGTCCGTTGATAAATTGAGCGCTTCTAAAAACTCCTTGTGTAGCTGCGTCAACTTCTGATTTGATTTTTTCGTATTGAGTGACCAAATCAACCATTTGAATTTGTCTCATGCTTTCTCTCTATCTTTTTTTATTGGCCTTGAATATGGTTTGATTCAAGGTAACTGTTAATTATCCCTAATGAAGTAAAATTAACTTTGCGAATATAGCCAATAATATCCGTTTTTAACCGTTTCTTTACTAAATTCGCAACATGTAAACAGCCGTTTATATGTTGCTAAAAACGGTTCGCCGACAACTATATTTTGCGGTAACATGAAATTTTCAAAATTCCATTTAATGATAGGAAGGAAACATGTATTATTCGTTCTCTTATTAACAACAACGCATGCTTTTTCGCAGCGTAAATCACTTCGAGATTCTGTGGTAAATACGGTGCTTATCGGTATGCACTACAAGGCGTCATTAACAGCAGGTGAAATGGCTGATCGCTGGGGTTTTAACAATCAGATTGGGTTGGATTTGACAAACAAATACAAGAATAATATGACGGTTGGTTTAAACGCAGGGTTTATCTTTGGTAATCAATTGCGTCAACCTGAAATCTTTGCCGGATTGTTAAATGAATTTGGCACTATAACAGGAACAGCTGGCACGCCAGCTGATATATTGTTTCTGATGCGCGGAGTAGTTGGACATGTGTCTGCTGGTTATGTCTGGAATCGATTTGGGAATAATCCAAACTCGGGTTTCTGGTTTAGTGGAGGTCTGGGTTACATGATGCATAAAATGAGAATCGAGAGCTTGTATGATAATGTTCCACAATTACAAGGAGATTATAAAAAGGGTTATGACAAGCTGACTATGGGCGTTTCTAGTCGACAGTTTATCGGTTATCTTTATCAAGCTGATGCTCGATTAGTCAAGTTTTATGCAGGTTTAGAATTCATTCAAGGTGTGACGCAAAATGTTAGAACATATAATTTTGATACAGGCGGACGAGAGGATGAATTACGTTTCGATGTGATGTATGGTCTAAAGTTTGGCCTGGTTATGCCTATCAGTCAGAGAACACGCGGAGAATATTACTACGAATAAGATGCGTTTATTTTACCTACTTAGTGTTAGGCTATATGCTTTTGCCGTTAGGGTTGCTTCGTTGTGGAGTCCAAAAGCTAAAGCTTGGGTAAAAGGTCGTCAAAATGTATGGAGCGAGGTCTCCAGTTGGAAGAGGAATCCAGAAATACCGGTTTATTGGTTTCATTGTGCCAGTTTAGGGGAGTTCGAACAAGGGAGGCCATTGATGGAGCGTTTAAAGAAAGAAGGCGATTGTCAACTCGTTATTACTTTCTTCTCGCCATCAGGTTATTCCATTCGAAAGAATTATGAACTGGCTGATTTAGTGATTTATTTGCCTCATGAAACCGGAAAAAATGTCAATCGATTTTATGAAACAGTTCAGCCGAACAAGATCTTTTTTGTGAAATACGAGTTCTGGGCCACCTATATACTTAGGGCTAAAAAGCGTCAAATTCCGATTTATTCGATTTCCGCCGTTTTTAGAGAAAATCAAATGTTTTTTAAGTCATGGGGAGGCTATATGCGGAAGGTTCTTAAGGCATTTGACACCATCTTTGTTCAAGAGATGACTTCGAAGAATTTACTAGAAAGTATTCAAATTCAATCCGTTTTAGCTGGTGATACCCGTTATGATCGCGTCATGGAAAATGCTAAAAATGTGAAATCAATTCCTATGGTTAGTGATTTTGTAAAGGATAAAAAGGTTTTTATCATGGGATCTTCTTGGTCGGTAGGAGAGGAGGTCATTTTTCCTTCAATCGATAAGTTGTCAAGTGATTGGAAAGTGATTATTGCACCGCATGAGATTCATGAAGCGCATATCGTTGAAATTGAGAAAAAATTAAATAAAGAGACGATCCGTTTTTCCAAATTAGAAGAAATACATGATGGGTCGGCTGACATATTAATTATTGACAATATCGGAATGTTGATGCATCTTTATCAGTATGCCGATATCGCATATGTTGGTGGTGCATTTGGCAGTGGTTTGCACAATGTCCTAGAACCTGCTTGTTTCGGAGTACCCGTCATATTTGGACCAAAACACGATAAATTTAGAGAAGCTCAAGACTTTATTGATCATGAGATAGGATATGCGATTGAAGACCGCTCGGCATTTGATTCAATTTTTAGTGATCTTCAACGGCAAGATAAAAAGCGGGCTATCCAAAATTTTATGAAGGACCGAACAGGAGCTACTGAGATTATTTATGAGGGGATTGCCTAATCGAACTATTCATTGATAGGTTCAATTGGTAGACGATTTAGATTTTGAAGGTATCGTTTTTCGTTATAGCTTGCTCCGTTTTGAATGACATCCAATAATTCTACGGCTAGACATTTTCCAATTAGCTCTTTGGCTTCAGTTTCGTTGAGTCCCAGTATTATTAATTTGTCCATGGTTTTTCGAACTACCTTTGGATCATTATCCGCGATTTGATTGTCAACGATTGTTCTGACTTCTTCTCTGAAATCTTCATCTTCCATATACTTTAGTTTTGAACAAAAATAAAACGATTGCAAATGAATGCAATCGTTTTATTTAAAATTCAGTAGCTTAATTATTTTTTTGCAACGGGATAAACAGCATTACCTGATGCATTTTTAACGCTAACATAATACATTCCCTTAGCATAAGATGATAGGTCCACAGTTATTCCGTCAATACCATTTCCGTTCAAAAGAATCGTCCCATCTATACCAAATACTTGATAAGTAAATGTTCCGTTTTGTTCAATTCTAATTTGACCATTTGTTGGGTTAGGATAGATGTTAACTTGAAGACTTGCCTCAGCAATACCAATTACGCTTTCCACTTCAATCACTTCTGCGACATTTTCACAAATAGACTCGTCTTGAACTACTATTGTATAAGTTCCTGCAGTTAGGCCAATAAGATCTTCACTGTCATCAAAATCTCCAGTGCCGTCATTATCCCAGTCGTACGTGTAAGCTCCACCACCACCGGTAACGGTAATGTCAATTGAACCATTTCCAGGTAATGTCTCAGGAGATACGCTATAAGAGATAACGATTGGATCACAAATTGGTGTGATAATTACTTGCCCATTTCCAGTGCCTACTCCTGCTGAATTATCTTGATTATCTCCAGCATTGAAAGAGCCTGCTCCTCCACCGCCATTGAATTCTCCAAGTACAACTTCTCCGCCAGCACCACCTCCAGAGTAGCCGCCTCCGCCACCACCGCCAACAGCACCGCAACGAGCATTTCCACCTCCACCTCCGCCGTAGCCGCCATCAGCTGATGAAGCATCACTTCCTCCCCCGCTTCCGCCAGCAGCACCATCTAAAATTAGTTGACCTCCAGTGCATTCGTATGTGCATCCGTGGTCCGTACCGATATTACCACCAGATATCCAGCCAGCACCTCCGCCAGCCCAATTAGTACAGGTGGTTGGGGTTGTTCCTCCTTCACCTGCTGTGCCAGCACCATCAGGAATTCCATTTCCGTTTACACCATTTTCAGTGATAGACGCGTCAGTACCGTCTTTATATAAATCTCCACCGTCAGTAGCTCCAGATCCGCCACCACCTCCGGCAGCAATTAATAATTCAGCGTCAGCTTCAGTCCAAACAAAGGATCCACCTCCACCACCTCCAACATATTGAGCGCTTTCACCTTGTTCTCCAACAAGAATGACAAGATTGTCTCCTGGGTTTACGGCAAATGATCCCGTCATTCGAGCTCCTTTACCAGCAATGCCGCTATTTGCAGACATTCCATTTCCTCCTTCAGCTCCAGTTGTCTCTATTTCAATATAATAGACATCTGCAGGAACGGTATAAAACTGTAAATCTCCCGTGTAATCATACACATCTTGCCCCCAAACTGTTGATGCGCCAAATAGCATCAGTGCTGAAAAAGCAAGTTTCTTCAAAAAGTAATTCTGTTTCATGTTATAAAAGTTATGGTTATGTTCTACAAAGTTACTAAGATATACCTCTATGTTTGATGTTAGCCGGCTGATTATTATCAGGTTTATAACAGAGAAAGGTCATCCGTCTTAGACGAATGACCTTTCTTATAATGCGTGTGTGTTGCTTTAACTACTCTACGTTTTTAACTAAAATCGCTTCGCAATCAAATGTTGTTTCAGTTTTATCTTCAGTAATCGCGTCATATTCTGATTGCGCAACCTCTTCTCCGTTTTCAGCAGCATCGTCTAACAGGTGCTTTTGAAAATCAACCGTTAAAGTATCCATTACTGCTTGTCCCAATAAGATTGCCTCAGTACCAGAAGCAGTCTCTGTCGGAATGGTGAAGTGATCTCTGAAAAATACTCGGACAGATTCTTTATCTCCATTAGCGAAGGTAATCCAACATCCTGCTTTTTGACAAACTTCATCGATGGTAACTTTTACTTTACCTTCAAATCCGCCATTATCAGCAACCGATTGCATCATTTCTTCAGCGGAGAATTCATCTCCACTCGCTTCAATTTCAGAATGTCCGTAAAGGGTATAATCACCTTTTGCAACACCATTAAACGCCAATGGCGTTTCTTCTTCCATATCAGTTTCGACCATTGTCGTGTCAACTGCTGTTGAATCAGCGTCGTTCTGTTCTGCTTCAGCATCATTATTTCCTCCACAAGAGGCGAATCCTAACACTCCAACTAGTGCTAATCCCCAAATTAATTTTCTATTCATGAGTTTAAAATTTTGTACGAAGATAGTTATTTTAAGCAATTGAAGTTCCGTTCGCAACTTGCAAGTCTGGCTTGAGTAGAGATACTTCTCCATTATTAAGTGCCCCCAACACAAGGCATTCACTCATGATGTTAGCAATTTGTTTGGGTGGAAAATTTACAACAGCAATAATTTGTTTTCCTAACAAGGATTCAGGTTCGTACAGCGCTGTAATTTGAGCCGAGCTTTTTAGCACACCTAATGGTCCGAAATCTATTTTTAAGAGGTAGGCTGGATGTCGCGCTTCTTTGAATACGCCAGCCTCTACAATAGTGCCAACTCGAATATCAAGGCTGCTAAATTGGTCAAAGCGAGTGTCTGGTTTTTTATTCACCACTACCCACTTCTAATTTGAAACCAACCCCATGAATATTATTGATCGATACACTTTCATCTGGCTTGAGGTATTTTCTCAATTTGGTTATAAATACATCTAAGCTGCGACCGACAAAATAATCATCCTGACCCCAAACGGCATTTAAAACAATGTCACGCGTCAGCACTTTATTGATGTTCTGCACAAGTAAATGCAAAATTTTCGTTTCTTTTTTTGTCAATTTTTTTTCTTCACCATTTGGATAAATCAATTTGAAGTTTTCACTGTCAAATACGATAGTGCCCAATTCAAAACGCGTTTCAATTGCTTGCCCATCAATGAGGTTGACTCTTTTTAATATGGCTTTAATACGCAATAAAAACTCTTCAGTACTAAACGGTTTGGTCAGATAGTCATCTCCTCCTGATTTGAATCCTTCTATTTTATCTTCGGTTTGATTTTTAGCAGTCAAGAAAAGAATCGGTATATCAACATTGATTTTGCGTATGTCTTTTGCTAATGTAAAACCGTCTTTTTTGGGCATCATCACGTCGAGAATGCACATGTGAAAAAGCTCCTCGTTGAATTTCTTTAATCCATCCACACCGTCAGAGCAAAGATTGACATCATAACCTTCTGATTTCAATTGGTCTTGAATTACGAACCCAAGATTGAAGTCGTCTTCAACCAATAAGATTTTTAGCTTCTCGCTCATAACGCTTTGTTTTTTGTGTTAATTGGAAGTGTTATTAAAAATTCACTTCCTTTGCCAACTATGCTCTTTACTTGTATGGTTCCATTCAGTGCCTCAATGATTGTCTTTACATAAAACAAACCAAGACCAAATCCTTTTACATCATGCAAATTACCAGTTGGTACACGATAAAATTTATCGAAAATGTATTTTAGGTTTTCGCGTGCAATCCCTTTTCCGTTATCTTTAATTCGAATGGTAACCTTACCCGTTTTTGGGTTGGTTGTTTCAATCAGAATTTCCGGTATGGCATCACAGTATTTTATGGCATTATCAATAAGGTTATTAATGATATTGGTTACGTGGACGATATCGGCACTGATTACATTTTGGTCGGCTGACAAAGTGAGCCTAATCGAACCACCCTTTTCCTCTAATTGATTGAATTCAAAATTGTCTTTAGCTTCTTCAATGATTTCATGCAAATCAATGGTGGTCAAATTCAATTTAACCTCCCCTTTATCTAGGTTCGCTACGTTTAAAACTCGTTCCACTTGAGACTCTAAACGTTTGTTTTCTTTGTAAATAATACTAGCATAACGCAGTAATTTGTCCTGATCGACCTTACCTAAATTCATTAATGTTTCACTGGAAAGACCAATCGTTGCAATAGGCGTTTTGAGTTCGTGAGTCATGTTGTTTATGAAGTCATTTTTTATTTCAGAAAGTTTCTTCTGCCTAAAGATGATTGAAATAGAAAATCCAAAAAACACCAGAACGAATAAGATGATCCCGAACATATAATACCAAGGTGTCACGTCATGGGGTAGCTCTTCAATAGAAACATTCTCAACATCTGGAAATACGACCGAAAAATAATGTAAGTCAGAGTTTAATTTAACCTGAAGCTTTTTGTCCAAATGCTCATCACTTACGGAATGATTTGTAAAGGCTGAATCCCCTTCAAATTGAATATAGTCTCCATACACAATACTATCTGAAAAGCAGTCGTAAATGCCGTATTGAAAATCTTCTCGAATATTGTGATCGTAGAATTCATGCTTAAGTAAGAGCTCAAGTAAAAAAGGGTGTAGTGTATCCTGTAATTCAACCGTGAAATAATTCGAAGTTAATTGCCGCACATTTCCATAAAGGTCGCCAGGTTGTTGGTTGATGCGTTGAATCTCAGTAGCTACATTTTTGAGCGCAATTGTAACTTGGTCTGCAAATTGCGCTTGGCTCAGACTATCTTGCCGATTTTGAATAGCAATATTTGTCTCTTGAAAGTCAATATTCTTTTGTATCCAAAAAAATTGAATGGTGAGAATACTCAGTATAGAGGCAATCCCCAGAAATATGACTGTTCTCAGATTTTTATTGCTCATTTTCAGTTAAAAATACGTGTAAATATCCTTATAAATAGAAGAGACAACAAGTGAATCATTCACTTTTAACTAAAAATTAAGAAATAAGGGGGGGGTAATGATCCTACATAAATGTCTTAATAGATAAGCGTGTAGGACACTTCTCGTTCATTGCCTTTACCATCTTCTGCAAAAATCCGGATCGTATTATTTCCTTTTTTGAGCAGTGGTTTGCTTCTTTCATCGAGCGGAATGATATAACGTTGTTTGGGACGGTCATAGATGGTTAAAACCCAGGTATCGTTCAGATAAGATTTAAAAGTCCAGACTCCTGATAGATTATCATCAATAGCCATTTCAAGTGTCCGATATTTGGTAATTGTCTTACCTTCATTAAAATCGAGCGGTTTTATTACTGGGGCAATCGTGTCGACCACTATAGTGTAGGTTCCAAAGCCTCGAATAGCAGATTCAATCCATCCATCTACATAATCACCGCCTTTAAAACTGAGATAACCACGATCCGAGATTAACCCAATTCCTATTTTGTACAAAGGAAAGTCTTCAGGCAGATTTTCTGGCACCTTAATTCTTACATCAAATTTTCGTTGCACCGGAACACTGTATTCTCCAAATTGATAGGTAGGCGACAAGTACTTATTTGAAGAATCAACACGATATATAACTTGCAACGGTTCATAAAAACAAGCAGGTTCAATAAGCAATTGAAAATCTTCTTTCATAAAAGTATTGACCGAATCCGGGAAAAAATAGCGATTATTTGAATTAAATGGATTTGGTTTAGCTTCATTGGAAGGAGCAGTCAATGTAAACTGAAGCATAATGGAATTCCCATGTACGTCTTTTGCCGTGAAAGAATAATTTCCAGCGGCTTCGGTCCAATTTATTTTCCCATCGTTTTGCGGATAGATTTCGAGCGGATTAATGATCGTTGAAAAATGTTTATGTATATTTTTTTTCTCCTGTTTAAACGCCCAATAGTCTTGGTGAGAGTTAAGAAAACGGTTGTGTTCAAAATCGATATAATCAATTTGTTGTTCGTGTTTTTGGATATCGTCTTTGAGTAAAGTGGTATGATGCACACCACAAACATTATTAGCAGCATCTAGTTTGTCAGTCGTGTGGAAACCAATACCTAATTTTGAGTTTTCGGTAACTAACGAACTCAAGTCGATTGGTTGATTATTATTAATAACCCATTTGCCCGCCTTTTCTTGACAAGAAAAGTATTTCGTTTTGCCAGGAATCATATAACCTTCTGGAGTAATTGCATAAAATTTCACGCCCGAAAGTCTCGGTGGACGCTTATCTGAAATCATTTTACGATAGCAATTAAATAATAATGGATTTAATGCATGCTCGGTTACCGTTTCTCTTATTTCAAAATGAAGGTGTGGCGCGTAAGAACTGCCCGAGTTGCCAGAAAATGCAATCAAGTCACCTTTTTTAACGAATATCGAATCTGTTAGAACGATTTCGTCGATGGTATGGCTTTCTTGTTTTTTCTGCTGCGCATAGATGATAGAATCAACTGCTGCAGGGAAGCGGCTCAAGTGGGCATAAAGACTCGTTAGTCCATTTGGGTGATCGATATAAATGGCTTTACCATATCCCCAAGGAGAAATTCTGACTCGCGAAATATAGCCATCTTCAATCGCAAATATTTTTTTCCCAACGACGCCTTCTGTTTTGATATCTAAACCAGTATGAAAATGATTGCCACGCATTTCGCCAAAATTTCCCGAAAGAATAAGAGGGATACTCATAGGGGCGGCCAGATCGATCTCATCAAAGTTGATGCTTTTTGGTTCATAGGATTGTCCAAAAGATATCAGCGGTAAAAAAATAAACAAGCGAATCAGGTGCGACATAAAATCAATCTTTTTTTGGGTAAAAAACAAAAATAGTTCCATACTTCCGGGATTGTCAAACGTACCGGAAATTCTTATTAAAAAACGGTTTTTAATAAATAGAGAATAATTGCTTTGAAATTGGCGTTCCGAATTGTATTTTTGTATCGTCTATTAAGAACCTTACCCGTAATGTCGGAAACTAAAACATTGATATCGGAATTAGATCAGAAAGTGTCAGGTTTGCTGGAGCGTGTTCAGCATCTGCACCAAGAAAATCTGTCTAATAAATCGAAAATTGAAACTTTAGAGGCTGACTTACAAGTAAAGGCAAATGAGTGTGAGCACTTGAAAAATGAAAACGAGTTACTCAAACAACAAGAGTCAACTAATTCTGAGGTTGTGAAAGACCAAGAAGAGTTGAAAGGAAAAATAGGCGAGATGGTTAAGGAAATCGACAGATGTATTTCGTTACTAAAAGTGTAAGAGAAGATGGATAAGGTTGCTTTAAAAATAATTATTGCAGGAAGAACTTATCCTTTGACGATAAAGAAGGAAGAAGAGCAGGGAATTAAAGATGCAGCAGAACGCATCAATAGAAATATAAAGAAACTCCAAGGGAGTTACGCAGTGAAGGATATGCAGGACTTATTAGCAATGACAGCTTTGCAAATGGCTGTACAAAGTGATCCTGCAAAACAACAAACGCCCGACTTTAGCACTTTCAACGAAGACATTCAACGAATTATAGAAAAGATCAATCAGGCAGGTTGATCTTTCCATTCTTTAACCCTCTCATTAGGACAGATAGGTCCGGACTGGAGAGAAGGGATTCGATTATAAATATTTAAACTATGGAACTGACAAGTGTTATTGTTGGAGGAGTAATTGGTTTAGTCGTTGGCGGATTAATTGCGTTTTTACTTCAAAAAAGTATCTTAAAAGGTAAAGCTGAAAACATCATAAAAGAAGCTGAGGCAGACGCTGAAGCATTGAAAAAAGACAAGGTTTTAGAGGCGAAAGAACGTTTTTTGCAATTGAAGGAAGAGCATGAAAAAGCTGTTCGAAATAGAGAGAGGAATATTCAAAGCCTAGAAGACAAGACAAAGAGTAAAGATAAAAAACTGAATCATCGCCTAGAAGAAATTAACCGAAAAGATAAGAAGATTGAAAGCTTGAAGAATCAAGTGGAACAGCAGTTAGAATCAATTGAAGCTAAAAAAGCGGAAATCGTTAAACTGCATCAAAAGCAGGTGAATGAATTAGCTAAAATTTCTGGTTACTCGCCGGACGAAGCGAAGACAACGATGATGGAAGCGCTGAAAGATGAAGCGAGAACTGATGCTATGGCCTTTATTAAGGATATGGTGGATGAAGCAAAAATCACTGCCAATGCAGAAGCGAAGAAAATCGTTATTCAGTCGATTCAAAGGGTGGCAACAGAGCAGGCAATCGAAAACTCTGTTTCTATCTTCAGAATTGAAAGTGACGAAATGAAAGGTAGAATTATTGGGCGTGAAGGACGAAATATTCGTGCGCTAGAGGCTGCAACAGGCGTTGAGATCATTGTTGACGATACGCCAGAGGCGATTATCTTATCATGTTTTGATGCTGTTCGTCGTGAAGTGGCGCGATTGGCATTGCACCAATTAGTTTCTGATGGACGAATTCATCCAGCTCGTATTGAAGAAGTCGTTGCCAAAACTAGGAAATCACTCAATGAAGAGATTATCGAAACAGGTAGAAGAACGTGCATAGATTTGGGTATTCACGGTTTACACCCAGAATTAATGCGCATGATCGGGCGAATGAAGTATCGTTCTTCTTACGGCCAAAATTTATTACAGCACTCGCGAGAAGTGTCTAATTTATGTGCGATCATGGCAACTGAATTAGGATTAAATGTGAAGCTTGCTAAACGGGCTGGACTCTTGCACGATATTGGAAAAGTTTCTGAGGATGAGCCAGAATTGCCTCACGCAATTTTAGGGATGAAACTTGCTGAGAAGCATGGTGAAAAACCAGATGTTTGTAACGCGATAGGAGCCCACCACGATGAGGTGGAAATGACAACGCTTATCTCACCAATTGTGCAAGTTTGTGATGCAGTGTCTGGAGCGCGACCTGGGGCAAGACGTGAAATTGCAGAATCGTATATTAAGCGAATTAAAGAACTTGAGACGACAGCGCTTGGATTTGATGGTGTAATTAATTCATATGCTATACAAGCGGGAAGAGAATTGCGTGTAATGGTGGAAAGTGAAAAGGTAAATGACCAGCGTGCGGATGAGTTGTCATTCATTATTTCGCAAAAGATTCAAAACGAAATGACTTATCCCGGACAGGTTAAAGTCACAGTCATTCGTGAAAAAAGAGCGGTACACTACGCGAAGTAAGTAGATAGAAACTATTAATTTAGTCGTATAAGTACTTAGCTATGTTCAAAGAAAAGAATAAAAAGATATTGATTTTAGCACCACACACGGATGATGGAGAATTCGGGTGTGGTGGGACCATCAATAAGTTAATAGAAGAGGGGCATGAGGTCTATTATGTTGCTTTTTCACCATGTAAACAGTCTGTTGGTTCCGGTTATCCATCAGATATTTTGATCACGGAAGTTAAAGCAGCTGTCAAAGTATTAGGTGTAAAGCAGGAGAATCTGAAATTATTAGATTATGATGTCCGAACATTTAACTATCGTCGACAAGAGATCTTGGATGATATCATAAACTTGAGAAGCGAGATTCAACCGGATATGGTTTTTATTCCTGCTTTAACCGATATGCACCAAGACCATAAAACTGTTGCTGAAGAAGCATTACGTGCTTTTAAGTTTACCACAATTCTTTCTTATGAATTGCCTTGGAATAATATTTCGTTTCAAACTTCATGTTTTTTCAAATTATCAGAGGATAATCTAAAGGCCAAAATAAATGCTTTAAAGAAGTATGAGTCGCAAGCGCATAGACCCTACGCTAATGAACATTTTATCGAATCGCTAGCAACTGTTCGTGGCGTTCAAATTAACGCCAAATACGCTGAGACATTTGAGGTTATACGTTGGATAAACTAAATCTTAATTGCGATAAACGGCTGATTATATGCGTTCGTATTAAACAATCCTTTGTTGATCGTTTTTTTTAAGTATCGTAGCTCTGAAAGTCCTATATTTATTTCAGTTTTGAACGCATGGAACGATCTTGTTCAAGCGGATATTACAAAGATCAAATCTTTCTTAGATTACGAGGTGAAAACAAATTTTAGAGAGGGAATGGAGCAATATCTTGATATACTGATTAGACAGCTGGCTATACAGTGATCTAAAAAAAACAGTTTTAAACAATTCTTCCATTTTATTTTTTTCTATGTCCAACCGATATTCATAATAATCTGTTGACTGAATCCGTATAATTAAGAGTTTGGCGACAATAAGTTTCTTATTTTTGTGTAAAAGATCAGATTTATGATTCCATTTTCTCCGCCTCGCATGGATCAACATATCGTTGATGAAGTGTCAAAGGTTTTGTTGTCTGGATGGATAACCACTGGACCAAAAACCAAATTATTCGAGCAGAAGCTAGCTGACTATGTCGGTTGTCGAAAAGTTATTTGTTTAAACTCTGCAACTGCCGGAATGGAGTTGGTGTTGCGCTGGTTTGGTGTTGGCCCGGGAGATGAAGTCATTATTCCAGCTTATACGTATTGTTCTACGGCAAATGTCGTTATGCATTGCGGAGCAAAGCCGATAATGGTGGATATCGATCAAAAGGACTTTAATATAAGTTTAGCCAATATTAGAAACGTT